>OCTX012286834.1_pt1 | contig 31768 bp, 27 predicted proteins | sample 1539691 | NCBI WGS metagenome assembly OCTX01 (sample SAMN02144231, study PRJEB22623) | gut metagenome | biome: sheep rumen | host: Ovis aries | place: New Zealand
TTGTCACACCATCTGGAATATTTATGCTCGTCAAACTGCTGCATCCCTTAAAAGTAGATCCTCCGATGCTTGTCACTCCATCTGGAATATCTATGCTTGCCAAACTGCTGCAGTCTTCAAAAGCTCCTGCTCCGATGGTTGTCACACCATCTGGAAAATTTATGCTCGTCAAACTGCTGCATCTCTTAAAAGTAGATCCTTCGATGGTTGTCACTCCATCTGGAATATCTATGCTCGTCAAACTTTCACAATAAGAAAAAGCATATCCTTCGATGGTTGTCACTCCATCTGGAATATCTATGCTCGTCAAACTTTCACAATAAGAAAAAGCATATCTTTCGATGCTCGTCACACCCTCAGGAATGTTTATGCTTGCCAAATTGCTACATCCAGAAAAAGCTCCTGCTCCTATGCTCGTCACACCCTCGGGAATCTTAATGCTGGTCAAACGGTCGCATGCACCAAAAGCATCTTCTTCGATGCTCGTCACTCCCTCAGGAATATTTACGCTAATCAAATCACTTGCAATAAAAGCCCCATACCCGATACTTGTCACCGTATAAACTTTTCCATCTATTCGCACTCTTTCTGGTATAGTAATGGAGTCATGACCAAGGTATGAACAATCATTTCCACTATCATCTCTAGTTACCTCCGCCGTCGAATCAGACAGAATATTAAATAGCAGAAATGTTTCTGATGCATCGACCACCGTCGAATCTTCAGGAATGATTGCATTTTCCTCAAAGAAAACCTCTTCCACATCATCCACATTGATTTTCCAATCCTCTCCGTTTTTCTGCTTCACTACCATGTCGGTCGCCAACATAGAGAGGCATATTGCGAATAAAGTTCCTAATGCAAGTAATCCTTTTTTCATATTTCTTTCCAATTTATATTTTCACATTTTCAAAACGTTGTCGCAATTATGGCAACACCACAAAATTAGACATATTTTATGGAAGACAAAAATTTCAATGCCAAATATGACGGATGATTAATGATTATTTTGAAAATAATCAAAACATGCGAGCAGGTTTGAAAATAATTAAAAATACGAGGATGTAAAAAAACAAAATAATGAAAATTGAATTGCCAACAATGTAAAATGGCATTAAATATAACCCCTAACGGGGTAAATTGAAATCCATCATCGTTTTTTCCCCCTACCGATATATAACGCCTGACGGCGTGATGGGGGTTGGAGACCACAATGGATCTCCCCATCAGATGAATTTACCAACAATTACGCATCATTATGAATGGCATTAATATAACCCCTAACGGGGTAAATTGAAATCCATCATCGTTTTTTCCCCCTACCGATATATAACGCCTGACGGCGTAATGGGGGTTAGCGACCACAATGGATCTCCCCAACAGATGAATTTGCCAACAATTACGCATTACGAATTACGCATTATGAATTATGAATTATGCATTATGAATTATCACAGCGTTGGCAATGAGATTCCTTTGATCTTTCTGTAAAGGTCGAGGGCGTAGACGTCGGTCATGCCGGAAACGTAGTCGAGCACGGCAAGAATCCTTTCGTATGGCGACTCGCTCGACACTGCGAATTGCGACGGGATACGTGCCAACAGCTGTTTTGAATATGCTTTGTCGGCGTTGAACACTGCATCGATCTCTTTTTCTATCAATGTGTAGATGATGTTGTAGCCGGCGATCTCGATGTCGACCACCTCCTTGCTCTTGTATATTTTCTTCGCCGACACTCTCTGGCACTCTTTGTAGGCCTTACCCACTCTCTCCGACACATAGTCGATCAGCGAGCCTTCAAACTCTCCAGCCAAAATTTTCTCCTCATTCTTTATGAAGACGTCGGCACACTCCTCTATCAGCACTCCGATGACGCTGGAACGCAAGTATGCCACCTGCTCATTCACGTCGTCAACGAACGACATTCTTTCCCTCCGTCGCTCCTGCTTCTCCTCCGAGAAGAATCCGAGAAGCAGATTGAAAGTCTCGTCTTTATCGAGCAGACGCATCTTCAACGCGTCTTCAATATCCATTATCTCATAGCAGATATCATCAGCCGCCTCCACAAGGTAGACGAGGGGATGACGCGAATATCTCCCGTCGGCTTTCTTTTTTATGCCCAAATAATCGGCGATTTTCCTATAGGTCTCGAAATCGGATTGGAAGAATCCGAACTTGTTTTTCTTGCCTTTCACATCTGCGGAAAGATACGGATATTTCACAATCGAAAGCAGAGTCGGGTATGTGAGCACGAATCCGCCCTCACGTCGCCCCTCGAAACGGTGGGTGAGCAGACGGAATGCGTTGGCGTTGCCGTCGAAATGGGTGAAATCAGCCCATTGCTCGTCCGTGATGCCGTATTTCTCTTTCAATTCCATTCCGGCACCTTCGGAAAAATACGATGAAATGGCGGTTTCTCCGCTGTGTCCGAACGGAGGATTGCCCATATCGTGGGCGAGGCATGCAGCAGATACGATGGATCCGAGATCGTCGACGTGGGTGGAAATAGAATCTCCGTATTTCTCTTTAAGGAATTTTGAGACACGGTTGCCGATGGAGCGTCCCACGCAGCTCACCTCCAGCGAGTGGGTGAGACGGTTGTGCACGAAAATTGTGTTGGGAAGCGGAAACACCTGGGTCTTGTTCTGCAAACGTCGGAATGGGGCTGAAAACACCAGACGGTCGTAGTCGCGTTGAAATTCCGTACGGTCCTGCTCTTTGGGGTCGTGATAGTTTTCCAATCCCAGGCGGATAGTGCAAATCAGTTTATTCCATTCCATCATTTTCGGCATATTTTTATATTAGACAACACAAATATAATAAAAGGACGGCAAGTTGTTAGGATTTATTTGCATTTTCCATTGTAAACTTCTATATTTGGAATGCTTATGTCAGGTGAGAAATATAATCTTTCCACAAGATTGGCGATGGCGGGTTAGAAATTCACTTGAATGTATAAACACAAAAAGGAAACTAAGGGAGAAGAACTATGACTACAAAATCACTATTCAAAGATATTTTAATGGCGCCGCTGTCCTGGATTTACGGGCTTATTGTAGTAGTGCGAAATTTCATGTTTGACGTCGGTTTGCTGAAATCCACAAAGTTTGACATTCCTGTGATTGTTGTAGGCAACATCACTGTGGGAGGCACAGGGAAAACGCCTGTCACAGAATATCTTGTACGGCTTCTCTCTGAAAAGTTCCGCACAGCGGTGGTGAGCCGAGGATATAAGCGTAAGACGAGCGGATTCATCATTGCGGATGAAAAGAGCACCCCGGATCAGATTGGCGATGAGCCATACCAGATCAAACGCAAATTTCCGGAGCTAATTCTGGCGGTAGACGAGAAGCGTGTGAGGGCGATCAAGAAATTGAGCGACGAAGGGTCGTACCGTCCGGAGGTGTTTGTGCTCGACGACGCATACCAGCACCGCTACGTCACGCCGGACATCCCTATTCTTCTTGTGGACTACAACAATCTTATCTATAACGACCGATTGCTTCCACTGGGCACATTGAGAGAGCCGCTTAAGGCGAAAGACAAGGCATCGATTGTGATCGTGACAAAGTGTCCGAAGGATATCACGCCGATGGAATTGCGTGTGATCACGATGAATCTTAAGCTTTATCCTTATCAGACGCTTTTCTTCTCATATATGGAGTATGGCGATCTGAAGCCAGTGTTCCCATGCGCAAAGGCGACGGTGGATCCGGATCTGTTGAGGGAGACGACGGTATTGTCGCTTACGGGAATCGCGTCGCCAGCAACATTTGAAGAGCATGTGAGAAGTCTGACAAACGGAATCAAGGCAGTCAATTTTGCCGACCATCACAAACTGACATTGAAAGATTATAATAAGGTGACGGAGATGTTCGCAGAAATCGAAAACAGCAAAAAACTCATCCTTACCACGGAGAAAGACGCTGTCAAGATGATGAATGATGAGACATTCCCGTCGGCACTGAAAGAATACATCTATTATATCCCGATGAACATAAAATTCCTGAAGGATGAAGAGTCGTTCAACAATTTAATTATCAACTATGTTACAAAGAATAGAAGCTACATGCGCATATCTTAAAAGCCAGACTGAATTGCGTCCGGAAATCGCCATTATTCTTGGCACTGGTTTGGGCGGTCTGACAGAAGAGATCAGCGTAGAGAAAGAGATTCCATATTCACAGATTCCAGGATTTGTGCAGAGCACAGTGGCTGGACACTCAGGAAAATTGATATTCGGAACAATCGCAGGAGTGCCAGTGATGGCGATGCAGGGAAGATTCCATTTCTATGAGGGTTATCCTATGAAAGACGTCACATATCCAGAGGTGGTGATGAAAGGTATGGGAATCAAATACTTGATGGTGAGCAATGCAGCAGGAGGATTGAACCCAGAGTTTAAGGCAGGCGACATCATGTTGATCACAGACCACATCAACCTGTTCCCTGAGCATCCGTTGAGAGGCAAGAACGAAGATTCCATCGGCACACGTTTCCCAGACATGAACAACGCATACAACCGTGATTTGATCTCGTTGGCTGAAAAAGTTGCAGCGTCTAACAACATACCATATAAGAAAGGAGTGTATGTCGGCACACAAGGTCCTACATTCGAGACTGTGGCGGAATATAAATATTTCCGTTTGATAGGTGGAGACACATGTGGAATGAGCACAGTGCCGGAGATCATCGTGGCTCACTGGGCAGGCATCAAGTGTTTCGGAGTGTCGATCGTGTCGAATGCGTTAGGAGACGCGTTGAATGGTATAGAGACAAACCACGAGGAGGTGCAGCGCAACACCAATATCGCAAAAGACAATCTTAAGGTCTTGTTCCGTGAGATGGTGAAAGCAATGCGAAATTTATAATGCATAATTCGTAATTGGGGAGACGTGGGGATAACGCGTCTACCAATATTAAACATCTAAAGACGTGATCCAGACAAATTCGTCTGGAAGACGATATTTGCATAACCCCGTACATTCGAAGCGAAGCGTAGGATGTGCGGGGTTTGTCAAAGGAGAGGAAACAGAAAACGAAAAAAGACAATGGAATTTCAAATCCGAATAAAAAATTAATTACATTTGCAAAAAGATTATTTTGATATGGTAGCAGACAGAAAAAGGATGTTCCGAATTTAATCTTTTTAGACATATATAAAAGTCAATTTAATCATAAATATATGGCAATAGCAGTAAAAGCGATACCTACACTTTATGGTGCAGAAGCTCGTGATTTTCGAGAAAGAGCTGATGAGGTAGAGCGTAGAAATAACAAGCGTCCAAAACGCGACTTAAATAAAGATCCGAAGGTGATTGCTGTACGCGAGATTCTTCGCAAGGGTGGAATTTTATAATAACAGAAAATTGTGGGATTTTTAGCAGACAAATGTACAATAGGATTATTTACTGAAGATATCATTGAAAATTGTAAGCCTTTTACATGCAGAAAAGATGAAGATATGGATGAATTTTTCCGAAAAGATGTCTTTGACTATAATCACGGATTGATGAGCAAGGCATATTATTTCTTTTTGGATGAAGATCCTTCAGAGATTGTTTGCCTATTCACACTTTCAAACGATAGCATACGGATTTATGATCTTCCAAGTTCACCACGAAATAAAATGTGGGGTCGCACACATCATGAAAAGCTATTGAAACGTTATCCAGGAGTTTTGATTGGACGTTTTGCCGTGAATAAACACTTTGCAGGAAAAGGAGTTGGTTCGGAATGCATTGAAATTATTTCTCAAATGTTTTTAGATCCGCTGAACCGCACTGGCTGCCGTTTTCTTATCGTTGATGCCAAAAACACATCAGAAGTGATTCGTTTCTATGAGAAAAACGGGTTTAACCAACTTTTCAAGAAAGAAATACAAGAAGATATATATACGAAACCTCCTAAAGACGATTTGGAGAAATTAGAACGAATGAATAATCCTCGTCAACTTGAAACTAGATTGATGTTTAAGGACTTGTTGGAATAATACAATTATTTGTACATAAAGAGAGGAAAATAAAAAGAAAACATGTACAATACGGACGCATTGCTGAAAAAAAATAATTTCATTGATGTATTGTTAATCTGCTTTAATAACGTAACAGACGATTTTTTATTGTGTAAAGTATTTATCCATGTTAGACATCTATTATAGACGTGATCCAGACAAATTCGTCTGGAAGACGATGTTTGCATAACCCCGTACATTCGAAGCGTAGCGTAGGATGTGCGGGGCAGGAAACAGGAAACCTGCCCCTACAATTTCGGCAAACATCTATTTTATTGTAATATCAAAATGTCAATAAAAGAGAGCAAAACTGACAATTATAATAGTTTAGAATGAATTTTTGCATCTTTTGTTTAGAAAAACCGTCTCATCGCATCACATTTTGTAATATATAAAAATCAATTTCAATTTTAGCAAGTTTTAAATTGTAAGCAGTAAACATCATCAACCTTACAATTTGATACTATTTTTCGATTTTGTATATACAAATTGTTAGTTGTTGCAATCTGTTTTTAGCAAATACATCATAAAAACGGTTAGAAATTTTCATTGTGCGTAATTTTGCATCGGTAATCCAAATGGGATTGCCGACTTGGATAATTAGATATAAAACGACGAAAAGAAACAAAATTATGCAAAACAATTTCACTAAAGGACTTTACACTCCAGCGAATGAGCATGATGCTTGTGGTGTCGGTATGGTGGTAAACATACATGGCAACAAGAGTCATGAACTTGTGGATTCCGCTCTTAAAGTCTTGGAGAACATGATGCATCGTGGTGCTGAGGGTGCCGACGGAAAGAGTGGAGATGGTGCCGGTATTATGGTACAGATACCACACGAGTTTATTTTGTTGAAGGGAATTCCAGTTCCAGAAAAGGGTAAGTATGGTACAGGTCTCGTCTTTTTACCAAAAGACAAGACAGAGCAAGACAAGATTCTTAAGGTGATGATTGAGGTGATCGAGGCAGAAGGTTTGAATTTGATGAAGCTTCGTGACGTGCCTACAAATCCTGCGTGTCTTGGCAAGGTGGCTCTTGAGAGTGAGCCTGACATCAAACAGGTGTTTATCACCGGCGTCTCTAATGAGGATGCCCCAAACCTTGAGAGAAAACTCTACGTAATCCGTAAGAAAATAGAGAATCAGGTAAATCATAAAGATTTCTATATTGTATCATTGTCGAGCAAGAATATCATCTACAAGGGTATGCTTTCGTCTATGCAGGTGCGCGACTATTTCGACGACCTTCGTGACACATACTTCACTTCTGGCCTTGCTCTGGTACACTCACGTTTCTCTACAAACACATTCCCTACATGGTCGCTTGCGCAGCCTTTCCGTTTGCTTTGCCACAACGGTGAGATTAACACTGTAAGAGGAAACAGAAACTGGATGAAGGCCCGTGAGTCGGTGCTCAATTCTGGTCTGCTTGGTGATATATCAAGCATCCGCCCTATCGTGCAGCCTAACATGAGCGACTCTGCGTCGTTGGACAACGTGTTTGAGTTTTTCGTGATGAGTGGACTCTCTTTGCCTCACGCGATGGCTTTGCTTGTGCCAGAGAGTTTCAACGACAAGAATCCTATCAGCGACGATCTAAAGGCATTCTATGAGTATCACTCAATTTTGATGGAGCCTTGGGACGGACCCGCAGCTTTGATGTTCTCAGACGGCCGATACGCTGGAGGTATGCTCGACAGAAACGGTCTGCGTCCATCTAGATATTTGATCACCAACAACGACATGATGGTTGTCGCTTCTGAGGTGGGAGTCCTTGATTTTGATCCTAGTGAGATCAAGCAGAAAGGAAGACTTCAGCCTGGTAAGATCCTGATGATCGACACAGAAGAGGGAAAGATCTACTATGATGGAGATTTGAAAGCTCAGCTTGCCGCTGAACATCCATATAGAGACTGGTTGCACACCAACCGTATCCAGCTTGAGAAGTTGAAAAGCGGACGTAAGGTTTCTAATTCCGTCGCCAACTATAAGAGCAAGCTTTTGAACTTCGGATTTGCCAAGGAAGATATCGAAAAGACAATCATTCCTATGGCAGTCAACGGTGCGGAACCAGTCGCAGCGATGGGTAACGACACTCCATTGGCTGTCATCTCCGATCGCCCACAGATTTTCTTCAACTACTTCCGCCAGCAGTTTGCTCAGGTCACAAACCCAGCCATCGACCCTATCCGTGAGGAGCTTGTGATGAGTCTGACTGAGTATATCGGTAAGGTAGGACCTGGTATTTTGAATCCAGATGAGAGCAATTGTAAGATGGTTCGTCTTCCTCATCCAATTCTTTCAAATGCAGAACTTGACATTCTTTGCAACATCCGTTACAAGGGATTCGTCACTACTAAACTTCCTTTGCTGTTCGAGGCGAGCAAGGGAGAAGAGGGATTGAAAGAGGCACTCGACGATCTATGTAAGAGAGCTGAGGAGAGCGTCGACAAGGGTATCAACTATATCATCCTTTCCGACAGGGATGTCGACGAGAAACATGCGGTCATTCCATGTCTGTTGGCGGTCTCAGCCGTCCACCATTATTTGATCAACGTCGGCAAACGAGTGCAGACGGCACTGATTGTCGAGTCTGGAGAGATTCGTGAGGTGATGCATGCCGCACTGCTTCTTGGTTATGGAGCATCAGCATTGAACCCATATATGACATTCGCTGTCCTTGAGGAGCTAGTGAAGAACAAAGAGATTCAAGAGGACTACCCTACAGCCGAGCACAACTATATAAAGGCTGTCTGCAAGGGTCTTTACAAGATCATGTCTAAGATGGGAATCTCTACTATCCGTTCTTACCGTGGAGCTAAGATCTTCGAGAGCATCGGTCTGAGCGAGAGTTTGTTGAGATCTTATTTCGGAACAGAGATCTCCACTATCGGAGGTATCGGACTGAAGCAGATTGCAGACGACGCGATCAAGCTCCATGATATAGCAATGAAGGCCACAGACGAAGACATGATTCCTGATTCTGGTCTGTTTGCCTACAGAAAGGATGGTATCGCACACGCTTGGAATCCAGAGACAATCTCCACACTGCAGATTGCCACTCGTATGGGTTCATACAAGAAATACAAGGAGTTCACAAATTACGTGGACAACAAAGACAAGCAGATTTTCATCCGTGACTTCTTCGATTTTAAGAAAGCTGGCAAACCAATCTCAATCGACGAGGTTGAGCCAGTGGAAAGCATCGTCAAGCATTTTGTGACAGGAGCCATGTCGTTTGGAGCCATATCAATTGAGGCTCACGAGGCTATCGCACTTGCGATGAACAAGCTTGGAACCCGTTCAAACACAGGTGAAGGAGGTGAGGACAACGCTCGTTATCATTCCAGTGTAGACGGTGTGAGCCTATCGTCAAAGACAAAGCAGATCGCATCAGGTCGTTTTGGTGTCACTGCCGAGTATCTTGTGAACGCAGAGGAGATTCAGATCAAGGTGGCTCAGGGAGCAAAACCAGGAGAAGGTGGTCAGTTGCCTGGATTCAAGGTAAATGAGGTTATCGCCAAGACACGTAACTCAATACCAGGCATCTCACTTATCTCACCTCCACCTCATCACGATATCTATTCAATCGAGGACCTTGCTCAGTTGATCTTCGACTTGAAGAATATCAACCCTACAGCAGCCGTGTCAGTCAAACTTGTGGCTGAGAGCGGTGTGGGCACAATCGCAGCAGGAGTGGCTAAGGCAAACGCAGATTTGATTGTCATCTCAGGTGCAGAGGGAGGAACAGGAGCGTCTCCAGCGTCATCAATGAGATTCGCAGGAATCTCGCCTGAAATCGGTCTTGCCGAGACACAGCAGACATTGGTGTTGAATGGACTTCGTGGACGTGTCCGTCTGCAGACAGATGGCCAGTTGAAGACAGGTCGTGATGTGATTCTTACAGCGCTTCTTGGAGCAGACGAGTTTAGCTTCGGAACACTTCCTTTGATTGTGTTAGGATGTGTGATGATGAGAAAATGTAACACAAACACATGTCCTGTAGGAGTCGCCACTCAGGATCCTAAACTGCGAGAAAGATTCAGAGGCCGTTCAGAATATTTGGTGAACTACTTCACATTCTTGGCCCAGGAGGTCCGTGAGTATCTTGCTGAAATGGGATTCAAGAAGTTTGAGGACATCATCGGTCATACCGAATTGATCGAAATCAAGGCAATGGACAGCGACAAGCACAAAACTTTGGATTTCTCACGTCTACTTGCGCGAGTAGACAGCAAAGAGTCGCTATGCTGGGATCACAGAGCATTCACAAAGGTTGAAGGCGTTAAGGATTTCGAGATCCTTGCTCAGGCTAAGGATGCAATTGAAAAGAAACAGGAGGTCAACCTTGATTTCGCCATTAAGAATACAGATCGTGCTGTCGGCACAATGCTTTCAGGAGCGATCGCACAGAAATATGGGGAGAATGGTCTTGCTGATTCCACAATCAATATTAAGTTCAAGGGTTCTGCCGGTCAATCGTTCGGAGCTTTCCTTGCAAAGGGCATAAACTTCAAACTAGAGGGTGAGACAAACGACTACTTCGGCAAGGGTCTTTCAGGAGGACGCATAGCAATTCTACCTCCAGTAAGGAGCAGTTTCGAGGCAGACAAGAACATCATCGCAGGAAACACAGGCTTGTATGGTGCGACGACGGGAGAGCTTTACGTCAATGGACGTGTAGGAGAGCGTTTTGCAGTTCGTAACTCAGGAGCCATCGCCGTAATCGAGGGTGCCGGCGACCACTGTTGTGAGTATATGACAGGCGGACGTGTGGTTGTCCTAGGTGAGACGGGAAGAAACTTCGCAGCCGGAATGTCTGGTGGTGTCGCTTATGTATGGGATAAAAACCATAATTTCGACTACTTCTGCAACATGGATATGGTGGAATTGAGCCTGATTGAGGAGGCGAGCTACCGTAAAGAACTTCACGAGTTGATTCGCAAGCATTGGTTGTACACAGGTTCAAATCTAGCGCGTACGATGCTCGACGATTGGAATCACTACGTGGAGCAGTTTATCCAGATTGTTCCGATTGAGTACAAGAGAGTGCTTCAGGAGGAGCAGTTGAAGAAGCTACAAAATAAGATAGCTGACATCAAAGCAGAATAAAAAATGCATAATGCTAAATGCTAAGTGCTAAATTATTTATCAATGTAGTAATGTGTGGTTCACAATTATGAATATGCATTATAAATTAAGAATTGAATAATATGGGAAATCCTAAAGCATTCCTAACAGTGCCTCGTAAGGAGGCCGGATATCGCCCCGTCCAAGACCGTATTCGTGATTTCGGTGAGGTGGAGCAAACATTGAATTCAAAAGACAGACAAGAGCAGGCATCTCGCTGCATGGATTGTGGTGTCCCTTTCTGCCACTGGGCTTGTCCGCTTGGCAATAAACAGCCAGAATGGCAAGACGCTCTGTATAAAGGCAAGTGGGAAGAGGCTTACAAGATTCTTTCAACCACAAACGACTTCCCTGAGTTTACAGGTCGTATCTGCCCAGCGCTTTGCGAGAAGAGTTGTGTGCTCAACCTTACAATCGGTGAGCCTACAACATGCCGTGAGAATGAGCGTGCCATCATCGAGCGTGCATTCATGGAGGGTTATGTCCCAGTCCACTCATACGCCCGCAATGGCAAGAAAATAGCAGTGATCGGTTCTGGTCCTGCCGGACTTTCTGTAGCGGCACAGTTGAATAAGAAGGGTTATGAAGTGACTATCTTTGAGAAGAATGAGGCTGCAGGCGGACTACTTCGCTATGGTATTCCAAACTTCAAGCTCAACAAGTCCGTGATCGACCGCAGAATAGAGATCATGGAGAAGGAGGGAATCAAATTCCTATACAATCAGAATATCGACTGCACAAAACTTCCTGCTGGTTTCGACGCATACGCAATCTGTACAGGAACACCGACTGCTCGTGACCTAAAGATTGAGGGACGTGAGTTGAAGGGTATTTACCTTGCTCTTGAGATGCTTTCTCAGCAGAACAGAGTGCTTGCAGGTATGAAGTTCAAGGATTCAGAACTTGTCAACGCAAAAGGTAAGAAGGTGCTTGTTATCGGTGGTGGTGATACAGGTTCCGACTGTATCGGAACAGCTCACCGTCAGGGTGCAGTGAGTGTGACTCAAATTGAAATCATGCCGGAGCCACCTGTAGGCTACAACCCTGCCACACCATGGCCAAACTGGCCTAATATCAAGAAGACCACGTCTTCACATAAAGAGGGATGCGAAAGAAGATGGCTTCTCAACTCTAACAGATTCATCGGCAAAGATGGAAAACTTGTCGGTGTTGAAGTGGAAGGAGTGATCTGGGAGCCAAATCCAGATGGAGGTCGTCCGATCATGAAGCTCGACGGAAAGAAAGAGATCATCGATTGCGATATGGTGCTTCTTGCCATGGGATTCATCAAGCCAGAGCATCCGAAATATGCGGATAATGTATTTCTGGTTGGCGACGCTGCTTCCGGCGCGAGCCTTGTTGTGCGCGCGATCGCTTCTGGCCGTAAGGTGGCAGAGCAGATTGACGCTTACGTAAATGGAATTAAAAAGTAAGAATTAAGAATGGCGCGACTTGGAGGGTAAAACCTTCAAGTTGAAAGCCATTATGATTCGTTTCTATTCGCAAATATCTTTTAAGACTGCGAAATTTTTAATTCTTCATTATTAACTCTTAATTCGAACTGAATATGTGTGGTATAGTTTGTGCGTTCGACCTAAAGAAATCAGCGCAGGAGTTGCGTCCTCAACTCCTTGAAATGTCCAAAAGAATTCGTCACCGTGGGCCAGATTGGTCTGGAATATTTTGTGATGACAAGGCGATACTTGCTCACGAAAGACTTGCTATTGTCGACCCTCAAAGTGGTCAGCAACCATTATATAGCAAAGATGGCAAACTTGTGCTTGCCGTAAACGGAGAAATCTACAACCATCAGAGCATCCGCGACCGTCAGGCTGGGTCATACGAGTTTCTCACTAAGAGTGACTGTGAGGTGATCCTCTCGCTCTACCGTGAGAAAGGAATCAATTTTATTGAAGACCTGAACGGAATTTTTGCTTTCGCACTTTACGATATTGAGAATGATGTCTACTTGATTGCTCGCGACCATGAAGGTATTATTCCTCTATATATGGGATGGGATCATAACGGCACTTTCTACGTCGCTTCAGAAATGAAAGCCCTTGAAGGATTTTGCGAGACAATCAAATCTTTCCCTCCAGGACAATATTTCTACTCTAAAGATGGAGAGTTGAAGACGTGGTATAAGCGAGACTGGATGGAATACGACGCAGTCAAAGACAACACATCAAATATAGATGAACTCCGCAGCGCACTTGAAAGCGCAGTCAAACGTCAGTTGATGACAGATGTGCCATATGGAGTGCTTCTTTCCGGTGGACTCGACTCATCCATCGTCTCTGCAATTGCCAAGAAATTCGCATCACAGCGTGTGGAGAGTGGCGACAAGCAGGGAGCATGGTGGCCACAGTTGCACTCATTCGCAGTAGGATTGAAAGGAGCTCCAGACTTACTTGCGGCAAAGAAAGTAGCCGACCATATCGGCACTGTGCACCACGAAATCAACTTCACAGTGCAGGAAGGATTGGATGCCGTTCGCGACGTCATCTATCATATTGAGACATACGATGTGACAACTGTAAGAGCAAGCACACCGATGTATCTTCTTGCCCGCGTCATCAAGAGCATGGGAATAAAGATGGTACTTTCCGGAGAAGGAGCCGACGAAATCTTTGGCGGATACCTGTATTTCCATAAGGCTCCAAATGCTGAAGAATTGCATAAGGAGACGGTGCGTAAACTTTCAAAGCTCCATATGTACGACTGCTTGCGAGCCAACAAGAGCCTTTCTGCATGGGGTGTTGAGGGACGTGTGCCATTCCTGGATAAAGAGTTTATGGATGTGGCGATGCGATTGAATCCAAAAGACAAGTTGAGCGGCACCGTCGGCAGAATAGAGAAATGGATTCTTCGTAAGGCATTCGAGGACTACTTGCCAGAAGAGGTGGCATGGCGACAGAAAGAGCAGTTCTCAGACGGTGTCGGCTACAGCTGGATTGATACTTTGAAAGAACTCACGTCGCAGCAGGTCACAGACGAGCAGATGTCTCATGCGGCGGAAAGATTCCCAATCAACCCACCTATGACAAAAGAGGAATACTACTATCGCAGCATCTTCGAGGAGCATTTCCCAAGTCAGACAGCAGCGCAGACAGTGCCAAGCGAGAAGAGTGTGGCATGTTCCACAGCTATCGCGCTTGAGTGGGATGAAGCGTTCAAGAACATGAACGATCCATCTGGTAGAGCAGTGAAGAGTGTACATAATCAGGCTTATAAGTAAAAAGATAGGCAGCATAATAATTTGTTTCTTGGGGGTGATGCAGTGATGCGTCGCCCTTTTTTTGTGTTTTTTTATTTTGAAGATAACCAAAAAATGGTTATTTTTGCATTATGACAGATTATCAAACATATACAAATATGCCATCAGTACCAGCGGGAGTGATACTGGATAGGATTATACGTCAACAGAATAGAAAAAAAGTTGATGTGGCTAACTCTGCTCATTTGATTCAACAAAGATTAAATGATCTTATCAAAGGAAATAGGAGATTTACGCCAAGCAATTCAATGTTATTGGAGAAGACATTAGGAATAGATATTGCAGGATTCTTTTATTTAATCCAGGCTAAACATGATATATACATTGAGCAAAAGAATCTCAATTCTGTATACAAGCCCAATATGTCTATTCTCTCAAAAAGTACATTTTGGGATGTCGATTTAGATAAGATTGACTGGACTAAATGTGAAAAATGGGCTATTAGAAGAGTTTTGGAATATGGGGAAATTGATGAGATAAAAGAAATCGCAAACTTTTATGGAATAGATAAAATACATGAAATTCTTTCGGATCCGTCGAATTTCAGACTTTATGATAATGTAATTCGTCGTGTAAAAGAGTGTGGTTTATGAAATTACATAAAGAAACCGTTTCGCCAAATCTATTGATGATATTAGATAAACCTATGTCATCTGAAGTATTCCGAGATTTCACTCTTGTTGGAGGAACAGCATTAAGTTTACAGAGAGGTCATCGTCGCTCAATAGACATTGATATGTTTACTGATGTAGAATATCCAAATATGGATAGAGAAGAGATCAAGTGTTTTTTGGAATCAGAATTCAAAATTCATAAAGGTACAGAGAGCCTTTACGAAGATGCAATGGGATATAGTATTTTTCTAGGAGATGACGTTGATTTCCCAATCAAGTTAGATCTGTTTTATACAGAACCATTTATATATCCTAAAAAAGAGATAGACGGAATTCGTTTGGCAGACCCAAGGGAAATAATTGCCATGAAAATGTTGGCAATAGGAGGTCCTATTAAACGTCAGAAGGATTTTTGGGATATACATGAAATGATGTCCGACTATACTCTTTGGGAAATGATTCAGTGGGGATTACAAAGAAATCCATACTCATTAAGTTTAGAAGAAATCATAGCAGGATTTGATACAATTGATGATATAGAGGAATCCCCAGAAGGAATTGACACCCTTAGATTTGGAGATTTTTGGGAACTTAAAGTGATGGATTTGAAAGAAGAAATCAGTAAAATAAAAAAGGCTTTGTCCTAGTTTATGCCTAATTTTACGAGGATTCCAAAGGAACCCATGTTTGATAGATATTGGTGCATCCCCTTGCTAAAGTGCGAGCCGAAGGCGAGCACATAAATTTAATAAAACCACAGAGACATAAAGTTCACAGAGAAAGGCTATGCCTTTATATGAGGGGAAGAGACGAAAATAAGTCATAAATAGAATATAGCCTTTCATTTATATTTTCATTGATGTCGAATTTGAATGTTGCTTTCTCGGAAAAAGATTTTGCAAATGACCTCTTTCTATGATTTCTTATATTTTTTTTGTAATTTTGCTATTATTAAATTCAAAATTCAAGAAACAGAAAAGAAGCATTAAAAATAAATAGCGAACTATCGTTTTTCTTTAAACCTACAAAATCGCCAATTTTGAACACTAAAGAAAGACACCAATATGTTTGCGCTCCATGGAGCGTGAACTATTCGTGTTTATGTGGTGTTAGGGTGTTTGGCGATACCTGTAGGTTAACATGAACGGGCGAATAGTCACGCTTTTTTTATGTTACCATGGAGAACGAAAAAACAAAAGACATTACTGTAAAAATCCACATAGGACATGCTATACAAGAGGAGATGGTGAGACAGGGAAGAAATGTGACCTGGCTTGCCGCCCAAATACATATGACCGACCGAGCAATATATAAAATCTACGACAAGGAGTCGCTTAACACTGAACTTGTGCGACTTATATCCAATGCACTGGGTAAAAATCTCTTCGCATTATATGATGTCAATGAACAAAATGGAGAAAAATAGCGAACGGAATGGATACATGATTCCAAGGTGACTTCTTTATTCATGTTGTAACTTTGTCCTTATAGCATTTAAGGATTTAAATTTACAATTATGGGCTCAATATTTTCATCATATAAAAGTCGTGTCCCGAATAGTATTTCTGACTTTCAATTATATATTTGGAAATTGACTCAGAACAAAGGATATGACAATTTTTTTGACGTTTTGGAAGAAATCTCAGAGATCATTAGAAACTTGTTGGATCGTATGAGTTTTATTCCAAATTTAAACTCTGATGATGCAGAATTATTAAAGACGCATTTTGATTACGTGCTTGGCATTCATAAAGCGATGAATGAAGCCAACCTATATTCAGCTATTTATTATGCAAATAAACTGCTGAAATCATTGGATAAATATGAATGTTTATATAAAGCTCCTTTTGATTCTGGCAATCATTTTAGAGTTAGAAATAGTGATCACCTATTAACTGAACTCACAGACTTGTTTCATGTTCCTTTTGAAAAGAGGTCAATAATTTCTCCCAACAGATTTAGCATTGCAGGATTTCCATGTTTATACATTAGTAATAATTTGGATTGTTGTATAGAAGAAGTTGGCATTAAAACGGGTGAGTCAATGTATGCATCTGTTTTTACACCCAATAAACAACTAAAAATGCTTGATTTGAGATTGCTCCGGGATGTTAAATCAGATGATATTAAAAAATATCTCTTGCTTCTGCCTCTTTTGATTTCGTGTTCATACGAGGCAAAATCGGAAGGGTATTACGTGCCAGAATATAATATTCCTCAACTGATGATGCATTACATCCTCAAATCGAAGTATAAGGAAAATATAGATGGTATTGTATACAATTCTACAAAAAAGCCCCAAAAAGACATTGTCAATTTTGTTTTTCCCGTAAAGACTGTGAAATCACAGGGCTGGTGTGATGTACTAAAAAATAATTTTCAAGTTTCATTGCCTCAAATGATAATATGTGCTAATGGTAAAAGATTGTTATCAGAACAAGATTTATTAAACAAAATTAATTTTTAAGCTTATGTGTAGATTTACTAAACATTTCGCATTGCTGATTGCAATGCTGTTGGCATCAATCCAATATGGATTATCCGCTACATCTTATGATTATGAAGAAGAAATCGATGGAGTTACTGCCTATTTTACTTTCAATAGTGAAGACAGAACTCTTAATCTTGTTGGGGTATCAGATAAGAATATAGAGTCTTTTGATGTTCCATCAAAAACTTCCAATGGATTGAAAGTAATAAGCATCGGAAGGAATGCATTTTCTGATTGTAGAAGCCTTACAAGTGTAGTCATACCCAATAGTGTGACTAGTATTGATTACTGTGCATTTTATTATTGTTTTGGTCTCACAAGTGTAGACATACCCAATAGTGTGACAAACATTGGTGACCTTTCATTTTATAATACAGGTCTCACAAGTGTAGACATACCCAGTAGTGTGACAAGCATCGGGGATGAGGCATTTTCTGGTTGTACAAGCCTTACAAGTGTAGACATATCCAATGGCGTGACAAGTACTGGAGAAGCAACATTTAAAGGTTGTACAAGCCTTACAAGTGTAGACATACCCAGTAGTGTGACAAACATTGGTTACCGTTCATTTTATAATACAGGTCTCACAAGTATTATCATACCCAATAGTGTGACAAACATCGGAGGTAATAATGGAGGTAATACATTTGGTGATAATTTAAAGTCAGTTAAAATGTATAGTGAAACACCTATAATTTTTTCTGGTAGTAATTATGCTTTTGGAGAACAGAATATAATGTTCGTTTTATATGTTCCTGTCGGAACAAAAGATAAATATCGTAATTATTACGCATACAAAAATTACTACATTGAAGAATTTGACCCAGAGGAAGATCCATTCGATTCTAACAATGACGTAAAAACAATAGTGGCAGATGAGTATGACGGTGTTATTGATGTCTACAACATGTATGGTGTCAAAGTTCTTTCCACTTACAAAAAGGATGAAATAGACAACTTACAAAAAGCTATCTATGTCGTCAAGGTTGGACAAAAGACTGACAAATACATCGTGAAATAAGGTTTAAAAAATTGTCATCAACAATCAAATTTGATTGTCGCCTTTGAACAAAAATCCCTCACCTATTGCAGATGAGGGATTTTTATGTTTCAGAGTTTTCTAGACTATATTTGTCGGTGTTAAAAGAAAGTTCTCTTTTCTCTTTTTTTTCTGACATTCTCCATTTCTCAAAAAAGCCTAGCTTTTTTTCTCTGTGGTTGTTTCAATATGCTCGCCTACGGCTCGCAGTGAGGAGGTTAGGGCCAATATCTATTAAACTTGGACCCTTAACAATCCTCGACTCTATAACCAAATTCTTGAAATAACGTGATTTCGCCAAATCGATTCCATGATTGTAGGGGCAGATTTCAAACCTGTACGCACAAATCATAATCAAACAGATAAATTTGATGGATAATGTGCTCAAATCGACTTCGGCGACATGAGTTTGAGCACTTTTTAGATGGATAATGTGCTCAAATCAGCTTCGGCAACATGCGTTTGAGCACTTTTTGTCGCTATTCTTTGTTCATACACACAATTATATCTACATTTGTAAATACATCATTATTAATTGATACTATGGAAGAATTGTTGATTGGACGACAAAAGGAGCAGCAACTCCTATCTAAATATCTTGATTCAGGAAGGTCTGAATTTATAGCCATCTACGGACGTCGACGTGTTGGCAAAACATTTCTTGTCCGCAAAATGCTGGGAAAAGATTTCTGTTTTAAGATGACGGGAATGGAAAATGTCAATCAACAAGAACAGTTGACAAATTTCTATATGGCGTTAAGCAAAGTTTATCCGTTTGCCGAGCAGTGTAGGAATTGGTTGGAGGCGTTTGATCAGTTGGAACGCTATTTGGAATCTATCACAACCAAAATAAAAACAATCTTTATTGATGAGTTGCCATGGTTTGACACAGCAAAATCTGATTTTGTTAATGCCTTGGAACATTTTTGGAACGATTGGGCATCAGCTCGACAGGATATTAAACTTATAACATGTGGAAGTGCTGCTTCTTGGATGTTGGATAATCTTATAAATAATCATGGTGGTCTTCATAACCGAGTCACTCATCAAATGTTGATCGAGCCATTTTCGTTGGGAGAATGCAAACAATATTTCGATGCTTATGAATTTGGCTACAACGAGCGGGAGATTGCCGAAAGCTATATGGTGTTTGGTGGCGTACCTTATTATTTATCATTGATGAATAAGGAAGAAAGCGTAGCACAAAATATTGATCGTCTGTTATTTTCAGCGACTGGAGAACTGAGATTTGAAAAAGACAATCTTTTCCGCTCTCTTTTCAAACATAGTAAGGATTATGTACGCATTATTGAGGCTCTTTCTTCCAAAGGAAAGGGGCTGACTAGGAACGAGTTGATTGAAGAGACACGTATGCATAATAATGCTCGGTTTTCTAAGATGATGCAGGAATTGGAAAATTGCAGATTTATAAGACAATATCAGCCTTTCGACAAAAAAGCACGAATGGTGACATACCAACTTGTGGATCCTTTTGTCCATTTTTGCTATCAGGTTCAAGAAAAATGCAATTTTCAAGATGAAAACTATTGGTCACATAGTATCAACACCCCTGTGTATAACGCATGGTGTGGCTTCGCTTTTGAAATGTTGTGCCTGAACCATATACAAAAAATAAAGGAAGCATTGAAAATAGGAGGAGTGCAGACTTCTGTGTATTGCTGGCGGACTCCACCTTCAGTGGAAAACGGATGCCAAATTGATTTGTTGATTGATCGAGCGGACCATTGCGTCAACCTTTGTGAAATGAAGTTTTATAGAGGTGAATATACGATAACGAAGAGTGAACGAGAGAAAATTGAGAACCGTGTGGATAATTTTATAAACCACAGTAAAACAAAAAAGTCTGTCAGAGTGACATTAATAACAAGTTTTGGCTGTCAGAATAATGTCAATAGTGGAATTGTACAAAATCACATAAGACTAAGTGATTTGTTTTAATCTTTATTGAAAAACATACCCACGTCTTTCCAATTCTTCATTTTTATTGCTTATTTTTGCCAATGTTATCTTATTTTGAGGTAATAGGACTTGAAAGAAATAATAAAAACATTAATAATTTATGCAGTTCGGACATTTCGATGACAAGCGTAAAGAGTATGTTGTGACCAATCCGGCTACTCCTAAATCATGGAGCAACTATCTTGGTGACACTCGTTACGGCGCAATCATCACAAACAACGCAGGTGGATACTCTTTCTACCGTTCATCAGTGCAGGGTTGTTTCCTTCGCCTAAAGTTTAATACAGTTCCTAATGATCAGCCAGGTCGCTACATCTATCTTCACGACCTTGATTCTAAGGATTTCTGGAGTGGTAGCTGGCAGCCAGTTGGCAAGCCTCTTGACAAGTACAAGAGCGAGTGCCGCCACGGTTCAGCCTACACAATCATCTCTTCTGAGTATGAGGGAATCAAGACTGAGACTCTTTACTTCGTGCCACTTGGCCAGGAGTTTGAGGTTTGGAGAGTGAAGGTGACTAACAATTCAGGCAAGAAGAGAAACCTACGTGCTTTCACTTACGCAGAGTTCGCTTCTAACTGGAACATGCACGATGATAGCAACAACTTGCAGTACACTCAGTATATCATCAAGACTTCTTACGCTGATGGTTTTATCGATCACGGTAACAACCTTTACATGCCAGAGGAGCCAGATAATTTCCAGAATAAGGACCAGGCTCGTCACTCTTTCATCGGTGTCGTAGGTCAGCCTGTAACTGGTTATGATTCAGACCGTGACAAGTTTATCGGACTTTACCATACTTACGCTAATCCAGAGTCTGTCGTTAAGGGTCAGTGTGGCAACACAGTGACTGAGGGAGACAACGGTTGTGGTACACTTCAGGTGGATTTGACACTTGAGGCTGGCGAGACTAAGGAATTCACAGTAGTTCTTGGTATCGGTAAGGCTTGGGTAGAAGGTAAGAAAGCCGCTGAGATCGTAGCGTCTCCAGCAAAGGTTGAGGCTGAGTACAAGAAAGTCGTTGACTACTGGCACGGACGTATCGAGGGTCTTTCAGCTGAGACACCAGACGCTGATTTCAACTCGATGATCAACATGTGGAATCCATTCAACAACCTTATCACATACGCATGGAGCCGCGCTGCTTCTTTGATCTACCGTGGTGAGCGTGATGGTATGGGCTACCGTGACACAATCCAGGATATGCTTGGTGTCATTCACAATATTCCAGAAGAGGTTGTGGAGAGACTTGAGCTTATGTTGACAGGTCAGAACTCAAACGGTGGTGCTATGCCAGTCGTTAAGCCTTTCGCTCACAATCCAGGTCACGAGGCTCCAACTCCAGAGAACGAGTTCCGTTCAGACGACTGTATGTGGCTATTCAACACAGTACCAACATACGTAAAGGAGATTGGTAATATCGACTACTACAACAAGGTGCTTCCTTACTCAGATAAGGGAGAGGGCACAGTGCTTGATCACCTACGTCGCGCCATCCAGTTCAACCTTGATCGTCTTGGCAAGAATGGTCTTCCATGCGGATTGAAGGCAGACTGGAACGACTGCTTGGTGCTTGGTGCTAAGGGAGAGACAGTATTTGTGGCTATGCAGCTTCGTTACGCTCTTACAGTATATATCGATATCTGTACACGTCTGTCTAAGTTCGACGAGGTTAAGTGGGCAGAGGGTCATCTGACAACTCTTTCTGCTAACATCGACAAGGCAGCATGGGATGGCGAGTGGTACGTACGTGCTATCAAGGAAGACGGATATGTGTTCGGAACAAGCAAGAACCCAATCAAGGAGGGTAATATCTGGCTTAACCCACAGTCGTGGGCTATCATCTCAGGTCAGGCTACTGGCGAGAGAGCAGAGACAGTGATGAACTCAGTGGAGAAGCATCTTGCAATCGAATACGGACTAGTGCTTTGCGATCCTCCTTTCGAGAAGACAGAGGCAAGCGTAATCAAGGCTCCTTTGTTCATCAAGGGAATGAAGGAGAACGCTGCGGTATTCCAGCACACACAAGGTTGGGGAATCATGGCAGACTGTATTCTAGGTCACGGTAAGCGTGCATTCAAGAACTACAAGAACTATCTTCCTGCCAACTATAATACACGTGCTGAGGTTCGTCAGATTGAGCCATACGTATATGCGCAGACAACATGTTCGACTTACAACATGCGCGCAGGTCAGAGCCGTTGTCCATGGTTGTCGGGTACAGCATCTTGGGCATACTTCACAGCAGCTCAGTACATCCTTGGAATTCGTCCAGACTACAACGGATTGCTAATTGATCCATGTATCCCAGCTTGGGAAGGCTTCAAGGCAACACGTCGTTTCCGTGGCAATATCATCAATATCGTTGTCAAGAACCCTAACAAGGTTGAGAAGGGAGTCAAGAGCATCACTGTCGACGGTAAGGCAGTAACTGGCAATGTAGTGCCAGCAGACATGCTATCTAACGGTTGCAACGTAGAGGTTATCATGGGATAATCTTTCGGATATACCTAAAATAAAAAGGTCAGGAATGAAAATTCCTGGCCTTTTTTGCATTTAAACCTCATTTAATCGAGTTTTTTCGACCGATGGAATGAGAGGATTATGAAATTCGCTTTCACAACATGGGCAGATTTTACGAATATAACGTATTTTCTATGCGAATGGCAAATTTGAAATTAAAAATATACTATTCGCACAGTAAAATTATAAATGCGAAATGCGGAATGCGAAATCAATTCAAAATTATAAATGCGAAATGCGAAATCAATTCAAAATTATAAATACGAAATGCGGAATGCGAAATCAATTCAAAATTATAAATGCGAAATGCGAAATCAATTCAAAATTATAAATACGAAATGCGGAATGAATAATCATTAATCGTTATATCATAAAATCCAATTCCGTAAACTGACGCATAATTATCATTTAAAACCGATTCCAATAATCATTTAAACCGACACCATAATGATTTCGGTCTGTCGACCTCGATCATTATGGAATCGGCTACCGTCGCAAGCGATAAAGGGTCTACGACCCTTCTTGTTGGGTCTGCATGGGTCGGTGTCGGATTGTGGTGGGCAAAATCACGTAGAGACGCACGGTCGTGCGTCTCATTATAACGGTCGTGCGTCTTATTGTGGACGTAATCATAGGTAGGTCTGTAGGAGCAATAAAATGCATAATTGTTGGGGAATCCGTCCGTAGGGGCAAGTTTCAAACCTGCCCGCATGTTTTGATTATTTTCAAAACAATCGTTAACCATATTTAACGTTGATTTTTCCCACATCCAATAAAATATTTTTAATTTTGCATTGCTATCATAACGGCAACAATAATTCTTAAATGTAATTAGAAAAAATGACGAAAAAACTACTTGCGTCTGTAATGGCATTTGCCCTATGTCAATTTATGTTGGCGACAGACATGATTGTGAAGCAGAAAAACGGAGAGATTAAAAAATTTAATGTGGAAGATGTGGAAGAGGTCATCTTCGAAGGTTCTACCATTCCTGTGGAAGATTCTACTATAGTTGACGAATCTGAGACTCCACTAAAATTCAAAATTTTATCAGATTCGACGGTGGAAGTGATAAATGACGACTCATATAGAGACGCTTTAATTGATACTATTCCGATTCCTTCCAAGGTGCGAATTGATGGCAAGGTATATAGTGTCACGACTATTGGTGAGGGTGCGTTTCGGAGCTGTAGCGGTTTGACCAGCATCAAAATCCCTAGTAGTGTCACTACTATTGAGTATGCGGCTTTTTCTTGGTGTAGCGGTTTGACCAGCATCGAAATCCCGAATAGTGTCACGGCTATCGGTCAGTATGCTTTTGGGGGCTGTAGCGGTTTGACCAGCATCAAAATCCCAGAAGGTGTCACTGCTATCAAAGATTCTACTTTTTCGGACTGTAGTGGTTTGACCAGTATCGAAATCCCGAATAGTGTCACTTCTATCGGTGATAAGACTTTTTATGGCTGTAGCAGTTTGGCAAGCATAAACATTCCTGAGAATGTCACCAGCATCGGATGGTATGCTTTTAAGGGCTGTAGCGGTTTGGCCAGCATCAACATCCCAGAAGGTGTCACTTATATCGGTTATTCGGCTTTTTCTGGCTGTAGCAGTCTGACCAGCATAAGTATTCCAGAGAGCGTGAAAAGCATCGTAGCAGGTGCTTTTGATGGTTGCAGCAGTTTGGAGCCAAGGTTATTGGTCTATGATAACGGCACAAAATGTTATGGCTGGATAGGAAGTGAAGAAGAATGTACAAGCGTCGTTATTCCAGACGGAGTAAAAGAGATTGGAGACTATGCGTTTTATAAAATATTTTATGGATTGACCAGTGTGACATTCCCAGAAAGCTTGGAATCAATCGGAGAAATGGCGTTTGCTGGCTGTGACAAATTGACAACTGCAGAACTGTCATCAAACTTAAAAACACTTGGTTATGGTGCTTTTATGTACTGCAAAAAACTTGACCTCATAATCAACGCTTCTGAAGCCGATGTCAATGTTGGAGAGAATGCCATAAGCGACTGCAAATCTGTGACGTGGTTAAAATAATAATCGGTTGCAAACATAATCACAGAAGGGATGGGCGAAAGTTCATCCCTTTTTCAATTAAAAAAATAGATACGAAATGAATAACTCAAATTTCGCAAGTCACCATTTTGTTTCACCCCTTCGGGGTTGTAAATTGGAAAGAAATATGAAAAAAGGACTACTTGCTTTAGGAGCTTTATTCGCAATATGCCTCTCTATGTTGGCGACCGATATGGTCGTAAAGCAGGATAACGGAAAGGACAGGAAGATCAATGTGGTGGACACGTCGGAAACATTTCTGCGATTTAAAATTTTATCGGATTCCACAGTAGAGCTGGCAAAAGAGTCTTCATATCGTGGTTATGATCCCTTCACTACACTAGAATATTGCGGTCATAATTCTATAACTATACCAGAAAAAGTGCGAATAGGAAGAAAAGTGTATACGGTGACAAGCATCGGTATTGCTGCTTTTTACAGATGCGACAATTTGATTAGCATAAGCATTCCTGAGGGTGTGACGAGTATCGGAGTAGCTGCTTTTAGGGGATGCATCAATTTGACAAGTATCAATATTCCAGAAAGGTTGACGAGTATCGGAGTAGCTGCTTTTAAGGGATGTCGCAGTTTGACAAAAATCGATATTCCGGAGAGTCTGACAAACATCGGAGAAAATGCTTTTTCTGGTTGCTACAGTTTGGAAAACATAAGTATTCCAGAGGGAGTGACAAGCATCGGAGCGTCTACTTTTTATGGATGTAGTAGTTTGGAGCCAAAATTATTGGTCTACGACAAAGGCACAAAATGTTATGGATGGGTAGGAAATAAGGAAAAATGCACAAATATTGTGATTCCTGATGGAGTGACGAGTATCGGATATGCTGCTTTTAGGGGATGCGGCAGTTTGACTAGTATTAAAATTCCAGAGGGAGTGACGAGCATCGGAAATTCTGCTTTTCGTAGTTGTGACAATTTGACAAATGTAAATATTCCAGAGGGAGTGACGAGCATCGGAGAAGATGTTTTTTCTGGTTGCTACAGTTTGGAAAACATAAGTATTCCAGAGGGAGTGACAAGCATCGGAAAATTTGCTTTTAGGGGATGCGGCAGTTTGACTGGCATAGATATCCCGGAGAGTTTGACTAGCATCGGAGTAGCTGCTTTTGAGGGATGCAGAAGTTTGACTAGCATAGATATCCCAGAGTGTTTAACTAGCATCGGAGAAGATGCTTTTGGGGACTGCAACAGTTTGAATCCAAAGTTACTGGTCTATGATAAAGGCACTAAATGCTATGGTTGGCTTGGAAATAAGGGAAAATGTATTGATGTCGTGATCCCTAAGGGTGTGACGAGCATCGGAGGATCTGCGTTTCAAGGTTGTGACAGTTTGACTAATATAAATGTTCCAGAAAGTGTGACGAGCATCGGAAAAGATGTTTTTTGGGGATGCCACAGTTTGGAAAACATAAGTATTCCAGAGGGAGTGACAAGCATCGGAAATAAAGCTTTTTATGCCTGTAGCAGTTTGACCAGCATCAACATCCCTGAAAGTGTCTCTTCTATCGGTGATTGGGCATTTCGCTTATGCAACAGTTTGACCAGCATAAACATTCCAGAGAGTGTGACCAGCATCGGAAAAGATGCTTTTTGGGGATGCAGTAATCTTGAAATTGTAATTGATAATTCCAAGGATAACGTGAAGGTTAGAAGTTCTACGTTTGAAGGTTGCAAATCTGTGAAATACCTAAAATAAAGGATTTCATGGTGTAAGATAGATTAAGGGATGGACGACGGCTCATCCCTTTTTCAATTCAAAAATAGATACGAAATGAATATTTCACATTTCGCAAGTCTCCATTTTGTTTCACCCCTTCGGGGTTCCCGTCGTGCGCGTCGTCCACAAAACAGGGGTTGAAACCCCTGCCTAAATTGTGACGCCCATTCTGGGCTACATTTTCCATGATCGTAGGGGCAGGTTTAATACCTGCCCGCAATAGGACAAATTATTTAAATTTCGCAAGTCCCGAAGGGACGGTATATTATAGGCAGGGATGATAACCCCTGTTTTCATGCGAAGAACGGTATCGAACCGGCAACGAAATTAAAATGTATTCACGTCGAACCGATAATATAAAAACGCACGGACATGCGTTTCATACGTCCGTGCGTTTCATCAAAGTTGTCATACGAATATAATACATGTCATTTTTCCGACACATCAACTGTTTATAGCTCCTGCCCGTCAGCAGTAAGATGCAGGAACTTGTCTCGTTTGCCATTTTTCTCCAGCTCCAGCTGATAATATTCCGTCGACGGTGTCTTCACAAATTTTGAATCGTCGATGCGGTAGCCAGCATATTTGGCACTCACATAGCTCGTCACCTTCTCCGGCAACTCATTCTGATAAATATCTGTATAGGTGTGAGTCCACGAGCCATCAGACTTGAACCAAGCTTCCATTTCATGCCCATCCTGGAAAAATTCAGCCTTATATAGTTTGTTTTCCAATTCCCACTGTGGATACACACCTTCAAACATACTACTGAATGTTTGCTCTACCGCTTTTGGCACATCACTGGAAGCCAAGTCTTTATCGTCGTCACATGACACAAAATTAAAGAGAGCGGCCAGGAAGAATGTTGTTATGAAAATTCTCTTCTTCATCGTCGTTTTCTTTTTTAGTTAAACAAATTTTTGCTTTTCTCTCAAAATCAGTCGTCAATACCCACCAACTGGAATTGGCCGTCAAACTTAAGTTCAATATGGCTGGAAAGCTTTACGTCGTACCCTCTGCGATCACGGTCGATCTCCAGAATCTTTGTCTGAGGATAAGAGTCTGCCACAAACTTTGAAATGGATTCAGGGACGAGGGCTGCCGGCACCTGGCTCTTCTTGCACTCCACCTCAATCCAGTCGCCCTTGCTGTCAAACTCCAGTTTGTCTCCGTTTGTAAAGATGACGTCGTAAGTCTTTCCGAACAACTCTGAGTCGACTTTTGCCAAAGCCACCTTCTGGCCAGCAAAATGATTATTGATGATCTGTTGTGCGTTTGCAGGCAACTGCTCAATCTTGATTGGTTTGTCCTGTCCTGCAAAAACTAATGTCTGGGCACTCAATGCACAACCTACTGCGAATAATTTCATTAACCTTTTCATGTCCTTTACTTTTTTAGTTAAACAATGATTGATTTTTGATTTCAATTGCAAAGTAAAAGAGCAAATCTGAAAAGAATCTGAAAATTTGTGAACTGCTTAAAATTTAATTAAAAAATTTGGTTTTAGAGTTTGATAATTGTTGTCCCTCCCCCATCTCACCTGCGAGTTTGAGCAAGAACGAGCTATCTATTTTTCAACATATTTGGCGTCAGGAAGACGCTATTGAGCGAAGCGAGACTAACCCGGGACGAAGTCTCGGGGGATAGCGACAACATCAAAAAACTTGCCTGAAAGGCAATACATTTTTTAACGAGTTCAAGCAAGAACGAGTTATATTTTTCATCATATTTGGCGTCTGGAAGACGCTATTGAGCGAAGCGAGACTAACCCGGGACGAAGTCTCGGGGATAACAACATCATCAAAAACTTTGCCTGAAAGGCAATACATTTTTTAATGAGTTCAAGCTAGAACGAACTATATATATTTCATCATATTTGGCGTCTGGAAGACGCTATTGAGCGAAGCGAGAGTAACCCGGGACGAAGTCTCGGGGATTGCGACAACATCAAAAACTTTGCCTGGAAGGCAATACATTTTTCGCGAGTCCGCATTCCTAAATGTCAGAAGACTCCTTCCCTATCTCAAAACAATGCATCGCGTCGGAAAACTTATATTTTATGTAGAGTCCGCTCTGTCTGCAGATGGCTTGTGAAATTGGGAGGCCAAGTCCTGTGGAATTCTGTTTGCCTGGAGTATGGTAGAAAGGCACGAAAATCTGATTGTCTGGCAAAGCCTCTTCTATTCCACTATTTAAGACACGCAAGTGGTCGGCCGTACTTTCCACTATAACAAGTCCACCTTGCTTATTGTGGACAAATGCATTTTTCAGCAGGTTGGTGAGCAACATCGTCGCCAGAGTGGGATCCATGACATGCTGGAAATCGGAAGGAGATCGCATTTCGACGTGGATTTGCATTGCCGTGAAGATGGATTGCAGATCGGGCAAGATCCGCTCAGTCAGATTCTGAAAACTGACTAGTTCGCTTTTGGTGAATTGACCGTTTTCGATGCGGGAAAGGTTGAGCAGAGTGCGGTTGAGCTGCACCATATTCTGCAGTTTACGGATCACTTTGCCAATCTCCACAATCTGCTCCTCACCCAAAGCAGGGTCTTCCATCAACAATTCCAACTGGTTCATGCAAACAGCCAGAGGGGTTTGAAGCTCGTGAGAGGCATTGCCGATGAAGTTTTTTTGTATCTCATACTGTTTCTGGCTTCTCAGCATCGATTGCTCCACTGTCTCATTCAGCTGTCGGAATTCATCAATATTTGTAGGATTTACAAGTTTAGACGTTTTTTTGTGCAGACGGAACAGTTCCGTCCAACGCAGCAGATTATAGAGGGGTTTCATGGTCTGACGCATCGAAAGAGTGTTGAGAAGCATCGTTCCAAACAGCAGGATCAAAGCCAGCGTGAGCATCCACTTGAAAATAGTCTCACGCAGATCATCTTTTTCAATGTGAGGGGTGTAAACCTCCAGTTCGTGGAAATTCCCGTCGTCATCACAATAGATAGTGGTCAGCATACGGGCAGACTCGTATTCCCTCATTTCCTTCACATAAACCTCACGGTCCTCATATCTGATATGATCATGAGAGGCTGCATACTCTGCGCTGACATCACGTATGGTGAATTGATTGTTGTTGGAAATAAATGCCTCCTCCAGCTCTTCGCCTGCTAACGTACGTTTGATGATAATCTCCGACATTTTCTCAAGAGAGTCGTCTGTCTCATCATTCACCTCATCAATCAGAGCGTAATAAAAAGGGATGCTCCAAGAGAGGATTAGCAGTGCCATCAGCACAGAAAGACGCAGAGAGATATGATGCAGCAGTTTCATGGCGTAGTGATTTTGTAGCCGAAGCCATAGACAGTTTTCAGTTCGATATCCGCAGAAGCCGCCTTCAGACGCTTACGCAAGTTTTTCATGTGGGCATAGATAAAATCGAAATTGTCCGACTGGTCTATATAGTCGCCCCACACCGCTTCTGCCAACGCCTCCTTGCTCACGACTCTGTCGGGGCGGCTGATGAGATAATGCAGAATGTCGAACTCCTTTCTGCTAACCTCCAGAGTTTTGCCTCCCACTTTGACAGAGAACTGATCAGGATTCAGCTCTATATTTCCAAGGCAGATTGTATGTTCGCCATCCCGTCGACGACGCATAAGACTTCTGATACGGGCATGAAGTTCCGCCAGGTGAAAAGGTTTTGGAAGATAGTCGTCAGCCCCAAGTTCAAGGCCTTCAATTTTATCATCGACAGAATCGCGGGCGGAAAGTATGATGACGTTGCGATTGATTTTCTTGTCTGCCAATTCTTTAAGCAGACTCAGGCCATTGCCATCCGGCAACATGATATCCAGCAGCACACAGTCGTATTCATAGAGAAGAAGTTTGGAGCGAGCCTCATCCAAGGTGGATGCCGTCTCCACCACATAGCGAGCTTTAATAAGAGATTGGCTTATCACCTCCTGCATTCCATTGTCGTCTTCGATTATAAGTATTTTCATGCCCTATATTTTTATCCTATTAATGTTACCAGATACAAAGGTATCATTTTTCTTCAAAATTCACTCACAACTTGCTCAATTGCAGACTTAACGATTTTCAAACAGGAAAACGAATTTCGAATCCATGGGAAAAATTTTTGTTGTAACTTTTGCTTTTTTAGTTTTTGTTTATAATTTAGCGAAATCGATGTCACGACATCCATATTTTTCACACGACCTTAACAATCGCCGAATGAAAAAACTAGTTGATTATTCATAGAATTAAAAAATGAAAAAAATGAAAAAGATACTACTTCTATTAATTCTATCAGTTGTGCTATGTCTACCTACGTCTTGTGACCACAGTCATGCGGTGGATGAATCCGAAACACCATTGAAATTCAAAATTCTTTCAGACAGCACACTGGAAGTTATCAACGACGATTCATATCGGGAATTAGATTCGGTTTCAGTTCCTGCCAAAGTACGAATTAATGGCAAAATATATAGTGTCACTTCTATCGGTGAGGGGGCTTTTTATCACTGTAGCAGTTTGACCAGCATCGAAATCCCTAACAGTGTCACATCTATAGGTACGCGTACTTTTGAGGACTGTATCGGTTTGACCAGCATCGAAATTCCAGATGGTGTCACGTCTATCGGTGATTCTGCTTTTTATGACTGCAACAGTTTGGAGCCAAAGTTGTTGGTCTATGATAAAGGTACAAAATGTTATGGCTGGATTGGGGATTTGAAAAAATGCACAGAGGTCGTGATTCCAGATGGTGTCACTTCTATTGGTAATCGTGCTTTTAGGGGCTGTAGCAGTTTGACCAGCATCGAAATCCCTAACAGTGTCACTTCTATCGGTGAGGATGCTTTTGTGGTATGTGGCAGTTTGAATCCAAAGTTATTGGTCTATGATAAAGGCACAAAATGTTATGGCTGGATTGGGGATAAGAAA
>OCTX012263221.1_pt1 | contig 31724 bp, 19 predicted proteins | sample 1539691 | NCBI WGS metagenome assembly OCTX01 (sample SAMN02144231, study PRJEB22623) | gut metagenome | biome: sheep rumen | host: Ovis aries | place: New Zealand
GCAATTGAATATAGTGCTTTCAGTGGTTGCAGCAGCCTAACCTCAGTAACCATTCCCAATAGTGTCACGTCCATTGGTAGTTATGCTTTCTATGGCTGCGGTGGCTTGACTTTAATAATGTTGGCTTCTATTCCTCCCTCAATAAATACTGAAATACATGCTAAGTCGATTGAGGTTCCTGTTGGGAGTACTGTTTTATATGCCAATTCTGATTATTGGAATCAAATTGATTACATCTTTGCAAAAGATGATGATAATGTTTATTGTCCAGTTTTGCCAAGTGTTGCAATTGGTGATGAACTTGTAGAGGTCATTGGTATGAACGATAAAGGAATTGAGGTGCCTGTTTCTCAAAAAATAGAGATTCGGATTACCAACAACTCACTTATTCCTTATAGCTTAGTAATGAAGGGCAGTTGCGAGATAACAGACTTCTTCAATGAAAATGGTACGTATTATTTCAATCCAGTTCCTCAATATAAAGAGAATACGATTTCAACATATACATACCCATACAGAGATATAAACCTATCTGTTAGCGGCACATTGATAGACCAAGTGGGAATTGATAACATTGAGAATCTTGAATGTCTAAAAGTCAGTGGTGATATTAATGGAACCGACATTTTAACCATTCGCAAAATGAAGAATCTAAAGCTATTAGATTTATCAGAAGCACATATAGTTAATGGCGGAATGTCATATTATGATAATTATACGACATCAGAAAACACAATCGGAGAGCATTTCTATGATGGATTGAACAGGGTGCTACGTATTAAATTACCGATAGACATACAAACGATTGAAAGGTATGCTTTTTATGGTTGTGACAGTATTCTCACAATTTTCATCCCTAAAACAGTAAAATATTATCAGTCAGATTTGACTGTTCCATTAAAAAATATCCGCTCAATCAAAATAGAAGATTTATCTGCTTGGTGCATTAAGAGACCTGGTACTTACACAGATTCTCATCACTTCACTACCTATCTTATCCACGATTACAATAAGTATCATTTCTATTATTTCGATAAAGAAATCGTTGATTTGGTTATTCCTGATGAGATTAATAGTATTTACGATTACACTTTTAAAGGGTGTGATTGGATAAAATCTATTACTATTCCTTCAGATGTCATTTCTATCGGAAGAGATGCTTTTTGGGGATGCAAAAATATAACTTCTGTTACATCATTAAATCCAATACCTCCAGAAATTACAAAAGAAGTGTTTGAATCTATGGCATACGCTAATTCTACCCTTTACGTTCCAAAGGGTAGCAAGACCCTCTATTGGCTGCATCCATATTGGGAGAAGTTCAAGAATATTGTTGAGATAGAAGAACAAAATGAGGAAATCATCGGTGATGCCAATGGTGATGGAGTAGTGAATGGAGTTGATGTATCAGAGGTTGTGAATGCCATCTTGGGCAAGCAGTCCAACAACTTTAACAAGAGAACCGCTGATATGAACGGAGACGGCATAATTAACATTGTGGATGTTTCTAAAATTGTGAAAATCATTTCCCAATGATAGTAGGTATTTAAAACAATTAAAACACTCAAAGTTTATGAAGAAACTGTATTCAACAATTATGATGCTTGCAATGATGGTGGCAGCATTGAGCTTTAACGCTTGCGGTGATGATGATGAAGAAGGTGATGGTGGAATCACTCTCAAACAAGATTATGACATTCTTCAAGTTAATGGTGTCGATTACGCTTGTTATGGTTATCGCTGTGATATTACTTTTTCCTCTACTTGGAATAAAACAAATCACAGTGGAGAGATTCTATTGCCTTGCGGAAAACTATCTGATGCCAAGAAAGGCGAGTATGACTATGATTATATGTATGGCATAAAGATAGAGGGCAGCAAGGAATTAAAGAAGGGCAGCAAACTAGAAGACTATTCTCTTCGGTTTGACAGTTCCGAAGATTATTATCACAAATATAATTTTACTAGTGGTTCTGCCACCGTTGTTGACATCAGAAGTGATGAATACATAACAATCAAGTTTGAATCATTCATGGTTAGTAACAAAGATGGAAATTCTTATGTACTGAATGGAACTGTTCAGTTGGACTTTGATGTAGATTAAGTTCACTATTGTTCTTAGTGAAAGTTCTTAAATCGTCTGGAATCTCAGTGTTTATAGGGGTTTCAGACGATTTTCGTTATTCTCTGTCTGAAACGGAAGTTCACTATCATTTCTGAGTGACACAAACTGAAAGTTTATATGTCATAATCAACATATCTATAATTTTGGGGTGCGGTGAAGTTCTTAATCACTTCCTTGGGGGCAATTGGTGTGTCGAACTTAACCACTTCACCAATCTTTATTGCATGAGCTATGTCACAGTTCTTGAAGTAGGCATCGAAATACTCTTTGTTAATCCCACCGTCCTTATGCGTTTTTTCCCACATATAGGATTTCTTATCTTCAATCACTTCATCAATGGTGAAATAGCCCACAATCTTACATGTTGGTTTGGTGGCATAGATATACACCTTATCAATATCTGTGCGCTTGAATAGCCTTTTACGGTATTCATACACCTTCTTGCCCTCAAAGATGGACTGACAGAAGGTTGGTCGTATGGATAGAATCACATTCATGCGCACGTAAATTATATAATAATGTGTGTGCAAAGGTACGATAAAAGCCTGAATCCTGCAACTGGATTCACAAATAAGCAAAAAAAATGAGTTGCTATCAAATCAAATTGAAGGAAAATCCGTATCTTTGCAGTCCGATAGTTATTGACTACATTCAAATATGACAGAACCTAAAATTGTATTGAACAAAAAAAATGATATGGATTTGTTAATTAAAACATATCCAAATATCAGTGACAATGAACTTCTTAAAGGGGGTTGTTATATTCTTAAAATGAAAAATGGTTCTGTGATTAGTTTTGATTGTAGAACAGAACTTCCATATAAAAGTTGGAAATTAAGAGGGAAAGGCTTAGAGATAAATCCAAAATCATACAATATCACCAGAACAAAATCACGCCATTTTTCTAAAGTTGCTACTAGACATATAGTAGAAGCTAGTTCTGGAGTAATCCACAATGAAGTTCAAACACTATATTTAATAAATGATGAGGAATTAGAATCGTTTCATACTTTATCGCTTTCTTATGAGAAAGAACTTCATGAAATGATAAAAGGTTTTCCCCACATGAAAGGTATAGAATCCGAAAACCGTTATTTTTGTACTCCTAATTTTGATGTTATAGTAAATGTAAAACCGAATGGATATGAGTTGAATCCTACATGGTGTAAAGCTTCTGCTGCTTACGATGCAGAAGAAGAACTATCATTAATAAGTCCTGATTCTACAGGTTTTACTTGGTGGTATTATCCTGGGAGAATGTATTTTTCACGAGTTAAATGGACTGAAATATCTAAAACAGATTATAAATTAGCCAAGACATTTATTTTGGATAAAGAGCAAGAAATCTATAATATGATTAATACTATGGTAGATGAAATATTGATTGGGTAAACTGAAATAATAGTAAAATGAGCAACTCAATAGTTACATATATAAAATTACTGCCCCCTAAAATCTTCGCTTGGATAGACATCCACTGCGAAATCCAGGCCGTACCCTTCGCCCAACTGTCGCAGATGCAGCCCGGCGAACCCAGTGCAGTCATCCGCGAGCGCGTCATCCGTGCCCGCAACATCCAGACAGAGCGCTTCAGCTCACTCCCAAAGCAGGGAAGTCAGGGGCGGGTCCACTGCAACGCCATGATGACCGAGCGCATGCTCCACGAGTTCGCCGAGCCCGACTCCGCCAGTCTCGAGATGCTCCGCATGGCGATGGAGCGTCTGAAGCTCTCGGCCCGTGCCTACAGCCGTATCCTGAAAGTAGCCCGCACCATAGCCGACCTCGCCGGCAGCGAGAAGGTAGAGTCCATGCACATCGCCGAAGCCATCGGCTACCGTAACCTCGACCGCGGCGACTGGGCGGAGCGTGGGATATAATGATATAAAGTATTCAGAAATGGATAACGATTTGGAACTGTTCTCACCCGAGGAGATGTTATCGCCGTTTGACAGTATTAAGGAAACTGATGCTGAAGGACGTGAGTGGTGGAACTCGCGCAAATCCGTCACCCATCACCAACATCCGTCACCGCGTATCAGTCTGTGAATCAGTACTTTTCGGCGCGGTGACGGATGTGACGGATTTTTTTCTGTTTTTCTTTGTCGACGCTGCTGTCAGCGGACGCGGAGGCTCACTTCACCGACCATTCGAAGAGACCGGCCGAGTCGCCATCGGGCAACGTCACCTCCAGACGAAGCGACTTCGTGCGAACAGGCGCGAAATTCACCGTCGAGGGCGTCCCGCGGTACGTGGGGTAGACGCCGTCGCACGTCACAGGCTGCCACTCGCCCGACTCCGTCAGGTAGAGAATGCGCCACGACTTAGGCACATCGCAGCCGCCCCAGGGCTTGTCGCTGAACCAGTAGACCGTCGACGAACTGACCTCCGATACCTCAGGCAGCTCGTAGGCTATCCACTCCGTCGATGCCTTCTTCGGCCACCAGTGCGTGTACGGCACCGAGCGGTCGTTCTCGCCCTTCGGCACCAAGCGGTCGTTCACCGACGACAGCGCCGGCAGCCTGACCGACGACGTCACCTTGCTCTCCGAGGCCAGCGTGGCAGGCTGAGCCGGCGTGGTCGCACTGAGGTCCTGCGGCAGCCAGACGCGCATCTTGCCCGACCCGCGGTGGCACCAGGCGTAGTACGGAATCAGCGTCAGCGTCTGGTCCTCGACGGTCAGCTTGCCCTCCTTGTTGAAGTCCAGCGTCTGGGCCTCCGTCGTCAGCGTCGTCACCGTCGTCCCCGCTATCTCCTTCTTGCCTAAGCCGAACGTCGGCTCCTGGTTAACCAGCGCCGAGAAGATGTCGAAGCCGTTGTCCGGGTGCTCGGCACAGTAGACAATCGGACCGCGCTCAATGCTCACCATCCCGCGGTCCGCCTCAACCTTGGCGTTGGCACGCACCGTCCGCGGCTCCATGTCGAAGCAGATGACCACCTTGTCACCCTTCTTCCAGCGGCGCTCAATGTTCACGTAGCCGTCGTCGCCAACAAGCAGGGGCACGGTGACGCCGTTAATGATGAAGCTATAGCCCAGTCGCTTGTTGTCAGTGTACTGGTAGAGGTCTGAGGGCACCGGCTTGTTGCGCAGCCAACCAGGGACGCGTATCTTCAGGTTAAACTCACCCACGCTGTTCATGTCAATGGTCAGCACGGTCTCACCGTCCCACGGGTAGTCCGTCTTCTGCGTCAGCGTCAGCTTCTTGCCACCGACGCTCAGCGTCGCCGTGTTAGCCACAAACAGGTTCACGTAGACGTCTTTCTGCTTCACCGCATACACATAACCCGGCAGCGAGGGAATGAAGCGGCAGATGTTGCTCGGACAGCAGGCGCAGCCGAACCACGCCTGGCGCTGGTGCTGGCCCATCGACTCCAGGGGGTTGGGGTAGAAGAAACTGTCGCCCTGCAGCGACACGCCGCTGATCAGACCGTTGTAGAGCGTGCGCTCCAGCACGTCGTAGTACTTCGAGTCGCCGTGGAGCAGGAACAGGCGGTAGTTCACGTAGACGTTGCCGATGGCAGCGCACGTCTCGCAGTAGGCGCTCATGTTGGGCAGCTCGTAGTTCTTGCCAAACGCCTCGCCGCTCGACGTGGCGCCGATGCCGCCGGTGATGTAGAGCTTCTTGCCTACGATGTTGTCCCAGATGCGGTCGATGGCCTTGATGTAGCTCTCGTCGCCCGTCAGCGCGGCCACGTCGGCCATGCCGGCGTACATATAGGCGGCGCGCACGGCGTGGCCCACGGCCTCGTCCTGCTCGGTCACGGGCTTGTGGCTCTGCGAGTACTCGGTCTTGATGTCGGTCTTGCCGCGGTAGTCGAGCAGGAACTTGGCGAAGTCGAGGTAGCGCTTCTGGCCGGTGGCCAGGTAGAGGCGGGCCATCGCCATCTCGGCTATCTGGTGGCCCGGCACGACGCACATCTGGCCGGGGTTCGGCCCTACCTCCTTACACGCCACGTCGGCGTAGCGGCAGGCGATGTCGAGAAACTTGCGCTTGCCCGTAGCCTGCCAGTAGGCCACGGCGCCCTCCACCATGTGGCCCAGGTTGTAGAGCTCGTGGCTCAGGTCCTCCTCCTTCACCCAGCGGCGGTCGCCGGCCCAGTGGTGAGGGTCGGCGGGGTTCTGCGTGCGCGCGGTGTAGAGGTAGCCGTCCGGCTCCTGGGCGCGCCCGATGATGTCGATCACCGAGTCGCAGTAGGCCTCCAGCCGCTTGTCGGGGTAGGTCTGCAGGATGTAGGCGGCGCCCTCCAGCGTCTTGTAGGGGTCGGTGTCGTCGAACGAGTAGCCCACGCCGTTCACCTTGAACACCTTCGAGGGGTCGGCCATGTGGGCGGCGGCGTTCTCGAAGTTCTTGTAGCGCCCCTCGCTCTCGCACTTCGAGAAGGCCAGCGGCACGGTGGTCTTACGGCTGGCCTCCAGGCGCTGACCCCAGAACGTGCCGGGCGTCACCTTGACGGCCGTGAAGGGCACGGGACTGATGGGGTAGCCCTTCTGTGCCACGCTAAACGATAAGTGACAAATGACAAATGACAAACTTAGCAGAATCTTTTTCATACTTCTAACTTATTACTTCTATCTTATTACTTCTATCTTATTACTTCTCACTTCTTACTTATCTTCAGCACGAATCCTCCGCCTGAAGCCATGCGGATGGTCAGCGTGTCGCCGTTGCCACGGGTCAGCCGGTCTATCTTGTAGTCCTCGGCATTGTGGCCGGCGTTGATGCCGTCGGCGAGCAGGGTGACGGTGTAGCTGCCTTCACCGACGACCGACAGGGGCAGCTCAATGGTGCGCTCGTCCCAGTTGGTCTGTCCGGCCACGTACCACGTGTCGCCCTTGCGGCGGGCGGTGACGATGTAGCGCCCTATCTCGCCCTGCACGACGCGCGTCTCGTCCCACGTGTCGGGGATTTTGGCTATGAAGCGCGTGTAGAGCGAGTCCTGCTCGTAGCTGTGGGGCGTGTCGGCAAGCATGGTGAACGGCGAGTCGTGGACGACGTAGCAGGCCGCCTGGTGGCAGCGCGTGCCCATCGACACGGGGTTCTGGTAGCACTCCACCCAGTTCTCGCGCGTGCCGTTGCGCATGGCGCCGGGGGTGAAGTCCACCTGGCCGGCCATCATGCGGATGAAGGGGAAGGTGACGTCGTACAGTGGCATGTCGGTCGTCTTCTTGGCCCAGCGGACCTCCTCCATGCCGAAGACGCCCTCGTAGTTGAGCACGTTGGGGTAGGTGCGGCTCAGGCCCGTGGGCGCCCAGAAGCCGTGGTAGTCGAGCAGCAGCCGGTGCTCGGCGCAGGTGCGGGCTATGCGCTCGGCCATGTCGACCGCCGTCTGGTCGTTGCGGTCCATGAAGTCCACCTTGAAGCCCTTGATGCCCATCTGGGCGTACTTGCTGCAGGCCTCCGCCAGGTGCTCGTCGAGCACGTTGAACACCGTCCAGAGCACCACGCCGACGCCCCGCTGCCGACCGTAGTCGATGATGCGCTGCAGGTCGACGGCGGCGATCGGGTTCATCAGGTCGCCCTTCGACGAGTCATACCAGCCCTCGTCCATGACGATGTACTCCAGACCGTACTTCGCGGCGAAGTCGATATAATATAGATAGGTGTCGGTGTTGATGCCGGCCTTGAAGCTGACGCCCTTCAGGTTCCAGTCGTGCCACCAGTCCCAGGCCACCTTGCCGGGCCTGATCCACGACGTGTCGCCCGTCTGGTTGGGCGTGGCCAGGGCGTAGACCAGGTTGCTGGTGGGCATCTGCGTGTCGTCGGTGGTGATGGCCATGACGCGCCAGGGGTAGGTGCGCCGGCCCGTCGACTTGGCTATGTAGTCCTCGGTCTCGGCCACGTAGCTCATGCCGCGCCACTTGTAGTAGTCCATCCGTCTGGGGTAGGGGGCGAAGACGGCCGTCAGGCAGTCGTCCGTTCCCTCGTCGTGGCCGTCGGCGTCCTGGCTCCCGGCCTTGAGGAACATACCGGGGTATTGCCGCAGGTCGCTCTCGAGGATGGTCACCTTCACGCCGCCGCCCACGTCGACCGTGGCGGGCAGGAAAGCGGGCAGCGCCCGGGCGTCCCTGAGCAGCGTCTCGTGGTAGGTGTTCTGGAAGGCCATGGCGAAGGGCTTCTCCGCGTTGGTGGAGTAGGCGAGCCAGGCCTTGCTCTCTTCGGGGAAGCCGAAGACGGCCGTCTCGCTGCTGACGACGGTCTCGCCGTCGTTGGTGGTGCGGAAGCGGTAGCTGACGCCGTCGTCGTAGGCGCGCACCTCCATGCCCAGCTGTCCTGAGAGCATGATGTCGGCCTGGCGGTAGGCGGTGGTAAACTGCCGCTGCCGGTAGAGCGGGGCGGTGATGGTCTCGCGCTTCACCCGCGTGGTGTGCATGCCGAGCACCTTGCCGCTCATGCTGCCGAGGGCGGCCTTGACGGTCGTCAGCCGTCGGCCCTCGCGGCTCACGGTCAGCGTCACGCCGTCGTCCACGCTGACGGTGGTCTTCCCGTCGGGCGACGTCAGTTTATAGCCTCGGGCCAGCATCGTGCTGCTCGCCACCACGGTCAATATAGCGGCCAAAACCGCGCTCTTGGTCATCATACCTCTCACTTCTTACTTATCACTTTTTACTTATTACTTCTTACTTATCACCTCTCTCAGCTGGTTGGTGGCCCGCTCAATCATGTCAGTGGTGCCGCTGCCGTCGCTGACGTAGCGCACCACCATGTTGGCGTAGCTGATGGCGCGGTTGGCGCGCTCGTCGTCGTCGGGCAGCTTCTTGGCCTCCTCGAGCAGCTGCTGCAGCTCGCTGAGGTCCTCGGGCTCGGGCAGGTTGCCCGGCCTCATGGTGTTGATGGCGGCGTTCAGCGCGTCGGCGGCCTTGTCGATGTCGTCTTGCGAGCACTGGCTGTCGGCGGCGTCCATGACGGGCTGCGCCTTGGCTGCCAGCTGCTCCATGCGGGCGAAGCCGTGGGCGGCCCAGGGCGCGTACTCAGGCACCTTCACCATGAGGGCCTGCCAGGCGCGCTGCTCGTCGCTGCGGCTGCGGGCTATGAGCAGCAGTTCGCGCAACTGCGACTTGTCGATGGCCTGGCCGTCGGCCGTGCTGGCCGTGGCGGGAGCGGCGGGCAGGTTGAGGCGGAAGTAGTGGGTCAGGTGGCTGTCGCCGTCGTAGTCGGCTATGAAGTTGCTCAGGTCGCGGTCCGGGTCGGCGGTGGCCTCGTCCCAGGTCTTGATGCCGGTGGCGGCCATGACGAGCGGCCCGTTCATGAAGGCGCCCAGCCAGTGGCCGTCCACCTTGTCGGGGCCGAAGTCGATGTGGCGCGTGAAGGGCATCACCACCTCTATGCGGTCCTTCGGCGACCAGCGGCGGGCGGGAATCTCGACGTAGCTCGACGGCCGGTACGTCTTGGCCACGCTCCGCCCGTTGAGGCGTATGTCGAAACCCTCGGTGGCCCAGTAGGGCACGCGCAGCTTCACGGTGAGCTTGGCTGAGGGGTGCTTGGCGTCGGGCGTCAGCGTGATGACGCTGCGCTCGGCCGGCCACTGGCACTCCTGGCGGATGGTGACGCCCTGCTGCTGCCACTGGGCCGTGGTGGGCATGTAGAGGCCCACCCAGAGCGTGCTGCCGCCGACGAAGTAGGTGGCCTCCTGGTACTTCACGTGGTTCTCGACGCCCGTTCCGCCGCAGCAGGTGGCCTGGGGCGTCTCGTTGCCCCAGGGCTTCGAGGCGTCGAGGCCCACGGCATACTGGTAGACGGTCTGGTATTTCTTCGGGTTCACCGAACCGATGATCTGGTTGTAGAGCACGCGCTCGTAGTAGTCCATGTAGCGCGCGTCGTCAGGACTGTAGCAGTTCAGGTCCTTGGTCAGCTTAGCCAGGTTGTAGGCGCAGCACGTCTCGTTCAGCGTCGGCTCGGGGTGCAGCTCGCGGCCGCCCCAGCTGGTGGCGTTCGTACACATCGACGTCATCTGCGCGTAGGGCTGGCGGAACATCTCGCCGTTGCCCACGCCGCCCATGGCGTAGCGGTAGCGACCCTGTATCATGGTCCAGAAGTTCTCGGCCACGCGGTAGTAGTAGGGGTTCCTGTTGCCGCGGTAGGAGCGCAGGGCGCCCGTCACCATGGGTATGTGCTGGTTGGCGTGGCGCGTGCGTATGGCGTCGATGTTGCGGGCCAGGGGGTCGTAGAAGGCGGGACTGTCGAAGCAGTTGGCGGCCTCCAGCAGGCGGGCTTTCTCCTCGGCGGTGCCCGTCATCTCGGCCAGCCGAGCCAGCGACTCGCTCATGCCGCCAACCTCGCCGGCGATGTACATGTTCCACATCTCGTAGCGGTTGCCGGGGCGGGCGCGGCGCTCGTCCTGGCGGCCGTCGCTCTTGACGAAGGTGCGGTAGTGCAGGCGGTTCCACACCCACAGCCCCATGTCCTTGGCCGTGAGCAGGGCCTTCTCGGCCGTGGCGCGGTCGTCGATGTAGGTGGCTATGTCGATGAGTCCGGCCAGCTGCTTATGTACGGAGTAGTAGGGTGCCCACACCCAGCTCTCATTATTGTACGCGCGGTACATCTCTATCAGTACGCAGTGCTGTGCCGGTATGGCGTTCAGGTAGCCGTAGCCGTACTGCTCGGGGTGCTGCTTGTAGCGGTCGAAGTCGGCCCACGTGCCCTTCATCTCGCGCAGCTCCTGCTCGGGGGCGAAGTCGCGTGCCTCCCAGTAGCGGCCCAGGCTGTCGTTCCAGACGAAGGTGCGCTCCTGGCAGCGGCGCAGCTCGTCGACCATCGTGATGATGCTCTGGCGCAGCCGCGCCTTCTTACCCGCGTCCGGGCAGCAGGCGAAGGCCATGGCCATGGCCGACATGTAGTGGCCTGAACCGTGGCCCTTGAGCTTCGTCGTGGGCGAGTCCCAGCCGTCGGCCTCGGGGTAGCCCTCGGTGGAGAGGCCGTAGGTGTCGCGGTAGTTGTAGAGCTGCTGGCGGACGTCGAGGCTCAGCAGCTGGTCGATGTCGAGGTTGCGGTTCCACGTCAGCCGGTTCTGGCCGTCGATGGTCACGGCGCTGAGGGGCAGCGTCTCGGCCACGGGGGCCGGCGCCGGCACCGTGGGTTCGCCGCCCGTCACCTTGACCAGTGCCGACACGGGATAGCCGTTGGACGTGGTGTTGTCGCCGACGATGAATCCGCGCACGCGGTACTCGGTGCCCACGGGGTTGAGCGTGGCGTCGGCCTCGGCGCGCTCGGTAGCCTCCGAGGCATTGAGCCACTTCACCTGGCGGTACTCGCCGCGGCCGTCGGAATAGTTCACCCACAGCCGGTAAGGTAACTTCGGGGCATTGCCCACGGGCGATGCAATGCTGACGCTCTCGACGCTCTTGATGCTGCGCCGGCCGTCGGCCGCTGCGGTTGCGGTGGCGGCGTCAAAACTCAGTGTGAGGCTCAGCAGGATGGTAAGTAGTTTGTTCATGTTGCACATCTTTTAAGTTGCAAAAATAGTCATTTCTTTCCATATTATCGACTGTTACGTTCTATTTAACATTATTTATACTGCCGATACCTTCTTTTGGGGCCGCGCTTTGTTTGGCCGTGTCATAAAATAGTCGTAACTTTGCAGCCCGTACGTAATCATAACTAATGACAAGATGAAAAGACTATTAACCCTCGGATTCTGGCTGCTGGCCGTCAGCGCAGTGGCACAGAAGACAGTGTACATTCCCAATGAGTGGCGCAACCCTTGGCCAGCCGACTCGCTGCTCTATAGCGAGAGCGACCCCGACAACCGCTACACCTGGTCGAAGTCGCGCTCAGTGGAGTCAGACAATGTTATCGTGTTCTGGGACAAGGGCTACGGCTCGACGCTGCCCTCGAAGGCACCGTCGACCTACCGCGTCGACGAGCAGGACCTGCTGCGCAAGTGCGAAGCCTTCTACGACCTGGAGATCAACAAGCTGGGCTTCGTCGACCCCGTGAAGTCGAACCTCTCGAAGTATAAGGTGATGGTGATGCTGAACCACACCGCCGACTGGGTGTGCTTCGGCGGAGGCTACGACTACCAGGTGTCGGCGCTCTGGCTCGGGCCGTCGGCCTGCAAGCCCGTAGGCCACTCGGTGGCTCATGAGGTGGGCCACTCCTTCCACTATATGTGCTACGCCGAGCACAGCGGACACCGTGAGTCGGACTCCGACAACACGGGATTCCACCTGTCGTGCGGCAACGGACAGGCCATCTGGGAACAGACGGCGCAGTGGCAGGCTAACCAGTCGTACCCGGAACTGATGTACGACCAGAGCATCGGCGTCTTCCGCAAGTCGCACAACTACGCCTACAGCCACGAGTGGCACCGCTACCAGTCGTACTGGATGCACTACTACCTGTGTCAGTACTACGGCGACCAGACCACCGTGGCGCAGATATGGAACCAGCCCATGACGGGCCAGACACGAGGCAACGCCACCGACTTCAACCAGGCGCTGATGAAGCTGAAGGGCCTCGATGCCACGGGGCTGTTCCGCCTCTACTACGACTACGCCGCGCGCCTGGCCACGTGGGACCTCGACGTCTGCCGCCCATACCGCGACCCCTATATCGGCGACTTCGAGTACCGCTGCGTGCTGCTGCCCGACGAGGGACCGGGCGTAGGCTACCAGGTGGCCTTGGCCTCGACGCCGCAGTCGTCGGGCTTTAACGTCATTCCGCTGAAGGTGCCCGAGGCCGGCACTGAGATTACCTGCCACTTCACCGCTCTGCACGCCGGCGCCAAGCTGGCCGCTGGCGACCCTGCCGAGATGCTCACCGGCGAGACGGCGTGGGGCTCAGTCAACCGCACGACCTACGTAAACAATACCAACCGCATGAACCGCGGCTTCAGGCTGGGCTACGTCGCCCTGATGAAGGACGGCACGCGGCGCTACCTGAACGCCGACTCCGTCTACTGTACGGGCACGGCCGAGAAGACCGAGGACGTGACGATGACCGTCCCCGAGGGTACCAGCCGTCTGTGGATGATAGTGGTGCCCGCGCCTACGCGATACGTACAGCATAAGTGGACTGAGAAGGCCGACAACGCCGAGATGTGGCCCTACAGCTTCCGCTTGGAAGGCACCGACCTGGCCGCCAACGCCACCGTCTACGTGGAGCCGAACATCGACGGGCGGCCCGTCGCCGACGTCACGCTGACCTACGACGTCTACTTCCCCGCCACGACGAACAACAACTACACCGGCACCTCGATTAACGTCGGCGGACAGGCTGCGGCCATGCTGGGCACGGCCCTGCAGCTGCGCCCATCTGACATCGGCGCGAAGATGCAGGCCTACACCTCTGTCGGACCATCGGCCGGAAGGCTGATGTTCTACCCCTGCAACCCCAAGACGGGAGCCGTCGTGAAGAGCGGCTCCACGGCCAATGGCTACGGCCACTGGTTCAACGCCACGGGGTCTGTATCGGCCTACAGCTCGGGCTACGTCTTCAGCGAGTTCACGCCGTCGTCGCTGACGTTCGTCCTTGGCCCCTATCCCGGCAAGGGCAAGAACGGGGCCGACTACACCATCACGCAGGCACTGGTCTACAAGCAGAGCGCCACCGCGACGGCCACGGCCCGCTTCGTGTTCAACATCCACCTGCGTGCCGGTGCGGCCTCCGCACAGCTCAGCAGCATCGACTACGCTGACCCCACGGGTGTCGGTGAAGTGATAAGCGACGGCGTGGAGAACGACGGCGAGAGGCGCGGCAGCTACGACCTGCAAGGCCGCAAGGTGGGCCCGGCCACGGGCCACGGCATCTACATCGTAAACGGCAAGAAGGTGATACGATGAGACGGACGCTGACCACCCTGGCCGCCCTGGCACTGACGGTGCTGGCGACCTACGCACAGAAGAAGGTCTACATTCCCGAAGACCTGCGACAGATGAACCTCGAGGCCGACTCGTCGAAGTGGTGCTGGCACCGCTCGGCCGAGACGCGCGACTGCATATTCTTTTGGGAGCGCGGCTTCGGCAGCGACCTCCAGGACCCGCCACGCCTCGACGGCAAGCCGATGGCGTTCAACCTCTCGGTGCTCATGGAGCGCGTGCAGTCGTTCTACACCTTCTTCCGCGACACTCTCGGCTTCGCCAGTCCAGGCTCGAAGGCCGACCGCTATAAGATGATGGTCATGGTGATGTACTCGCTCGACGGCACGGCCTACGGCGGCACCTACGACAACTTCATCGGCGGGCTCTGGGTGGCTCCCAACCGCATACAGGACAAGACGATGAACTGCATGGCCCACGAACTGGGACACTCGTTCCAGTCGCAGATTTTGGCCGACAGCATCGGTGACTGCTGGGGCGGGACGGGCTTCTTCGAGATGGCCTCGCAGTGGATGCTCTGGCAGGTGAACCCTAATTGGCTGCGCGACGAGAACTACCACTTCGAGGCTTTCCGGCGGCTGACGCACAAGGCCTACCTCGACCTGGAGAACATCTACCACTCGCCGTACGTCATTCAGTGGTGGAGCGACCTGCACGGACGCAAGTCGATAGCCGAGCTATTCCGTCAGGGCCGGCGCGGCGAGGACCCGGTGATGACTTACAAACGCATGTACAACCTCTCGCAGGAGGCGTTCTGCGACGAGATGCTGCGTGGCTACCAGCATCTCATGAACCTTGACTTCAGCCACGCCCGGCGCGAGACGCGCCCCTACGCCGCCACCTTCAGCACCGAGCTCGACACGCTCGGCGGCGGATGGCTGCGGCCCAGACACGCCCCCGAGGCGTATGGCTTCAATGCCATCGAGCTGCCCGCCAAAGGCAGGACGACGGTCAGGCTGAGAGGCAGCAAGGAGCTGCGCTACGGCTTCGTGGGCATCACTACCGACGGCCGCGAGGTCTACTCGCCCGTCGGGGCTACCTCGTTCCGTGCGCCGAAGGGCGTGGCGCTGAAGAAGCTTTACTTTGTCGTCATGGGCGCCCCCCGCGCGCATCAGCAGCTTGGCTGGGGCGGCGAGGACCGGGCGGCTAACCCCTCATACCCCTACGAACTGAAACTGCAGTAGCATGAAGATATTCGCCATCGGGATGAACTACGCAGCCCATAACAAGGAGCTGCACGACACACTGCTGAAGACCGACGCACCCGTCGTCTTCACCAAGGCCGACTCGGCCCTGCTCAAGCCTGGCAAGCCCTTCTTCGTGCCCGACGACATGGGGCGCATCGACTACGAGGCTGAGCTCGTCGTGCGCATCTGTCGGCTGGGCAAGAACATCGCCCCGCGCTTTGCCCACCGCTACTACGACGCCGCCACCGTGGGCATCGACTTCACCGCCCGCGACATGCAGCGGCAGGCCAGTCAGGCCGGCCAGCCCTGGACCATCTGCAAGGGCTTCGACGGCTCGGCGGCCATCGGCGACTGGGTGCCGCTCGACGTGCTGCCCGCCATCGACAGCCTCAGCTTCCGCCTCGACCGCAACGGCCAGACCGTACAGCAGGGCTGCACCGCCGACATGTTCTACAAGGTGGACGACATTATCGCCTACATCTCGCGCTTCTTCACCCTGAAGACTGGCGACCTGCTCTACACGGGCACGCCCGCCGGCGTCGGTCCCATCCACATCGGCGACCACCTGGACGGCTGGCTGGAAGAGCGCCATGTGCTCGACCTGAACTGCCGCTGAAGGCGTCGCCGCAGCGACATTCTGCCCCGTCACACAATAAAAAGGCGGCGCGCCCCGTTATTATAAGGTATGAACGTGAGACTTAGCATACTGAGCCTGCTGCTGTTGCTGACGTGCCGTGGCGCTTCAGCCCAGGAGTTCTTCGACCTGACCGCCGACGAGGTCAGGATCGACTCCGTGCTGCCGCTCTTCACCTATACCCGCGAGTTGGGAGCTGGCTACGCCGACTCGGTCTATACCGTCGCCATTGAGTACCCTGAGTTTATTGATATGTCGGAGACTGACGTGGCTCGTCTGAGCCAGATAACCGACAAGACGCTGCCCGCCATGCCCGAGGTGCACCAGTATGTCGGCGTGTCGCGCAAAAGGGGCACCCTCTATGTCGGCTTCGTGCCCCTCGTCTGTCGCGACGGGAAGCTACAGAAGCTGGTCAGTTTCAAGCTGACGGTCAAGGCTAACGCCGCGGCACGGGCTCGCGCCGCCCGGGAGAGTGCACCGTCATCGCGCTACGCCTCGAAGTCGGTGCTGGCCACGGGCCGCTGGGCTAAAATCAGCGTCCCGGCAACGGGCGTCTACCAGCTCACTGCCGACCTCGTGCGCCGTGCCGGCTTCAGCGACCTTAGCAAGGTGAAGGTCTACGGCTACGGCGGTGCCCGCCAGCCCGAACGGCTGACAGCTGACTACCTGACCCAGACCGACGACCTGAAGGAGGTGCCGACCTGCAGCGTCGGCGGACGCCGGCTGTTCTACGCCGTCGGTCCCGTGTCGTGGGAAAGCAGCACGGCCAACGCCCGAACGCGCAACCCCTACAGCGACTACGGCTACTTCTTCCTCACCGAGAACGACTCCACGGCGCTCACCCTGAGCGAGGACGACTTCAAAGCCCGCTATTACCCCGCTGCCGACGACTACCACACGCTCTACGAGGTTGACGACTACTCGTGGTTCCACGGCGGCCGCAACCTCTACGACAGCCGTCTCTTCGGCGTGGGCGCGGAGCGCCAGTACACGCTGGCCGCCCCCGACGGCGACGGCGGACAACTTACCGTCACCCTGAGCTACGATGCGGCATTCAGCGCCCAGGTGCTCCTGAACGACTCGCTGTTAGGCACCGTCAGCGTCAGCAGCGGCCCCGACAAATACAGCAAGGCTGCCGTTACCACGCGCTCATTCTCCATAAGCAAGAGAGCAAGTACCACCTCTACAGGCGCTGGGTTCAAGGCCGAGAACACGGTGACCATCCGCCAGACTTCAGGCGGTAACCTCAGGCTCGACAACATCGTGCTGCGCCACACCACGCCAAAGCCCTTCCCTGACTTGGCTACGGCGACGTTCAGCACGCCCCAGTACGTGTATAACATCACCAACCAGAACCACCACGCCGACTCCGCCGTCGACATGGTGATCATCATGCCTACCACGCAGAAGCTGCTCGGCCAGGCCCAGCGGCTGAAGGACTACCACGAGCAGAACGACTCGCTGCGCGTGCGCATCGTGCCTGCCGACGAACTGTTTAATGAGTACAGCAGCGGCACGCCCGACGCCAATGCCTACCGCCGCTACCTGAAGATGCTCTACGACCGCGCCGAGACCGACGCCGACATGCCGCGCTTCCTGCTGCTGATGGGCGACGGGGCCTGGGACAACCGCATGAAAACAGCCGTCTGGCAGACAACCTCGCCCGACGACTTTCTGCTCTGCTACGAGAGCGAGAACTCGTTCAGCGAGACCGACTGCTACGTCACCGACGACTACTTCTGCCTGATGGACGACGACGAGGGCGGCTCGCTGCTTACCAAGGACAAGAGCGACATCGCCGTCGGGCGCCTCTCGGCACGCACCGAGACTGAGGCCAAGATTATGGTCGACAAGACCATCGGCTATATGCAGAACGACTACGCCGGTGCCTGGCAGAACACCCTCTGCTTGATGGGTGACGACGGCGACAACAACCGGCACATGAGGGATGCCGAAGCCGTAGCCACGATGGTCGGCGAACTCCACCCGGCCCTCAACGTCAAGAAAATCTACTGGGACGCCTACGAGCGGCAGTCGTCGTCGACGGGCTTCAGCTACCCCGACGTCACCAAACTCATACGCCAGCAGATGCAGCAGGGCGCACTCATGATGAACTACAGCGGCCACGGCGCAGCCTACACCATGTCGCACGAGCAGGTGCTCCATCTGGCCGACTTTGCCGCCGCCACCTCGCAACGCCTGCCGCTGTGGCTGACGGCCTCGTGCGACATCATGCCCTTCGACGGACAAGAGGAAAACATCGGCGAGACCTGCATGCTGAACAAGCAGGGCGGCGCCGTCGCCTTCTTCGGCACCACGCGCACCGTCTATGCCAACTACAACGGCTACATGAACCGCGCCTACACGCGCTACGTCTTAGGCCGCGACGCCCAGGGCCGCCGCTACACCATCGGCGAGGCCGCCCGCCTGGCCAAGAACCTGCTGATGACGCCCACCTCGAAGGGCAACGACATCGGCTACGACGATACGGCCAACAAGCTGCAGTTTACGCTGCTCGGCGACCCAGCCCTCGTGCTGGCCGCCCCGACCCTGCAGATGGTCATCGACAGCATCAACGGCCAGCCGACCGACGGCCAGCCGATTCAGCTGAAGGTCGGTCAGACGGTCAGCGTGGCGGGCCATGTCGTAGGGCAGCCTGACTTCGACGGCGTGGTGACGCTGACCGTCAAGGACGTTGAGCAGCAGATTACCTGCCGCCTGAATGACGCGTCGGAAGCCTCAGAGCCTTTGACCTTCAAGGACCGCCCCAGCACCCTCTACCAAGGTTCTGACAGCGTGCGGAAGGGCCGCTTCAAGGTAAGGTTCGCCATGCCGAAAGACATCAGCTACACCGAGGGTACAGGGCTCATTACCCTCTACGCCCTTTCTGCCGACAAGCAGCTCGAAGCGCACGGCTACAATGATAACTGCTTGCTGTCCGGCGGCGACAGCGTCGCTACCGACGGCATCGGGCCAAACATCTACTGCTACCTCAACACCCCGTCGTTCGTCAGTGGCGACGATGTGAACGCCACGCCATTGTTCCACGCCGAACTCTACGACAAGGATGGCATCAACGTCTCAGGCGGAGGCATCGGCCACGACCTGGAGCTGATTGTCGACGGTGCCATGACCACCACCTACGTACTGAACGACTACTTCCAGTTCGACTTCGGCGACTACCGCAGCGGTGGACTCAACTACAGCCTGCCGGCGCTTTCAGCCGGGCGCCACAAGTTGCTCTTCCGCGCCTGGGACGTGATGAACAATTCGTCGACGGCCGAGTTGGAGTTCAATGTCGTCAAGGCGTTGGAGCCCTCCATCTTCAGCGTCGACTGTACCAACAACCCCGCCCGCAGCGAGACGACCTTCATCCTCACCCACGACCGAACCGGTTCGCAGGTCGATGTCGAGCTCGACGTCTTCGACACCTCAGGCCGCCAGTTGTGGCATCATGCCGAGTCGGGCGTCTCCACCGACCGTGCCTACACCGTCAGCTGGGACCTGACCACCAACGGCGGCCACCGCCTCTCCACGGGGGTCTACCTCTACCGCGTCCGTCTCTCGTCGGAGGGCAGTTCTCAGGCCTCGAAAGCAAAGAAACTCATTATATTAAGCAATAAATAGCAGGATAACCGCGTTATAAAGAAGATGAAAGCAAGAAAACTACTTTTAGCCACCGCCGGGCTGCTGTGCTGCGGTGGTGCCGCAGCCGCCCCCGACGACGACAAGCTCACCACCTTCAACCCCGTGGAGCACGCCGTCATCAGTGAGACTATTGCACCCGATGCACGCAGTGCCGGCATGGGCGACGTCGGCGTGGCTACCGACCCTGACGTCAACTCACAGTACTGGAATCCCGCCAAGTATCCGTTCTGCATCAGCCGTGCCGGAGTGGCACTGAACTATACGCCGTGGCTGCGCCAGCTCGTCAACGACATCGACCTGGCTTACGTCGCTGGCTACTACCGCATCGGCGACTACTCGGCCATCTCGGGTTCGCTGCGCTATTTCTCGCTCGGCGAGGTTTATACCGACTATGAGAACAGCGACATGACCGTGCGGCCATACGAGATGTCGCTCGACGCCGCCTACTCGCTGATGCTCAGTGAGACCTTTTCGCTGGCTGCCGCCATCCGCTGGATTTACAGCGACCTGCGCTTCGACTACAGCGAGGACTCCAAGCCCGCCTCGGCTTTTGCCGCCGACCTGGCCATGTACTACAACAACTACATCATGCTCGGCCAGCGCGAGTGCCAGCTCGGACTCGGTATGAACATCCGCAACATCGGCTCGAAGATCAGCTACTACGGCGACGAGGAGAGCCAGTTCATTCCGGCCAACCTGCGCCTCGGTGCCTCGCTCATGATACCCGTCGATGAGTACAACCGCTTCTCAATCTCGGCCGACGCCAACAAGCTGCTTGTCCCCACCGTGCCTCGGCAGGAGGAGGGCGAGAGCAACTCGGAGTACCAGGACCGCGTACGCCGCGACTACAGTGACGTCGGCAGTATCAAGGGCATGTTCCAGAGCTTTAGCGACGCCCCCGGCGGTTTCAAGGAGGAGCTGGAGGAGGTTCAGTGGTCGGTGGGTGCCGAGTACGTCTACCACGATCAGTTCTCGCTCCGTGCCGGCTACCATCATCAGGCCGAGTCGAAGGGAAATCTGAAATACTTCACGGTCGGCGGTGGTTTCCGCATGAGCGTCTTCTCGCTCGACGTGGGCTACGTCATCTCCACGGCCCGCTCGAACCCGCTCGACCAGACGCTCCGTTTCACCCTCGCCTTCGACATGGACGGTATTAAGGACTTGTTTAAGTAAGAAGTCAGAAGTAATAAGTATGATGACCAGAGTAGGGTTTGGATTCGACGTCCATCAGTTGGTTCCTGGACGGGAACTGTGGATGGGCGGCATTAAGATAGAACACGAGCTGGGACTGCTGGGTCACAGCGACGCCGACGTGCTGATACACGCCATCAGCGACGCCCTGCTTGGGGCGGCCAACATGCGCGATATCGGCTACCACTTCCCCGACACGGCCGCCGAGACCGACGGCATGGACAGTAAGATAATCCTGGCTAAGACCATAGCGCTGATAGCCACCAGGGGCTACCGCTTCGTCAACCTCGACGCCACCATCTGCGCCGAGCGGCCGAAGATGAACCCGCACATACCGGACATGCAGCAGTGCCTGGCCGGCATCATCGGCACCGACCCCGACAACGTCAGCATCAAGGCCACCACCACCGAGCGCCTCGGCTTTACCGGGCGCGAGGAGGGCATCTCAGCCTACGCCGTCGTGCTCATCGAGCGCGACTAATCCCTATATCCAGATGAGCAGTACTGTCATGTCGCCACAGGCCTCAATACGTTGGGCTGTGGCGGGCAGCAGTATGGTCTGACCGGTCTGCACGGCGACGGTCGTCCCGTCGGCGTCAATCGTGCCTTCGCCGCTGACAGCCATTACGATGATAAAGCTGTCGATGGCCGAACAGTCGACGGCGGCCTTGCCGCTGACGGGCATCACGCTGGTCGTGAAGTAAGGACAGCTGACGACCGTTGTCGGCTGATTGCACGTCGGTTGGTAACGGGTGCGGTAGTCTTCTTGCACACGGTAGTCGATACACTCGGCCGCCTGCTCGACGTGCAGCTGCCGCGGGTTGCCGTTGGCGTCGCGGCGGTCGTAGTCGTAGAGACGGTAGGTGGTGTCGCTCGTCTGCTGGATTTCGGCCACCATGCAGCCCGTGCCGATGGCGTGGATGCGGCCGGCAGGAATGAAGAAGACGTCGCCCTCGCTGACTTCGTACTGTGACAGAGCCTTGGTGATGGTCTTGTCGGCCACCATCTGTCTCAGTTGCTCGGCATCCGTCTGCCGGCGCAGGCCATTGTAGAGCCTGGCACCGGGACTGGATGGCATGACGTACCACATCTCAGTCTTTCCTGAGGCGAGCCCGTGGCGGTGGGCTGTCTCGTCGTCGGGGTGAACCTGTATGGAGAGGTCGCGGCAGGCGTCGATAAACTTGATGAGCAGTGGGAACCGGCTGCCGAAGCGCTCGTAGTTGGCGCGCCCCAAGAGGCGCTCCTTCAGTGCGTCGGCGAGTTCGTTGACGCCCAGTCCCTGGTATTGTCCTTCGGCCACGACGGTCTCCTTGCCTTCGATACCCGAAATCTCCCAGCTCTCGCCGATGGCCTCGTCAGAGCTGACGCCTTTCATCACTGAAATCTTGTTGCCCCCCCAGATGGTCGGCTGCAAGAGGGGCCTGAAGCGGAATATCTCTGTCATAGATGCTGAAAGTTCAGAATTGCCGTTCGATGACTTCAAGACACATGCGCGAGTTGTGGTAGGGGCACTTCCAGAAGCCGGCGTGGTCGTCGTCAAGATTCAGGGTGCCGTCGGGGCGGCGGCTCCAGTACCATTCGCCGAGCTCGTTGTCAATCAGCTGCTCCTTGATGTACAGCCAGCAGCGCTCGGCCTTGTCAAGAGCCGCAGTGTCGCCGAAGTATTGGTAGATGTTCATCCAGCCCACGACGTTCTCGGCCTGCACCCACCAGTGGCGGTCGGTATCGACGTAGCCGGTGTCGAGGTTGGCCTCGTGGGTCATCGATCCGTCGGCGTTGAGGCCCTTCTCGCTGGCCTGCGCCACCATGCGGACGATGGGTTCGACGCGTGCCAGCACGTCCTTGTCGCCGAGCACCAGGGCCGCCTCGTGCATCAGCCACGAGCACTCGATGTCGTGACCGTAGCTCTCGAGTCGGCCGCCGCCGCGCGTCCAGTCCATCTCGAAGAAGAGGTCCAGGTGGTGGGTCTCGGGGTTCAGTATGCGGTCGGTGAAGATGTCGATGAGGCGGCGGACGGCGGCTTCTACGGCAGCTTGGGGGGCAGCGGCAGCGCCGCTGCACAGCGAACCCGCGGCGGGCTTGGAGGAGCTTGCGGCGGAGGGGGGAAGCTCTTTGAGGGCACGTCGCAGGTTGGTGTAGGGCTCGATGATGTGGAGGTGGGTGTTCTGCGACTTCGGGTAGTTCTGGTCGAGGTCAGAGAGTCGCATGTCGGCAATGGGCTGCCAGTCGCGCGTGGTGGCCTCGATGTAGCCGCCGTACTGTGGGTCGAGGGCGTGCTGCTCGATGCAGTCGAAGAGCCGGATAGCGTGGCAGAGCGCCTCGCCGTCGCCGGTGGCCCTTGCGTACTCCGACAGACCGTAGATGGCGAAGCCGATGGCGTAGAACTGCTTCTTCGTGTCGAGGGGCTGGCCCTTGTAGTCGAGGCTCCAGTAGACGCCGCCGTAGTCGGGGTCGATGAAGTGGGCTATGAGGTAGTCCTTGGCGCGGGTGGCGGCTTTTAGATATTCTAGAGGCTCTAGATTCTCTAGATGTTCTAGATTTTCTAGATGTTCTAGATCTTTTAGTACTCTGTAGGCGGCGGAGAAGGCCCAGAGGATGCGGGCGTTGAGGATGGCACCCTTTTCGGCCTCGGGGTGCAGGTGGCCCCTGCCGTCGATGCGGCCGTAGAAGCCGCCGTGCTCGTGGTCCTGCATCTTGTCGAGCCAGAAAGGCAGGATGTTCTTCGTCAGCACATCCAGCATCTCGCGCTTCATGGCTATTACGCGTTCGTTCATTTCTTAATGGGGTAGATATAGGTAAGACCAATCATGATGACCGCAATGACGGCGGGGAAGAGCGAGAAGAGGCTCCACACCATCGAGAGCACCGAGTCGGTGATTGAGGCCGGGTCGACCATCGTGTTGCCCATCTCGTCGGTCATCATGCTGGCGCCGGCCAGTCCGAGGAACAGTGCCACGAGCGAGCCGCTGATGGCGGTGCCGAACTTCTGGGCCATCGTACCGCTTGAGAAGATGAGTCCCGTCGACGAGGTGCCGTTCTGCTCGGTGGCGTAGTCGGCCACGTCGGCATACATCGACCAGAGCAGCGGCGAGTAGAGTCCGATGCCCATCGAGGTGAGGATGACCAGTGCCACCATCACCCAGATGTAGTCAGGGCTCATGGGTATGAAGAAGAAACCGACAGAGAACACCAGGCAGATGACGGCGGCGGCGATGAATGCGCCGCGCTTTGAGCCTACCCACTTCGTGAACTTCGGCGACAGTCCGCCGAAGATCATGCAGGTCAGTTCGCCGAAGGTCATGAAGACGGTGTAGTTGATGATCAGTCCGCTGACGGTGACGTCGCCCTTCAGGCAGTACTCAAACAGATAGCCGGCCACGGCGTAGCGGAATCCGTTGAAGAAGTTGGTGCAGATGCCGATGAGCGTCAGGATAATCCAGGGCTTGTTGTGGAAGAGGTCAGCGAAGGGCTTCAGCGAGAACTTCTCGGCGCGGACGGGCTTCAGCCGCTCCTTCGTCAGCAGGCCGCAGGCCAGCGTGCCGAGCGTGGCTAAGAGTCCGAAGAAGGCGCCGAGCACGGCATACTGGTGCTGGTCGGTGCCGCCCACCATCTTCTGCAGGTAGGGGAAGGAGAGCAGCGTGATGAAGCCCATGGCGTAGGCGCCCACCATGCGGAACGACGAGAACTGGTTCTTCTCGTTGTCGTCGTCGGTCATCACGCCGAGCAGCGAGCCGTAGGGCACGTTGACGGCGGTGTAGACGGCCATCATCAGCAAGTAGAGCGTGTAGGCCCAGATGCGCTTGCCCACGGGGCCGAAGTCGGGCGTGTAGAGCAGCAGAGCGAAGATCAGTCCTAAGGGCACGGCCCCGTAGATGAGCCAGGGGCGGTAAGTGCCCCATCGCGACTGCGTGCGGTCGGCCAGCGAGCCCATGAGCGGGTCGGTGACGACGTCGAACATACGTGCCACGAGCATCAGCGTGGCGGCGTCGGCGAAGGTCAGTCCGAAGACGTTGGTAAAGAACAGCGGGAAGGCAATTGACATGACTTTCCACGTGATGCCGCCCGCGGCGGCGTCGCCTAAGGCGTAGCCTATTTTCTCTTTTAGTGTTGCCATAAGGATTTACTAATTAACGATTTTCGATTTTCGCTTTGTTGGCGTGGTTCTTGGCGATGAGCCGCTTGATGGTCTCCACCGAGGCGGCGGTGGTGAGGCCGTCCTCAGGCGTGTTCATGCAGTAGTCTACGAGCCGCTCTACGGTCGATGTGGCCACGTGCAGTCGTGTGTCGGCCGAGGCGTAGTAGATGAAGATGCGGCCGTCGTCGTCCATGATCCAGCCGTTGGCGAAGGCCACGTTCATCACGTCGCCGACGTACTCCGGTCCCTCGGGCACGAGGAACCATCCGCCGGGCTGGGCGATGACGCGCGTGGGGTCGTCGAGCGCCGTCATGTACATATAGAGCACGTAGCGCAGTCCGTCGGCGGTGCCGCGCACGCCGTGGGCCAGGTGCAGCCAGCCCTGGGGCGTCTTCAGCGGGTGTGGCCCCTCGCCGTTCTTCACCTCGGTGATGGTGTGGTAGTGGCGGGCGTTGATGATGCGCTCGTCGCGTACCACGGCGTGGGTGATGTCGTCGACGAGAGCCCAGCCGATGCCTCCGCCCGAGCCGGTGTCGATGAATCCGTCCTGCGGGCGGGTGTAGAAGGCGTATCGTCCGTCGACGAACTCCGGGTGGAGCACGACGTTGCGCTGCTGCGAAGGCGACACGAGGTCGGGCAGTCGCTCCCACGTCTTGAGGTCCTTGGTGCGTGCTATGCCGGCCGTGGCCGTTGCCGCACTGAGGTTGGTGGGCTGTGCCGGGTCGTGGCGCTCGGCGCAGAAGACGCCGTAAATCCAGCCGTCCTCGTGGCGCGTCAGACGCATGTCGTAGATGTTGGTGGCGGGGTCGTCGGTGTCGGGCATGGTGACGGGCTCAGGCCAGAAGCGCCATCCGTCGATGCCGTTGCTGCTCTCGGCCACGGCGAAGAACGACTTGCGGTCAGCTCCCTCTACGCGGGCAACGACGATGTACTTGTCGCCCATCTTGATGGCTCCGGCGTTGAGCACGGCGTTCATCATGATGCGCTGCATGAGGTAGGGGTTGTCCTTCTCGTTGAAGTCGTAGCGCCACTCCAGCGGGGTGTGCTCGGCTGTGAGTATGGGGTAGCGGTATTTCTCGTAGATGCCGTTTCCCCCGGCTATGGGTTCATTCTTGCGGTTCAGCAGGGCCTCGTGCTGCTCGCGCAGGGCCTTCACTCTGTCTTGGAAGTTGTTCATGTCGTTTATCTTTTTGTTGTTCCTGTCTGCTATTTCAGTTCAAACACGCGCGAGCAGTACTCCTCGCGCAGGGGAATCTCCACGCCGACGTTCATCAGGAAGCGGCCCGTGAACTGCTTGCCGCTGAGCTGGCACGGCTTCTGGCCTACACGCACGTTGCGCTCGACGAGGGTGTAGGTCTTGTCGGGGTTCAGTCCGGCCATGCGTATGCGCGGCAGGGGCTGTCCGGCGTAGTTGTCGACCTTGTAGACGAAGACGACGGCCTGCGAGCGGGCGTCGTCGGTGTACATCAGCGAGGCCACGCCGCGGCGGCTGTATGGCGACAGCAGGCGGTAGAGGTTGCCCGTCTGAATCAGTTTGCGCATCTGCTTGTAGTCGCTGATGCAGGTGGTGCACTGCTGGCGCTCCTCGTCGGTCATGTCCTTGGGCTGCAGCTCCATGCCGAGGCGCCCGCTCATGGCCACGTCGCAGCGGAACTTCACGGGTATGGTCCGTCCGCCGGTGTTCCAGTAGGGGCAGTGGTTGATGTGCTGCGCCATGGCGTTCGAGGGGAAGAACATCGACGTGCCCCACTGTATGTAGACGCGCTGCAGGGCGTCGGTGTTGTCGCTCACCCAGAACTCGTCGTAGTAGGGCAGCAGGCCGTAGTTGGCGCGTCCGCCGCCCGATGCGCAGTCCTGTATGACGACATCAGGATACTTCTGGCGCACGCGCTTGAGCACCTTGAGCAGTCCTAGCTGGTAGTCGACGTAGAGGTTCGACTGGCGGTTGGCGGGCAGGTAGAGCGAGCCGTAGTTCTGTATTGAGGCGTTGGCGTCCCACTTGATGTAGGCGATGTCGGGGTTCTCGGTCAGCAGGTTGTCCACCACGCCGAAGACGAAGTCCTGCACGCGCGGGTTAGTCATGTCGAGCACCACCTGCGTGCCGCCGCGGCCCTGCTTCAGCCTGCGGCCCTTGGTCTGCAGCACCCAGTCGGGGTGCTTCTCGTAGAGCTCGCTCGTGGTGTTGGCCATCTCGGGCTCAATCCAGATGCCGAACTTGATGCCGCGCTGCTTGGCGGCGTCGGTGAGCGCCTTCAGTCCGTTGGGCAGCTTCTGGCGGTCGACCACCCAGTCGCCGAGCGACGAGGTGTCGTTCTTGCGCGGGTACTTGTCGCCGAACCAGCCGTCGTCCATGACGAACAGCTCGCCGCCGAACTTCGCGATGTCGTCCATCATCTGCACCATGCGCTCCTCGTTGATGTCGAAGTAGAGCCCCTCCCATGAGTTCAGCAGTATGTCGCCCGTCTGCATGCCTCGGTGCAGCATGCCGCAGGTGCGCGCCCAGCGGTGGAAGTTACGGCTGACGCCGCTCATGCCCTCGGTCGAGTAGGTCAGTGCCAGGTGGGGCGTCTCGAACGTCTGCTTCGGGTCCAGCACGTAGTGGGCGGCCGTCGGGTCGATGCCGGCGTAGAGGTGGTGCTGGCGGTTGTCGGTGGTGTTCAGGCGCAGCTCGAAGTTGCCGTTCCAGCAGAGAGCCACGCCGATGGTGCGGCCCTGGTTCTCCTGCGGCTGACCGTCGAGCGAGAGCATCAGCTCGGGGGCGTCGAGGTGCGAGTTGCGCGCGCCGTCAGAGTTGCGTATCACCTTCATGCCGCGCGTCAGCGCCTCCTGCGTCACCTCGGTCTCGTCGGCCCAGTCGCCGTGCAGGTGGGTCAGCCAGACGTTGCCCTGACGCAGTGCCAGGTGGCCTGAGTCGTAGCGCTTCAGCGTGATGGCGCGCTTCTCCTGGTGTACGATGCTGGTCCACGTCTCGATGATGTCCACCTTATTATATGCTTTATAGAAGAGCTTCACCGTGACGGGCAGCAGTCGGTCTGTCATCGTGAAGGTGTGCAGCGTGGCGTCGCCGTCGCTGGTCTTGCTGTAGTCGGTCACCGTCAGCTCCAGGTTCTGGTCGCCGTTGGCGTGCTCCACCTGGATGGCGGGCAGGTGAATGGCGTCTACCGAGCCGAACGCCGGCAGTGCCGGGAAGTTCAGGTCGTCGCCGGCGTCGCGCACCTCCTGCAGCGAAGCCGTCTTGTCGCCGAAGTAAGCCATGTGCAGGTCTTGTCCCTCGTTGGCGTGCAGCATCAGCTGCATGGCCGGTGTCTCGATGGTGACGTCGCCTTGCCAAGCCATTGCCGGCAAAGCGGTAGCCAGGAGCAGCGCTCCCGTTAGGATAGCAGTATTTTTCATCGTGTCGTTAGTTATAATTGTGTTTTTTATACGAGTTGGGTGCAAAGTAACGAAAAAAAACTGAACTGACCAAATAATCTGTCAAAAAGTAGTACGTTTATTTTGCCTTTTGTCCTTTTTTTAGTAACTTTGCCCCAAAATTCTGCGTAGAAATGAAAAGAACAATTTTATCACTCATCCTGCTGGCCCTTCAGGCCGCCACGCTCTTGGCGCAGCCGCAGTTCGGACAGCAACCCAAACTCGTCGTGGGCATCGTGGTCGACCAGATGCGGTGGGACTACCTGTCGCGCTACTACGACCAGTTCACGGCCGACGGCTTCCGCCGCCTGATTGACGGCGGCTTCTCGTGCGACAACTGCCTCATCAACTACTTCCCCACCGTGACGGCCATCGGCCATACGTCGGTCTACACCGGCACGACGCCCGCCTTCCACGGCATCTGCGGCAACAACTTTTACATCGACGGGCGCAAGACCTACTGCACCGCCGACACGACGGTCAGCGTCGTCGGCACCGACAACATGAAGAAGGGCCAGATGTCGCCCCGCAACATGCTCTCGTCCACCATCGGCGACCAGTTGCGCCTGCATACCGACTTCGGCGCGAAGGTCGTCGGCATCAGCTATAAGGACCGCGCAGCCATCCTGCCCGCCGGCCACTCGGCCAACGCCGCCTACTGGCTCGACACGAAGAACCTGCAGTTTATCACCTCGACCTACTACATGGCCGAGCTGCCCGAGTGGGTAAAGCTCGAGAACCGCCGACTGAAGCAGAACCGCGACGTGCAGAAGGCCGGCGAGGACATAGGGCTGTCGCCCCTCTGCGGCACCATCACCACCGACATGGCCATCGCCGCCCTGCGGGGCGAGCATCTGGGCAAGGGCAAGCACACCGACATGCTCTGCGTCAGCTACTCGCAGACCGATGTCATCGGCCACCGATACAGTCCGCGCAGCGAGCAGACCGACCAGGCCTACCTGCAGCTCGACCGCGACCTGGGCCGACTGCTGCGCGCCCTCGACGCCCAGGTGGGGCGCGGCCAGTACCTGCTCTTCCTGACCGCCGACCACGGCGGCGCCCACAACTGGAAGTTCATGCAGGACCACAAGCTGCCCGCCGGACCGTGGGAGGACCCCGGCGTGAAGAACAGCGTCGAGGCCTACATCGCCAAGAAGCTGGGCAACACGCGGCCCGTCATCATGGCCGAGCTGGACTACCGCTACTACCTCGACCGCGACGCCATTGCCGCCCAGGGGCTCGACTACGAGCGGGTGAAGGCCGTGGCCATCGAGTGTCTGCGCCAGACGCCCCACGTCAGCTTCGTCGTCGACTTCGAGCGCGCCGCCCAGCAGTCGCTGCCGCCCTTCATCCGCGACCGCGCCCTCATGGGCTACCACTACCGTCGCTCGGGCGACATCCTCGTCGTGCCCGATCCTGGCTACTATAGCTACGGCCGCTGGTCGTCGCCCATTGGCACCACCCACGGCGAGTGGAATCCCTACGACGCCCACATCCCCCTGCTCTTCTTCGGCTGGAACGTCAGTCATGGGGCCACGTCGCGCGAGGTTCACATCAACGACATCGCCCCGACCGTCTGTCAGATGCTGCATATCCAGCAGCCAAATGCCTGCTCAGGCGAGGCTATCGTTGAGGTTTTCGACGATTGAAGTAAGAATAGTTACTAATCGCAGGTAAGACCCCGCACTTCCCGCACTTCCCACATCACGCCCTCACTGTCAGACGGTTACGCCGCCGCCAACCCCCGACTGCCGCCAACCAACCGCCACCCGAACCGCCACCCGAACCGGCACCCGGCCGCCGCGGCCGACATTCACGGGCGGTGAATAATTATTCCACGGCGTGGAACGTTTGTCCCAGGCCGTGGGACAATTGTCCCAGGCCGTGGGACAATCGTGGCGCGCCGCCTTTCGCGCGCCTTCCGCCGCCTGTCGTGGCGAAGTCAGGTGCGGGAAGTGCGGGAAGTGTGGGTTGTTTTCTATGTTTCGCTACTATTATACCTCTCACTACTCGCCTCGGATACGTTCGTAACCACGTAAGCGATTGTGCGACAGCACGTTACGGCGAAGTGACGGATGTGACGGATAAAAAATAAAAATAAAAGTGCGCGTTTCTCTTTCGTTTTTATCAACAATTTTGTAATTTTGCGCACAGAAACTTAAAACTAACGCACAAAGAACTATGAAGAAGGTAATTTTGGCGCTCGCCGCGGCTATCGCTGCCACGGGCGCACAGGCAAAGGTGAGGCTGTCGCACCTGGTAGGCGACAATATGGTGTTGCAACAGCAGACGGAGGCACGACTCTGGGGGTGGGCAAAGCCCGGCTCGCAGGTCAGGGTGACGGTGTCGTGGACCGAGGACGTCACCACGGTGAAGGCCGGCAAGGACGGCGCCTGGCTCGCCAAGGTGCGCACGCCTAAGGCCTCGTACACCCCGCTGACGCTGACCTTCGACGACGGCGATGGCGCCGTGACCATCGGCAACGTGCTCAGCGGCGAGGTCTGGGTCTGCGCCGGACAGTCGAACATGGAGATGCCCGTGAAGGGCTTCTGGGGCTGTCCCGTCGAGGGCTACAACGACGTGGTCATCGACGCCCGCAACCACCGTGCCGTGCGCTCGGTCAAGGTGCCCAGCATCATGAGGATGGAGCCCCAGCAGGACGCCCAGTGCGCCTGGCGCGAGTGCTCGCCGCAGACGGTGAGCGACTTCTCGGCCACGGGCTATTTCTTTGCCCGCACCCTGCACCAGGCCCTCGACGTTCCCATCGGTCTCATCGAGGCCAACAAGGGCGGCTCGCGCGTGGAGAGCTGGCTGACGAAGGAGAACCTGCAGCGCTACACCAAGGAGCCTACCGACTCGGCCGGCATCGTGGCCTTCAAGCCGCAGTGGGACTACCAGCGGGCGCTGCTCTGGGGCAACGGCACGTTCAACCCCATACTGAACAGCGTGGTGAAGGGCATACTCTTCTACCAGGGCTGCTCGAACGTGGGCGACCCCGGCAATCAGTACTCTGAGCGCCTGAAGCTGCTCGTCGAGCAGTGGCGCGGCCAGTTCCGGCTGGGCCAGATTCCGTTCTACTTCGTCGAGATAGCACCCTACCACTACGACGACGTGAACGCCACGAACGGCGCCCTGCTCCGCGAGCAGCAGCAGCGCGCCGCCCAGATTATTCCCAACAGCGCGCTGGTGTGCACCAACGACCTGGCCTACCCCTACGAGACGACCCAGATTCACCCCTCGCAGAAGCGGCAGGTGGGCGAGCGGCTGGCCTATACGGCCCTGAACCGCGACTACGGCTTCGAGCAGGTGCTCTACAAGAGTTCGACGTATAAGGACATGAAGGTGAAGGGCGACACCGTGTTCATCCACCTGCAGGACAACTACCACGCCGACGCGCCCTTCGAGCAGATTGTGGGCTTCGAGGTGGCCGGTCAGGACCGCGTGTTCCATCCCGCCCGTGCGCAGCACTTCTGGCAGCCCGGCGGTGGCTACTGGGACGAGGCCATCATCGTCAGGAGCGACGAGGTGAAGCAACCCGTGGCCGTCCGCTACTGTTTCCGCAACTTCCAGCTGGGCAACGT
>OCTX012260804.1_pt1 | contig 31675 bp, 22 predicted proteins | sample 1539691 | NCBI WGS metagenome assembly OCTX01 (sample SAMN02144231, study PRJEB22623) | gut metagenome | biome: sheep rumen | host: Ovis aries | place: New Zealand
TTTCCTGTCTTTGAAGTGTTTTACTGTTCTTGTTCATTTGTAAAATCTTCTCCTACTTGAATGGCACGATTCAAAGAGCGCATTTCACGGAAGTATATGAAAGACATGATACCCATACCTATTAATCCACCCATGATGCAACCAATGGCAGGCCCGGTGGTAGAATGAAAGGCACTAATGTCGTTAAGAAACAAGATTATCCAGATGATAACTAATGGTGTCTCAATGATGATTTGCCATTTCTCGCGTTTCTTGTACGCCAAAAGTTTTTGTCTTACGGTAACGATGTTTTCTTCCGACATCAATTTGTCGTTGATTGTATGGACGTTATAAATGTTGAAAATAATTTCGCCAATGATTAAGAGGGCGAGGAAAGCATTGCAAAACCATAATACATGGACTTTCGAAAAGAAGATAATAATGATAGGTAAGAGAATACATCCTACTACACTCATCCAATAATTCATGTTCTTAATCCAAGAAATATGTGATTTCATCGCTTGGCGAATCAGTCGTTCGTTGATGATTTCTTGCTTGTCGAGCCTTCCCTTGAATTCTGCCAGTTGCTCTTTGAGCATTTCCAATTCCGTATTCACTTGATTTGTTTCCATCATGATAATGTTTTTATTCATTAGACATTTGCTTGAGTTGTTCCTTGATGCGAAAAAGACGAACAGAAACATTTTTTGCCGAAATGCCGACAATCATTCCGATTTCCTCGTAACTCATGTTTTCCAACCAGAGTAGGATGATGGCACGGTCGAATTGAGGTAATTTGGCGATGCGCTGACGTAACATATCCATCTGACGGGAATTGTTGTTGGTTTCCGTTTCCTCAAATGGATTGATGTCCATCGTCAATGGAATGGTTTTGTGGCGTTTTTTCTTACGGTCAATGGAAATGCAGACGTTCAGCGACACCCTGTAAATCCATGAACGTACGTCAGCACGACCTTCAAAGGAACTGAAACTTTTCCATAGGTTAATCAATACCTCTTGAAACAAGTCGGCCACCTCGTCTTGGTCTTTTGAAAACATATAGCAGACGGTGTAGATGGTGCTGCGATGTTCTCTGACGGTACGTGTAAATTCAGATTCTAATGCGTTCATGTTCGTTCTTTTTCTTCGTTCTTCTATTCTTTAGTCGCAACAAGATGATGGAAAACTACAATGAATAATGCTATTTTTTTTGCAAAGTACGTGAAAACACTTGAATTATACAAGTCATTTCTCAATTTTTTAGTGTTTTTACTTTTTTGAGAAGACCTCACCATATTTCTGTTAATACTCTTTGTATCAATAAATTGAAAAATAGAACACCTCCCGTTACACCTCCCGTAAGACCTCCCATAGACCTCCCGTAAGACCTCACACTCTAAATAATGTTTAGTGTTGAGTGTTTAGTGTTGAGAGATTACCTTCAATTTTCTCAATTATGAATTGATAATTGTGAATTGTGAATAAAAAAATACATGAGGTCTTAGGGGAGGTCTATGGGAGGTCTATGGGAGGTCTTACGGGAGGTGTAACGGGAGGTCTTTCAAGCTTTTTGAATTCACAACGCCTTAATAATTAGTCGTTTAGGAAAAACGACGGGAGATCTTGATGAAAAATAGAAAAATGCTCATTTCCTGAAATTTCATATAAGAAAGAGTAAAGCCTTGTACTGTCCATTCTCTTTGTAAATGAAGATGCGGTGTTGGTTCCTCAGACCGTTAGTGCGATGTTTGGCTAAGGATGTCTCTTAGGAGCGCATTGAAGTCAATCACGTTGTCTGGTTTTGGAGAGAAGCCCAAGACAACCACTACCAGTTGGTGGGAAGGGAATATAAAAATGTCTTGCCCGTCGTGGCCATCGCAATAGTACATGTCCTTGGGCACGTCGGGAAACTTGCCGCACTGGTTCAGCCAAAAGAATGCGCCATAGCGCCCGTCACTGGCGGCAGCTGGCTTGCGTGTATAGTCAACCCATCCTTCGGGAAGGATTCTCTTGTTACCAACACAGCCGTCGTCGAGGTACATTTGTCCGAAGCGTGCGAAATCCCTTGCTGTGGCGTAAAGGTACGATGAGCCTACAGGCGTACCGCTCATGTCCTGCTCGAATACGGGAGCGACGATGTTGATCGGAGCAAAGAGCCGCGAGTGCATATAGCGGAGGAACGCCTCGTCGGTGGGAAAGCGGCTGCGCAGATAACGCATCACGATGTTTGTAGTGCCGCTGGAGTATTGCCAGTAAGTGCCAGGTTCGTACTCGAGTGGTTTCATGAGGGCGTAGAGACCCATGTCGCTTTCGCAATGGAGCATAATGTTGACATCGGAACGAGCGCCGTAATCTTCGTTCCATTCTAGTCCGCTTTGCATCTGCATCAGGTCGTGGAGGGTAATGGCTTTGCGTCCGTCGCCTTGCCACTCGGGAATGTTCATCGGTGCATGAATGTCAAGCAGACTGTCTTTCACCATGATGCCGATGAGCGCATTGGCAAAACTCTTCGCCATGCTCCAACTCAGGAGTTTTGTGTCGGGCCTGATGCCCTTGTCATAGCATTCCGCCACCACACCCCCTTTGTGTACAACCACGAATGCAAAGGGATGGCCCTTATAGGCACGCTCGTTGACGAAAGCCTTCGCGATGGGAGCAAGGCGTTCTGCAACGACGGAGTCGCCCACAAGCAGTTGAGCCTTGACGGTTGAATCCTGTTTCGCTTGCACTTCTGAAAGTACACTCATCGGGAAGCGCTGCCATCTCAACTCATTGGCAGAGGTTCCACACAGCAATGTCACTCCGCAGCCTTCACGATAGACCGCTGTGGATTTACCCCAGAGGAAGCGGCTGGTTACCGTCTTGTTCTCATAGTCTACGGTGTTGCTCGTGTAGCGAATGAGCGAAAAGTTTAGGTCAATCGCTTCCACATCCTTCGCCTCACGGCCCGATACGAAAACCGCCGAAGCCAGATTCTTTGCAGCATAGCCAGTAATGATAGGTAGTAGAGTGTTCAGGTAAACACATCCCCCCAGAAAGGCAAGGACCACCACAATGGCCATATAGCGTAAGAGCTTTTTCATAAATATTGAATATGTTTATGTTCTTTAGATTCCGAAAACTATTGTCCTTTAACTTCTAAAAACTTTCGGGACATGAATTAAAGATTATAGCAGAGGTAAATCTGGTTGAAAGAAATGCTTGCATGAAGATTGTTCTTTCGCATCAATAGATGTGCGAGATAATAGGAAAGTTCTGTTCCTAATGTACCGATGGCCGCTCCTGCTGCCACATCATACCAGTGATGACGGTCTTTGGCAATGCGGTCAATAGCGACAAAAGTGGCGAGAGTGTATCCGCCAACGCTAATCCATAAGCTATGCTTACCATATTCCTTGTGTAAGGAAGTAGCACCAGCAAACACCACGGCAGCATGGCCAGAAGGAAACGACCGACGGTCGCTATGGTCTGGTCTCCATTCTTTGATAGTGTGTTTCAAGATATAAGCCGTTCCTCCCACGGTAGCTGCCGTGAAGCACTTGCCAATCAACGCCTCTTTAAAAGGAATATTGCTTTGCATGCCCGTTGCTCGCAATGTAAATGATGCAGCCGTAGGAACATATTGAAGAATATCGTCCAAAACGTCGCTATGTCTTTGTTGCGCCGTAATCGTAACGCAACAAAGACATAGCCACATGCAAATATGAAGTCTAATGTTCATTTCATTTCTTGATGAGCGAAACGCAACATGAACCGATGACGAGCAATACACCCGACACAATCATCATCGTGGATGAATGACCGCCAACGATATGCAGAATGCTTCCGCCACAGATGGCTGCAATGATTTGGGGCAAGCAGATGGTTCCGTTGAACAATCCCAAATATGCTCCCATGTGTCCATAACCTTGCAAGGCATTTGTTACGAAGGTGAAAGGCATAGCCAACATGGCTGCCCACGCACATCCAATAAGCAAGAACGGAACGATTTGCGCATATTGGTTGGGAACAAAAGGTATCAATGCAAAGCCCAAACCACCAAGGAAAAGACTGCAAGCGTAAGCCATCTTGGTGTTCTTGAATCGTGGAAGAATGGTTGCCCATACTACGCTTCCCATGGCTTGAATAGCATAGAGAACACCTGTCCAGTTTCCTGCCACCTGATATTCCTCTGAAGTGGAATCCGTTGTGTTCCAAACGGTTTCGGCAACGGCATCAACCACGTAAGTCCACATATATAGAAGTGCTGCCCAACAGAAGAATTGTACCAATCCCACTTTCCAGAAAGTAGATGGAGCGTTCTTCAATAGTGAAATCCAATCAGCTTTATCCTGCTTGTCTTCACCGGCACCATTGTATTCCTCATACTCTTGCGGATCCCATTCCTTTACTTTCGATGTCGTATAAATGACGCAAAGGATAAGAATGGCAGCTCCGATGTAGAACGACCAAATGACAGAATCAGGTACAACACCTTCTGGGGCTACGTTCTTGATACCTATCCAAGTAAGGATGAATGGGAACAAGAATCCAACGACACTACCCGCATTGCAAAGGAATGATTGGATAGAATATGCCTTTGCCTTTTGTTCTTCGTTCACCATATCTCCAACAAGCATCTTAAATGGTTGCATCGCCATATTGATACTGGTGTCAAGAAGCATGAGCATAAGCAATCCGAATATCATGACGGCAGAGATGCCCAATCCTAAAGAACCAGCGTTTGGTAAAAGGCACATCACGGCTACGGCAACAGTGGCTCCAATAAATAAATAAGGTATACGTCTACCGAATCGGCACCATGTCTTATCTGAAAGCGTGCCGATAATTGGTTGTACGAGAATGCCCATCAACGGAGGCAGTATCCAGAAAAAACTCAATGAATGGGGATCTGCACCCAATGTGCGGAAGATACGAGATATGTTTCCGCTTTGCAAGGCGTATGCGATTTGAACGCCGAAAAATCCAAAGCTCAAATTCCAGAGCTTCCAGAAGGATAGGTTTGGTTTATGTTTCATGATTCTATTGTTATTGTTGATTATTCTTTTTTTTTTCTAGGATTTCTAGAATTTCTAGATTTTCTAGTATATCTAGTATTTCTAGATTATCTAGTAGTCCCTCTTACGATGAGGCGGGTCCTGACAATTCTTTTCTCTATTTTATCTAACGGGATGATGCCTTCCACATGGCCGATGAGAATATTAGCAGCCTCTTCGCCAACAGCAACGCCGCGTTGCTCTACCGTGGTCAGCATCGGGTCGCATGAAATGGCGCGTTGACCATTAGTAAAACCGCAAATGCTGATGTCTTCGGGCACTCGATAACCCATTCGTTTTACGGTGTAGAGAATACCGATGGCGGTGTCGTCGTTGACGGCGAAGAATGCATCGGGAATCTCTTCCTGACTCATGATTTGCGGAGTGATGGCCTCTGCGTCTGCCCTGTTGTCGCAAACACGCACAAATCGCTCGTCGGGTTTCAATTTGTTTTTTAACAAAGCATCGCAATAACCATTATAACGATTCTTCGAAATCTCCAACGACATGGGAGAACCATAGAATGCTATTCGCCTACATCCTGTTTCAATGAGATGAGTGACGGCATTGTATGCACCCGTGTAATCGTCAACCACCACACGACTGGCGTTTACTCCCGTACAAATACGGTCGTAGAACACCAAAGGTACTCCATAATCTTGCAACCACTTGAAATGGTCGTATTTGTGTGTGTCCTTTGCTTGCGAGACGATAATGCCACATACCTTGTTTTCATAGAATGACCTGCAGATGCGAACCTCACGGTCGTATCGTTCGCCGCTTTGCGACACCAAGATGTTGTATCCCCGAGAAGAAGCCTCTTGTTCGATACCACTGAGAATAGACGAAAAGTAGAAATGAGCGAATTGCGGAATGATAACACCAATAATCTTTTGAGGTTTCGTTCTGCTGTTTCGCAAACTTTCCGCAATGATATTAGGCACGAAATCATGCTCACGAGCGAACTTGTTGATTCTCTCTCGTTGCTCAGCACTGATGCGAGGACTGTTTTTCAATGCACGCGAAACCGTAGCTACAGATACTCCTAATTCCCGTGCAATATCTTTCATGGTAATGGACATGGCTTCAGGCATTTTCTATACATTTGCAAAAATATAAATAATTGTCAAATGTTGTTATCATTCATTGATTGATTATTGTTATTTCGCTATGCAAACGTTTGCATATATAAATGAACGATTTTAACAACCAAAAATTACATTTTTATTATAATAAACTTACTTTTGCAACGTGAAAATAGTCTCCAGCACTTTGCAAACAAGCAATAAGTGCTAAATAGGCTGTTTGCGTCAACCTAATAATGACATTCAATAAACAATTATATTTAACTTAAAAAATGTAGTAATGATGAAGCAGGTAAAGTTTACAATGCCTCTAAGGATGCTCGCTTTAATATGTGGGCTATTCCTAACGGTTAGTGCCTTTGCACAGCAGATTACTGTGAAAGGCCATGTGAAGGATGCTACTGGCGAACCCATCATCGGTGCTACTATCCGCGTGGTAGGCGTGGAAGGTGGAACGGTGAGCGATATCGACGGTAACTTCACTTTGAATGCCAATCCTGGCGCTACGCTTTCAGTGTCATACATTGGTTATGCGACACAGGAGGTTTCCGCAGCGTCTGATGTCGTTATCACTCTTGAGGATGACGTGGCCAATTCACTTAACGAAGTGGTAGTTATTGGTTATGGTGTCGCCAAGAAGAGTGATTTGACTGGTTCTGTGGCAGCCTTGAAGCCTGATGCTAAGAACAAAGGTGTCGTAGTGAATCCACAAGACATGCTCGCTGGTAAAGTAGCTGGTGTGAACATCACAAGTAATGACGGTGCTCCTGGTACTGGCGCACAAATCCGTATTCGTGGTGGATCTTCGTTAAATGCATCAAACGACCCATTGATCGTGATTGACGGTTTGGCTATGGACAATGAGGGTGTGAAAGGTTTGTCAAACCCACTCTCAATGATTAATCCACAAGACATTGAGTCGTTCAACGTATTGAAAGACGCTTCTGCCACAGCTATCTACGGTAGCCGTGGTTCAAACGGTGTGATTATCATCACCACCAAGAAAGGTCGTCAAGGTATGAAACCCTCTATTTCTTATTCGGGTAGTGCAACGGTAAGTATGCGTCAGAAATCGCTTAAGGTGATGAATGGTGATGAGTATCGCAGCTTTATTAAAAAAATGTACGATGCAAACAGTATTCCTGTTCAAGCATTGGGTACTGCCAACACCGATTGGCAAAAGGAGATTTACCGCACGGCTATCAGTCATGACCACAACGTGACTCTCTCTGGAGCAGTAAAGACTTTGCCTTATCGTTTGTCAGTAGGTTATACAGATCAACAGGGTATCTTGAAAACTTCTGACTTCAAGCGTGTTACCGCAGCCATCAACTTGAATCCGTCTTTCTTTGACAATCACTTGACATTGAACCTCAATGGAAAGGGTATGTATGCCAAGACAAAGTATGCAGACACGCAAGCCGTGAGTGCCGCCGTGTATATGGATCCAACGCAAGATCCTTACAGCTATACCTCTGCATATCATAAGAGTTTGTTAGGCGGTAGCCTTGAGCAGACATTGAAGAACTTCGGTGGTTATTTCCAATGGCCAGTTGACGCTGATTGGGATGGTGACCCGACATGGCCGTATACTTATAGAAGCGTTTCCAATATGCCAAATCCTCTTTCTGTGCTCTATGGACGTGATGAATATGCCAAGAGTCGTGCATTTGTTGGAAGTGCCGACGTTGACTATAAGGTTCATGGTTTCGAAGACCTGCGTCTTCACTTGACTTTAGGTGCTGATATTTCTGAAGGTAAGCAATATACCAACAACCAACCTTGGTACACGGGTTCTATGTATTATGGTAGTTGGGGAAACGAGAAAATCTTGAAACGTAATCTCCAGCTTTCTGCTTACGGTCAGTATTATCATGATTTCAACGATGCTGCCAAGAATCACTTTGATATCATGGCTGGTTATGAATGGCAACACTTCTGGCGTGACCAAAAGAATGATTATATTGGGTATTATCCTTCAACAAGTCCTAAGTATGTGGCTAATCCTACAGACCCAACCGTCAATGAGCGTCCACACACTCCATATCATTTCCGTACAGATAGCTACCTGATTTCATTCTTCGGTCGTGCAAACTGGTCGTTGATGGATCGTTATTATGTAACAGCTACCGTGCGTGATGATGGTTCTTCTCGTTTCAAGAAGCACTGGGCTTGGTTCCCCTCATTTGCGTTTGCATGGAAAGTAAAGGATGAAAACAAGTTCCGTGACATTAATTGGCTCTCTGACTTGAAGCTCCGTTTAGGTTGGGGTATGACTGGTCAGCAGGCAGGTGCTGTTCCTGACTATGGATGGATAGCTACCTATTCACGCAATACCGGTACCAATGGTTACTATCCACTTGTAGGTGATGGTTCACTCTATCGTCCAGACAACTATACGCCAAATTTGAAGTGGGAAACTACTACTACATATAATATAGGTATAGACTGGGGTATCTTTGACCAACGACTCACGGGTACCGTTGACTGGTATTATCGTAAGACCACCGACCTTTTGAACTATGCTCCTTCATTGCCATTGTCTGCATATCGTAACCAAAGCTGGCAGAATATCGGTTCTTTGGTAAATACGGGTGTCGAGGCAACCTTGAGTTGGAAAGTTATTCGTGCGAAAGATTGGTATTGGACTCTTGACTATAACTTCACATACAACAAGAATGAGATTACTGACTTAAATGGTGTTTCTTCCGACGGTTCTCCTGTACCCAATACCGGTATTAAGATTGGTACGGACCGCTATTTGCAATACCAACAAGTTGGACATCCTATCAATTCGTTCTTGGTATTCCAGCAGGCATACGACAAGAATGGCAAGCCAGTCGAGAATGCAGTGGTTGATCGCAACGGCGATGGACAAATCACTCAAGCAGACAAGTATTTCTATAAGAGTCCTTCCGCTCCCATTACCATGGGATTGGCATCTCGTTTGGAATACAAGAATTGGGACTTCGGTTTCTCACTCCGCGCAAGCATAGGCAACTATGTATATAATAATAATGAGCAAGGTATGGCTAATGTCAATCCAACCGAGGTTTGGAAGAGTTCACTCCTCTACATGAACAACTATACGTATGAGTCAATTGAGCGCAACTGGCAGACCTATCAGATTACCTCTCAACTCTCTGACTTCTATGTTCATAATGCTTCGTTCTTGAAGTGTGACAACATCACGTTGGGTTATAGCTTCTCTAATCTCTTCAACAAACTTGGCGGACGTGTTTATGCTACGGCATCAAACGTGTTTACCATTACCAAGTATGATGGATTGGATCCCGAGGTTGGCAGTGGATTTGACAGCAACATGTACCCACGTCCATTCTCTGTGATTGTTGGTTTGAACCTGAATTTCTAATTCATCATGTATAACTTTAAAATGCAATATAAGTCATGAAACAAATATTTAAAAATCTGATTCCTGTCGCATCGCTTGCATTTGCTTTTAGCATGACCTCATGTGTCAAAGACTTGGATGTAGATCCACTGGATCCCAATATGTCCACTGAAGTTAGTGCGGAAGGCTTATTCAACAAGTGCTATGCTAACATTGCCATGGCTGGTAATGGTGGTGCTAATGGCGATTGTGACATCGACGGTATTGACGGTGGTACGTCAGGATATGTGCGCCAGATGTGGAATGCCAATGAGTTGCCTACCGATGAGGCTATCTGTGGATGGGGTGACGATGGTATTGAGCAGTCTTGCTTCAATACATACGATGAATCACATCCAATGCTCAATGGCTATTTCGCTCGTTTGACTACGGGTATTACCTATTGCAATGAGTATCTGGCAGTTGCAGGTGGTAATGATGCAACGATGACGGCTGAAATCCGTTTCATTCGTGCCTTGAACTATTATCTGTTAATGGATGCTTTCGGAAGAGTGCCTTTCGCAGAGTCTCTTGGCAATCCTGCTATCTATACTCGTCAACAAATGTATGAGTGGTTGGAAAAGGAATTGGTGGAAAATGTAGAACCCAATCTTTCCAATGCCAAAGCTAAAAAGTCATCTGATGCAGGCTATGGTCGTGTTGACAAGGCTGCTGCTTGGATGTTGCTTGCCCGCCTTTATTTGAATGCTGAGGTTTATGTTGGTACTCCACAATGGGCAAAAGCTGCTGAATATGCTAAGAAAATCATGGATTCTGACTATCGTTTGAATACTCAGGGCGTGAATGGATGGAGTGCTTATCAGATGTTGTTCATGGGTGACAATGGTGAGACAAATGCCGCTTATGAGGCAATCTTCCCCATTCTGCAAGATGGTCTGACCACAACATCTTGGGGAACCTCATTGTTCTTGACTGCTGCTTGCTTCGATAGTGACATGCATGCTAATCCCAATGACTTGAATGCTACCAATGGTACTTCTGGTCAGGTGTGGGGTGGTAATCGTGCCCGTCCAAGCTTAATCCAGAAATTCTTCCCCAATTTGGATGCTCCACAAGTTGCATGTTACGACATGACTGCTGTTGCCGGTGATGATCGTGCTCTCTTTGACGGTATTGGGCGTGAAATCAATAACCTCACCCGTTCTGACTTCAAGCATGGCTATGGAGTGGCTAAGTTTACAAACTTCAAGACTGATGGTTCTGGTGGTCACGATGCAACGTTCGTAGATGGAGATTACTTCTTCTTCCGTGTAGCAGAGGCTTACTTGACATACGCAGAGGCTGTTGCTCGTCAGAATGGCGGAACACTTACACCAGATGGTGTTGCAGCTATCAATGCCCTTCGTGCTCGTGCTCATGCATCTCAAAAGTCAGGTTATTCTCTCAATGAGATTCTTGATGAGTGGAGCCGTGAGTTCTACTTTGAAGGTCGTCGTCGTGTTGACCTGATTCGTTTTGGTAAGTTTGGTGGTGACACCGATTATATTTGGCAATGGAAAGGCGGAACCTATGCTGGTCGTAACTTTGACAAGAATCGCAACATCTATGCTATTCCTGCAGCACAATTGCCCGCTTATGACAGTGTTCAAAATCCTGGTTATTAATTTATAAGAGAAAGGACAATTATATGAAAAAGATACTTAAGTCAACATTGCTGCTCCTGTGCAGCGTGTGCCTCTTCACGGCTTGTGAAGATGACAATGACTCCAATCCTACGCTGGTTATCCCGACGACATTCCATCTGAATACGCCAGCTTATGCACAGGCAAATACAGACCTGGCTTCTTCTACCGAACTGCCCTTTACTTGGTCACAACCAAACTATGGTGGTTTCCCCGTAGCAGCACAATACCAAATGCAGTTCTCGCTCAAAAACAGTTTTACTACCTCTGTGGCACAAGCTGAGGCTGACGAGAGCGGCAAGACGATTGCTGATTATGTGATGCTTGACCAGATATATAATAGTTGTCAGGGAACGGTAAATGCTTCTTCATTGGCAAAAGGACTTGAACAATTGGCTGGTTGGGATGAGGATAATGTTCCTGAAACTGTTACCGTTTATGCTCGTTTGACTTCCGACTTTGCCAATGATACTATCTTCTCTAACGTAGTGTCATTCCTGGTTTCTCCTTACTATGTAGAACTGAAAGATGCACCTGTAGAAATCTGGTATCTCGTAGGTGGATGTATTGCTGATGGTAAGTGGAGCAACAATGCTGATGCTATCGGAATAAGTTTGATGCCTATGAACATCATTCAAGGCGTGGAATACGACAAGAAGACGGGTACTGGCGAAATCCAATACATCGGTTACTTCCCCGATAATGCTGAGTTCAAGATTGTGAAGACTCCAGGTGATTGGGATCACTATGTATTCTGCGGTAATGGTGAAGATATGGGTACTTCTCTCCGCAATGGCGGTGATGATACAGGTAATATCAAGATTGCTGAGGGTGGATACTATATGATTACTATCAATACGAAAGACGTTACTTGCAACATTGAGAAATATGAAGAGGCTGTGAAGGTTTATCCTAAACTCTGTATTGCAGGTAGCTTCAATGATTGGAGCGATAGCGACTTGAATCCTGTATTCAGCTTCGAAGGTGCCGAAAACCACATTTGGTCTTATGAAGTGGAAGGTGGCTGGAAGTTGAAAGTGAAATTGCCAGATGATTGGGGCACCAACTGGGGCTACAAGGATGGCTATGCAGGAGAGAGAGATGGAGATGAAAACCTCGTTGTTCCTGAAGGTAAGTGGTTGTTTATCTTCAATGATATTGACGGATCTTACTCCCTTATTGCCAAATAAGTAAATGGGTTTCATTCACATTAAAACAGAAACGATTATGTTAAAGAAGTTTTTATATGGACTGACATTGATTGCCGTTATGGCATCATGTTCAGATGATTATACAGATTGGGCATCTCCTCAGACTAATCCTGAGGAGAAAGCCAAGACTGTGGAGATGAGTGTTGGCACAGTACCCGACATTGACCTTGGTGAGATTGTTGCCGACTCTGTTCAGCTTTTTGTTCCTACGGTAGTAGCGAGTGATGAGGCTGTCAGCAGTTTTACCGTTGAACTCTTCCAACCTCCTTATGTGCAAGGACAGAGCAAGAGTGTTGTTCTCACAACTGACGCTCAGGGTTATGTTTCGGTTGAAGATTTGCAAACCGCCGTTGTTGAACTCTTTGGCGCACGTCCCGAAAAACGCCAAGTTGGTATGGTAGTGACTTGTCTGACATCAGTGGGTGGACAGAGCATTAAGAATGTGGCAAGTGGCGCAGGGGTAAATGTCATGCCTGCAGCACCATTAATAGAGACTGCTTACTACTTGACAGGTAGTATCAATGGTTGGAATAACAACGACAATACCTACAAACTTACAAACGATGGTTCTGACCCATACACTAATCCTACATTCACATTGCGTATTCCTGCTCCAGAGGATGGCTCTAATGTTGAGTTCAAGATGACTCCAGAGTCAGGTCTTGGCGGTGATTGGTCTGGTTGTTTGGCAGGTGGAGAGGAACAAGGTACTTTCGTATACAATAATGCTGGTGGTAACCTCGTTATTGAGGCTATTCCTGGTGCTAAGTATTATGATTTGACCTTCAATATGTTAGATCTCACTTGGTCGTATGCCGCCATCTCATTTGAGCCATTCGTTTACTTCATTGGTGCTACAGACGGATGGGCAAATGCTGAACAGAAACTTGCTCTCGTGAACGATGAAGGTTTATATACGGGTTATATCTATTGTGCTGATCCCAATGGTTGGGGTAATGAATTCAAGTTCCAACGTGTAGCTGGTTCTTGGGATAATGAGATTAACTATAATACCTTTACAAGTGTTACTGGCTTTGAGAAAGGTGACGGTAGCAATATCAAGGCAGCTGCTGGAGAAGGTGTTTACTATGTAACACTCGACTTGAGCAACAACACCTTGAATGGTATAAAGGTTAACAACATGAACCTTGTGGGTGACTTCAATGGTTGGAATCCTGGTGACGATGCTCAGCAAATGACTTGGGATGCAGCTAACTACTGCTATGTGATTACCAATGCAGGTGTTACCAGCAATGGATGGAAGTTTACTATCAATAATGCATGGGACATTAACCTTGGTGGCGACATTAATAACCTCGTTGCCAATGGTGATAATATCTCCGTTACAGGTAAGACTATCAAACTCTATCCAACTCGCAAGACATCTGAAAAGATTTATTGCACGATTGAGTAAGTCAATCAAGTAATAGTTTCATTCATGGAAGGGTGCACCAAAAAGTGCATCCTTCTATTTGTTAATAACGAAAAGCAAAGTGTGTGCAACCGATTGCGCACACATTCATATATTATTATAAGGTGTTTGATTGGTATTTGTTGTTTTTTTCATAATTTCGCCGATGAAAACAAAGTCTATGAACTATCAACGAAATCATATAATGAAGATGAAACAAATTTACACATTTCTATTGGCATTCTCGTTAGTTCCCTTTACGGCATGTGCCAATGACGGATGGCCATCACAATATGGCGGAGTAATGTTGCAAGGTTTTTACTGGGATTCCTTCGATGCTACCAAATGGACGAATCTCCAGAAACAAGCACCTGAATTGGGACAATTCTTCGATCTCGTTTGGTTGCCACAAAGTGCTAATTGTGGTGGTACTTCCATGGGATATGATGATTTGTATTGGTTTTCCAATTACAACAGTTCTTTTGGAACAGAGGCAGAATTGCGTTCATTAATCCAAACATTCAAGGCTAATGGTATTGGAACGATTGCCGATGTAGTCATCAATCACCGTAAGAACGTTTCCAATTGGGTGGACTTTCCTCGTGAAACCTATAAGGGCGTTACTTACGAGTTGAAATCTACTGATATTTGTTCTGACGATGATGGTGGGGCTACGCTGAACTGGGCAAGGCAAAACGGTTATTCTCTTTCTTCCAATAAAGACACAGGAGAAGGATGGAGCGGAATGCGCGACCTTGATCACACAAGTGCCAATGTGCAAGCTAACGTCAAGGCATACTTGGATATGTTGCTCAATGATTTAGGATACGTTGGCTTCCGCTATGATATGGTGAAGGGATATAGTGGTTCATACACGAAGATGTATAATGAATCATCAAAACCGACATATTCAGTAGGTGAGTGTTGGGATGGAACGAACACTATCAAGAATTGGATTGATGCTACGAGCAAGACATCTGCTGCTTTCGACTTCCAATTCCGTTACACCGTGCGCAACGCCATTAACAGGAACGATTGGAGTTATTTAGGAAAGCAGAATGATGGCAATTGGCCATTGATTAGTACAAGTGTTGCAAATGGCAGTTATCGTCAATATGCGGTGACTTTCGTTGAGAATCACGATACTGAGAAGCGTAGTAATGCTGATCAAGACCCTATTCGCAAAGATACTTTGGCTGCTAATGCTTATCTGTTGGCAATGCCAGGTACTCCTTGTGTTTTCTTGACGCACTGGCAGGCCTATAAGCAAGCCATTAAATCCATGATTGAAGTACGTAAGTTGGCTGGCATTCACAATGAAAGTGCTACACTCAACTTTGCCAGTACCTCTACATATTATGCCGTTCGTACGTCGGGAGCCAAAGGACAGTTGCTTTGCGTGGTTGGTCCTGGCGCACAAAGTTATGTTCCTAATGGCCAATGGGTTCAGGTGCTCAGTGGTTACAAGTATGCATATTATCTTTCCCCATCTATGGAAACGGCTTGGGTGGATTTAAGTTCTGGCAATTATGAAGGTGAACAAACCGCAAGATTGTCGGCTATCAGCGAGTCAGCTGATGCGCAATTGGTTTATACACTTGACGGAACCAATCCTACAGCTAATAGTGCAAAGGTTTCCTCTGGGGCAACCATTACTATTCCTGTCGGAACAACTACGTTAAAAGTGGGATTGTTGATTGGTGGCGTGGTTAGTGGAATTGTTTCTCGTCAATACGAAGTAACAGAGGAGATTCCTTTCAATCCCTATACCATTAATGTATATGTAAATACCGACAAGGTAGGATGGAACCGAGTGAACTTCTGGACATGGGGTGGAGATGGTAGTCATGCTCCCAAGAATGGCAATTGGCCAGGAGATGCCGTGACAACGACTGTATCGATTGGCGGAAAGAATTGGTATCGTTCATCATATACTATCAATAGCTTGGATGATTGCGTGAATTTCGTATTCAGTACAAACTCAGGAAGTCCGCAAACCATAGATATTAACGACGTAAAGCAAGATGCTTATTTCGAAATATCTAACGAAACAGATGGTGGAAAGAACAAGGTGAATGACTTAACCGACCAGTTAACATCTGTGAATCGTGTGTTGAATGATGCTCAACAGAAGAGTGAGATGTATAATATACAAGGTATGAAGGTGAAAAACAATGCTTCTTTGCCTCATGGAATTTACATTCAAAACGGCAAGAAAGTGGTTGTGAAATAACAAACACCTGCTTTGTAAACATCAAAAAGGAGCTTTAGCTTCGAAATATACCATTTCGTTTGTTGAAGGGTGAATGAATTGAATGCTCTCTGCGTGAAGAAAAAGACGCTCGTCTTTCATTCCGTAGAGAGCATCTCCTTTGATGGGGTTGTTCAAACCTAATTGATGGGCACAATGAACACGCAATTGGTGAGTACGACCTGTATGCGGAAAAAGCCAAATCCTATATTCATCCATCATCTTGTATTCCGTAATTGCCGTTTTCCCATGTTTTTCGTCTATGATTTGATAAGGTCTGTTGAGTGGGTCTGGTCGCATGGGCAAAGTAATTGTACCTTCTCGTTGCGTTGAAGTCATGGGATGCGAAAGCAAAGCCACGTATTTCTTTTGGATAAGATGGTTGGCAAATTGCGATTGCAAATGTTTGTGTGCCTTCTTGTTTTTCGCAATTACGAGCAAACCACTCGTTGCTTGGTCTAAACGATGCACCATTTGAAGACATTCGGCATCTTGGCAACGTTCGCGCATGATGTCGTAAACCGAAATCTCATTTGTTTTCCCTGGTACGCTCAACATTCCCGCTGGTTTGTCCACCACAATCAAGTCGTCATCTTCATAGATAATACGGTCGTTAAGCATGTTTCCGTTTTTGTCATTTACTTGTGAGGGTCGGGAAACGGTGTTTTCTAAATCCAACATCCATGTTAGAATAGGCAAACATTTCCCCCTACATGCAGGATAATAATGCAAATGATGCCGTATCTCTTGTTTTGGAGAAGGACCAAACCAAAACATCGCCATACTAATGGGTTTCAAATGATAGAGAAAAGCATATTGTAAGAGTTTGGGTTCACAACATTCGCCTGCCCCAGAAGGTGGGATTTTCTGAACCGTATCGGCAAAAATCTCCAAAAGATTCTTGCTTTCACCATGTAGGTTGAGAATGTTGAATTGCGAGAAAAGCCAACTTTGCAAAGCATCGGATAATTGCTTGCGCAAATGCTTCAATTCCTCTACCTCTTGTAAATATAGTGTATAGTGACCGTAAAGAGTATCTATAGGTTGGCTAAACATACTCTTTATGCGCCTTAACTCTGCCTTTTGGAATTGGCTTTCCTTAATCATGGCTTCGTCTTCCTCATTAGACACATTTCCTTTCTTGCGTCTCTCGTCGCGCTGAGCCTTACTTTTCTGCATCAAAAGTTTGTATTCGTCAACCGCTTTTTCACGCTTTTCCTTGAGTTCATTCAGTTTTTTCTCTGCATTCAGAAATCGTTCGTCGTTTTCCAACGCATGAATGGAATGGTTGATATTCGTGATTTCCGCCTCATGAGTCTTGAAATAACCATCGGGTTGCAAGTAGTCAAAGATGGCAGGCACGAAAATCTCGTCATCATCCATTCCATTTATCTGCCCTGAATAAGCCGCCAAATACCCCAATTCCCCTTCTTGGTTCTCCACTACTAACACCCCAAACATCTTGCCCTCATCGTTTTGAGGGATGAGAGGCAAGAGTTTTTCCACCGCCAACATACATAGAGGATGCGGCTCATAATCAAATGGATTGTTCATCTCATTCGGTTTCTCTATGTTGGTGTGAAGGGGGTGAAATAGTTTCATAATGCTATGGGAATTAATAGCTTCATACAAATGTTCCTACCCATGTCGAATACGCCTTGTCTTCCTGTAATGGGATTCACGTCAGCATATTTCAGTCGACTGAGATGATTCTGATAAGCACGATCAAAGATGTTGTTAGCGATGATATGAAGGGTGGCTATCTTTTTCTTATGATATGAGATGTCTGTTCCAAACGATAGGTTTACCAAGGAGTAAGATGGTGTTTCCGTTTCGGTATCATCGTGTTTATAATAATGGCTTTGTTTCAAATAACATTCCAACCCAATAGATGCGTATGCGTTATTGAATGGTAAGTTTGCGGTTGGAATATCAAACTTCAAGCCAGAGGTCCATCTTGGAGCGGGAATGAATGGCAAATACCTACTTTCTTCTGGTTGATGTAATTGTCGAGAGTCAACGTAGGAGAAGGTATTAAGGAAATGCAACCTTTCTAAAGGATGGATTTCTATGCTCACTTCACCTCCCCACAACCGAGCATTGCCAGAAGTATATTGATATGTGTTTCGTCCGTCGGTTATGATACCAGGCAAACGTTGCGTGAAAATATAGTTTTCAATGTGGTTGGCAAAGAGAGAAAGAGAGGCAGAAACCATCTTCGAAGTGAAATCAAGTCCTGCATCTGCTTGCCAACTATATTCCGGAGAAAGGTTTGTGTTGCCCAATTCGTATCTGATACTTCCTTCATGAACACCATTGGAAGCCAATTCGCTTATGTTAGGTCCTCTGAATCCTCGCGATAAATTCATGCGTAAATGCAATTTATCGGAAACACAATATGTGGTTCCCACACTTCCCGTCACTCCTCGGAAATTCTTGGTGAAGTCGATAAATCGCTCTTCCAATGCATTACCGTGCAAGTGTCGTATGTCAAAACGAACACCACCACTCACAGTCCATCTGTCATACGACCAACTTGCGGTAGAAAACACGCCCCAATCAAAGAGGTTATAGTCGGGAATCAGAAACTCTTCGCCTGCGTTTATGGATTTCTGATACATTCCATTCATTCCTACGGCAAACTTCAAATGATTCTTTTCAGGAGAAGTATAGCGCAAATCATAGTTGATGGTGTGAAGTTTGAGATCAAGATCGGCTTCATCCATACTCTCTTCATGTTCTTGACGATGATTTTGTTGATAACCCACAATTAATTTCATGTTACCTTCACCCATATATAACGTATTTTCCGATACGGCTTTGTAATGATAGATTTGTTGAAAAGGCAATGCTTTACGATAGGTTTTCACGTTATAACCCTCATAAGGAAGTGCCAATTCGCCATTTGCTTCCCTCTCTCCCTCGATGATTCCAGGTGTGAGATGGTAATAGCTAAAGATGATTTGCGACTTTCCCCAATCGCGGTATGTTCCCAGTAAACCAGACAATGCTCGTTCGTGGAATTGCGAATTGACGACATATCCGTCATATTTGTTTTTATAAGCATGAGCCATTCGTTCAGAATAACGCAAGTTCCACATGAAAGATTGTTTGTTTCCCGCAAAATTCAATGAATAGTCTATCAATCCATTGTTGGTTTGATAACCCGTGGAAACATTTGCCTCCATCTTTCCTTGTGGTAAAGTGGGGTCGTTATGGAAGATGATGACACCAGCCATTGCGTCAGAACCATACATCAAACTGGCAGGTCCTTTCAGGATTTCTACCGAACTTACACCTTGGCCGTCTATCTCTATGCCATGCTCATCACCCCATTGTTGACCTTCTTGTCGAATGCCGTCGTTCACTACAGTTACCCGATTGAAACCCAACCCACGAATAACGGGCTTGGAAATGCCGCTTCCCGTCGTGATTTGTGCCAATCCTGGTTGGTGAGCAATGGCATCAATGATGTTGGTAGATGATGTTGATTGTATTTCGCCCTTAGATATATATGTAAAAGGAAGTGGCGTTTCCTTGATGAGCGAGAGACCTGTCACACCAGTAACAACCACCTCGCTAATGGTTTTTGTTCGCCAAATATCCACGGGCATAGTGTCTTTTTCTTCAGTTGTTCCCATGAATGACTTAGCTATTCCTGATATTGGAATCCAAATCAAGAATAAAATTATTGATAAGTATTTCATGTTATTCCTTTTTTAATGATAGTAATGTAATTTGTATGCTATAATTAAATAAGGTAGGGAGGTGCTCGAAGAAGATGACATGAAATGGTTGCCAATGGAATATCCACTTGGCAAATTGGAACGAAATAATGTATTGGCGTTATGAAACACGACCATGTTTCTGCTTGGGAATAATCGTATGGCACATGGTTGAATTGACAAAGCACGCAATTATCCAATGAAACCGAATGCCAAGAGATATGACCGCTATGAGGTAGATGATGGGCGCATTGAACACATTCCACATCATCATTCACCACTTCATGGTGATGATGAAGAATGGAAAGTGCCATCATCGGTATGAAAACCGAAAGCAACAACCATGCAACAAACCTTCTGTGTCGTATTCTCATAACTTGTGCAAAGGTAATTCAAAGAGTTGAAACTCACAAATTTTGTGTTGATATTTGCTATTTTTATGAAATCGGATAAGTTGTTGGAAATATATATATGAAAAACGTACATAAAAAATGAAAATTTATAGATTTTCGTCAAAATGTTTTTTTATTGGAATAGATTTACTATCTTTGCACTATAATATATATGTTTAACGAAATTTACCATAAAAACACATTAACATGGAAATGAAAACAGGTGATTCAAAAGAGAAGAACCAAATGACAAAAGCATCCGCAGGTACTCTGGAATCTGGGGATATTTTTATTCAGATTGCTCCTTCCGAGGAAGATGGACTGCAAATAGCCTTGGATAGTACGGTGGCTTACCAGTTTGGTGAGCAAATCAAGACGGTTATTGCCGAAACCTTGCATGGCTTGGGCATTGATAAGGCTGAGGTGAAAGCTACAGACAAAGGTGCGCTTGATTGCACCATACGTGCGAGAGTGACGGCTGCTGCCGTTAGGGCAACTGGAAAAGACGTTTGGAAGTAATTTTGTTTAAAAGTAAAAATTATGCAAAGACTAAGAAGAACCATGATGTTCGTTCCGGGAAATAACCCGGCAATGATGCAAGACGCATTCATATATGGTCCCGATTCTATCATGCTTGATTTGGAAGACTCGGTGACGATGGCAGAGAAAGATGCAGCTCGTCTGTTGGTTTACAATGCCTTGAAAACCATCGATTACGGTGATACTGAGATGGTTGTTCGCATCAATCCCTTGAATACACCATACGGAAAGAAAGACATTGAGGCTGTTGTGAAAGCTGGTGTTGACGTGATTCGTATGCCTAAGACTGAAACGGCTGATGAAGTTCGTGAGGTTGAACGTGAGATTGAGAACGTGGAGAAAGAGATAGGTTGTCTCGGACGTACCAAGATTATGGCAGCCATCGAGAGTGCTTTGGGTATCGTGAATGCCTACGATATTGCCATTGCTTCGAAAAGAATGATGGGTATTGCATTGGGTGCTGAAGATTATTGCGCCAATTTGAAAACGCAACGTACACCTGGTGGAGCGGAATTGTTGCTGGCTCGTCAGACGATTGTTGTTGCTGCTCGTGCCGCAGGTATAGATGCCCTTGATACGGTTTATTCAAACCTGAACGATATGGAAACGTTCCGTAAGGAAGTGGAACTCATCAAGACACTCGGTTTTGATGGTAAGTCAATCATTAATCCTCGTCAGATTGAAGTAGTCAATGAAGTGTTTGCGCCAAAAGAGAAAGACATCATGAAAGCACAGACCATTCTCGCCGCCATCAAGGAAGCCGAGAAGCGTGGTAGTGGTGTTATTTCCGTCAATGGCAAGATGGTTGACCGCCCCGTGGTATTGCGCGCTCAGCGTACCATCGACTTGGCGATTGCATCAGGAATATTAAAAGAGGAGGATTTACTATGAACAGCATCAAAGAACGTGCAGCATTGATTCAGGAGGCTGCCAAGAAACTCAATAAAGAGATTTACCAAGATAGTGGACAGAGCAAGAACGTTGCTCCTCGCACCAATGGACTGACCAATTCGCACAAGGTAGTGAGTTTGGAGGAGGCCATTCGTAGAAGTGGATTGCAAAACGGGATGACAATCTCATTCCACCATCACTTCCGTGCAGGTGATAAGGTGATTAATATGGTGGTAGATAAGTTGGCAGAGATGGGTTATAAAGACTTGCATCTCGCTTCATCGAGCCTTATTGATGTTCATGAACCATTGATTGAGCACATCCGTAATGGTGTGATTACGCGTATTTCCACATCGGGATTGCGTGGTAAGTTGGCTCAGGAAATCAGTCATGGATTGATGAAAGAACCAGTTATCTTCCGTTCTCATGGTTCTCGTGGTAGTGCGATTGCGAGTGGCGAATTGCATATAGATGTTGCATTCCTCGGAACATCATCGAGCGACCCGATGGGAAATGCTTGTGGTTACTCGCGTTCACCCAATGCCAAGAGTATATGCGGTAGTATCGGTTATGCTTTGCCCGATGCGCAATATGCAGATAAGGTGGTGATTCTCACGGATGACCTTGTGCCATATCCTAACCGTCCGTCTGGTATCTCTGAGTTGGATGTGGATTATGTGGTAGTTGTAGATAGCGTGGGCGATTCATCAAAGATTTCATCTGGAGCCATTCGCGACACCAAGAATCCACGCGATATCTTGTTGGCGCAACAAGCTGCCAAGGTGATTATCAATAGTGGATATTTTAAGGAAGGATTCTCTATACAGACTGGTTCTGGTGGAGCGTCGTTAGCAGCCGTGAAATTTATCCGCCAGAGTATGCTCGACCAAGGCATCAAGGCAAGTTTCGCTTTGGGTGGAATCACCGCGCACATGGTGAAGATGCACGAAGAAGGATTGATAGAACGCTTGATGGACGTGCAATCATTTGATAAGGTGGCCGCAGAGTCATTGAAGAGCGACCGTATGCACAAGGAAATTTCAAGTATCGAATATGCCAGTGCCGACGAACCAGGTTCTGCAACTCACTTCTTGGATATCGTTATCTTGTCGGCATTGGAAGTTGATGTGAACTTTAATGTCAATGTATTGGTAGGAAGCGACGGTATTATTCGCGGAGCTATTGGTGGACACCCAGATACGGCTGCTGATTCAGCCTTGTCAATCATTGTTTGTCCATTGTTGCGCGGTAGGATTCCTTGCGTTGTAGATGAGGTTACCACGCTTATCACTCCTGGTTCTACGGTAGATGTGGTTGTTACGGAATACGGTATTGCCGTGAATCCGCGTCGTCCAGAGATTGCCGAAAGATTATCTAAGGCAGGCTTGAAGGTAGTAGATATTAACGACCTCAAAGCTCGTGCTGAGAAGATAATCGGTAAACCAGCACCTCTACCATTCGGTGATAAGGTTGTGGGAATCGTACTGAACCGTGAAGGCTCTGTACAAGATGTGATTAAGAATATTGTTGATTAAAACTTTAAGGACCTTAAGGACCTTAAAGACCCAAAGGTCCTTAAAGTCGTTAGTAGAAGAATATGGAGATTACGCTTGACATGCTATTGGAAAGTCGCGAGAAACGCTGGAACTTTCAACGTCAGTTGATTCAGGAACATCCTGAGTTGACGTTGGTGTGCGTTACCGTGATTATGCCAGGTAATGTCAAGCGTAATACTCAATCTCTCGTTGTGGCTCATGCTGCCGTTCAATCGGTGCGAGATGCGTTCGCTAAAGATATTCGTTGGCAACAGGAAAAGGATTTGATAACGGGATATGAGGCGTATTTTCTCATTCAAAGACCCATGCTTGATTGTAAGCGTGTCGCTTGTGAAATAGAAGATGCTCATCCACTTGGTAGACTCTTTGACATTGATGTTATTGACTCCAATGTGGAACCCGTTTCGCGTTCCGTAATCGGTAAAGAAGGGCGCAAATGCCTTCTTTGCGAACATGAAGCCCGCTATTGCATGAGAAATCACACCCATTCGCGAGAGGAGTTGCAACAGAGAATACAACAAATGATTGATGCCTATGCACAATGACGAGTACGAGATTCGCCAAATGCCATTGTCGGTTAAGTTCGTAAGACAACAGGTGGAGGCTTTTCTGCAAAGAAATGGTCTGCGTCTGGAATCTATGGATTACTATGCTGCCGTGTTTGCACATGGTGGCGAAGAGATGTTGGCTGGAGGTGGACTCAATGGAAACGTCATCAAGTGTATAGCCGTGAAACAGGGATTGCGTGATGCGAAGTTAAGCTTAACTATCATCTCTCATCTCATCAGTACGGCTGCCTCATACGGCATTCATCATTTGAAGATTTTTACCAAACCCGAAAACCAAAAGATGTTTGAGAGTTTGGGATTCCAGACAATAGCGAAGTCAGAACATGCTATCTTGCAAGAGAATGATAATTCACTTGCATCGTATAAACGTCAATTGGCTTCGTTGAAAAAGGATGTTCCTACGGGAATCATCATCATGAATGCCAATCCCTTTACCAAAGGGCATCGTTATCTCATTGAACAAGCCGCCCAACAAGTAGAACATCTTATCGTAATGGTGGTAGAGGAAGATGCTTCTCGTTTCTCATACGCAGAGCGAAAAGCGATGGTAGAAATGGGATGTAGTGATTTGCCGAACGTAACAATATGTTCTACGGGTAGTTATGCGGTATCTTCCGCAACGTTTCCCACTTATTTCCTGAAGGAAATTAGCATGGCTACGGATACTCAAATCATGCTCGACCTTCATTTATTCGCTACTCATATCGCCCCAACGTTGAATGTTCAAGTTCGTTTCGTTGGTAGTGAACCTACTGATGCGCTCACTCAGCGATATAATGAGTTGATGAAAGAATACTTACCCGCACAAGGGATTGAGGTGAAGGAAGTTTCTCGATTGCATCAAGACAATGTTCATGTGAGTGCATCTGCACTTCGTGAGTGTTTGAAAGCACATTCCTTGCAAAAGGCTTCGGCTTTAGCTTATCCCACAAGCATTCCGTATTTGATAGCCGACCTTGCTTGCCAATCGCTTCAAGAAGAACTTGACTTGACTCCGAAACCTGGTTTGGTGGACCAACATGATAATGGTGCGCATACGGATATGGATTACGAATTGATGAAAAAGAGCATTTGCACTCTTCGTCCATATTTCGATGAATTGGCATTGTTAGGATGGAATGTTGATAAACCATACATTTACGATGTCCAAACGATAGGTTTACGAGCCGAAAACGATATGTTTGCAACCACTAAAGGTGTGAATACTCATAAGGGGGCATTGTTCTCGTTAGGATTGGCGGTAGTTGGCGGTGCTTATCTGATGCATCGGAAGGGAAAAGTTGAGGCTAATGAGTTGCAACAATTCATGATGGAGATAGCTCGTCAATTCCCAGATTCAAAGGGAACTCATGGTAGTGAGGTGACTGAGAAATATCATATTGACGGAGTGCTTGCTATTGCTCGTAAAGGTTATCCTGATTTGTTCGACAAATGGTTGCCATTCCTTATTAATGAAGAATTAAGAATGAAGAATGAAGAATTGGCTAACTCAGACGGTTCTCTGTCAAATGAATCATCATCTTTCACTCTTCATGCTACATTATTATATATAATGTCTATGCTCGATGATACCAATGTGTATTATCGAAGAGGTGAAGAAGGGGCAAGGATGGTGAAAGAGGAAGCAGGGAGATTGTTAAATCAAGCATGTAGAATGAAGAATAAAGAATCATTTTTAGCAAATTATTCTCAACAAACCAATTCTTCATTAGAGAAAATGAATAAGAGATTCATTGTCGAGAATATTTCACCTGGAGGAAGTGCAGATATGCTTGCACTTACTCTCTTGGTGAATTCATTAGTAGAATAATTATTAATTAATATTTAAAAATAACATTATGGTTGAATTAATCCAACAAGGAGTCTATCTTCTCAACGGTAAAGAAATCGTGAAAGATGCGGCTAATATGCCTGCTCCTGAAGTTGCTCGTGAGAACACGATTACTTACAACATCCTACGTGCACATGATGTGGATGGTAGTAAGGGTAAGAAAATGCGCATTCGCTTCGATGCGATGATGTCGCACGACATTACTTATGTGGGAATCATCCAAACGGCACGTGCCAGTGGATTGGAAAAGTTCCCTCTTCCTTACGCTATGACTAACTGCCACAACTCTTTGTGTGCGGTAGGTGGTACTATCAATGAAGACGACCATGTATTTGGATTGTCTGCTGCCAAGAAATATGGTGGTATCTATGTTCCTGCTAATCAAGCCGTGATTCACCAATATGCACGTGAGGCAATGGTGAAGTGCGGAAACATGATTCTTGGTTCTGATTCTCACACACGTTATGGTTCGCTTGGAAACATGGGTGTTGGTGAAGGTGGAGGCGAATTGGTAAAACAATTGCTTCGCAATACTTGGGACATCAATGCACCAGAGGTAGTGCTTGTATGGTTGGAAGGCAAACCGCGTCGTGGTGTTGGTCCTCACGATGTTGCCATCTCTTTGGTAAAGGCTGTCTTCGATAATGGCTTCGTCAAGAATAAAGTATTGGAGTTTGCTGGTCCTGGCGTGAAAGAGTTGCCTATCGATTTCCGTAACGGTATTGACATCATGACAACAGAGACTACTTGCTTGAGTAGTATTTGGATTACCGATGACGAGGTGAAACACCATTATGAGATTCATAATCGCCCAGAGGATTATAAGGAATTGCAACCTGGTGATGTGGCTTATTATGATGGTATGATTCGTATCGACCTCAGTACGCAAGAGAGTATGATTGCCTTGCCATTCCACCCATCTAATGCTTATACCATTCATGAGTTGCAAGAGAATCCCGCAGAAATCTTGCGTAAGGTGGAGGAAGATGCCAAGAAACGTTTTGGCGATAAGGTAAACGTTAGTCTTATTGACAAGATTGTGAATGGTAAGGTGGTATCTGACCAAGGTATCATCGCTGGATGTTCGGGTGGTACATACGACAATCTTAGTGCTGCTGCTACGATATTGAAAGGTCAGAATGTAGGTAATGACTATTTCACCATTTCAGCTTATCCACAATCAACTCCTGTTTACATGGCTGCTACTCGCAATGGTATTGCTGAGGAATTGCTGGAAGCTGGCGTAGTGATTAAGCCTGCTTTCTGTGGTCCATGTTTCGGTGCTGGTGATGTTCCTTCCAATAATGGCTTGTCTATCCGCCACACTACTCGCAACTTCCCCAACCGTGAAGGTTCTAAACCAGGTCAAGGACAGATTTCGTTAGTGGCTTTGATGGATGCTCGTTCTATTGCGGCAACAGCTGCTAATGGTGGTGTGATTACCGCTGCTACGGATATTGAATTCGAAGATACGCACAAGCCATATACTTTCGACGCTAAGATTTACGAGCATCGTGTATTCAATGGCTATGGTAAGGAGAATACCGACCAACCTTTGCGTTATGGTCCTAATATCAAAGATTGGCCAACGATGTATCCTATGCAAGAGAATATGTTGTTGGAGTTGGCAGCAGTTATCCATGATCCAGTAACTACGACGGATGAGTTGATTCCATCAGGCGAAACTTCCAGTTATCGTTCCAATCCATTGAAACTATCTGAATTCGCCCTTTCTCGTCGCGTTCCTGAGTATGTTGGCATTAGCAAACGCATACAAGCACAAGACTTGGAACGTCGTGCAGGTAATGTACCTGAACATGTAGCAAAGGCTCTTGCTCAAGTTGGTGCAAAAGCAGAGGATACTTCATTTGGTTCATGTGTGTTTGCCAATCGTCCAGGTGACGGTTCTGCTCGTGAACAAGCTGCATCTTGTCAGAAGGTATTGGGTGGTGATGCAAACATCTGCTATGAGTATGCTACCAAGCGTTATCGTTCTAATTGTATCAACTGGGGAATTGTTCCATTTACCATTGCCAAGGAAACACCATTCGACTATGAAGCTGGTGATTTCGTGTATGTTCCTGGTATTCGTGAGGCAATCATCTCTGGTAAAGAGGAAATTGATGCTCAAGTGATTACGAAGGATGGTGTGAAGCCAATCCACCTCTTCTTCCAGAATCTTACAAACGATGAACGTACTATCCTTGAAAAGGGCTGCTTAATGAATTATTATAAGAGTAAGAAATAATAATAGTTGAGTGTTTAGTGTTGAGTGTTTAGTGTTCTATATGAATCGCTAAACGCTAAACACTCAACACTCAACACTAAACAAAAAAACAATGAGAAATAAAATCCAAATGACCACTCCGCTCGTGGAGATGGATGGCGACGAGATGACTCGCATCTTGTGGCAAATGATAAAAGATGAGTTAATCCTTCCTTTCGTTGACCTCAAAACGGAGTATTACGACCTTGGCTTGGTGAAACGTGATGAGACGAATGACCAAATTACCATTGACTCTGCCGAAGCAACGAAGAAATATGGTGTGGCTGTGAAATGTGCTACCATTACGCCTAATGCACAACGTATGACGGAATACAACCTTCATGAAATGTGGAAGAGTCCTAATGGAACCATCCGTTCTATTCTCGATGGTACCGTGTTCCGTACACCTATCACCATTCCAAGCATTCATCCTGCCGTGAAGAATTGGGAGAAGCCAATCACGATTGCTCGTCATGCATACGGTGATGTCTATAAGAGTGTGGAACTCCGCGTGAATGAACCTGGTGTTGCTAAGTTGGTATTCGATGGCGAAAGTGGTGAACATCAGGAAGTGGTGATTCACAACTTCAAGGGCGAAGGTGTATTGCAAGGAATGCACAATGTGGATAAGAGCATCCGTTCTTTCGCACATAGTTGTTTCAAGTTTGCGCTCGACGTTAACGAAAGCGTTTGGTTCTCCACCAAGGATACTATCTCCAAGAAATACGACGCACAATTCCGTGTCATCTTCGACGAGGTATTCCAAGAGTATAAGGATGAGTTCGAAAAACGTGGATTGGAGTATTTCTATACACTTATCGATGATGCCGTTGCACGTGTTATCCGTTCGAAAGGTGGATTCATCTGGGCTTGCAAGAACTACGATGGCGACGTGATGAGTGATATGGTCAGCACGGCATTTGGTTCGCTTGCCATGATGACTTCCGTACTTGTTTCTCCCGATGGTAATTATGAGTACGAAGCTGCCCACGGCACCGTTACTCGCCACTATTACAAGTATCTACAAGGTGAGGAAACCAGTACCAACCCAATGGCAACTATCTTCGCATGGAGTGGGGCATTGCGCAAACGTGGTGAAAAAGATGGTATCAAGGAACTCATGAACTTTGGCGACCAACTCGAAGCTGCATGTTTCGATACACTCAATGAGGGCATTTGTACCAAAGACCTCGTAAACCTCATGGAAGGCATTGAACCAAAGGCTGTCAACTCCGCAGGTTTCATCGCAGCAATCCGCGAGCGTTTGGAGAAAAGATTATAATGTAATATAATAAAGGGATGAGGCCCAAGGTGAATCTTTTGTTTGCCAAGGACCTCATCTTTTTTCCCTATTATTGTATTCGTACTATAAAGTCATGATAATATTCATGTTTTTTCAACTTTTCTTTTGTCTTTTTAGTAAATTGTGAGTTTCTATGACGTTTTTGTCATTTTTTATACTTACCTTTGTAAAAATTTTGATGTTTTTTACTTTTCTATATTATCCATGAAAACATATTTATTTATATTATTGTTTGTCCTTGTTCCTTCTTTTTCATATAGTCAAAGCAATGCCTTTGATGATTTCTTTGAAAAACTATATCTTCGTATTTACAAGAACGAAGAGCATGTACTGAAGTTCATTGCCGATGGCGTGGAATTGGATGGACAATTGCAATACACTGGTACAAAAGTTTTTGTGATGCAAGGACCAAACACTACATTAACTGCTACCCAATTGTCTAATAAGAATCGTGAGATGTTTGTGGTGAACCTTGATTCTGGCATTGTGACGTTGAAGAAGGCTCAACTTATCTTCTACGATAAAACAGAAGAGTCATTACAAGGAGCCCAAAAGATGTCCGAAAAATCTATAGAATCACAAAATGATGGTCTCGGCATCTCGTTTGATGTGCCTATCGAGATAGAGGGGAATCATGGAATGATAGAATCAATTGAATCCACCGTTCCTAAAGAGGTAACTCCTGCTGAAAGAAAGGATGAAACTACCCGATACACCAATGCCCTTACAAACTGTCAGAAGAATTTGAGGGAAATGGATAAAATCATAGCCGTTTACGACACTTGTGGAAGACAAAGTTTACTGATACGCTATGATTCTATAGCCCAAACAAACGAATCGCTTTTAGATGGAATAGACAAAGAATACGTGATTTACAACCAACGTTTGCATAAATTGGAAAACGATTATATGTCACGATTGGCTCACGTTCAAGCCAAACATGATAGCATCGTGAACTATTTACCAAGTATGGTTGAGGCAGATGGCTTTTCATTCCTTGTCAACACCGATAATAAGGAAGTGATACTCTATCATCCTATTGATAAGACTCTTTCAAAATACGAGGTGCCATCAACTATCGACTATCGCATACATACATTAAAGGTAGTTGGGATAGGTACATACGCATTTGAAAATTTAACTCAAATTACTGAAATACGGTTGCCGTCTACCATCACGGAAATTCGACACAGGGCTTTTGCGGGGTGTGAAAATCTAAAGAGCATTCAACTATCCGAAAACCTCAAGTCTATGGGAGAGGAAGTGTTCTTGGATTGCAAATCTCTGCAAAGCATTTCATTGCCAAAAGCTCTTATGAGTATAGAACAATTGGCTTTTAGTAAATGTACGGGATTAAAAGAAGTGGTGGCAGAGATGTCTAATCCTGCCTCATTGGGAGATAACGTATTTGATACAACCAAAACCAATAATGCTCTGTTGATACTACAAAATGGAAGTTTCGACCAATACCTTAATAGTGATTGGGCTTCTTACTTTTTAAATATCAAGGAACAATTTACCGAATCTATCAAGTCGGCACACTTGCTTACCGATAGTCATACCTTCTTAATTAAGTCAAATGGAACTGCTGAATTCCTCAGTTCCCCCATTAAACCATATCAAGATGACTTCATAGTCCCAGAAAAGATTTTCAACAATAGTTATACCGTCACTGGAATCGGTGCCAATGCGTTCTATAATCAAGAGGCATTGAAAAAGGTAATCCTGCCTAATACCATTGAATTCATTGGTGATAGCGCCTTTGCCTTCTGCAGGAGCTTAAATCAAATCCAGTTGCCAGCTTCATTAGAGGCTATTGGTGAAAAAGCATTTTATGTTTGTAAGAAATTACATAGCATTGACTTGCCAAATGGATTGAAAACCATTAAAAATAGTGCTTTCGCTTTTTGTAGTGGTCTTGAGTCCATCTATTTCCCTTACGGAATCACAACCATAAGTGATATGGTTTGCCAAGATTGCCACCATTTGCAGAGTATAGGCATACCAGCATCTGTGGAAGTCATAGGTGAAAATGCTTTTCGGAATTGTAAGGAGTTGCAGACATTAACATTGGTCAACGGCGTGAAAACAATAAATAAAGGGGCATTCTCTGGATGTCAAGGATTGATAGTTGTTGACCTGCCTCAAAGCGTTGGTTTACTTGCTGACGACTGCTTTGGAGGTTGTGACGACATTTCCGCTATATATTTCCAAGGAATGTACCCACCTGAATGCGCAAGAAATGCTTTCTCTCCCAATGTCATTGATGCCGTGCTGTATGTGCCTGACAAGGCAGATAAGGCATACGAGGCGTTGGACTTTAAATCCAAAGGATTTTCTAAAATAAAAGACTTGCCAAACGAGGAGAAATTGGAAAAGCATAAGGCTAAGTCGTTGGAAGAAGGGTTGGAAGATGTGGCAAAGAAACCGCGCCTACGTGAGAAACGTCTGCAAAAGGAAGCAAAACAAAGGGATAAACAAGAGATTAAAGAATTTGTATTTTAATTTATTAGTGTCCGCTAAAACTTTTTTAAGCAAGAATAAAAATTAGGCTGAAGACCTCGCTAGGTTTTCAGCCTTTTTGGTTACCTTTGT
>OCTX011858404.1_pt1 | contig 31672 bp, 32 predicted proteins | sample 1539691 | NCBI WGS metagenome assembly OCTX01 (sample SAMN02144231, study PRJEB22623) | gut metagenome | biome: sheep rumen | host: Ovis aries | place: New Zealand
TATATCTTTGTTTTTTGGTTGACATCATTTTCTCTTTATTTACATAATGTTCATCACCATATTTTTGAAATTTAGTTTGTTTTGATTTAATACCTCCAAGATAATTTGCAGGACAATCTGTTTTATATTTTTTTATGTTTGTATTTCTTTTTCTTTTTATAAATTGTGTTTTCTGTTCAATAGACCATTGTTTCTTTGTATTGCTTATTTGCAATGCTCTACAATTAATAGAAGTACATAAATCAACATATCCTTCGGTGATTGATTTAAATCGTGTTGGTTTACCACATATTTTACATTTACCTTCATTTGTTGATTTTTTAAGAAATAAATCATAATATAATTGTCTGGTAATATTGTGAATTTTTAGATGGTTTGATAAACACAATAAATTCTTAAATTGCTTATTACAAAGTTTACACTCTTCCATTTATACTTCCAACTCACCATATTTTCCAAACAGATATGCTAAACCCTCGACAGGCATCCAATAATTATTGTCATCTATCTTCTGGCTTTCATATTCTAATGGTATTCTCTGTACAAAAACTTCAACTCCAAATGTTCTATTAGGTAAATTGAATATGTAGGCTTCTTTTGTACTTTCGGAAATATCTTCAACAATGACAGGTTCTTTATTTTCACCAAGTAACCAGTCTCGAATTATTGTTTTTTCTTCCTCATTCAAATCAGCCAATATTTCAACCTTAATATCTTCTTTTAAAGGTATTTTTCCTACACAGATTTTTCTGATTTCTTCTTGTGCTTTGAGTGGCAGTTTTTCAATATTGATTTTAATGAGGTGGTCTTTTGACAGTATAATTTTTCGTCCATCATATTCCAATTCATAACAGTCATACATATGAGTCTGATGTTTTTGGATTACTTCGGTACCATCTTTGAATTTAAAGTTTTTCTTTATTTCTTTCCACTTCATTCTTCAATCTCCTGTTCTACCCATATTGCCTTACCACCACCTGTATTTCTTGTATACACGGCCTCATAAGGATAGGAATTTCCACCTTTCCACTCTTTGTACATGTGAGATTCATCTGTAATTAGGAATAGATGTTCATCTGAATCAACTAATATACATTGCACTGGTTGTTTTTCTATCTCTTCTTTTTTATAGAGACCATAGCAGTAATCTTTGTTTGTGAGTACATTATCTCCGACTTTTAATTCTTCTGCCGTAGTCATACTCCATTGATGGTCTCCTACTACTTTAGGAAATCTATGTATACTGTCTGATATGACTGTAATTGACTCTGGATGAAAACTATGAGATAAAAATTCTAACTTATAAACTTTATCTGGGTTATAGTTTACCTCTGATTTACCTAATACTTTTACAGGTTTATTATTTATATCAAAAACTTCATCTCCAATAGCTATAGTTTCCATTGTTTTATATCCTTTAGTTGTAGGAATAATTGTATCTAAACCTAATGGAGCACCTGAAACCATACCCTGCGGAGCATTTGGCATATCGAGAATACCTGGAATCGGATTACCGTTTTCATCGATGAATTGGCTACGTCCTTCTTCTCCTTTTGGAATGCTGTCAGGTTTAAATCCAACTTCACCCTTACCTGCAATTCCCATCGGCATGAATCTGAAATATCTCAGCCAAGAACCAGGCCAACGGGCAATCGTTGGTGGCTTATCCTCACCGATGAACTCTAAAATTCTTTCATTCAATCTTGAGGTACTGTAATTCCATTTGAATGTTGGTAAGAAATTATCCAACTGTCCGACAATAGGAATAAGAAGTTTATCTCCACCAGTAAATGATACAGGGTCAACCTGAACAGATATTTTTTGAATTTCTCCATATTTATAACCAAGTTCAAATGGAACATTATTAAAATCAAGACCTTCTCCTTTTTTATCTACAAGTTTCTGAAGAATCTCATAGACTTGAATCAGGTCTTCTCTCTTTTTCAAAATATTTTCTCGTTTCATCGTTGAGATGATTACCATGAGAAGCAGAGCTATTCCCCCATAGACGGCAACGAGAATCCAATAGATATTTCCTAAAACTGTTTTCAGACTTCTGATATTGAGTCTTGTCAGTATTTCAAGAAGAATACCTACGATAAAAAGTATCCCTATATACTTTGAATCTTTATCACTGTATGTATAGGAATCTTCAAGAGTATCATCGATTCCCATTACCTTATTTGTGATAAATTGTGATAGACTCATCGTCAAGAAAAATATTAATATGAACACTTTCTATTTCTTTCCTCTCTTATTCATTAAATTCGGAATTAAACCATTTTTTAAATTCAGAGTTTGTTAAAGAACTCATTTTACTTTTTAAATCTTCTCGTGAGATTTTATTTTTACTAAATTTATAGTAGATATCTATCCAATAATTTTCTATTTCATTAATTTTTTGTTGAAGATTATCTGCATTAAATTTTGTATCAAGTGCTAAATTAAATAGAGAAATTACATTTGCATTAGCATCTTCTTCAGAGTTAGAAAATTCACTTATGACATTACAACTTGGTTCTAAATCAAATTCCAAAATATTTTTATTATAATTTATTTTATTCTCATCTAAAAATAAAAATATCTTATTTTTAAATTCATTAGTCTGTTTGATGTAATTATTCATTTTCAATTAATATAAACAGTATCTGTAATTTCACCAGTCTGTTCATCAATAACAAGACAGGCAAGATTACCCTCACCATTACCGATGGCACAACCGCAGTCGATATCTATCCAACGATAACCATTATCAAAATCAAGAATAAAGATTTCATCTTTTCCGTGGAATCTTCTTGTGATACGATGACCTGAAATGTAGGTAATCCTATTTTTTATTTTTCTTCGGTTATCGAGAACCTGACTTATGTTGTAACCGTATTGATTCCATACAAAATCCTGAATATCCATGATATCAAGATAATCTTTGGTATAATGATTTTGATTATCAGTATAGACTCCCGTGTGAGAAAGAACATAATGATGACCATTAATGTTCAATTTTTTTACCACAGTCGTTTTGTTACGAAGATAGTCTATGATATCATTTTTTGTTTTCTGGTCGAATTCTTTGTATTCGTTGTATGTGACTTCACCACCATTGTTTTTATAGAACCATGACATTCGGTCTGTTCCGTTGAGATAGGTAAGCATCATATGTTCATGATTTCCGATAAACATCTCAACATTTTTTCGTCCCATAATATCAAAGAGTATATCAAAACTACCTGGTCCACGGTCGATGACATCTCCGAGAACATAGAGTTTATCTTTGGAACTAAAATTTATTTTTTCTAGCAATTTTTTCCAGCGGTCATAACAACCGTGAATATCTGAAACAATATAAATCATTTTTTCTTTTTATTGGTAATCCTCTATTTTAGGTGTTTCATGTCCTGTATAATCATAGACATCTGGAAAATATCCAAAAAGATAATCATCTTCAGAATTATCATTTTTCTCGAATTTACGAATATTATGTCTCTGAAGAACATTTCTTCTGTCAGCAGAGGTTGTTACAATTGTATAATGATACCCCTCTGAATTTATAAGATTGATTGACATCGAACCAACACCAAATCTTGAATCATCGACGAGGATACGGATAGTCAAAGTTTCTTCTGCAATGACTTCACCCATATCCTCCATTCGAATATCAAAGATAAAATTATAGTGTGTATCTGCCATATAGTATTGAAAACTATATCCATTACCTGTTTCTTCATTGATTAAATCAATTGAGAAATCACCATATTTATTTCTATAAATTTTAACAGGCCCCTCTATGACACTTGAGAAGACACACCTATCCATTTCAACTTTACTTTTTTTATCTCCGTTTTCAGGGTCATGTGTCAAATCATAAAGAAAGTTATTTAATAATCGGCCCATTAGTTAAATCTCCTTATTTTTTCTGAAAAGCAAATAATATAGCAGCAAGTCCTGGAACTAAAATCCAAAGAAGAACCCACCAACCTTCTGTTCTGTTGAAGGATTTACAAACTGATTTATAGAGTGGAATACTGAATACAATCTGAATGATTGCACAGACGAACATAGCAATGCCAATAAAACCAATAAGTAAAAGCTGAGATTCACTTATAATGCTTCTGATTGCTTCAGGTGAGATTGTTCCTTCGGTAGCAATATACATCTGAACTGCCTGCATCATTGGAACCATGGCAATACTCATGGCAATAGTTAGAACCAGGAGAATTCCTGACATGATTGCAACTTTCTTTCCTGAGTTCTTGTCTCCACTGACAGCACCGAGAGTATATTGATTATAGCAAGGAATTAGTGATTTCCAACCCTTTTCACCTCTCATCTCAAAGATTTTCCAGAGACCAATAATAAAAGCAATACTGTTCAATAAATTATAAATGTAACTAAAATCCATAAACATACCTCCATATGAGTTTTTCTCCTATTACTTTCTATATAGTTAAATATGACTTATTCCTCTTCTCCATTGTTGAATGACATCTGAAGACCATCCTTCGTATTGAAACGAAGATATGCATTGAACTGTTTTCCCGACTTGCCGATGAGTCCCATACAGTAGATTGTTTCACCTGCATTGAGAGCCTTGATTTCATCTTCAGCAAAAGTATATTGACAGAAAGTTGAAGGAACTCTCTTAGTTTCGAAATCTGGTTTAAAACCATAGAATACTATCTGTTTACCTTCTGCATTGGTAAAAGATTGCTGAGCCAACTGTCCGTAACAGTCATAGTTGCCCTTGCCATCTTTTTTCATAGGACGAATATGAATTTCATTACCACTGAGCAATGCTTCACATTCTTCATCGGAAAATCGGTAATTGCTCCAGGTACGATTGAATTTAACTTCTTTCCCCGTCGGAGCAAATACTCCAGAGTATTTTTCTTTTGTTTGGAAATTTTGTTTATCTGCCATTTTATAATTCCTTTCTAGATATAAGTGCATTTCCACAAGTTATTCTATCACTATCTTCTTCTTTACTAGGTACGAATACGATGACATCCCAACCATCATCGAGTAATGGTTGTTCAAAATCACGATAGACATCATAATCATCGTAGGATGTTGTAACATCGAAACCGTTTTCCACAGCACGATGAGTTTCATGAATCGGTGTAATCTTTACAATAAATTTTTCTTTGTCAAATAATTCACCGAGTCTTTTTGCATCGAGAATCGTATCTTTTGTAACTGCAAAATTTAGTGTATATTTTCTACCAACAGGCATAGGTAATTTCTTTGCCAGTTGGGAAATTTCTTCAAGAGTAAGACTCATACCATTGAACTGTTCCTGTCGTTGTTTTTCATCGGTTGTATTGATGGAAAACTGTAGACCAGCCTCACCAGCATAATCAATATTTTTTATATCGCACCAACATTTTTTATATCGCACCAACGAAGAATAAACTCTTCGAGTTTCTGATTACTCTTTGGTAACATGGTGCTGATTACAGGATGAATTGTCTTGGCATCAATGTATTCGTTGACAATGCCACGAAGATAATATTTAGCAAAATCCAACACCTCAAAATTGAATGTCGGTTCACCCATTCTAGCAAAATGAACATTGAATCGGTCTGTTCTCTTCGTCGATTCATTTTCAAGAATTGTTCGAATTTCGTATTCAAGTTCTCCGATACTAACATTACCAAAAAAACCGTAGGTCGGACAGTCACAGAACTGACACTTCATCGGACAACCTTTCTGCGTAGAAATCGTTGCCACCCACTTTTTGGTTAAGTCAACTTTTGTGTTTTTAACACCTTTAATTTCTTTTGTCAAACCAAGAAAGTTTGCCTTGATATTATTTTCCTTACCATAATCTCCGACGGTAAGAAATTCAAGTCTTCGTTCTCGGTCTACATAGATTTTTCCAGTATGTGTCTTAATTACTTCCATTTGGTTTTTCCTCATTTAAAATATTTTTTGTTATCAGCTCAATAGGTTCTTTTGTATCGAGAGCATTATAGAGCTGTAATTTACAGATATTAAAATCTCTCTTGGTCATCGAAATATCATATTTTGCACAGAGATTCAAATATGTCCAGCAATAATCTTCTGGATTTGCTATCGGTAGCCATTCATTAGGTTCATTGTCGAGTTTCGAACTGTTGAATCCCTTACTCATTGCTACACCTGTTTCAATATCATTGATAAATGCATCAATCTTATCAGAAGACCATCCATAACCACCGTGATACCATACATTCTCAAGATTTATGATATAGTCATAGGTAAGATTATTTTTATCCTTGATGACAAGATTTGTATATGGGTCACGATAGGCAAATTCCGAATCTGTATTACGAATCAGTCGTTTACTTATATTCCATGCATAGTCGAGTCGATTCAAAGACTTGCCTTCAAAACTGTAATTATGTGCCTTTTCAAATTTTACCTTGTCATACGGAAGTTTTGTTTCTCTTTCCGAAATACGAATCCTCATAATGAGGTCATCGACTTCCTGTTTCGTAGCACCTTTACGGAATGAAAGCAATGCACCATTACCGCTGAAATTGAATGACAGGTTTGGTTTCTTGAGAGTAATGTCATTGACCTTGATTGTTGGAAGTTCAATATCTGGCGTATTTATATTAGGGTCATCGATGTTTATATCTCCACCCTCAGGATTAGTCGTATTCGTTGAATTAGCAGTATTCGTGGCATTGGAGAATACATCGAAAGGATTTTTCATTTCAATATCATGGGCAAATTTTGGATAGGTCTGTTGTCCAATCCAAAGAACACCCCCTCCTACAATTATTACCAATAGTACTCTAAGAAGTCTACTTAACATCTAATCCTCCATTTATTGTTTACAATCATTATCATCTCCATTTTTTAACTAATACATGAATGAATAGAAATATTCTGTATATGCACCTTCAATTCCATGGTAAAAATCATTTTTATTGACTGCATCCTCAAAATTTCTATTAAGAATGTTAATTTCTCTGTCTATGCATTTATTTATTTCTTCTTTTGATTTAGTATTTATTTCAAGAGAAAATAATTTATCAACTATAATTTTTCTAAATTCTTCTTTTGTAAATTTAGAGAATAGTAGAGTTAAATCAGATTTTGCATCATTGATTACTTTATTGATATCTCCATTATATTCAGAATTAAGATTATCATAATAACTATCTATCCATGAATTTATCTTATCTAGTCTATTTATCACAAAATCTTTATCATAATCTTTACAATTTTCTAATATATAGTTTTTTAATGATTCCCTATATTCCTCAATTGTCATCATCTAGTGTCCCTCCATTAATTTCAATAAAATATTATCTCTTTTAGCCTTTGCTTCATCATATGAATCACTATATTCAACAGAATTTACCCACTCATTAAAATCAATATATTCGATATTTCCTGTATAAATATAAAATATAATATCCTCAGGCTGTGCTCTTAATAAATTTACATCAATATCATTTAAGTCAGTCTCTCTGCTTAATTTATTTATATCTAACCATGCTTTTGGTGCTGTTTTTATATCAAATTTACATATTGATATTGGTGTAAATCCATTTTTTATAAATAAATTAAATTGTCTAGCATATGATTCGGTTTTTCTACCACCATTTTCAATGGCAGCTGTCAATAATTGAACTCCTGTATTTGAATCTTTAATTCCACTATTTCTACATATAATCTTTATGTCGTCATCATAAAGTGACACAATTCCACCATCTTTTGTAATATAATTGTCAAATTCTTTTATTGCATTTACTTTTGTAAATGCTCTCCACCTACTACTTTGTTTATGAGATGTGTATGCCTCTTTATACTTTTCTAAAAATTCATTTGAACCTACACTATACAGAATTGGAGATGCAATTAAACCGTTATCTCCTATAAAACATATTTGTTTATGTGAATTTTTGAAGTATATTTTATCTCCATATACATCAATTTTTACATTATCTAAAATAAAATTATTCGGAAAATCATCGTATGATGCAAGTTTAAGTAGTTCTTTAATTTTACTTTGTTGATTTTCACTATATTCGGAGTAATATAACTCAGTATTATCAGCTAAACATAAAATATCCTTTCTAGGTAAATTTTCAAGATTATCTAAAAAGTCTTCATATCTAATCAATGTATTATCTCCTTTTTATTTTAACAGGAATTCCATCTTTCCCACTCTTCATCTTCGATTTCTAGTGTATAGACATTTATTTTCTTTGATACAACGGTACATGCATCGATGGCTACGATACCATCATCGATGAATGGTGAATAGTCTGCAAAAGGAACCATCCTACCAAGTTCTTCACTGTAATGCATCGTTTCGACAGGTTTTAAAAATTCGACACCCCAATCGTGCAGATTTGCATGCCCCCAAGAAGTATGCCAATGACCACAGAAAATGGTCTTGTTAGGTTCTCTAACTCCTTCATTCCAGGCGTTCATACCGTTAATCCAAGTAGCACTTTCCCATTCACGAACAGAATAATCTCTCCAGTTTTTATTATAGTGGAAACCGACGATACTTGTATCACATGGAATCCAACCGTGAACAAAAATATAATCATCGAGTTCAAAATACCATCTCCATGATGATTTATATTTATTCCAACTTTCATTGACACCCATATCAAGAATTGCACTCTCTGGATGTCCAGTAATCATTGTCAATTGTTCCACGGTATCCATGGTTCCATTTGAATAATCATATGAATCAGGACATCCACGGGAAATCATCTCTTCCATCAATAGTTCATGATTACCTATGATACAGATTTTTCTCGTCTGCGGTAATCTGTTAATGAAATTCAAAACTTTTCTTGACTCTTTACCTCTGTCACAGATATCTCCGAGAGATACGACAATATGATTTTCATTCTCAATATCAAAACCTGCTTCATCCAAAGCAGTTTTCAATTCAGTATAAAATCCATGTACATCAGCAAAAATAAATAATTTTTTCATTAAACTATACGTTATTTTCTAAATATTTTTTGAATGCTTCTCCAACATCCTCAATGGTTGTTACATCATATTCGGCATCACCAATATTGTCAGAACTAAAATACACATGAGTTTTACCCTCATCAGAATAAACATCATAATAAAGTTCAACTTCAATTACCAAACCTTCAACATCGTCTCTGGTAAATCCATTTTTCAAAAGTAATTCTTCTACTTTCATTGTTTATTATCCTTTTCTATTTAATTATACCACAAAAACAGCCACTAGTAAATATTTATCGATGCATCGGCATCAGTTGTATAGAATATTTGTGAAACTGTTTTCATTGTATTTTCAAAATCAACATCTTTCTTGAAAGAAATCTTACATTTTCCTGTAAGAAAATTAACGGAACAGTTTTCAACCTCTTCAAGAGAATTAATTTTTTCTTCAATTTTGTTTGCACAATGGGCACAATCAACCTCACAATCAAATGTCTTGGTCATCTTTAACCTCTCTTTCTTTCACCTTCGAATTCAGAGCAGGAATATCATAGTAGTTGTGTATGAAGGCAAAATAGAAATATGCCAGAAAAGGCAGGAAAATCCACACAACCATCATCCAACTCTCTGCCCCATTTTTTATAGTGAATGAATAGTGTATTTTATAATAATACACAAAAGCAACAATCGAAACGATAGACAATAATAGAGGAAGACAAATTATCATGAATGATATAGAATCATCAAACAATCCTGCCAAAACCATGACAAAACTAATTAAAAATATCATTGCAAGAACACTTGTTATTACTGAATATATGACATATTTCTTTCCATCTTCTGGTCTATCAGAAATTTTGGCAAAGATATAATCTGAATAAAAGGGAATCAGTGATTTCCATCCTGCTTCCCCATTATCAGAAAATATTTTCCATTTTCCAATGATAGTTAAAATCATAATTAACATCGGAAACGGATTAGTATAGTAAATTCTAATGTTTTGCATAGTAATTATCAATATCTTCGGAAGTTACATTCAATGATGCTGTATAATCATAGTAATGTACATTCCAATCATAACTGACATCATCAAAATAACATTCAATGATTTCCAGAGTATCTTTTCTTTTTTCAAGATATTCATAGACTTCTTCATCGGTATAATTAAATTCATCTCTACCGCTTTCTGCACCATTTGCCAATCCCTGATAGTTGTCAATTCTAAATTTAATGTCTTCCAATACAAGGTCATAGATATTTGAAAAAGTAATTTTTTTCAAGTCTTCACCAGAATAGGTTTCCGTTACGTCTAGTCCGAGTTCAATGCCTCCACTGATAAGTACTTTAGTCATAGTTATAGTCTCCTTTATTTTTTATAACTCCAATCTTTGACAAATCCCTGTTTAATGAGATTTTCATCATGGAAAAATGAATTTATTTCAGTGGTAATATTCTTACCACTCTGAATGATATCCAATACTCTCATTGTTATTTCATCGTTGAAAATGACAAACTGTGTATCAACACCAACACCTTTAATCATTCGCTGACTCATGATGAGTTTTAGATTAATTATCAAATCATAGACCAGATTTATATCGTTGTCAAGATGATATGCCAGACGATTGATGGTACCACCGACATCAGCAGCATGAAATGATGTTGATACAAGGTGACCTGTTCTCGCAGCTTCAATGGCCGCATTGATGACTGGTTTATCTCGACATTCTCCAACGAGAATAATATTCGGATGTTCACGAAGAGCCTGTTTAACACCAAGTTCAAAAGAAAGGAAATCTTTATTGAGTTCTTTCTGATTTATCTTTACATTATCACGCTCTTTGAAGACATATTCTATTGGGTCTTCCAATCCGATGATTACCTTATTGCTTAATGGACCACCTGCTTCTGTCAGGTCATTGAAACATGCAGTTTGGGTTGTTGTTTTACCTGAACCTGTTGGACCTGTCAAAAAGATGATTCCCGACTCCTCCGAATAGGCTTTACGAAGAACATTGACACATTCTTCGGGAAAATTGAGCATTTCAAAATTAGGGTCTTCCAGAGTAATCATTCGGAAAGTTCCAACTCGTGAACCTCCACTGAAACCAAAACTTGCTCTATAACGGAAAAATGTATGGTCAGTAACACCTGACATATAACTTTCAGGTGGAATATGAACTTCTACGGAAACATCGAGCATTCTCGTCTCCATATATTCATCATTATTCTCATTACTGATATGTCCTGCCTCTTCAAATCTTGCCCAGACATCGGAATCGGTTGGATAACACGGTACCTTGTAGACGACACCTCTCTTCATGATATAAGGAGAATCATTGACTTTTATATATAAGTCAGAACAGTAGTTCTCCGAACAGTAAATGAGCAGTTCTTCAATCTCGGCAACTCTTCGCTCAAATTGAGAAAGGTCTAGTGCTGCGAGACGTTTTTCTGCATTAATTATCTTTACCTGTTCACGATGCGGTTTTAATATAATATTTGGCATTATTTAAGTTCTCCCGATACCGTTTGTTCAAGAGGGTTTGAAGATAATAATGATGTATCAAAATTTGAATGTATTTTAATGATTCCTGACCTAGACTTGTGGTCAAGATAGAAACATTGTCCTGTTTCAAGATTGGCAATTGTTGTAATCATTGAATTTCTATCAATTTCAGTACTAAGGTCAATTCCTGTTGTATCATATTTTTCAAAAAATTCTGTGGCATCGGCAATGGCAGATTTGAATACGAATTTACTTGACATAAACTGTGGGGTTGAATCTGGAAAATGTGTTACCGATTGAGACATCAAAACAACAGCAACATTCAAAGACCTTCCCATGGCAAGAAAATCATGGATAATTCTAGCCATTTCTGCATTTCCAAAAAGAATATGTGCCTCATCACAGAAGAATGTCGTTGGAATTGGTGACTTATCTCTCAGAATATCATTAAGTTTTTTACAGAGAATATAGACGATTGAACTTGTAAATCTTTCTTCGGCAGTATATTGCTCCTTTGATATCGTTGATGATGGTAAAGGCATACCGAGAAGACTGATTACAACTGATTTTGTTTTTGAAATTTCAAGAGGTTTTATATTCTTTTCTCTTGTAAAAAGTAAAGGTCCATATTTTGAACCTTCGACAAGTTTCAAATCCTGTGCAATTCGTCTAACATCCTGATTTTTATTCATATATAGATACTGAACAACATCATCCATATCAGTATATTCTCCATATTTATTGCTTTGAGTTACGAAATCCTGAAGAATTCCACTCAATTTACCCTTGGCATCTTTATTAATATCTCCAAGAATAATTTCGATGATTGTCATTAAAGTCAAGGCATCACAATCATCAAGAAAAGTAAATGGATTAAGAGAACCTGGAGCAATTTTATTGACATCAACAATATCAACTTCTGAAGCAATATTTTTAAGTTTAATGAAGTCATTTTTCGGGTCGATGACAATTACTCTTCTTCCCATGGCAATTTCATTGGCAGCCACATTCAGTCCAAAAAATGTTTTTCCTGCACCAGGCTGACCGATAACAAGAGTTCCGATTGCACTATTTGTCCAGATGGAAGTTACAGGTGAATAATAAATACTACTCATTGTTCACCTCCTAGATATCTTCTCCGATGGCAGGAATTGCAAGTTTCTTTCCCGTATTTTTATAATAGGAATCAAATTGACCAACATTGGCTCCGTAATTCTGTTGGAAAGAAAGAACATATTCGAGATTTACCATATGATTCATCTTCTGTGGAGCAAGTCTTACAAAATTATTAATGAAATCCTGTGCCTGATTAAGAGATTTGGCTACAACAAGATTTCTATCACGAAGTTTTGAAATTATCTGATTTGCATTATCTGCTAAATCTGCAACACTTGTTCCAAGAACAAGAATATTTGCATTGAATTTACAAATTGTTTCTCTTTCATCGAGGTCCTGAAGTGCCAGTGTAGTAAGGTCAACAACTTCAGCAGCTTTTTGAATTCCTTCTGGCTCTTCACCTGCCTCAATAGCCTCATCCACCTTATATCTTGCGGCAGCTCTTCTTCGTTTTAACTGAATTTCAGCCTTATCTTTTGGAAGAGTTTCTACATTTACTTGTAGACCGTATACATTCAGAGGAAAATTTTCTGCCAAAATACTTCCAGGAAAACTACGAATATTTAAAATACAACCATAGGTATCCATCTGGTCATAATCAAAGAAACCAACACCCTCATTATGCATTACAAAATATCCGAAATTATCTTCAACAGTTTGATTGACAACCCCGAGAATATCACTGAAATGTTCATCATTGAAATATGAATTTGATTCATAACTTATTTCATAGGAAGGATAAAGTTTGCTTATATATTGATAAAAAGTAAGTTCTTTCGTAGCACGAACACAGCGGGATTTTAGTGTCATATAGATATTATCTTCAATAGCTACAACACGAGGAATATCAATATTATCATTTCCCGATGCTAATAATTTATTAGAAATAGAACTGAATACTTCTTTAATTGTTTCTTTCGTTGAATAAGAATCTGCATTGATAACATCAGATTGTTGAATATCTACTGCAAGCAAACAATAATCCTGATATACATCATCGATATGAGAAGTAAATTCTTCTGGCATATCATAATCAGGTCTATATAGTTTTATGGTTTCGAGAAGATTTTTTCTTACATCTTCTGCTTTAATAGTCTTTGAACAACGCTGAATACTGAATTTTAACCCAGGTCTATCATTAGCAAGACCTCCGAGAAGATTTGTCAATCCTTCGATATTGTTCAATCGACCTCTCGGTGAAGTTACCGAATAGTTAGCCATCGGAAGAATATAATAGGCCGTAATAACTGGACCATTATATAGAATATTATCTCCAATGATACCGATTCTGGTTTCACTTATATTCATTACACTATTTTTTCGCATCTTGATAATCCTTTCCTTACAGTTTATTTTTAACTATACCATCAATTTTAAAGACAGTATATTTTTGACGATTTCTTGAAAATCCACCCTCATTATTATAAATATATTTTGGTTTTAATCGAGCAATTAACCACTCATAAAGACGATAAGATTGCACTCTTATATAGAATAATGCTGCTCCGATTCCTCCCCAAAGACCAACGGTCCATAGTAAAACACCTGCACTGAAATCGTTTCCAAGAGGATTCCAATATTGTTTTCCACTGATAATTGAAATAACCAGCAGAAAAAATACTCCCACTCCAATGAATGGTCCAATCATCTTTATCGATGCCATCGATATACCAGTCGAGGAAATTTTCGTACCACCAATACTGTATATCTTATCATCTTCATCGCTCAATGCTGTATAGTTATATAGTCGCATTAATTACCTCCAAAATTTTTTAATCTGCCCAACCAGTGAATTCATATTTTTCCACTGCTTTATCATAGCAATCTGGACAACACCAGTTGGCAAAAGCAACATGTCGAACATCCTTAAAATTGAATTCTTTTCCACATTCAGGACAACGAGTCATAATTATTTTACATTTTTCAATTATGTTCTTTAAACCTACTGAATAGTTGAATTCTCCAAGATAAAAATCTCCAAAAAGTCTGTCCGTATGGTCATACCAGACACTGATGGAATCATTATCATAGATAGCAATCAGAAAACATCCGTTGGCGTCATATTCCTCATAAGGAATATAGAAACTTACCGAATGATTTGTTTCATCTTTTAATTGGACATTTAATTCCTCTGCCTCTTTGAGAAAATTTAATAATTCTGCATTATTTGAATGTAATTCTTTTGTACGTTCGAACATTTTATTTATCTCCCACCATTATATAATTAAATATGACTAACTTTGAAATTGTTCTATGAATTTCATGAACATTTCACGAAACGTCGGATTTGTAAATATCATCAACAGAAGAGCAAGGATACCTAAGAAAATAAATATAATTATTAGCATGAACACATATTTTATTACCTTAGCTACGATAAAAATACCTGCTTTGGCTTCCGATTTTACAGATTCATGATATTCTTCTGTGCTCATCTTGGGTGCTGTTCCATCACAAGGCAAAACAACAACATAATTTTCTTTTTCAAAAGATACAACAGTAACAGTATCTCCAGCCGAAAACTGATAGAAATTCATTCTCGATACTCCAACTGAACCATGGTTTTTCAATTTAAATCTATATTCAAATGAATAATTGGTGCTTCGACGATATTGGGTTTTCAGTTTATCCTCGATGGTATCGACGAAACAGATATAATTACCCTCGTCGATGGCTTTTTCGATTCGTCGGTCAGTCATAAAAAGATGATAGGCAATCCAAAGAAGACCTGTACCAACCAATAATTCCATAATTGCCGAAGCAATATTTTTCGTTCCAGTGGTTATGAGCAGTTTAATACCATTAACAAAAGCAACAATTCCCATTAGAGCAATTACTGCAAAAATGACATATTCGTAGACCGATTTCTTCGATTTTATCTGTGTCTTCAGTGATTCAATCTGAGACGGTGATAATCTATTTGTTGACGACATCTGTTAACTCCTTTTGAAGTTCTGTTTCAATTCGACGTAGTTCCTGTTGTGCTTGAAGTCTCTTTTCTCTACCTTCTGTCTGAATTCGCTTGACTTCTTCAAGTGTTTCAATTAGTTTTCGATTAGTTTCTGTCAGAGTTTCGATATCAACAATACCTCTTTCCGATTCCTTGGCTGTTTCGATGGTTGCCATCTTCAGATTCTGAGCATTTTCTTTTAGCATTTTATTAGTCATTTCGGAAACCTCATTCTGAGCTTTTACAGCCTCCTTTGAATGAGAAATTCCAAGAGCAATGAGCATCTGAGATTTCCAGAGAGGAATTGTATTTACCAACGTAGATTGAATCTTTTCAGTCATCAACGTATCATTATTCTGAACAAGTCGAATCTGTGGAGCCATTTGAATTGAAACCATACGAGTAAGTTCAAGGTCGTGAAGTTTCTTTTCAAAACGAGTGATTGCTTCGGACAGGTCATTGGCAGCCTGAGCATCTTCTGGCAAACCAGATTCTTCTGCTTTCTTCAGAGCAGCAGGCAAATCGTTGGCTTTCAAATCTTCGAGTTTCTTCTGACCTGCGAGAATATACATCGTCAACTCTTTGAAATTAATAAGATTTCTGTCATAGAGCTGGTCGAGAAGTGAAATATCTTTCATCAGTGTAATCTGATGATTTTCCAGAATTTTTACAATCTTTTCTACATTGGCACTTGCACTGTCATATTTTGATTTGAGATTATTGATAGAATTGGAACTCTTTTTAAACAGTTTTGCAAAGAATCCATCATTTTTCTCATCAACTTCAAAATTTCTCAGTTCAGAAACGAGTTTCAAAAGGTCATCTCCGACAACATCGATATCTTTTGTTCGTACATTTTTCAGTGCTGAATCGGAAAATTCAGCAACCTTATTCTGTGCTTTGGCACCATAACCAATGATTTGACTCGATTCGAGAATGTTAATCTTCTTAGCAAACTCATCGACCATCTGTTTTTCTTCGGCAGATAGTCCTCGGTCATCAAGAGTAGCATAACCGACGATATCTGACACAGGAACTGTAGAATGTTCCTTAACTTCTTCGATGTTCTCTTCGGCAATTTGTTCTTCTCCAAGAGTAAGTGTAATTTTTTCAGTGTTTAATTCTTCCATAATTTCCTCCTTGTTTTTCTATTCTGACCTCAGTGCAATGACAGGGTCTTTATTGGCAGCAGATTTGGCAGGAATGATACCTCCGATGATAGTTAAAATCGTACTTAAAACAATGAGTTTCAAAGCACTGTTTATCGGCAAAGTTGGAGTAACATTCTTAACCTGTAATACATTGTGGATAAAACTGTTTGAAGGTATGAGCAGAATCAGGCTTATCATAATTCCCATGATACCAGCAAGGAATCCGATAATGGCTGTTTCAGCATTGAATACCTGTGAAATATTTGATTTCGAAGCTCCGATAGCTCGCAGAATACCAATTTCCTTGGTTCTTTCGAGAACGGAAATATAGGTGATGATACCTATCATTATCGAAGAAACGACCAGAGAAATGGCAACAAAAGCAATTAGCACATAGGAAATTGTATTGATAATATTTGTTACTGAACCCATGAGCGTTGCCACCGTATCGGAATAGGAAATAACCTGTTCCTCTCGTTTATTATCCTTCATCAATTTATTATAATCGTCGATGAGTTTAACAATTCGAGTCTTACTGTCAAAGTCCTTCGGATAGATGGAAATCATCGAAGGATTATCTTCCGTGGCATAGTTCAACAGTTTAAGGTTGGAAGCATAACTAGTCGTTCCACTTGTTGCCATCGAAAGCATCAGGTCTGTCAGACTGTCTGAATCCATATTTATATTGATGGCATTGGAGAATGCTGAAGGATTGAAATAGAAGACATTTTCCATCGATTTGAGGATATCTTCCAATCCTGTTGACAGTTTCGATGCCAGAACTTCTGTAAATCCAGACATCATCTGTCCCATGAACTTCTCAATTTCACCTGAATAACTGTCCATGACCGAAGAAACATTTTTCTCCAACTGTGCTCTAATCTCATCGACATTAACTGCTCTTCTTATAGCTTCATTAAAGACTTCTTTTCCCTGAGCAGTCTGAATATATGCCGAGAAACTGTCAATGAGTTTCGAAGGTTCAGGAAGTGAATTTTCCTTGGCATAGACTTCATAATCTTCATAGAGGTCACGAGAAATAGCAACGATATCATCGTCACTCATGTTATTTTCCTTATAACGATTAACAATCATCTGATTGAATTCTGCTATGAGATTCTGTACATATTCACTCTGCAGATATTCATTATATGATTTTCTCAAATCTTCTATGGTTTTAATGTCTTCGATGACCACATAATTTTCAAATCCTGCAAAGATATTTTCTACGAGAGATTTAAGTTCTTCTCTCGTCGGTACAACATGAACTGATTTTTCAAGGAAACTTCTCACATGTTCACGAATGATATTCTTTGCTCTATCAGAAGACATATAATTTTTGACCGAATCGGCTAATCTCGTATAATTGGTCGAAGGGTCATTTTTAGCATATTCAATGTATCCATTGGTAACACTACGGAATGCCTCCTGCAGTTCGGGATATGAAACCTTAACATTGATATCCTTCAGTAGCAAAGCAAAATCAATGTTTTCAAATGCAGACAGGTCAATACTATTGGAATTAATGTCGAATTTTACATCAGAAAAATCAATACCTGAGAATGATTCCGATGACAGATTGAGAACAGAAAAATCGAACCCGAAAGCACTCTGCATCTCCTTTTCATCAATTGAGAATATTTCCGAAAGATTGAACGGGTCATTTTCTTCACCGAATTCTTTTCCTGTGAAAATATTTACATCTGGATTATCCAACTGATATTTTATGATGTCACTATCCTTGGCCTGTTTCATGATATGTTCAATAAGTTCATTTGTATATGAAACTCCAGGAAATAACATCGATGCTTCGGAAGTTCCGTTTGGTTTTACAACTCCAACGATGGTCAGTGTTTCACCTTTTTCAACTGCCTTTTTTACCGAATCCTTATTGTTACTCTTATCGACATAGATTTTTCTATCGGCATCCCATTCGTAAAGGTCTGAAATATTTACCAAGGTAAATTCTTTTCCCAGAAAATCTTCATATTCATATGTTTGTTTATTTTCTTTAAATTCAATTTGTTCTCCATTACGATATTTTTCCAACAGTTCATCGAGTTCTTTGATATCTTTCAATCCGAGAACATAGAGTGAATAATCTGTTGCCATACCGTCGGAAGAAAGTACCATTACCATTTCATTATAATTTTCAGGCCACTTTCCAACGAGAACATCATATTGTGATTTATATAAATTACTTTCTGCTGGAAGTTTATTAAACTGACCTATATTCGAAGAACCGATAGACAGAATCGAAGAAAATGGAGCATTATTTCCCATATTCGTAAAAGTAGAATCGGGATTCAATCTCCGAATATCTCCCTCCAAAACTTCCCTATAGATATATGGTGTAATCGGATAAGAATATTCAACAGCAGTAGAATTTGTTTTCAACACCTCAGAAGCATCGAAATATTCCTTCAGAGATTTCAAATCATTGGTAGAAGTTCCAGAAAGAAAACTCTCAAGTAATCTTGTTTCTCTTACATCGTCACTATTTTCTACATTTTCGGTGCTGATACCCATTGCCTCAGTCATCAGACTCGACAAGTCCATACCAGTATCAAATATTTGCAAAGGATATTCGGTCAGCGTATCTTCCTGAACCTGTCGAATATAGTTATTTACTCCCGTTGAAAGAGAGATTATCAGAGCAATTCCGATGATACCGATAGACCCTGCAAAAGCAGTGAATATCGTTCTTCCCTTTTTGGTTAATAAATTATTGAAACTGAGAGAAAGTGCTGTTAAAAAGGACATCGAAGATTTTCCAAAATTCTTATGTCCAATAACTTTTTTTCTTGGATTATATGGGTTACTGTCGGAAATTATCTTTCCATCCTTCAGTTTTACGATTCTCGTTGAATATTTTTTAGCCAGTTCTGGGTTGTGCGTGACCATCAAAACAAGTCTGTCTTTAGCAACTTCCTTCAGAAGGTCCATTATCTGTTTACTCGTCTCCGTATCGAGAGCACCAGTTGGTTCATCGGCCAGAAGAATACTTGGATTACCCACCAATGCTCTGGCAATGGCAACTCGTTGCATCTGACCTCCTGATAACTGATTTGGTTTTTTATGTGCCTGTTCGAGCAGACCAACCTTATCGAGAGCCTCCAGAGCCCGTTCTCTTCTTTCCTTAGGAGATATTCCTGAAAGTGTCAAAGCCAATTCAACATTGGACAATATATTCTGATGTGGAATGAGATTATAGGATTGAAAAACAAATCCTATCGTATGATTTCGATAGGAATCCCAATCTCGGTCGTTGTAATCTTTCGTAGAAATACCATTGATTATAAGGTCTCCACTGTCGTAGGCATCCAACCCTCCGATGATATTCAGGAAGGTAGATTTACCAGAACCTGAAGGACCCAATAATGAACAAAACTCATGGTCTCGAAGAGATAATGAAACATCGTTCAAAGCAACTTGGTGCAGGTCGCCTGTCTGATATTCTTTACATATGTGTTTTAATTGTAACATTTTCCTTCCTTTCTAGTCATCGTTTCAGACTCTTATTTTTATTTTTCTTTTCATACATATACTGGTCGGCCCTATCAAAAATATCCTGACAATATTCATCTTCCGACAGGTTATATTCACTGATACCGCATGATACAATCGGTTTATTTTCTTTTTGATGTTTTTTCATCTGTCTATCAAACTCTTTAATGAGCTGATTTCTGTTATTATAATTTTCATCGAATAAGAAAGTCATGAATTCATCTCCTCCGATTCGATAGACAAGACTAGGACTAAAAACCTTAACTATCTTATCACAGGCAGTTTTTATGGCAGTATCACCAGCATCGTGTCCGTTGGTATCATTTATGGTCTTAAGATTGTCAATATCAAATATAACAATCGCAAAATTTTTCATTATATGTTTACTTATTCTATCATTTATTTCATCTTCTTTTTCCAAATATGACAATTTATTCTTAACTCCAGTCAGGGGGTCAGTATGTGCAAGATTATGTGCTTTCTGAAGTTCTTTCGTTTTTTCCTCATTTTCCCTTAGAAGTTTTTCCAATCTTCGCTGATATTCAAATCTGGCGTCTTCGATAACAAAAGACCTCATCATTGAAGTACTGAAAAGACATCCAATGGCATACATCGGATAGAGAGGATATAATGTCTGTATGACAATGAATACTATCATACAGAAACTCGTAATTCCGATGATTGCAAATCTCGGTTTTCTGTCTCGATTCCAATAAACATAGAAAGCATAGATAGAAACCAAAAAATACATTATGACCTGAAATATCAACAGAATGTATCTGAAATATCCTGCTTCATAAACACCATCAACAAAAGTAAAGAAAATCGGAACGAAGAAATTTATAATCAGTACAACTATTTCAACTACTAACAGTATTTCTCCTGAAGCAAGTAAAAATGTTTTAAATTGATTCTGTTCCTTTAGGTAGATTACTACAAACTGTGTCCAGAAGAGAATGGACAGAGCCATAAAAATAAAATATAATACAGTATCAAAATAACATAGACCTATCAGATTATATTCATAGAGAATTCCCCAGAGAATATCGGTGACATAATAACAGACAACAATACGCAAAAAATAAGTATACTCCCTTATGAATATACCGTCATCTTTACCTTTCAGACCTATGTAATGGTTAATCAAACTAACCATCAAAGCCAATAATGATACTATTGAATATGACACAGATAATTTTCCTATCAACTATTTTTTTCTAACTGTACAAAACCTGGTCTGTTCGTGCAATAGCGAAGACAATCAAAAAGACATCTTCAAGATAGTCATCTTCTGCAAGAACATCGTAGACATATGGGGTTGGAATGATTCCAAGATGTGCTGTTGTTGCACTTCCAATCACTTTACCCTCTTTAATTATATCATATTCCATGCCAATATTGCTAATGGCAATTTTACTTTCAATCTTTATGCCCTTTTCATGAATAAGTTTCCAGATATCCTTATCATCGAATTTGAATGATGATTTGATGGACAGCAGTGGAAAAAGTCCCGAAGATTCCCATGTTCCCGTCTTACCGACCTTGTGAGTCTCTTCTTTTCCTGTACGATTATTTACGAATTTAAATTCTGAGGCTGTAAATATCGACTGTTTTACATGAATTGCTTCCATAATTTTATTCTTATTTTCATCTTCCATGAAAAATCCCTGTTTCAAAAAGTTACTGTCTGGTTGAAATCTGTAAATGTTCATTTTTTCCTCCTAAATTTTTTCTATTTCTTTTGCTCTGGTTATTCCTCGAACAAGAGAAACAATACCAACAATCAAAACAATTGAACCAACGGATACTAGTGCAATCGGTTCAACGAGACGGACAGGCATTCCAACTTCTGCAGGATTATTTGGATTGTATACTATTTTAAATGTGTCTCCAACATTCTTTTCACCCATTTCTCCATATTTAGTCTCAAATTCTTTTCCATCGACCATAAATTTCACTGTGATATCATAGGTTGCTTCGACATAATCATCTCCATTGTAATGTGCCTCTTCGAGTAATTCTGCCTTGGTCACGACAGCATCTGTCTGAACCCAATCCATCGTATTGTTACGTGCTGAAAACAGCAGGATTCCGACAACAACCAAAATTATTCCAAAGGGTATCAAAAATCGTCCGAGATGTGTTTCTCTTAGATAATTTGCCAATTTATTCATCCAATTTCCTCCCACTTATATTATATACTTAAATATGACTAATGTTAAGGGTGAGTCCAAAGACTCACCCTACAAATTCATTGTTAATCATTACTGAATTGTTTTTAAAAACTCATCAACTTCAGATTGATTATTTCTTAGAAAATATTCTACAAATTGAATATTCTTGTGTTGTTCATAGATTTCAGGATTACATTCAGTTAATTGCATCTTTGTATATGGACAGGTTACTGAACCAATTTCAAGTACAGTCAACCCATCGGATGCAATGAAATCTTTCATCATGAAATCTTTTCCAATGTTTGCTATTTTATAGTCATTATTTGGACTATCTTTAAAAGTAACATTATTTTGGTCAATTGCCACGAGAACGTCATTAAATTTATCTGCAGACATTACACTATCATCAAAATAAACAATCTTTCCATCCTTGACGAATATAAATGTAGGTGTATATGCCACATTTAAATCTTCAAGAAGAAATTGATTGAAACTTGCATTTTCAAAATGCTCTGCTCCAGCAATGATTAATCTTTCTTTATCTTTCTCTGTTTGTGTATTTGTCGTTGAACAACCAACGAGAAGAATAACCATGAGAAATAATAAAATCTTTTTCAATTTTTCCCTCCAAATTATTATTAGTCAACAGATGGTTCCCATTGTACCAGATTGAATGGGATTGTATCTCTCTTAAGTACATATCCTTCTGGTGCAAGGGTTTCTGTTACTGTATATTTACCAAACTGAAGATTCTGAACAAGATGTTCTTCTTCTCCACTTACCCAACTATCGACGAGATTTCCTGCCTCATCACGAACTTCAATTGTAGCTCCGACAAGGAATTCTTCTGGTTCTCCGAAAGGACCAAACTTATGAAGAAGAACTTTTGGAACCCAGTTTTCTACATAATTAGACCAGAGAACTGTATTGTCAAATTCAACACTTGCTTCATTGACAGGATGTGAGAATGCCTTATTTGTCTTAACTACGAATGTCAAAACCATTTCCTCATGAGCAGGAACATCTTCCTTTGTCCATGTAATTGTTCTCGTAGCCTCGTTATAGACACCTTCCTGTCCAACACTGATGAAGTCAGTATTTTCTGGAATGATATCCTTGAAGACAAATGTCTTTGCATAGTTGAATGGGTTTTCAAACTTGATTTCATAGTTCAGATTATCTCCGAGGTCAACACAAAGGTCATTGATATCCGTACCTGCATCGTCGTAAACGTGTTTTTCAGGAAGAACTACGATACCAATATCATTGTGAGGATACTCTTTGAATTTATCAAATGTACACCAACCATCTGTCTTAATGTTCTTGATAACAGCATAATTTGTCGTTCTTTCAGCATCGGAGTCTTTCGTATCATCACCAACATTCTGATGAGTAAGAACAATCTTTTCACCGAGTTCAGAAACAACATAGTAATTACCCTGTTCTACATCTTCAAACAAATAAGAACCATCAGGATTGGTATTCATACATTCTATCATATTGCCATCCATATCGAAGGCAGGATAGAGTGTCAGACCATCGATGTTCTGAGCGGAATTGCTGCACGAAATCACATCGGCTTCGAGAGCATATGGTTCACCATCAAGATTATCAGCGATGACATGATTGATTGCAGCCAACTGTGCCTCATAACCAACACTATCGAGTTTCAGAATCCAAGGTTCCATCATATTGTCTGACTGGGTAATTTCAATACCAAGTTCAGTCAATTTATCAGCAACAGGTCCCTGAATACTGCAACTGCTACCAACAGGGTTTCCATCAATATCGGTACCAGAAACACAGGAAGCACTTCCAGAAACTGCCCGACTGAGTTTATTCAAATCAAGGTCTGCTGTTACCGAAGTACAGGTTCTGTCAGATTTAGTATCTCTAAGGAGACATACTTCCATGCTTTCCAATGGTGATTCGGCATCATCCTGAACACCATCATAGTTGGCATCGAACCACATTCTACCAGAAATATTCTGAGTTTTACGATAGTTATCGAAGACTGGAACATCGGTGAATTCATAGAATACAACAGCATCGAGATTTTCGCCACCATTATCAATCAGATGAACTTCAAGGAATTCTTTATCTTCATCATAAATATATTCACTGCATGCTTCTGGTCTGTTTTCTTCGATGAAATATGTTATGACACTTCCTTCAGCACCAGAAACTTCAAGATTGAATACTACTGAACCATCTGGTGCAGCAGTAGTCTGAGCAACAAACTCTTTCTGAAGTTCACCAGTAGTTGGGTCTTCTCCCAAAGCCTTGAACAGATTGAATTTGAATGTTCTATTATTTAATCTTTCAACTGGTTCTGAATCGGAACCGTAGGTATAGTATTTCTTCTGTGCTTCGATTGTGACATTTGCAGTCTTTTCAACATCGACCAGATTCAACATTTCTTCATATGCCTGATTACCATTGACATGGAAATTATGTCTTTCCGTATCAGGTTTAAATCCTTCAGGTGCACGAGTTTCTAACAGATAGTAATCACCAACTTCCAAAGCAGTAGCTGAAGTTTCAGCATAACCATCAGAATTTGTATAAAGAGTTAAAACTTCTGTTCCACTTGATGTGTAGACAGTATATTGTGCCTGAGATACAGGTTTACCAGTAGAACTGAGTTTTCTGATTCTTAAACCGCCATACTGAGCAAGTCTATTTGGGTCTGGAACACTATCAACAAACTTAATTGTCTGTGCTCCACCAGAACCATTCTTGATACCACCAGTTACAACCTGATTATCTTCGGTAATACTAAAAGTAAAGTAATCACCAGAAAGAGCATATCCATTAGGTGCCTGAATTTCTCTTACAGTATATGTTCCAAGAGGTAAACCACTCTGAGTATCTGTTTTACAGATTGCTGCAAGACCATCGGAATCTGAAACTGCTTCGGCAACCTTATTGCCACCAGCATCGAAGATACCGAATACAGCACCACTTACTCTTCGATTATTTGTATCTACCTTGATGATATTTACACCACCTCTAGGTACAAATTGTAATGATTCCATACCCATGACACTCTGATTTCCATCACGAGAGATGTATACATAGAGTTTAAGAGTTGCTCTTACATCGGCAGGAATATCCTCATATTTATGATTATAGAGTTCAGTAGCAGCAGCTCTGAATCTTTCACTATTTTGTGCAACATGTCCAACAGCGCTGACATTACCACCATTCATAATAGCCTCATAGTTATTAGAACCATCAGAATAGTGCCAAATTAAAAGGTGTGTAAGAACCATAAATTCTGTATCTGTCAGACCATATCTTCCCTGAATATCAGTAGCATTGTTAGGGAATCCATAGTATAAGACTGTTTTAAATGCTTCTTCATAACTTCCTGTAGAAGATGCAGGAGTAGATTTTCTATTAGGATTATCAAGAATTCCACCATCGACAAAGTTTCTATCTGTACCTAAAACTCTATCATAAATTCCACCTGGAGCACCTAAATGGTGAGAGAAACAATATCCCTTAAATGGTTTTTCAGGATGGTGAATTTCCCAAGTATTATATCTTCCCTGTCCATTAGCAACATAGACATGTTCAATATCCCAGGTTTCTAGAGATTTACACATACCTTGCCATGAACCATATGGGGCTGTTTGATATCCACCATAAGTATATGAAGGGTCATCCTGACACATATAACAGTCACAGTATCCACCTTCAGAGTCTGGTCCCCAGTGACCATATGTACATCCACCAGCATCATAGTTATGATAAGAAATACCGCCTTCAGACATTGAAATTGGACAAGTATATCGAATAATCTGTTCTACTGTTTCATACTCTGTTTCAGCAACTCCAGTTAAATTTGGTGTATGTTCTCCATCTAATCCGAGAGAATTTCTGAGTTCTTCTTCGGACATTTCTGGGTCTTTATCTTCAGTATCAATGATTTCATCTTTTCCTGCTTCTAAAGACTCAGGAGTTCTTTCATCCAAAGTATCGAGATATCCGTTAATATATCTCTTACCATCACGATATTCAATTACCCAGTCACTTGGATAACTTCCTTTTCCAGCTGTAGGTTGTTCAACATCAGATTCCTGTTCCTTTGGTTGTTCAACTGTCTCAGAATTGTCTGTTTCATTTTCCTTTTCAGAAAGTTCTGATTCGGAATTTTCAGTAACAGGTTTTTCTGTTTCAGCATTTTCAACCTCAATGACAGGAGTATCAGATTGATTGTCTTCTTCCTCAGAAAGACTACTTTCAACAACTTCAGTCGAATCTTCTGACTTGATATCTACATCTTCTTCATTAGCATAGGTAGGCATCATTGCAACTAATCCAACTAACATCAGAAGGCATAATATCACACTAAGTAGTTTTTTCAAAATGCTTTTCCTCCTAAGTATTATATATACTTTCTATACTAATTAAATATGACTAAAATGCGAAAAGAGACCTCATTAAAATTGAAGTCTCTTTTATTCTAATTTTTTGTGATTCTTTAGTCTTTTTTAATTACTTTATTATCACCTAATATTCCATTTAATTATATAGTTATTGTGCACTGAAGGTCATTTCAAAGTTCAGTATATCCTGATAATTACCTGAATAAGAAGGATTTCCATTTAAAGTAAATTCAAGGTCAACCGAACCAGTATTTACAAGATTCGTCATCGATGTGTTCATCGTATATGGAATCTGGTCAGTACCATTTACAACCTTAAATCCATTTTCTGAACTTACAGCAATATCAAGTTTATAACCAACCAGTTCATAGGAAATTGTTCCTCCATTTTCAAGGTCAATTTCTGAAGGAATGACAACATTCTTCGTTCCTTCGATGGTCAGATTCAATGTCATATCCTTGAAAGCACTTTCATATTTATCATTTCCTGCAGCAGTTGCACGAATAACAACCTGATGATTTCCAACAGGAGCATTTTGAGCTACCGTCAGAATATTTCCATTGAGTGAGAAATAATTACCTTCTGGCTGACTGATGATACTATAGGTTATTGTACCCTGTCCATCTGTAGCAGAATTCAATGTAATTGTTCTCGTCGTCGAATCATAGTTGAATGTTTCAATCTGTGTTTCTGGGAAAACAACTGGATTTTCTGCCTTACTTACAACAACCTTTATCGTTGAAGTTTTAGAAACAGCATTGTGATTTGCATCACCAGCATCCGTTGCTGTAATCGTAATATTATATGTTCCGACAGGTGTGTCTGAATTCATTGTCAAAGTCTTACCATCAGAACTTATTGAGAAATTATTGCTTCCTGTACCAGAAAGGGCATAAGAAACTGTTCCAATTGCACCAGAAGCTGAATTTATCGTATGATTCTGTGCTGAAGTACTATAATCAAGATTCCAGTCTGTTTGAGTCGTTGGCATTGTGAAATTAGTATTTGTTGCCTTTCCTACAGTTATAGTAATCGTCGAATCTGCTGTTGAAGATGTATGGTTTACATCTCCTGCATCGCTAGCTCTGACTACAACAGTATATGTTCCAGCAGGAGCATTGGCTGCCATTGTAAGAACTCTCGTTGAGGCATTGAATGTGAAATAATTTACATTGCTTGAACCACTCTTCTGTGAAACAAGACTGTATGTTACAGTACCATTGGAATTCGTTGCTTCTGCTAATGTCTTTGTTTGAGAAGTTGTAGCAAAGGTTGGATTCCAAGATTGAGCAGCATAGGAAACTGTTCCTGCCACCTGATTGATGGTCATCTTGATAACAACTGAACCATTTGTTCCATCTGACCACTGATAGTTGGCATTTGGAGTATAGGTTGCTGTGTATTCACCTGCATTGGTTCCTGAATTATTACCTGTCATGGTAACATTTGCTGGTGTTGTATAACCGTTATTCTGTGCTGAACCTGTATAATTTCTTGAAACATTGGTATTTGTTGGTTTAGCTCCGACTGATGCTCTTCCAATCGTAGCAGTCGTTGCATAGGTTGCTGCAACATCACTGTGGTTCGAATCACCAGTTACCTTATACCAGATATAGTAGGTTCCTGCATCTGTTTTTTCAGGCAAATTCGTAGACCAACTTGTTGGAGCCGAAGTCGTTGAAGAACCGATACCATAATAAACTGTTCCACCACTTACACCTGAAGCTGCATTTACTAAAGTTTGAGCTGAACCTGTATATGTCAAACCAGATTTAGCACTTGGAGCAGTTGCAACGGAAGAACCTGCTTTTGTAATTGTTACTGTCGTAGAACCAGTTGCATCCTTATAACCTGCCTTACTTGCCTTATAGTAAACTGTCTGAGCAGAAGTTACATTTGTCTGTCCAGGCAATAGATTATAATTTGTATTTGCTGTAGCATTTGTTGTTATTGAATTTCCATAACTCGTAGAACTTCCTGAAACAATTGTTACACCAGCAACATTTGATTTAACCTGAGCATATTGTGCTGAACCTGTGTAAGCAGAATTCTTTGCTGTTGGTGTCAGAGTAATTGTTCCTCGATTTACTGTAACTGTATAGGTTGCACTTGCTGAATTATAGTTTGCTGTGGCAGCACTTGTTACAGTAATTACAGATGTACCTCCATCGGAAGTTACTGCAGCAGGAGTGATAGTTACATTAGTTCCAGATATTGATGCTGTTGCAACTGAAGTAGTTGCAGAAGATACTGAAAGAGTTCCTCCAGAAGTATTTGAAGATACTGTAAATGTTCCTGTATTTGGATAAATTATTGTTCCTGTAGTTGCACTAAGAGATACTGAACCATTTGCCTTATTTACAGTAAGAGTATATGTTGCATCTTTTGTTCCACTATTATGTGTTGAATCTCCAGCAGCTGATGCTCTAAGACCAATTGTATATGTTCCAGCAGGAGTGTTTGCTGCAACATTAAATGAGGCTGTTGAAGCAGTCGGAATTGAAAAATAATTTACTGTAGTATTTGAAGAGTTTTTCTGCGAAGTAATACTATATGTTACTGCACCATTAGCATTCGATGCTGCAGTAAAACTTCTTGCCTGTGCTGTCGTAGAGAAAGTCACACTTCCCGATTGAGTTGACGTAAATGTCATGGCATTGGACATCTTTCCGATAGTCAATGTATATGTCTGGTCAATACTCTTTGGAATATGTGTTGAATCTCCAGCAGCCGATGCTCTCAAAACAATGGTATATGTTCCTGGAGATGTTCCAGAAGCAATTGTCATCGTAGGAGTTCCTGAATTGGCAATACTAAAACTTGAAACTGTTGTACCACCAGAATTCTTCTGAGATACGATGCTGTAGGTAACAGCACCGTTGGCATTCGAAGCTCCCGTGAAAGCCTTTGTCTGTGACGAAGCAGAATAGTTTACACTTCCCGAAGCCGTCGAAGCAAAGGTAATTCCATTATCACTGACAGTAAGAGTTACCGTAGTAGATGTTTCATCTGCAAAGGTTGCTATGCCAAGGCAAACAATAACCCCCACAATCATCATAATTTTTCTTAAATATTTCACAAAATTTTTACACTCCCTTCAAATTTTTTATCCGTGTGTATGAAATCCTCATCGTTCGATGGAAGTTTAATACACTTAAGTGTCATCAAATCGGAACACTTGTTACTGATTCGTGAAATCAAATCATCTCGTCCATAAATCATGTATGAAAACCTGTTGTCTTTTTCAAAAAAGCAAAGGTCATATCGTGATGAATTATATTCAACGAATTTAGGAAGTATTCCGCAGTCTATCATTTTTAATAGTTCAAAATAAGTAATCATAATCAGACCCCTTCTATATACATCTATTCATATTTACCATATGTAAATGTAAGACTATCTGTATGATTTCCTACTAATGTTGGTATTCCCGTAGTAGTTATTTCGATTGTCTCTGTTCCAACTCCTTCATCTAAAATCCAATTCGTATTATCAAGCGAATAGGTTATTTGACTAGTAGATTTAACCATCTTCCAGTTATTTTCCGAAGTTACAGAAACTTCAACCTGACCACCTTCAATATCATATGAAATTCCAAGATTATCTGTATTATTCAAATCTATTTCTGTTGGAATTGTTATTGTATAAACAAATGCATTTGGGTCCCATAAATAATAAGTAGTATTTATTGTTGGAGTACCTGTAAATGTACCACCTGTCTCGGCAAACATTTCATACAGTGCATTTGTAGTTGTAGTTCCAGTTCCTGCAGATGGTATTCTATAAGGTATTCTATATTTACCTGTTTTAGTATCAGATATTTTTAAAGATGTACAACCAAAGAACATGCTGTCGTAGCAATAATTAGTTAAAGTTGTAGCAGGCAACTCAGGTGGTGCTGTTAAAGATGTACAACCAAAGAACATATAACAAAACACACCAGCTTTTGAATTAAAGTCTGTTATAGAACCAAAATTTATTGCACTAGCATCTATTAAGTTTGTGCAGCCTCGAAACAAAAATTCAAAACAATAATCTCTTGGAATAGTCGTTTGTCCACCAATCAAGCTAGAGAGATTACCACCAGCGTTAATTTTACCTGTAGAAGTGAATTTTAAATAATCAGACATTGAAAAATTTGTGTTTGTACTTTCTATGTACCAATAGCACTTTTGTCCTGGCGTTAAAGTAATACTGCTACCATATGTATAGTCTATAGGTGTACCTAAATCAATAGAATACTTAGCATTACCTACAGTTGGTGAACCTACTTTAGATAACGTGATTGTAGTATTTTCTACTGCTTCAATGTAGAAATATGAATCATTAAATACTAACGGTAAATAATAGGTAGTATTTATGCTAGGCGTGCCTGTAAATGTGCCACCTGTGTAACGAAACATTTCATTTAAAGAATTTGTTCCTGTAGTTCCAGTACCACTTGTTGGAATTCTGTATGGTATTGAATATTCGCCTGTTTGAGTTTGGGATAATTTAATACCAGTACAGCCTAGGAACATTCTACCGTAGCAATTACTCTTCAATGTTGTTGCTGGTAACTTTGGTACTGTAGTTAAAGATGTACAGTCTTGGAACATGCGTTGGTAGCAATTAGTAGCTAATGTTGTTGCTGGCAATTCAGGTAGTGATGTTAAAGATGTACAACCTTGGAACATACCTTGGTAGCAACCATCAGCTAATGTCATTGCTGGTAATGCTGGTGCAGTTGCCAATGATGTGCAGCCGGAGAACATACCGTCGTAGCAACAATCAGCTAAAGTCGTTGCGGGTAATGCTGGCGCAGTTGTTAAAGATGTACAACCACGGAACATACCGTCGTAGCAATAATAAGCCAATGTTGTTGCTGGTAGTGCTGGCGCTGCAGTTAAAGATGTACAGCCATGGAACATACCGAAGTAGCACTGACCAGCCAATGTAGT
>OCTX014574440.1_pt1 | contig 31671 bp, 23 predicted proteins | sample 1539691 | NCBI WGS metagenome assembly OCTX01 (sample SAMN02144231, study PRJEB22623) | gut metagenome | biome: sheep rumen | host: Ovis aries | place: New Zealand
GCCGAAAAAATAATCGATTTGCACAGCAAAGAGAAGATTTCTCGAAATCATCTGTGCTTGTACAAGGGAGTTTTTTCGGTTAAAAGATTGACGTTTGCACAAAAGTGCGAGCGTACTTTCGAAGGGTCCCGCCCCGGAGGGGAAGGGGAGCAGGTCGAAGATTTATCAGCTAGATGCAGCAGTTCCTTCTTGAATTGGGCAGGATTTATTATATAGGATTGAACGATTTTGTGCAGAATCGCAGATTATTTTGTGCAAAATCGCAGATTATTTTGTATAAAATCGCAGATTTTTCTTGCAGGAATCGCAGATTTTTTGTACCTTTGCGGCGAAGTTTGCTTTAAGAATGGTTGCAATTGCAACTAAATTTGAACCAAATAGTGACATATGTAGGTATAATTCCTTTTTTACTTGAAAAGGTGATATAAAAATCCTCATCCAAAGGTTACTTTTTGGGCAAATGGATGATTTGGACTGAAAAAAGAGATTTTTCTCAATTTAATTGAAAATAACCTTCATATTTGCACATGTCATTTTTTTGTAGTACCTTTGCAGCCACAAAAAAGATACCTGAATGACTGATACCGAATACATACAAGCTTTTCGCGCGAGAAACAATAAGGCAATTTCCTTGTTTTATCGCGAATATAGGGAGTCATTTATGGCATTTCTTGCTAACAAATTTCATTCTCTCAATCAGCTATTATTAGCAGAGGTGTTCCAAGAGTCCGTAAGCCGTGTATGGGAAAATATAGAACGGGGAAAATTAACGGAAACTTCATTAACTGCCTCTCTTTCAACTTATCTTAACAGCACAGGAATACGCGTTTGGTTAGAGACAAACCGTCGTTATGGAGAAGACATTCCTAATGACGAAGATATTTTTGCAAAAGCCCAAGAAGCGTATGAAATGGAAAGAGCCGATGCCGATGAAAAGATGCAATTCCGCCAAGACAGACGTGATGCCATCCGAGAGGTGGTGGACAAAATGGGCAAACCATGTGCGCCTTTATTAAAGGCATTTTATTGGGACGAGGATTCTTGGGAAACCATTGCATGGAATCTCCATTATAGTAGTGCGGATAGTGCTAAAACGCAGAAGTACAAATGTATGCAGAAACTAAAAACCTTATTGAAAAAGCCATGACAAATCAAGAGCAAATAGACAAATATCTTGCAGGTCAGATGACCGAAGATGAAAAATTGCAATTTGAAAGGTTACTTTCTGCAGATGATTCGTCATTAAGAGATGAAATGGAACTGCAAAAAGAAATCATATTGGCTATTCGTCGCCGATCATTGAAAGAGATGCTTCAAGACGAGGAAGAGAGTATCCAAAAGGAGAAAGACGAACATCACAAACGTGTCGTTCGCTGGACATTAGGATCTGTGAGCATCACTGCTATCGCTGCTATCTTTGTCGGGGTATTTATGATCACATCAATCACTCGCTCCATGTTAGACGAGAGTAATACATGGGCGCAATCACTCCAAACATCACAAAATACACGAGGTGGCGAAACCGAATCAATAAACGAACAACTTGAATTGGTTTATAATGCAATCGCTCAAGATGATTGGCAAAGCGCATACATTATGAATGCGAACTTGCGCAAGAAGGCTATACTACTTTGTGACAACGAAACTCAATTAGCGCAAGAAGGTTTATCCATAGAAGAAGTGCAAGAAATTATTGATGCCACAGATTGGATAGAGGCGCAATATGAAATGCATGGGGGTCATATCCGTTCTGCCAAGAAACTATTGCAAAGGATTGCAAACAGCGATAGTTATTATAGCGCACAAGCAACAGAATTATTAGAGAAGATTTTTTAAGTCATGAAACAGCCACTCACAATACTACTTTTTGTGCTTCTTTCTATTAGTGTCGGAGCTACAAGACGCGCTCTGATTATTGGAATAGGCGACTACCCGCAAGAGACCGGTTGGAAAAAGATTAACGGCGATAAAGATATTCCTTTAGTAGAAGAAACACTTACAGCAAATGGTTTTCAGACAGCAAACATTGTTACGCTCTGTAACCGACAAGCCACATGTTCTGCTATTAAAAAAGAACTGGGATCTTTAATCTCTAAATCACAGAAAGGAGATTATATTTACATCCATTTTTCAGGTCATGGGCAACAAATAACGGATCTTAATGGAGATGAAGAAGATGGTTTTGATGAAGCATGGATTCCTTATAATGCACAATATGCTTATGCCAAAGGTAAGTATGAAGGCCAGAACCACCTTGTAGATGACCAACTGAATCAGTACCTTCATCGTCTTCGTGAGAAAATAGGTGCAAACGGTAAAATCATTGTTATTGCAGACGCTTGTCATAGCGGCGGTGGAAGTCGTGCAGAAGAAGATGAGGGTTGTGTAATCAGAGGAACTGCAGATGCATTTGTTATTCCGAATCCGAAGAAGACCAATACTGCCACATTATATCCTGTAGAGTGGACATTTATCAGTGCATGTAAACCTTATCAGAAAAATCAAGAGTATAATGGCAATGGTTCTCTTACTTATGCTTTATATCAATATCGTGATAAGTTTTCTATGTTGTCGGCCAAACAAATTTGTTTGGAAGTAGCATCTTGTTATAAAGAAGTTTTAAAACTTAGACCTATACAAAATCCGGTACTTGAAGTTACTTCTAGAAAAGAGCCAGATATATTTTTATAACGATTTAATATAAACCAATTTCTGCTTTAGGACTGCCAATCGCGGAAAATTGTATTACAGGTATAACATAGTAACCAACAAATCATCGTTTGTCAATGGTCTCTCCGAACGATGAGCGAGAGAAGACCGACTGATGACCGAGAGATGGAAAATCTGACTAAAAAATATCCATTATGTGCAAGATAAAACAAAATCCACACGATATTCCACTATTTATGTATTTTAGGTTGGAGGGCGCAAAGTCTTTTTTAGAAACGCATGCTCTCAAAATGGCAGATCCCACAAGGTGTAATGACCCTTACGAGAGTTGCTATAAATTGATTTTCAATGGTCAATTATGCCAAGATAACGATGATTTTCGAAAAATGATTGATAAGCAACTTAAAGGTTATGGTATCTCTTGTTTTTCAACATTAGATAATAGTATTTTGATGTGGGCTTATTATGCAGAAAGTCAAAAAGGAATATGCTTTGAGTTTCAACCAGAATCAGACCCTATTGCATTTACCAATCTTCAATATATATCATACTCATCAGATCTTTTTGCCATAAATGAACGCTGGCATCAGTTTTATATTCAAAAAATTTTAACTACGAAAGCAAAAGATTGGGAACATGAAAATGAGGTACGACTTATTAAAGAGGGATTGGCAGGAAAATTTCTGACATTAAACCCTCAGTCTATAAGAAGTATTATTTTCGGATGTAACTTACAGCGCTTTTATGATACTCCGGATGATTTGCGCCGAAAAAACGCATTAGAGCAAATTTTAGAATTACTGAAAAGACCAGAGTACTTACACATCGTTATCAAGCAAATAACGCAAGATGACAAAACCTACAAATTAATGCCCCATGTATGCCATAGTATTTTATGGCAAGAAAATGATAAGGTCATCATAACCTCTTTAGCCAATCAACGATTGTGCATCAAGAGAATACAGCCATCTTTTGAAACAATATGCTATACTGCTCAAATGAATAAATGGGAGAGAGTCAGTTTACAATTAAATTCTGGTATGTACTATATTGAAAGTGATAGTATAGATAATTACTTAAGATTTGAAGTAAAGGAATACCAACCATAAATGTAACTAAAGTTTCTCTAAAGTATGGGATAAGTAGTGAAGAGTAGAATGTTTATATCATACGCTAGCGTATTTTGCAGTTTTAGTCATGTTATTATATTTACCTTTATTAATAATCCCAACTAGAAGCCTTCCGCAATGCTCAAAATACTGTCCGCTCCAAATATATAGAGCCAGTTTATTGGGTGGGATTTATAATGTTAGACTAATCAAAATACTACGTATATGAAACGTTCAATCATGTTAATGAGTTTATGTCTTGTCTTGGGGACATCCCTATTTTCACAAACTTATTATATCTCTCAGAAAAAAATGATTGTTGAGGACATCAATAGGGGGCAATATAATAATGCAGTGAAAAATTTCAAAACCATTTCTTGGTCATATGATAAAGATGAATATGACGGACAACTTGATATACTCAAGTACGATGAGTTTGCGAATATTGCACTTAAATCTGGCCTTTCTCAACTACAAGCAGTTTCGCTATACCAATATAGTGCAGATTTATTAAGTGATATCGCGAATTATTTTATGTTGACGGAAAATAATATTCCTGACGCGATGAAAACCTTTGATATGGCTTTAAATTATTATCATATTGCAATCCAAATGATGGATGAAATAATTCAAAAAGATGCCACATACTCATCTCGTAAACACGAGCTATACTATAGTGCTATTGGGACTTTATTTTGGCTATTCTTTAGTAAATATACAGGAGTATAATTATCCTTTGGCAGAAAAACTTCTAATAGAAGCAATTAATTTAGAAAGCATAAGACAATCGATACCTAATGTAATGTTAAAACCTGATCTGCTTTTTAACCTTGAAGAGTATTTACAATATGTTAAATCAAGAAAATAGCAAACATTAGGGTTATAATCTCTTATAAATAGTTCATCCTAATATGAAGAAGATATTCGTTTTTTTTACATTATTATTTTTTACATTGTCTATATCCGCAAATAGTGCAACAGATTCTGTGCGCAACTACAGCACACAAGATAATCCTGCTGCTATATTGGATGACTTGGAGTTTCTGCTTAAACAAGGGCGCAAAGATTCGACAACAGTCATTTATTTATTATCCGCGGCGTCATATTTTGGAAAAATAGGCGATATGGAAGGCCGATATAATTGCCTTGCCACTGCATACACTTGGGTAAAGCAGGACCCCACATTAAAAAGTCTATTGTCGAAGGATATATATTTTGCGTTACTTGAGGATTGTACAATGAACTACTACCCACATGCGAAACCTATAGTACTCGAAGTTGACTTATTTAGCGCTACTGAATATATTCACAAAACATTTGGAACTCAATCGATTCAAGCTTACCAATATGAAGTTGCTAAAATTTCATATTATGATTACATTCATAATACCGATAAGGCTATCGACTTGAGCGAAAGACTCATCTCTTCACTAGATTCACATTTAAACTCCACAAGGTGCAAATCGACAGAACAAGAAACATTAAATGCAATATATGTAATTTCTCATTGGCTATTAAGCAACTTATACGCACAAAAATATCCCTATTTCGCAATTAACTATAGTTCTTTCCTTGATGATAATAAAACACATAGTCCTTCTGCAGAACAACTTCTTCCGTATAGCACAATAAAAAAGATATTGGATAATCCAAAATTTAACAAAAATCTGCATGTTGAGTTTTATAATTCATTTATATATCTGTGTTATCAATTAAATAAGATAGGTGATATTTGGACATATATCCCTCGATATTTCGAACTGACTCGTCAAAACGTTGATAACGCATTAACCTCCATGTCCGATAAGGATGCCCTTTTGTGGTGGAATTCACGTAGACCATTCTTTTATGACAATAACATAATCTTAGGTACAAATTATAGCGCATATCCATCTAACATTCCGGGAGAAATATATAATAACGAGCTTTTCAAGAAGGATATACTACTCCGCACAAATAAGAGATTGCGACAATACATAACTGAAACTGGAGACGATACAATTATCCATTTATACGACCAAGTTATCTCTCAAAAAGCACAACTTCTGCAAATGCAAGCTCAAAAGTACTTAGATGATTCGATAACTGATGCTTTTAGGAAATCTATAGCTTCTAACGAAAGACAACTTGCTTTTGTTAGTAATGCTTATGCACAACATAAGAACGAACAGAATATTACATGGAATAATATTCAAGCAAAGTTACATGAGAATGATGTCGCCATAGAATTTATCAACGCAGGTGCTGTGGATCAGTATTGGGCACTGATTTTACGTAAAGAATATAAGGAACCCAAGTTAGTGTATCTAAAGGATTTTAAACGTTATTATCTAGAAGATATTAAAAGTCAAATGGATTCATGGAAACAATATATGGAACCATTTGGAATGGAACCTCCAAAATTTCTTCAGTTTAACGGAGACGCAGGCGAAGTGTATAAATATGGAAAAGATGAAAATGGCACAAAATTATATGAGACACTATGGATACCGCTAACACAATATATTAAAGAGGGGGATAGGGTGTATTTTGCGCCATCAGGAGTTTTGCTGCAATTATCAATTGAAGCATTGCCTGTTGATAGTAAAACTGTTTTATCAGACCACTACAATCTTATTCGCTTAAGTTCGACTAAAGAGATTGCAATACCTTATACTCAAAACTCCAAGAAAGAAGCTGTTCTGTATGGAAATATTCAGTATGGAATAGATGATGTAGATGCATTTATAGCAGAGAGTGATAAATATCAAAACAGGTTTCCTAATCATGATAACATAAATGTTAGTAATAGAAACAGAGCTAGTGTAAAACCTCTATATGGCACTAAAATTGAGGTGACAGGCATCTCGAAACTATTATCAAAGGCTCATTTTAAATTCAAAGTCTTCGAATCATATAACGCTAATGAAGAATCGTTCAAGGCTTTATCTGGTAATTCTCCGCAAATCTTGCACGTTGCCACACATGGTTTCTATTGGGATAATGATAGAGCATCTAATGAACCTTTTGTTGAGCAAACAACTCCACAAGGTACGACAATGGTTGATCCATTGATGAGATGCGGTCTTCTTTTCTCTGGAGCAAATGATGCATACTCTGGACGTCAGACAGTTGTGTCTGGTAGGGCGGATGACGGAATCCTTACTGCAAAGGAGATATCACTCTTAGATTTGAGCAATACGAAGTTACTTGTATTATCTGCATGTGAAACTGGTTTAGGAGAGCTAACTGATGCAGGGGTATTTGGCTTGCAACGTGCTTTTAAACAAGCCGGAGCGCAAACTCTCGTAATGTCCTTGTGGAAAGTAGATGACAAAGCCACTCAACTTCTCATGACAGAGTTCTACCGTAATCTGATTTCCAAGCATCAGTCTAAGCGTGAAGCTTTCCATAATGCTCAAAACCATGTCCGCAGCCAATACAAAGATCCGTATTATTGGGCCGGATTTATAATGTTAGACTAATAAAAAATCATTTTTTTTCGAGCGGAAGGGTTACCTTTCGCTCTTTTTGTGCATTAATAGATGTAAGACAAAATAATAATCCTTTAAAAGTTGCGCACGACACGAAATAGTGCATGAGTTATGAAGACCAACAGCTTGAAAATTATGACTATCTTATCTGCCATGACCATGTTGATGACCAGTTGTGATGATTGCGGTACAGGCTACATGGTAATCCCTATGTGGATTGTGATTTTGGTTCTTGTATGTTTTTTCTGCCATTAACTAACATGCATCTGCAGAATCTCAAATATAATTTTGGTCGAGTACCATTGTGTAACCTGCGGGCTGAACGCGCACCACATATCGGAAAATTCGTGTTCCCTTTATGTTGGAGGTGTACAGGTTTATTAGTCGGAGGTATGATTGCTACTATAGCTCGTTTGATATTACCGGTTCCCCATTGTATGCCTATAGCCATCGCAAGTTGCTTGCCCTTAGCAATAGATTGGACTATCCAGCGATTAGGAATCAAGGAAAGTACTAATTGGCGCAGGTTTGCAACAGGTATTCTCCTAGGCTCCTGTCAAATGTTTTTATAAGAATTAAGTCACTCATAAACTAAAAGTTGCGCACGACACGAACCAGTGCTTGAAATTATGTCAGCTTTAATTACCGGACTTATCGCTTTCGCATTGTGGTATTTCATTTGGGGAAGAAAGGGGAAATAGTATGTTATTGGCAATGATTTTATTCATCATCTGTGGCATTATCATTATGAAAGTCATAGACAAACTATCAGGAAAATGAACGGAACTCAATATACTGTTATTTGTGCATCGTTTATTCAGGCACAACAGACCAATCAACTGGTCGAGTTTGAACACTTAATCAGTAAAAACGCCAAACTCATCCGTGTCGGCAAGGGTACAATTACTGACCGCGCTGCTGTTCACAACTACCTGAATAGTCTGTCGGTCTATCATCGTACTCAAAAGGTCGATTATAGCATTGTGAACATGCCGGAGTCTGATGTGCCGAGAGTAAAAATTGTTGTCAACAACGAAAGCATTATTTATGTTTCATTTCGGGTTGAGAACAGTATTATTACGCAAATCGACATTACTCAGGAACAAAGCAACAATATGAAAGCAATATATTAACTAAGAGTTCACTTTTATCTGTCATATGAAACCATCCTTTGAAACAACCACACTTATTGCCGCAATCGGCATGATTATTTATGCGCTGTATGCCGTAGAGCGGTATGCCATGTATGAATGGTGCTCGGTGCCATATCACTTCAATTTATGGAAGGACATTCAGGAGCGTTTGATGTTCGATCTTTTGCCTCTCAGCCTCATTATTGCCGGTTTGGGCTTGTACCAACAGCGACCGACGAACGCCACAAGACCATTCCGCATTCTGACCATCTGTCTTTTTGTGGCTCTAATAGGAACACTTGTATTCTCTCCTCTATATACGTATTCTATTATAGGAATTGGCTCCATTTTTCCGCCGATCTACTGGCGCGTGCTGTTATTAATCGCAGGGATAATCTGGCTCTTTATGCTCAGACACCAACCATTAGAAGATGCGTCTCCCCATTCATATCAAGTGACTTTGGCTATCTCTATGGCAATATTGGCTTTACCGATTGTGTTAGAAACCATTTCCGGCATTGCCTTATTGAGTGGAAGAGAATATGTTATTGGTCTTAACTCCGGTGCTATCAAAACGAGGGTCAAATTTATTGCACCTGTCTTACCATTGATTCACTTTGTTTTTCCGAACCTCAAAGAGATAAATCTCACTCGCAATAGTCATTGTGTGCCCGGTTCATCGGAAGAAAGGACTTTCCGCCGGAACAAGATATTTTCCACTATTATGGTCATCGTCTCTTTAGTCGCATTCTGCCTGACTATTTATTGCGCGAAGATGTTAAATGTATTATACCTCCGGCAAGATCTATACATTATGAATCATGACAGTACCTCGCTCATCTATAAAACAATAGGCTTAATAGGGATGTGCACGTTCTTTGTGTCAGCTTTCATCGCGTGGGTGGTTCTTTCTATCATGGCTTTCCGCCAACTGCCTAATCCGCGAGGATACAAGATTTACAATATCGTTTGCCAAATTATAACTTGGGGCAGTTTTGGAGCGACTTTCTTGGCGCCTGATGGTATGGATGAGGTATTCGGCACGATATTTCTTATCTCTTTCTGTGCATTCTTCATTACAACCGCCATGCGCGTCATATCGTATTCTTTCCCTACTGGGATTGATAAACTAAAAGGCATTAAACTCAAAGAGAACGCTATCATCCCTGATTAAAATATATAATCCATTCTTTTCCTACTGGCTGTTCTTTGCATTGCAGGCTGCGCAAAGCGCTCAAATCAATCCACCACAGACGAAAATGTGGAAGTAACCAAAATCTACAACTAACTAAAAGAAATAATTCGTATAATTCGCCGTTTAATATTTTTGGAATCATTTTTGGTAATTTTGGACAAATAAAAAAATATCCTCTTCCATTTTAGCCGCTTGTATAAAAATATGGCTTCTATTTCTCTTCCATTCTCGTTCGCAGTCGTTCTTAGCCCCAATGGGCACGATTATTGGTTTATGGGTCAAAAATGTGAACGTAATCGCAAAATCTATATGAATTTTGTGGTTAAAATCGCAAAATCTTTATAAAAAACATCTATAGAAATCAATTTGCTCAGATGTATTTCTGGCGAACAATGGCACAGCAGGAAATAGACCTGATAGAAGAAAAAGATGGTGAGTTGTTTAGTTTTGAATTTAAATGGAACGAAAACAAAAAAGCTAAGCAACCTATTTCATTTACCAATAATTATGCAGATGTGCCTTTTAGGGTCATAACTCCTTCCAATTATATTGAATGGCTCTGTGAGGGATGGTAATGACTAATCCCGAGTAACAAGGAAGACGGCTGGTTCAAATAGTCATAAATCAGCAGACCTTGCGCTGACGTTGCGCTGAGGTTAGGGAGAAGAAATTAAGATTCGTTTTCTCGATAACCCGATAACTCGATCTATCGGACTCCTGCCTGCTCAACAATCCGAGCAGGCAGGTTTTTCTTCTTCGTCCTGTTCACGGTACTTTAGTGCCGCGCTTCCTTTCGGCGTTTTCTTCTTTTGTCCTTCTATTTATCTTCTATTTTCGAACGCATCTCGTTTGCATCCTGAACGTCACTATACGATGTTTGTTGTATTGAATAACGACCGCACAAGAGGCCCATGAAGGGCTTATAATGGCAATCCTAGACTTTGCTTGATATTTCTACGTATAATTTACTTATATTCAATCATATACAAAGATGCGAAATTTACACAAAATCTCCATTTTTTGCCATTTCAATTGCAGTTTTTACACAAAAAAAATGTTTCAGCACAGCAGGTAAACAACAAATAAATTTGCGTATATCGCAAAAAAGCAGTACCTTTGCAGCCGATTTATGAGGATATCGTTCACCACATTAGGCTGCAAGTTGAATTTTGCGGAAAGTAGCGCACTGGGCAAGGCGCTGCTGGAGCGCGGACATACACGGGCGAAAAAAGACGAGCCTGCGGATATCTGTGTCATCAACACCTGTTCGGTGACCGACGCTGCGGACCATAAGGATCGTCAGATGATTCATCGTATTCGGCGCCAGAACCCCAATGCCATCCTCATCGTGACGGGCTGCTACGCGCAGTTAAAGCCCGATGAAATCGCACATATTGAGGGTGTAGACTATGTGTTGGGTCAGAACGAGAAATTCCATCTGGCGGAGTTTGTGGAGCGCTTGGAGCGCTCAGCCGCCAGCAATAAGCCATCAGAAGTCAGTGTTTGCGCCATTCGCGAGGTGGAGGAATTTCACGGAGCATACAGCAAGGACGACCGCACGCGGTGTTTCCTCAAAGTACAGGACGGATGCAATTATTTCTGCTCATACTGCACGATTCCTCTGGCGCGCGGAAAAAGCCGCAACCCGTCTATCGCTTCGCTGGTACAAGAAGCGCAAGAAGCGCTCAACGGCGGCGCGAAAGAGATCATCCTTTCCGGCGTCAATATCGGCGATTTCGGACGAAGCACAGGCGAAAAATTCATTGACCTGCTACGGGCGCTGGATGAAGCCCCACAGCCCCTTAAAGGAGAAGCCCCACAGCCCCATAAAGGGGGAGAAGAAAGCGACTACCGCATACGCATCTCCAGCTGCGAGCCGAACCTGTTGAGCGACGAAATCATTGATTTTGTAGCGCACAGCCGGCATTTTGCGCCGCATTTCCATATTCCTCTGCAGAGCGGCAGCAACACCGTTCTTAAAATCATGGGCAGACGCTACACGCGCGAGTTATTCGCCGAACGCGTAGCACATATCAAAGCCGTCATGCCGCACGCTTTCATCGGCGTGGATTGCATGGTAGGCGTACGGGGCGAGACAGCGGAGTGCTGGGCGGAATATGTCGGTTTCATCGAGTCTTTACCGGTTTCCCAACTCCATGTATTCACCTACTCCGAGCGCGCCAACACGCGGATGGTGGAGATGGATCTGGAGATCGTGCCGCAGAAAGAACGCGAGCGCCGCAGCAAACAGTTACACGAAATAAGCGCCCGCAAAACGGACGCTTTCTACCGCGAACACGAAGGCTATCAAGCCGTCGTACTATGGGAGTCCGCCAAAAAGAACGGACAAATGTACGGTTTCACCGAGAATTATATCAAAGTCTCCTGTCCTTACGACAAAGCTAAAGTGAACACGTTTGAGCGCATAACTGTGCAGCAGCCGTGTCCGGCAGACACTCCAGCCGGTAAACCGGACAAAGCTCCAACAGACGGGCTATAGACCCATAGATAGCATCCATCGACTCCGGCAGGATCTTCAGTCCGCTCACGGAAGCCAGGATATACGGATACGCTTGCGTCATACGCAGGCGTTCTATTTTATTCTCAGGTGCCTGCGCGAGTTGCACAAGTGCCTGCACGGGTGCATCTTTCGCCACATAACAGGCCGTTTTACCACTCCATGGCGAGCCATAGACACGCACTTCTCCACTCTCCGAGATACGCACAACAGGATTGTCGTCATTGAGCAGCCATGCCTCCTCAAAGGCAGCGAGCCACTGGCGGGAATGGGTGCTCTTGCCTGTTCCCGAATGACCGAGGAACATATAGGCCTTGCCGTCGCGCACCGTGACCGAGGAATGGAAGAGCAAGGTATTCAACGAGACCGTCCGGAACGCGTATATCAGCATCGCTGCATTATCAATGGCGAACCGCTCATAGCCCTCCTTCATCGTCACGTGCACATCCGACCAGTTCTTATCGCACCGGATGGAACATACTACTTCTGTATCGCGATTGACCGAGAGCAGAAAAAGCCATTCTCCGCCCCGGCGATACATCTCTATCCGGGGCATATCCTCGTCCGACCGATCCGTATAGACACTCTCCCACCCTTCGGCGGCACATATCGATCCCTCCTCTACATGAATTATGAACACGTGAGTTGCGCCGAATTCATCGGTCTCAAAGGGTGCATAATTTGGCAGGAAAGAAAAAATACTCTCCTTCGTCTCAATGGCAAACAGATGTTCGCCTACCTTGTAATATTTCGTTTGGTATAGCATACTAAAAATCTTTCGGTTTGCGTCCGCATATGATAAAGAACGGACAGAAGGACGGACATTTATCTTCCTCGCAATGCGGGAATTCCGTAGCAGTCAAGAGTTGCGCCGCTTTCTCTCGCAGGGCTTCCAAAAATTTATCCTGGATCGTCCTGTAGTCTCTCACCGTTTCGTTCTCCACATCAATGGTCGTTTCTATCTCCGTCAATTTGCGGCGGCAGAAAAAGAGGTTCGGTTCTATGGGCAATCCGGTAAGATCCCGGGTCATTACCGCATGGCTGTAAATCAGGGTCTGGCGGACATATCCTTTATCCTCGCTCTCCATGATATCCTCCCAGGAGGACGACATCTTTTTGGCATGTGTATCATCGCTGTAACTGCCTGATTTATAGTCTATGACACGCAGACGTTCGTTTCCCTTCGGGCCGTATATATCCAGTCTGTCAATAAAACCTCCCATCTGCACGGTACCTACCCCTTCCATCGTAAGCGGGAAAGTACGCTTCTGCTCCAGCAGATAAATCTGCAGTCCCGCTTTCGCATCTTCCCGGTCGCGGATCAGGATATTATCCATATAGCCCAGAATAATCACATTCTCACCGGAATGATGTGCCGGCACGTAGTGCTCCGTTTCGGAAGGATGGTCCTCTGCGTACTTTTTATTCATCCGTCTATACGCCTCCGCCAGCGCTTCCTGCAACTTCACTTCGTCCGTTCTAACCGCTTCGATTTCATCGGGTAGAACGCGCACAGGAGAGATGTTGTTGCAATGCAGATAGCGGGTATAGAGATATTCCATCGCATAGTGAACAAACGATCCCATGGTATTGTTTTCAAAGAGCACTTCTTCCTCTTCCTCCGGCTGCCGATGTTCGATATACTGGAGATAATAACGATAAGGACAGGAGATAAAGGTATTGAGTGCGCTTGGCGACAAGAATTCGCGTAGCGGAGCAGGCTGAGACAGATGGATTTCCTCCGACGGAGCCTGCGCTAAAACACCCGGCTCCTGCAGTTGTGCTTTTTGTACGTTGAATTCGGGAGAAACAAGCATCTGCATGATAAACCGCGACATGCCTTTGCCGCCTTCCGCTGTCTCTGCTGTGGCAAACAAAATCGTAGAATGTCCGGTCCGGCTCAGCAGGCGGAAGAAATTATAGGCATAGATAGTGGCTTTCTCATCCGAAGTCTGCATATGGTATGCCTTGCGCAGATAGAACGGAATAAAACTGATATCCGTCTGCCGCTGCGGAATCACACCCTCCTCCACATTGAGCAGCAGCAGTTTGTCAAAATCCAGCATACGCGTCTCCAGCACACCCATAATCTGTATATCCGTGACGGGTTCTCCATGGAAAGGCATGCTCACACTCTCCATGGCACGGCGCATCAACAACCGGATCAGTTTGAGCGTTACCTCCACATCGCCTAATCCTTCGGCAATCAATTGCCGCATCTGGGATGCGATCTTGCGGACTTGGTATTCTGACTCCAAGATCAGCAATTCCTGCCAGGAGAGAGCGTCGGACGTATCAGACGGATCAGAAGGGTCAGAAGGCTCCGGAAGCAGTGCCTCCAGTAATTGATCGATGAAACCGGGCGACAGCACTTGTCCGGCTTCGCCTCTGGCTTTGTCATAGAGCCATGCCAACGTCCGGGCATAGACAGCAGTATTACGCAGCGGGAAACCTTTGGTGATATTGATCGGTTCCGGATTCTCTTCTCCAGGTAGCGTGATTGCCGGAATCGTCTGAATCACCGACTCCAGCATACTCTCGTCGCATATCACCACGCCTACTTTCTGCCCTTTCTCTGTATAATTATCCAGCAGCCATCGGTGCACAAACTGCGCTTGCGCTTCGCGCGAAGCACAGGACATAACCGTCACTTCCTTAGGAAAATCTCTTTCCTCCCCCGAGGGGGCATTCCCCTCTCCTAATATCCGGGCATTGAGCCGGGTAAACGAAAAGGCTTTCTCATTCGTCCTGAAATCAGGAATGTAATCCCAATAAAACTGCGCCTGCCCTCCGTCACGCAACAGCATCATCAGCTCACGCTCTACCGGCAGGAGATAGTTAAAGCCCACAAAAACATACGTTCTGCCTGCTATCTGCTGCTGAATATATTCCTCGTCCCAATGCTCTATCACAGCGCGATAGCGCATCCCGTTGTAGCCTTTCTGCTCAGCCGCCATCTCGGCATGCAGGGCTTGGTACAGATCGTACAGCTGACGCCATAAATGCTCGTACTGCCGGCGGATAGAATCTTCTTTTACCTCCGTTGCATTGCCGCCCTCCATCAGTCCGCGCAAGCGCGACAAGACATCCTCGTCCAACTGCCACTGACTCAACTCATGCGCTGCTATCGTGTTATCAAAAAAATTCGGCACCTGCTCCGCCGGCATGGAGGAGTCTATATTGGTAAAATCCGAGAGCATCTGCTTGCCCCATCCGTAGAACATCTCAATCGGCATGAGGTCTTCGTCTCCCGTATTCAGCCGTCTGTAATGACGATAGAGCCGCACGATGGTCTTCAACTCATCTTCGGCATAGAGCGGACTCAGCGCATCTTGCAGTTGGTTCAGGGTCAACACTCTAGGCGACCACAATGCCTTCACTTTCTGCTCCGCCTGGATATCCAGGAGCGCATCCGTCAGCACCAGTCCGGCACGATGGGAAGGCAGCACAAACGTGACGCCGCTCAGCCGCTCCCAGCCTATTGTTTGAACAATAGACTCCGCTGTATTTCGCAAAAAACTATTTCTCATGTACTTCTACCAATTTGTCGCCCTTCTCTTTGCGTGCATACCACAGGAAACCGCGGACGGAAGGATGACCGATCTCCTTTAATGCCGCCATATACCGGCGCACCTGCTCTTCATATTGCGGGTCAGGTTTGCCATGCCATGCACCGAACTTATAGTCCAGCACGATTGCTTCGTTGGTCTTCGAATTAATCATGACACGGTCCGGACGTATCTTCTTACGGTCTGTCAACACATCGTGCTCCAATTCCAGCACCCAAGGGGACGTAAACCAGTCGTGCATCTGTGCATTACCTTTCCATGCCGATGAAATCATTTCTTTCAGCTCCTCGCGCTGCTGCGGGTCGCGTATCTCTCCGCGGCTTTCAAACTCATCTAACACAGCCTCCAGTTCATCGGACTTGCGGATATGGGCAAATATCTCATGGCATACCGTACCTTCCTCCATCCGGGCTACGCGGCGGTAAGCTTCATCGCCCATGTCTGTATAGAGTGCACCCTCCTGGGACTGGACGAACCGCACCTGGTCGCTGTTCGCCCACAGCTCCGCTTGCACAACCGGCGCGCCCTCAAAGGAAAACGGTTTTAAACTTTCAACTTTCCTCTTCGAACTTTCAACTTTCAACTTTAAACTTTCAACTTTCACCTCTCCGGCTTCGTAGTCGTCGCCTTGCACAAAATCCATTATATATCGCCCCACATGATTGCATGCCCCCATCGTACCATCCTGCTTGACGGGATAAGCAGTGGAAACAAACAAATTATCCTCTGCACGGGTTAACGCCACATAAAGCATATTGAGGTTGTCTATCCGCATGTTGATATGCTCCTCAGTGTATTCTTCCTTATACGCCGATTCCGCCATCTCAGCTCCGTCCTGAACCGGTACGAAATCCGTGTCTCCGATTTCCGCCGCTACGCGGCACCATATCTTCTCCGGATGTTTTCCCGCCTCTTTGGTCCACATGCAGAACGGCACAAAAAGGGTCTGCGCTTGAAGTCCCTTGCTGGCATGCACCGTCATGATACGGATTGCATCGGTAGATGCGGCAGGAATGGATTTCTCATGCAGCGTGTCTTCCCAATACGTCAGAAAATCCGAGATACTGCTTCCGTATGCGCTTACATAGTCGCGCGTACGATCCAACAAAGAATTGAGATATGCGATCTCAGCACCTCGGTATTGTCCGCTCTCGTCCGTCAGCAGGATCTTCACCAAATCCGATACGGCCTCATACAGAGGTGTACGCAAACTCAAATGACGGGCTTCTATTTGTTCGATGAAATCGGACTTTTGGGTAGTCATTGAGATGTATTTGGCCGCCACACTATCCTTCTTCGCCACCACTTTCAGACCGGCAATCACCGTCTTCACCGCCACTGAGGCTTCTAACAGGAAACTATCCGCCGAAACAATGGCGGCTTGCGACAGCAACGGGAAATCATCCTTGCTCAGCGCTGCGTGCAGGTCGGTAATGAGTGCCGCGTCTTTCTTCTCGCGCACCAGAACCATCATATCCGCCGGTTTGACACCTTTCTGCAGCAATTGCTCCATTTGATCGAACATTTCTGCTGCCAGATCATCCTTTTTGCCATTCGGAACTGCATGGAATCGGACATAGCCTCCCTTTTTCTTTTTCTCCTGATAGAAATGCTTAAGTCTATCCGGCGAGTAGCCTTCGCTATAGATGCGGTTTACCAATGTCTCATCGGCAGAACGGATGATATGGTCGAAAAGCGAGAGATTGAATCTGACGACCTCTTCGCTGCTACGGAAATTGCGGGTAAGAGATGTCTCGTTCACCCGCTCTCCCGTCAGACTCTCCATAATATGCCAGTCTCCGTTTCTCCATCTGTAGATGGACTGCTTGATATCACCTACGATCAGCAGTGTGTTGCCTTCGTTCGCCAGCACATCCTGCAACAGCTGACGAATGACGCTCCATTGAAGCTGGCTAGTGTCTTGGAACTCATCCATCAGCACATGGCGATACCGAATGCCGGCTTTCTCCAGAATAAAATCTGCATCCCCTTCGCGCAGTGCTTTGCTCAATGTGCCGGCAGTACGAGCCAGCAACGCGCAGTTCGCCTCCGCCAAATTGCGTTGGATCAAGGTTTGCAGCGAACTCATCAACTCCATATCGCGGCTGAAACGGATCGTCAACTGCAGGGTATTGTACCTGTGAGCCAGGCTTTTAGCCAACTCTGTTGCCCGGACGGCATCTTCAACTACCTGCGCCGGCAGTTTGGTCCATTTACCGGCTTTCGCATCTGCCAACTGCGTTTCTGTCAGTCCTCTGAAACGATCCTTGGCTCCCACTTTCTCCGGTGCCCTCAGCGTATTACGGAGCCGCTCGCAGGCACGGTCTATATCTTTCACATGCGGTAGCGGACGCGGTTCAACCGATCCCGTAACGACAAGTCCCTCGGTATGAATACCATTCAATATGGTCTCCAGTTCATTCTTCCGCTCATCCTGCAGCCACATTGTCTCCACTGCATCCCGCCTGCGCGCTATTGCCGCTGCGTCAAACAGGATTTGTCCGTTGGAATCGAGCATTTGGACCGATTCATTGTACAATTCTTTCGCCATACTGCAAAGACTCTGCCGTACATCCCATTGACTCTCCTGATCCAGTTTGAGCCGCATGTAGTCCTCCAGTATCGCTCTGTCCGATGCATTCATTTCGGTCGTAAGCAACTGGTCTACCGCCGTTCGGATCACATGATCTATATCCAATTCGGTACTCAATCCGGCACTCATTCGCAGCACACTTGCCAACCCGCCCAGCAGCGTCAGCAAGAACGCATCAATCGTCATCACATGGACATTGTCAAAATCGGCCAACATTTCGCGGAAGCACTTCCCCGCCCGCTCGTTCAACTGTTCGTCCGACAGGTGTCGGTCACGTATCATGAACATCCGGGCACGGTCCAGAAAATCGCGTTCCTCACCGAGCGAAAGAGCGTATAAATACGTCAATATACGCTCGCTCATCTCCGCCGTTGCTTTGTTGGTGAACGTGATCGCCAAAATAGAGCGGTAGTCCTCGCCCGACAACAACAGACCCACATAGTACGCCGCCAGCGTGTAAGTTTTTCCTGTACCAGCGGAAGCCTTGCATACCATGATTGGTCGCCTTATGTCAATTAATTCTTCCATATCCGGCGACAAAGATACAACAAAAAATGCATTTATACAAATTTTAGAACGATTTTTTTTGCTCACTTCAAAAAAAAGCAGTAAATTTGCAGCGGAATTGAACAAACGTCCAAAAAGATGAAGATTGCGTTCACCACAGATTTACCGAAAGAAGGGTTTCAGCGCTTAGCCGGACACGAGCTCTATGCCCGTCCGGAAGAAGCGGAGGTACTGGTCAGCACCTTTGATTTCCGCGTGCCTCGGGAAATGATAGAGGCGATGCCCTATCTGCGATTGATTGCCAATTTCGGAGCTGGATTCAATAATATCGACTTGGACGTCTGCCGCGTGCGTGGTATACGCGTGACGAACACGCCGCAGCCGGTGATTGAACCGACAGCCGAACTGGCTTTTGCGCTGATGATAGATGTTGCGCGCAGAGTGAGTGAATTTGACAGAGCCATCAGAAGTCAGTTATCAGAAGTCCGTCATTTTGAAGGATTCGGTGTAATGCGGAATCTGAGTCATTCGCTCTATGGCAAGACACTCGGTATTATCGGTATGGGCCGCATCGGACAAGCTTTGGCGAGACGCGCTCTGGCGGCAGGAATGAAAATCATCTATTATAACCGCCATCCATTACCCAAAGAGACCGAGCAAATATACAACGCGCAGTATGTGGATTTCCAAACCTTGCTTCAGGATAGCGATTTTGTGAGTCTGAACCTGCCCTATACGCCGGAGGTACACCATTTGATCGGGAAACCGGAGTTAGGAATGATGAAACGGAGCGCGTACCTTATAAACACCGCGCGAGGCGCGCACGTAGATGAGGAAGCGCTCGTTGAGGCGCTCCGAAGCGGCATCATAGCCGGAGCAGCGATGGATGTTTACGAGCACGAACCTTCGATTTCATCGGCACTTCTAAACCTTCCTAATGTCGTTCTGTCCCCACATACCGGTACCGGCACATGGGAAGGACGCATCGCTATGTGCGAGAACGTGACGGATAACATCCTGGCGTTCATAGCCGGAGAAACCAACAAAATGAATATTGTTTTATAAAAAATATACCATTATGAAAAAAGTAATTGCAATGGCAGCTGCTGTCGCTATGTTGGCAAGCTGCGGATTTTTGAAGAACAGTACCAGTAGTAACACCACCGCTCAGCCTGCCGCTACCACGCAGACCGCACAGACCGGCAATACCGCTGTGAGTGCCGGTCAAGGAGCAGGCAATGCATTATTGGCGCTTTATAACCAGTACAAAGCCGACGGAAACAAGTACGACTACAAAAACATGCAGAATGTACTGAACACCGTAACACTCGTAGCCAACTGCGAGGGTCTGAAAGACAATTTCAAAGACAAGACCTATCTCAAAGAGTTCGGCAAAGGTATGGTAGCTTCTTCGCTGGGTCTGGTAACCCAGAACAACGTAGAGACCGTGACCAACAGCCTTGTGGACATGGTGAAGAACAGCGAAACTGTACAGAATGCCAAGACGCAGACATCCCAAGCCGTTCAGAACGCCAGCACTACCGCAGCAGGCTATGCCGACCAAGCAGCTTCCTATGCCAACACCGCCGCACAATATGCTGGCGCACTGAGCACATTATTAGGCGCATTCAGCGGCAAATAATATGAATATAGTAGATCGTTTTCTCAAATACGTTTCGTTCTGCACAACGAGCGACGAGAACACCGGCATGACTCCTTCTACCCCCGGGCAGATGGAGTTTGCCCGGTATTTGGCAGAGGAGTTGAAAAGTATCGGTTTGACCGAGGTTTCTCTCGATTCCAACGGATATATCATGGCGACATTAGAAAGCAATCAGCCTTCTGTTGTCGGCCATCAGATTCCCACCATCGGATTTATTGCGCATATGGACACTTCTCCCGACGCAAGCGGAAAGCACGTGAAGGCCAGTATTGTCAAGGCTGAAGAGCGCGAGTACATCGACCCGCGATATGCAGGACAGGACGTGATTGTAACGGACACGACGACGCTTTTGGGCGCAGACGACAAAGCCGGTATTGCGGAGATAGTGACCGCTATGGAATATTTAATTCAGCACCCGGAGATTAAACACGGTAAGATTCGTATCGGTTTCACGCCGGATGAAGAGATAGGTTGCGGTGCGGACCATTTCGACGTCAAAGCCTTTGGTGCCGACTTTGCCTACACGATGGACGGAGGTGCTATCGGTGAGTTGGAATTCGAAAATTTCAATGCTGCGGCATGCAAGATTCACGTACATGGTCTGAATGTGCATCCCGGTTCCGCTTATCACAAGATGGTCAACTCCATGCGTATAGCATATCAACTGGCGGTCATGCTGCCGCGTTGGGAGACGCCTGAACACACACAAGGTTACGAGGGATTCTATCACCTCATAGGAATGAACGGTACGGTAGAAGAAACTACGCTCAGTTACATCATCCGTGATCATGACCGCGCTCGCTTCGAGAGCCGCAAACGTGAGATCGAGCATCTTGTGCGCAAGGTAAACCGCGAGTTCGGAGAAGGTACTGTGGAGATCGAGATGCGCGACCAGTACTATAACATGCGCGAGAAGATCGAACCTGTGATGCACATCATTGATCTGGCGAAAGAAGCGATGGAGGCTGTGGGTGTGACCCCTGTGGTCAAACCCATCCGCGGCGGCACAGACGGAGCACGCCTTTCCTTCGAAGGACTCCCCTGCCCGAATATCTTCGCCGGAGGAGAGAATTTCCACAGCCGATACGAATATTTGCCGATTCCATCGATGGAAAAAGCGTGTCAAGTCATACTGCAAATAGCGCAGAAGACCTGCAAATGATTATTGATAATTGAAAATTGAAATACTATGTTAAAAACAACACCGTTTACAGACATTCACATTGCGCTAGGCGCTAAAATGGCGGAATTCGCCGGTTTCAACATGCCTATTCAATACCCGACAGGCATCAACCAGGAGCACATGATCGTTCGTGAAGGCGTCGGTGTCTTCGATGTAAGTCACATGGGTGAATTCTGGGTAAAAGGCGAGAAAGCCTTGGATTTCCTGCAGTATATCACAACCAATGACCTCTCGGTTATTGCCGCCGGAAAGGCGCAGTACACCTGTATGCCGAACGGAAAAGGCGGTATCGTAGATGATTTAATCATCTATAAATATTCCACCACCAAATACCTGATGGTAGTCAATGCCGGAAACATCGACAAAGACTGGGCATGGATTAATAAAGTACTAAAGGACAAAGTACAAAGTACCAATCCCGAGTGGGCATCCGTAACATTGGAGAACGCAAGTGAGCGTTATGGTCAGTTAGCCGTTCAGGGTCCGAAAGCGACCGAGTTGCTGCAACTTCTCACCGATGCCGACCTCAAGTCCATTGACTACTATGCCTTCCGCGAGTGGAGTTTTGCGGGTGTACCGGGAGTGATTCTCTCCAATACAGGCTACACGGGAGCAGGTGGATTCGAACTTTATTTCCCTGCCGAGAAAGGCAAACAGATCTGGGACGCACTCTTCGAAGTAGGCAAACCGTTCGGTCTGGCTCCTATCGGTTTGGGTGCACGCGACAGTTTGCGTTTGGAGAAATGGTACTGCCTCTACGGACATGATATCGACGACACCACTTCGCCGCTGGAGGCAGGATTAGGATGGATTACCAAACTGGACGCCAAGGATTTCATTGACCGCGATTTTCTCAAACAGCAGAAGGCCGAAGGTGTAAAACGCAAACTCGTTCATTTCGAGTGCCTCGAGCGTGCTATTCCGCGTAACGGGTACGAAATATGCGATGAAACCGGCAATACGATCGGCCATGTCACTTCCGGTATCATGCTCCCGAATACCAAAGTGGGTATTGGTATGGGATATGTACAGACGCCGTTCGCCAAGAAAGAGAATATCATCTATATCAAGATTCGCGAGAAACTACAGCCCGCCAAGATTGTTTAGAATAGAGTGTGAAGAGTAAGAACGTAGCACTGGTATTGGGTTCCGGCGGAGCGCGAGGATTAGCGCATATCGGAGCTATTGAAGCGTTGGAGGAGCACGGCTATACGATTACTTCTATAGCCGGTTGCTCTATGGGATCTATCATCGCAGGCATGTACGCTGCGGGGCAAATGAAGGAAGCCAAGGCCTGGTTTCTCTCGGTGGACAAGCAGCTCATTCTGCGGATGATGGATATCAATCTGCTGAGTAACAATTCGCTGGTCAAAGGTGAACGTATCATTCGGGAACTGGAGAAAGTAGTGCCGGATCGACCGATAGAGGAACTCAACATACCCTGTTCGATCGTAGCGTCCGATATGATGAATACCGAAGAAGTGGTCTTCCGCTCCGGCAGTCTCTTTCAAGCTGTACGCGCGTCCATCAGTATTCCGCTTTTCTTCAAACCCGTGCAAATAGAAAACCGTCTCCTCATTGACGGAGGCATCCTCAACCCTCTGCCTCTCCATACTGTTACACGGCAGGAAGGAGATATACTTGTAGCGATGGATATCAGCGGCAAGGATGCGATGCAAATTGAGAAGGAGATGCCCGACCCTATTGATGTGGACGGACGGATTGCAGCGATAGAAGCAAAAGGATTCGATGTACCGAAAAGCTTGGAGAAACAACTGCGGGATTTGGGCAAAAAGGTCGATTCCATCCGACAAAAACGGGCAAAAGACTTAGGCAGAAACATCAGTTTCGTTTCTATCTTAGACCGAATGAGCGACATGCAGATTCAGCAAAACACTCTGCTTGCTTTGCGCCTTACTCCGCCCGATGTACATGCCGTGATGAGACAATACGCCTACAACACCTTTGATTTCGACAAAGCGGAAGAGATCATTGCCGAGGGCAAACGTATTATGAGCGAAGCACTGAAACAATACGAATCAACATACGCGCCAGAGACGCGCAACCTACCCCGATGAAAGACCGACGCCAATATATCATCCGCAAAGCGATGGAGCTCTACGCGCTGGAGGGTTACCAGAACGTGAGTATCACCGATCTTCAGAATGCGCTGGACATCGGTCGCGGCACGCTGTATTATTATTTCAAGGACCAGGACGAGCTGTTTCTCACCTGCATGGAATCCTTCTTTCTGGATCCCAAACAGCGCGCGCTGAACTCCGTAGGCGATGATGTGACCTTTGAGAGCATGATCCGAACGATGATGAGTTACCTGCATAGTTTGGAAGAAACGCTGCTGACCTTTGACGACAAACGCGTCAATACCAGCAATGTCAATAACCTGATGTTCACCGCCTACAGCCTTTTCCCTGCCCTGCATCGCAAGGCGCAAAGGCTGGCATTGAAGGAAGTAGAGCTGTGGCGCAAAGCGATTTATAACAGCCAGCGGCTCGGTATAATTCGCAGAGGCATAGATGTAGAAATGATCGCGCTCATGTGCGCACACATTAAAAACAGTTATGATTCAGGTCTCGGACAAACCCAAATGGACTTCACATTACTGGAAAAATCATACAATTCGTTTTATGATTTACTGAAAAATGAATAATATTACCATTTTTGAACGTCCGTTCGAATAAAAAGCAGTATCTTTGCACCGAAATTAAAAAGTTATGGCAACAAAACACTATCTATCGTATTTACAAGATACAATGTCCCGCCGCTGGGACTGCTTGGCACTCCAGGATTTGGACGGCGTGAATAAATATACTTATGCCGAGTTGGCAGCAGCGATGACAAAGCTGCATGTCACATGGCGGGAGTTGGGCATCAAAGAGGGCGATAAGATCGCGCTCTGCGGACGCAACTGTGCGAACTGGGGACTTCTGTTCCTCGCAGCCGAGAGTTACAAGGCAGTCGTAGTAAGTATTCTGCCGGATTTCACGGCGGAGGGTATCTACGCGCTGGTGGATCACTCGGAGGCAAGTCTGCTCTATGTGGGTCCGAACGTGAAGAAAAAGATCGACACCAAGCAGATGAAGGGTCTAAAGGCTACGATCTTCATGGATGATTTCACGATCGTAGATTCCGACGAAAAGACCGCCAAAGCTTACGCAGGCGTGGATGCAGCGTTTGCCAAAGCTTATCCGAATGGTGTTAAATTAGAGGATCTGAGTCTGCCGACCGACAATCTGGACGAATTGGCAGTAATCAACTATACTTCCGGTTCGACCGGAAACCCGAAAGGTGTAATGTTGAGCCATCTGAACCTCTCCGGAAACGTGGACTTTGCTTCGCATCGTATCCCGCATAAACCGGGTGACCGCGTGCTGTCGATGCTCCCGATCGCGCACATGTTCGGACTGATGTTCGAGTTCCTCTATCAGGTATGCGAGGGTGCAGAGACCTATTTCCTGACTCAGGCACCGACGCCGACCGTGCTGATGAAAGCGTTCGCACAAGTGCAGCCGTTCATGATTCTCACGGTGCCTTTGGTAGTTGAGAAGATCATTAAGAAGGGTGTACTGCCGAAGATCAGCAGCCCGATGATGAAAGTGCTCTGGAAGACTCCGGGTATTAACCATCTCATCCGCGGCAAGGTAAAAGAAGGACTGGACAAGACTTTCGGTGGCAAACTGCGCTATCTCATTATTGGCGGCGCAGCCCTGAACGGCGAAGTAGAGCAAGTGCTGCATGATATCAAATATCAATACTGCGTGGGTTATGGTATGACCGAATGTGCGCCGTTGATCAGTTACGAAGATTGGTGGGCATACAAGTTCCATAGTTGCGGTAAAGACCTGCCACAATGCCATGTACGTATAGACAGCGAGGATCCGATCCATAAAGACGGCGAGATCCAAGTGAAGGGTGTGAACGTCATGATGGGCTATTACAAGAATGAAGAGGCAACCAAGGCAGTCTTTACCCCAGACGGCTGGATGCGTACCGGAGACCTCGGCGTACTCGACAAAGAGGGCAATATCTTCATCCACGGTCGTTCGAAAAACATGATCCTTGGTCCTTCCGGTCAGAATATCTATCCGGAGGAACTGGAGGACAAACTGAATTCGATGCCGTGCGTAGTAGAATCCATTGTTGTAGATCGCGATCATAAACTCGTAGCTCTTGTTTATCCCGACACCTCTGCCGAAGGCAAAAAGCTACTCGGCACCAAATCGCTGACCCAGCTGATGGAAGAGAACCGCGTTGCGGTTAATAAGAATCTCCCGCAGTACAGCCAGATCAGCGCAATAGAATTAGTCGCTTCGGAGTTTGAGAAAACACCGAAACGGTCTATCAAACGCTACCTCTACAAATAATTGTACAGGTAGCATCCCGCGTCGCGGAGTGGTTACCGCGGCGTTTTCTAAATAAAAGTGAGTAAGTAGATGGATCCCTTCGGGGATCGAAGCTTGCGCTCGACTGTGAAGCCGGGCGCTCGTTTTTTTATATCGTTTTTTATGCATTTGTCAATAAATTCGCTTAAATCCTTGCGTATCTCGAAAAAAAGTTGTAATTTTGCAGCGCAAAATTGTTTGGCATATGAATAAGCACTATTTGAATTATCTGACAGATGTGATATCTCACCAGTGGAATGACCCTGCGTTGACGGATTATAATGAGAATCACGAGTACACATTCGGTGAGTTGGCGATAGAGATGCTTCGTCTTCATGTGCTCTTTGAGCAAATAGGAATCAAACGCGGAGACAAGATTGCTTTGGCGGGTCGTAACTGTGCGAATTGGGCTGTGGCTTATCTCGCTATCGCCTCATACGAAGGCGTCTGTGTGTCCATTTTGCAGGATTTCACGGCCGAAGATATCGCTCACCTTCTGGAGCACTCTGACAGTGAGTTGCTTTTCGTCGGTCCCTATGTATGGAAAGAGTTGCAAAACCAGCAAATGCCGTCTAAACTGAAAGCGGTGCTTTCGCTTCAGGACTGGAACGCACTCTATACCGCGGAAGGCGTGAATATACCGGATCACAGGGCTTGGGATGCTGCTTTTAAAGCCAAGTATCCGCATGGCATTGAGCCGGAGGATGTATCTTTTACCGCAGATCCCGATGTTCTATCTCTCATCAATTATACGTCCGGTTCTACCGGCAGCCCCAAGGGCGTCATGCTCAACGGCCGGTCGCTTAGCAACAATGTGGAAGTAGGAATGAAGATGCTTCCCGTTGATCCGGGCCAAAGGCTTGTCTCGATGTTACCCCTTGCCCATATGTTCGGCCAGGTATGCGAACTACTCTACCCGCTTTGCAGCGGCACTCATATTTATTTCCTGACCAAGAGCCCTACTCCTTCTATCCTCCTGAAAGCGATGAAGGACGTACAGCCGTATTTGGTAGTAACGGTGCCTTTGGTAATAGAGAAAATCTACAAGCAGAAACTGGATCCGACGCTGAGCAAATGGGCTATTCGTTCGTTCTGGCATGTGCCTATAATCGGCGATTTGCTCAAGAGCCGCGTGAAAAGCGGTCTTCGCAACGCCTTTGGCGGCAAGTTACGCTATTTCATCTGCGGTGGTGCAGCAATGAATCCTGTCGTAGAGAAATGTCTGATGGATATCCATTTCCCGCTCTCTATCGGCTACGGCATGACGGAGTGCGGTCCACTCATCGGCGGTAATCCTCCCAAATATTTCAAAGCCCGTACAGGAGGTGTGCCGGTAATGAATATGGACGTCAAGATTGACGAACCCAACCAAGCCGGTATCGGCGAGATCCTTGTAAAAGGCGAGAATGTGATGCTGGGTTATTACAAGAATCCGGACGCTACCAATGCAGCCTTTACCGAAGACGGATGGCTCCGTACCGGCGATCTCGGACGACTTGACAAGAAAAAGAATATCTATATCAAAGGCCGTTGCAAAACGATGTTCCTCGGCGCTTCCGGACAGAATATTTATCCCGAAGAGATAGAGGACAAACTCAACAACCAGGAGGCAGTAGGCGAATCGCTCATCGTAGAGCGTGAGGGAAAATTAGTAGCCCTTGTTTTCCCGGACGAGACGCTTACCAAACGAATGACTCTGGAAGAGATTCAGCAACTGATGAAGGCTAATCTTGAGAAACTCAACAAACTTATTCCTTCGTACAGCAAAGTGGCGAATATCGAGGTACAAGACAAACCATTCGAGAAAACGCCCAAACGCTCAATCAAGCGATTCTTATACAAGTAATCAATACTTATCTTCACAATAATAAAAGCGCCGTGTGGCGCTTTTATTATGCTCGGAGATTAGTGAACTATCAACTAAGTGATTAGGGTTATAAGAGATGGAAACTGATTGTTAAGCCTGCCATGACGATAGAAACCATGGACATCAGTTTGATGAGGATATTGAGGCTCGGTCCCGATGTATCTTTGAATGGATCGCCTACAGTATCACCAACGACGGTTGCTTTATGACAATCAGAGCCCTTGCCGCCGAAATGACCTTCCTCCACGTATTTCTTCGCGTTATCCCATGCTCCGCCGGCGTTCGCCATGAATACCGCCAGCACGAATCCTGTAGCCAGACCGCCGATGAGCAAGCCTAAGACTCCTGCTACGCCGAGAATCAGACCTGTGATAATCGGTACGATAATAGCCAGAATGGATGGCAACAGCATCTCATGTTGCGCACCTTTGGTAGAGATAGCTACGCAGCGGGCATAATCCGGATCAGCCTTTCCTTCAAGGATACCCTTGATTGTTTGGAACTGGCGCCTTACTTCTTCTACCATTTTTTGTGCCGCACGGCCTACAGCATTCATCGTCAGACCGCAGAAGAGGAATGCCATCATCGAACCGATGAAGATTCCTACCAATACAATCGGGTTCATCAGATTCACATTGTATGCGTCCATGAAATCCACAAGTGTCGCCTTGGCGGCTTCTACTCCGTTCGGTAACGCTTCGCCTGTACGAATAAGGGCAATTTTGATTTCCTCCACATACGAAGCCAAAAGTGCGAGCGCCGTGAGGGCAGCAGAGCCGATAGCAAAACCTTTGCCGGTAGCAGCAGTAGTATTACCGAGTGCATCAAGCGCGTCCGTGCGCTCACGAACTTCAGCAGGCAGACCCGACATCTCCGCGTTTCCTCCTGCGTTATCGGCAATCGGACCATAGGCGTCTGTAGCGAGCGTGATACCTAAAGTAGAGAGCATACCTACCGCGGCTATTCCGATGCCGTAGAGCCCCATACTCAGGTTCTGAGCGCTGAACTCGATAGCGAAACCATTCGCGCAGAGATAAGCCAATATGATAGCTACTCCTACCGTCACTACCGGTATTGCCGTGGAGAGCATGCCTAATCCTAAACCGCTGATAATCACTGTAGCAGGACCGGTTTGCGAACTCTCGCTCACTTTCTGGGTCGGTTTATAGGATTGCGAGGTGTAATATTCTGTACTTTGTCCGATGATGACGCCTGCCAGCAGACCTACTACCACCGAGAGGCTTACCTGCCACCATTGATTTGTCTCCGTACCAAAGAGCCAGGCGAAGATACCGAATGTGGCTGCAGCAATCAAGACAGCGGCTGTGTTGGTGCCGATTGATAGCGCGCGCAACAACTCTTTCATTCCTGCGCCCTCGTGCGTCTTGACCAGATAGATACCTATTATTGAGAGCAATACGCCGCAGGCTGCGATGAGCGAAGGCGCCAGAACGGCTTTCATTTGCATCCCTTCGACGGCCGATGCCGCAAAAGCAGAAGCACCTAACGCCATGGTAGCGAGGATGGAACCGGCGTACGATTCATACAAATCTGCTCCCATACCGGCCACGTCTCCTACGTTATCTCCTACATTGTCTGCAATCGTTGCAGGATTGCGCGGATCGTCCTCGGGGATGTTATATTCCGTTTTTCCTACCAGGTCGGCTCCTACATCTGCAGCCTTCGTGTAAATACCTCCGCCGACACGTGCAAAGAGCGCCTGGGTGGAAGCACCCATACCGAAAGTCAGCATCGTTGTGGTGATAGTAATAAGGTCTGCGTCTGCGCCCACGAGCGCGAGTAGTCCGGTTTTCTGCAGGATCAGAAACCATCCGGCAATGTCAAGCAATGCCAGACCTACGACCGTTAAACCCATTACAGCACCGCTTCGGAAAGCGACCTGCAGACCAGCATTCAGGCTTTGCCGGGCTGCATTGGCTGTACGGGCAGAGGCATAAGTGGCCGTTTTCATGCCGAAGAATCCCGCCAGGCCGGAGAAGAAACCGCCGGTCAGGAAGGCAAACCAGACGATACCGTTCTGAAGGTTAAAATAAGCCATCACAGCGAAAACGACCGCAAGGATTACAAATACGATTGTCACTACTTTGTACTGCTGTTTCAGGTACGCCATTGCACCTTTGCGTACATGCGAGGCGATTTTCTTCATTAGCTCGGTGCCTTCCTCCTTGCCCAGCATGGAGCGATAGAAATAATAGGCAAATCCAAGGGCTAAAACAGATGCTGCCAGCACGACATACATCATCATTGTTAAATCTGTCATAGAATTTGTGTTTTTTAGTATTAGTATGTGTTTATGTTATTGCTCATCGCAATTTTGCAGCGCAAAATTACAACTTTTTTCTGATATATGCAAATTTATTTACAACAACAGAAAGTGTATATATACATAGTATATATACAGTACAAACGCATAATGTAAAAAAAATGCCATTTATCCTATGGGTATCTTATGGTTATCCTATGGGTATCCTATGGTAAGAACACTATCCCAAGTTTTTTCCCAAGTGTTTTTTATATGAAAATTTGTGTATATGGATATTTTTTTGTAATTTTGCGGGCAAAATTGATTCATTGTACATGAGGCGCTATTGGTTCATATTATTGTGGTTGTTGCTTGCTATGCCACTAGCCGCACAGGAAGATGAATTATGCATAAACGGTAGGTTATTGTTCCGCGAGGATTTCGGAGGTAATGAAGAGAGCGATCCGGTAGCCGGAACAGAGCCGGTAGAAGGCATGAGCCCCACTTACCAACAGATATATGATACAGCACATTGCCATGGCCGTTGGGATTGTGTTGGAATGGGCAGCGGCCGGTATCTGTTGACCAAAATAGGCTACCGTAATGCGGAGAGTTACGCATGGTCACACTGGTTTATCATGGATGACCATACTTATCCGAATGACTACACGCGCGGTTATCTGTTAGAAATCGATGGAATGAGCGGTAGCCATGTCTTTTACACGAAACGAATGGACGGTTTATGCTCCGGCAGCAAGCTGACTTTTACCGCTTATGTAGCCAATGTAACGACCGGTGCCTCGTACGTACAGCAAAGATCTTCATACACTTATCCCAAATTATCATTTATCATCACCGACCCTCGCAACGGCAGCGTTCTGGCACGCCATAATACAGACACGATCGGGCACGATTGGCGGTTCTATAACACGCCCGGTGAGTGGCGTAATTCTGCTGAATGGCAGTTGGTGGGAATGAATTTTACGGTACCGGAAGGAGTGGAAGAAGCAGAACTGAGTATTATCAACAACTCTGAGGGTTGGTCAGGAAATGATTTTGCGTTGGATGATATAGAGATCCGCTTGTGCGCACCGGAAGTGGAGATTGCCGCTCCTGACAGTGTGTGTATAGACACGAAAGTGACGCTACGTGCAGAGTATGAAGACGATGAAGCGTTCGTAAAACCAATGGTTTTCAAGTGGTTCTTCTCCCGCGACAGCAATAGCTGGGAGGACGTTCAGAACGGCAACGAGTCGAATCTGAAACTGAAAGCCAAGCCCAAACACAGCGGATGGTACCGTGTGGCTATCGCCGGTGCCGGCGGACTCGACAGTGAAAATTGCCGGTCATTGAGCAAACCCTTCAAACTGTATGTGATAGAAGATTGTCCGCCGATTCTATGTCCGGAAGGCGTGTTGCTGAAGCATGACGATTTAGACGGCACAGCGACATCCTATAGTACAGCAATAGACGGCCTTTGCGAGAACATGGACCTGTCGCTCATCATTAATCTGCCTTCCGGCCATGC
>OCTX014579971.1_pt1 | contig 31660 bp, 16 predicted proteins | sample 1539691 | NCBI WGS metagenome assembly OCTX01 (sample SAMN02144231, study PRJEB22623) | gut metagenome | biome: sheep rumen | host: Ovis aries | place: New Zealand
CCGTAATTTAGTGCAATTTAGTACAAAAGTGCGGATAAATGGTGTTTCTAACCGCATTTTAGTGCAAATTAGTACAAAAATACGGATAAATATTTGCACAATTTAAAAAAATGTACTAACTTTGCAGCGTAAATCGTAAAAAAATCATGAAACGCTTTATTTTGGGATTGTTGGTAACTGCTCTCACGGGCATTTACTGTGTTCCTGCGTACGGGTGGGGGCAGGAAGGACACCGGATCATCGCTAAGATCGCATACGACCACCTCAAATGCCGCACACGCAAGAAAGTGGACAAGATCATCGGCGAAAGAGGCATGATCTATTGGGCGAACTGGGCGGACGAGATCAAGAGCGATAACATCTACCCGCAGAGTATCAAGGACGGATGGCATTTCCAGGACCTGAACGCCGGCATGAGCGACAGTCTCGTCGCCGACGTACTGACCCATTACCCTGCCGAAGGAGGAAACCTCTTCCGCGCACTGGACAGCCTGGAGATAGAGATGGCGGGGGAGAAAGTGATGCCGCTCAACGAGAACCACATACTCCGTTTTATCATCCATCTCAACGGAGACCGCTACTGCCCGATGCATATCGCACACATGGACGACAAAGGCGGAAACACCGTGCGTATGAAATGGTTCGGACGAGACACCAACCTGCATGCCGTCTGGGACTCCAAGATCATCGAGAGCCAGGGATACAGCTACACCGAGTACGCACAGATGATTGAGGACGAGTACAAAGATATGAAACGGGAGATAATGAACAAGAGCGACGAGCAGCTGCTGGTGGACAGTTACCATCTGACCGAAGCGATATACCAACACATGCAGGTATGGGACGGCAACACCTATCATTACATATACACATGGCGGCAGCCCATGGAGCGGCAGCTCTATATCGCCGGAATACGCCTCGCCAAATGGCTGAACGAGAACCTATAAAATTTTTAGTCGAAAGTCGAAAGCAAAAAGACCGCACTGCGTGCTCAAAGAACAAAGACCGCTGCGCTGACAGAATAAAGACCGGCTGCGCCTGACAGAGTACAGACCGGATTACTATTAGCTAACACATAATCGGTCTGTCAGCAGGCAGAGCCTGCGATCTGTACTCTATCAGTGAGCAAAGCGAACGGTCTGTACTCTGTTAGTGAGCGAAGCGGTCTAAAGTGAATTTTGAATTGTGAATTGTGAATTTTGAATTGTGAATTATAAATTGTGAATTATGAGAAAATTTATTCCCTTTGTGCTGTGCTTGTTTGCGGCGGGCAGTCTGTTCGCCCAGGCGCAGAAAGTGACAGGAAGCGTCCGCGACGCGAAGACCGGTGAAGAACTCATCGGCGTCTCGGTTCTGGAGACCGGTACTACCAACGGTAACACCACCGATCTGGATGGTAATTTCACACTCAACGTAACCCCCGGAGCTACTTTGCAGTTGTCTTACGTAGGGTACAAGACCTTAGTAGTAGAAAGTCGAAAGTCGAAAGACAAAAGCGTTGACCTCGGCGTCATTCGTCTGGAGCCGGAGGCTATCGCCTTGGAGGACGTGACGATCACGGGTCAGATGGCGCGCACCCAGCAGACGCCGGTGGCGGTGAGCCAAGTGACGGCATTGGAGATCGAGGAGCGTCTGGCAGGTCAGGAGTTCCCCGAAGTGCTGAAAAACACACCGGGTGTGCACGCCAACGGTCAAGGTGGCGGCTGGGGTGACTCGGAGATCTGGATGCGCGGATTCGACAACACCAACGTAGCGACGATGGTCAACGGTGTGCCGATGAACGACATGGAGGGCGGCACGGTCTATTGGAGCAACTGGCAAGGTCTGAGCGACGTCACATCCGTCATACAGACACAGCGCGGTATGGGTGCGTCCAAACTGTCGGCGCCTTCCGTCGGCGGTACGATCAACATCGTCACACGCGGTATTGACGCCAAGAAAGGCGGTTCGCTCTCGTACGCTATGGGAAACGACGGCTACAACAAAGTGCTATTCTCCGTCTCCACCGGTCTGATGAAGAACGGCTGGGCGATTACCGTCATGGGAAGCCGCACGTGGGGTAACGGATATATCCAAGGAACGGGATTCCAAGGATACAGCTATTTCGCCAATATCTCCAAACGCATCAACGAGAACCACCAGCTCTCCCTCACCGGTTTCGGTGCGCCGCAGTGGCACTGGACCCGTCCTTCGGGCTCGTCGGGCGCGCTGACGCTGGCGGAATGGAACCGCGTGGCGCAATACATGCCCTCCGGCATGGACCGCCGCCAATACAACCCTTCCTACGGACGCGACAAACGCGGCGAGCAGGCGGGTACAAACTACAACCAATACCACAAGCCGCAGATCAGCCTGAACCACATCTGGCAGATTGACGACCTCAGCAGCCTGTCCACTACCGTATATACCTCTATTGGACGCGGCTTCGGACGCACCGCCGAGAACGGACTGAACTCGACTTACAGCTATAGCGACCTCACACGGGGTGCATACAACGGCGTGGTGACAACCACCTTCCGCGACCCCGTCACCGGCATGTTCGACTACGGCATGGTGCAGGAGATCAATGCCGCATCCGAATACGGGTCGGAACTCGTCATCTGCGAGAACAGAAACTACCACAACTGGGTGGGACTCGTCTCTACCTACGATAAGAAATTCCTCGACTGCCTGGAGCTGACCGCCGGCGTGGACGTACGGTGGTACCAGGGTATCCACCAGGCGGTGATCAGCGACCTCTTCGGCGGCAGTTATTATATCGACGCCACCCGTTCGTCCGTCCTACCGGAGAACAACCCCAAACGCAACGACGACGCATGGGTGAACGAGAAACTCGGCGTGGGCGACATCGCATACCGCGACTATACCGGTACTATCGTACAGGAAGGATTCTTCGGCAGCCTGGAGTACAGCAAGAACAACCTCTCCGCCTTCATCAACGGCTCGATGAGCCTCAACCATAACTGGCGGCAGGACCGCTACTACTACGACAACGTCACCGCGCGCGACTCGGTGGTACGCATCGGTGGTACCATCAAGGGAGGTATCAATTACAAGTTCGCCAAATGGCACAACGTCTTCCTCAACGCCGGCTTTATCAGCCGTGCGCCGAAATACCAGGCGATATACATGTCTGTCAGCACCTCCAATGCCATCAACAACGAAGCCAAGAACGAGAAGATCGCTTCCGTGGAGATCGGTTACGGGTTCGAGAACCAATACGCATCCATCCACGTGAACGGCTATTTCACCGAATGGATGGACAAGAGCATGACCAAATACGGCAACCTGAGCGACCCGGACCAGACCCGGTTCTATATGAACATGACGGGCGTCAACGCGCGCCATATGGGTATCGAGTTCGAAGCCAAAGCCCGTCCTGCCAAATGGCTGGAGTTGAGCGCTATGTTCTCTATCGGTGACTGGAAATGGGATAGCGACAGCGTGATAGGCCGCGCCTATGACGAACACGGCTTCGCAATGACGGCGGACGGACAACGCACCGAGATAGGCGCACCCGACCACGCATGGGCGAAGATAAACATGAAAGGTATCCACGTAGGCGGACAGGCGCAGACCACCGCTAACTTCGGTATCCTCTTCAAGCCCTTCAAAGGCTTCCGCATAGGCGGCGAATACACGCTCTACGACCGCAACTACAGCTACTACTCCTTCTCCGGCTCGAACCTCAGCCTCGGCAAAGAGATGAATATCGTAGAGCCGTACCGGTGCCCGCTCGGAGGCAGTCTGGACCTGCGGGCAAGCTACTCCTTCAATATGGGTCCGATACGCGCAACCATCGGTGGAAACGTGACCAACGTGCTCAATCAATACTATATCGAGAAGGCATGGTCAGCCAGCACGGCTACACAGACCGTCGCGGAGAACACGAAGGACAACATCTATTTCTTCTACAACAAAGGAAGACAATGGAACGTCCGGCTGAAACTGCAGTTCTGATAGACCGCTTCGCTAAAAGAGAAAAGACCGTTTCACTAAAAGACAAAAGACTATTATGAAAACAAAATATATTTTAGGTGCAGCCTTGGTACTGAGTACTTTGTCACTTTGTACTTCGTGCGAGAACTATTTCGATGAGAAATACATGGATAACGGTGATCCGCAGATTCAGGTGGTCAAGACCTATGACTACACCTTGGCTGCCGGCGAATACAAGACAATCGCCGAAAACAAGACCAACAAAGCCTATGCAGTTTACATGGACTCTGTCAACCATCTGAAGAACCGCTATCAGAAAGCCCTGGAGCGCGTAGGTCAAGAGGGGTGTTTCAACAACAATGCCTCCGCCGACATGTATGTGCCGGCATTCATCTACGCCAAATACCCGCAGCTGGATCCGGGGTCGGTCTTCAACGTCACCTACCTCACGGACGACGGTCTGCCGGCTTATCTGCTGCCTTACAATGCAGCCACACAGCTGACGCTGGATATCCAGGACGAGAGCGAGATCATCGGCAAACTGCCGCAGCCGGAAGAGGGTCAGGTGATCGGCGTCGTTTATAACGGCAATGAGGTGCTCTACACCAGCGAGGACGGCTATACATGGACTCCCGCCACCCTGCCGGCGAACATGTACATGCTCCCGGCGGAAGCCAACGGACAGGTGGAGAAATGGCTGCTCAACAAGTTCCCTTATGCAGTAGCAGACCAGGTCGTTGCCGTCATATGGTACGACTCCGCAGCCAAACATTATGTGGCGTATGAGTTCCATTTCGACGGCTCCTCGTGGAAGGCGGACACCGGTGTGGTGGAAGAGACCATGTCCTTCGCCCTCGCAGATGGATGGAAAGCGAACCTCTCTACCTACTACCGCCAGGCTATCGCCGGAGAAGGCAACTTAGGCAAGATCACCCTGCACCATTACGACCTGGAGGACGGAATCACCTATATCTGGCGGTTCGATAACCTATATGGCATGCGCGGCTCTTCCTACGTGGGCGGTCCCCACTACGGAGAAGGATGGTTCGTCACCCCGAAGATCAAACTGAAGAACGCCGTCGCTCCGGCGCTCAGTTTCGACCACGCGCTGAACTACGGACCTCTGGACGAGACACGAGAACAACAGATCACTGTCTGGGTGTCTACCGACTACACCGACGATGCACGCTCGGCTACATGGACCCAACTGCCATGGAACAAATGGGATGGCGAAAAAGGCGTGCCGGATGCTAACAGCTGGACCTATTACAACTCCGGCAGAATGGACCTCAGCGCCTGGAACGGACAGACTATATACATCGGCTTCCGGTATAAGACCGAGTCAGGACAGACCTGCCCCACATGGGAGGTAAAGAACATCCTCGTGAACGAACCGGAGGAAGAGGAAGGCAAAGAGGAAAAACAGGAATAAGAATAGGAATAAGAGAGCAAAAAAGAAAGGCTGCCGGGTGGCAGCCTTTTTTTATCTTTTGTACTTCGTACTTCGTACATCCGTCCTTCGTACCTCTATTGGTGCTCCGGACGCAGCAGGTCGTTCACCGTCTTGACGGGGTTGAAGGTACTTACCGGTACCTCTACGAAGATCGTGTTCCAGCGGCTCATGGCGCCGTTCCAGAGACCCGGCAGCTCCAGCGCAAGGAGTTCCTTGCCGTCCTTCGACTTGTTGGAGATGAAGCCTGTCTGCGGATCGACGAACGAAGGCAGATCGAACGGCTTGCCTTCGTAGTCGCGGATAGCGCATACCAGATCCACCGGATTGAAGTGGGTGCTCTGTTTCATCAGTTCAGGGTCGCTGATCTGGCTGGACTCCAGTATCTGATACGATATAGAGCCGTCGGCTTCGCGCACGAGGAACGGACCGCCGCCGGGTTCTCCGGTGTTCTTCACCACGCCGCAGACACGGATAGGACGGTTCAACTTGGCGCGCTCCTCATCGCTCAGGTTGGGATCACGCAGCGCCTCGAAGACGCGTTTCTGCTCCGTCACCAGCACACCTGCCAGGATCTGCTTGTAGCGGATGGTGTCCTTCTTCAGCCGGTCGGGTACGACATTGTCGATGTTCTTGATAAAGACGATGTCTGCGTCCTGCCGGTTCAGGTTCTCTATCAGCGCTCCGTGGCCGCCCGGACGGAAGAGCAGCTTGCCGTCCTTCGTGCGGAACGGCGTACCGTCCGGATTAGCGGCAATAGTGTCAGTGCTCGGCAGCTGTTCGCTGAACGTCACATCGTACTTCACGCCGTATTTGGCTTCGAACTTAGGCAGGTTCTCCGCTATATGCTGCCGGAAGAGCGGCAGGTGGTCATGGCTCACCGTGAAATGCAAATAGACCGTCGGTCTCTCGCCCTCCTTCGCCGGAGCTACGCAGTACTGCGCACCTTCCACCAGGTGCTCTAACGCAGGCGTGCGCGCGCCGTCGCGATATTTATGGAATAGCAGCAGACCCTTCGGCAGCTCGCCGTAGTGCATGTCATTCAGCAGATACCGAACCGCCTCCTGGCCTTCCTTGCCCGCCAGCAGCGGACCGAAAGCGAACTGATCCTTATGCGCCAGAAAATCCTGAATGAACGGCGTCTCGATTCCGTCCTCCAGGTATTGGAACAGGTTCTTGAACATACGGCTTGCCGCACCCGAAGCGGGAACGAACTTCAGAATCTTATGTCCCTCCTTCAGATATTGCTGCCATGCCTCGATATATTGCTCCTGCTCGGCACGCTTGGGAGCCAGAATACCTTTCTTCGTCGAAGCCGGAGCTACGATGTCCAACTCAGGAAAGCCGTTGCGGAAGCATTCCAACTGCGCCTCCGCTTTCTCTACGGAAATGCCTCGAGCCTGTAACTGCTCCAGGTCTTGTGTGCTAAAATTCTCCATGATCTATATAGATTTAAATGATATGCACTGCAAAAGTACACTTTTTTTTGCATATGTGCAAATTTTTTTGTAATTTTGCGGCGATTAAAATGCAAAAATGTGCAAATTGTAAATGTATAAATGACTAAATGTCTATGATTCTAATTGCAGACAGCGGCAGCACCAAAGTGCATTGGTGCCTCTTGACCGCCAGCGGACAATGCTCCGACGTCTTTACGGACGGTATCAACCCCCTTTTCCAGACGACGATAGCGATGCAGAACAGCATCTCTAACCAACTCCTACCGCAGATCAGTTCGCTCCTCTGGGCGGGCACACTGACGCATGTGTTTTTCTACGGAGCGGGTTGCACGCCGGAGAAGAAAGTGTTTGTGCAAAAAGCCCTCGAAGCGGTTTTCAAGAAAGCCGAGGTGCATGTTGAGTCCGACATGCTGGGTGCTGCACGGGGGCTGCTGGGACATAACGCCGGAGTAGCATGTATCTTAGGCACCGGCTCCGGCAGCTGTTTCTACGACGGCGAAAAGATTGCATGGGCGGTTCCCTCGCTCGGATACATTCTCGGAGACGAAGGATCGGCTGCGGTACTGGGCAAGAGACTTGTAGGTGACCTGCTCAAAAACCAACTGGGCGACGACCTTAAGGAGGCTTTCTTCAAGGAATATGAGACCTCTATGGCGGATATCATCGAGAAAGTATATCGCCAACCCTTCCCTAACCGCTTTCTGGCTAAGCTGTCCCGCTTCTGCGCTGATCACATTGACGACCCGCGCATCCGTGCACTCGTCTATGACCATTTTGTACAGTTCATCCGGCGGAACCTGAAGCAGTATTTCGCTAAAAATGAAAAAATGGTAAATGACCAAATGGTAAATGCCGTGGGGTTTGTGGGTTCAATCGCCTACTACTACCGTCCGATCCTGGAGGAAGCGATGGCGGCGGAAGGCATACCGGTCGGCACGATCCTGCAAGACCCTGTAGAGGGACTCAAAGAATACCATAAATCCGCCGTCGTACCCACAACGGAATAATTCGTAATTCGTAATTTTTAATTCGTAATTTGAAATGATCGATACATTTTTTCTACCGGGCAGAGTCTGCTCAACCGCTGCTATCCGTGAGATAGCACAAAAAACCGCTGCGCCATACACCATGATCTGTCTCAAACCCGAAATCGAATGGGTCTATCTGGGACAGGAGCGAATGATCCAGGTGCTCCAAATGACCGGTGCTACCATGGTCTATGCGGACCGGTTTAATAAATTCAAAATTCAAAATTCAAAATTCAAAATTACGGAAGCGCCCGTCATCGACTACCAGCTTGGTGCACTGCGGGACGACTTTGATTTCGGAGCTGTGCTCCTTTGGGACACCGCCAAACTCAAAGCGTTCGTTGCCGAGATGGACACCGAGTATGAATACGCCGGACTCTATGACCTCCGACTCCGCGCCAGCCAACTCTCAATTCTCAATTCTCAATTCTCAATTCTCCACATCCCCGAATATCTCTATTACGAGGTGGAGACCGACACCCGCAAATCCGGCGAGAAACTCTTCGACTACGTCGATCCGCGCAACAGAGCGGTACAGATAGAGATGGAAACGTGCGTCACGGCTCATCTCAAGCGCATCGGGGCATACTTGCAACCGGACGAATACCAACCCCTGCCGGAAGCGGGTGAGTTCCCGGTGACTGCCTCGGTCATCATCCCCTGTAAGAACCGCGCCCGCACGATTGCCGATGCCGTACGCTCCGCGCTCTCGCAGAAGGTGCGTGCTCCCTATTCGTTCAACGTCATCGTCGTCGATGACAACTCCACCGACGGCACCGCGGAGATCCTTAACGAAATGGTAAATGGTAAATGTCCAGATGGTAAATTGATTGTCATTTCCCAGGACAAGACCTGGCACGCCATCGGCGGCAACTGGAACGTGGCGATCCACGATCCGCGTTGCGGCAAGTACGCTATCCAGCTCGACTCCGACGACACCTATTTTGACGAACACACCGTTCAGAAGTTCATCGATACTTTTGAGATGGTAAATGGTAAATGTCAAAATGGTAAATGCCTTTACGGCATGGTGATCGGTACTTACCAACTTACCAACATGGCGGGCGAGATCCTGCCTCCGGGCGTGATCGACCACCGCGAGTGGACAGACGAGAACGGCCGCAACAACGCCCTCCGCATCAACGGTCTGGGCGCTCCGCGCGGTTTCTACGTACCGCTGCTCCGGACGATCAACTACCCCACCACCAAGTACGGCGAGGACTACGCCGTAGGGCTGCGCATCAGCCGCAACTGGCGCATAGGACGCATCTACGACGTCATCTATAACTGCCGCCGGTGGGAGGACAACTCCGACGCCAACTGCGACATAGTAGCCATGAACCGCAACAACTGGTACAAAGACCGGCTCCGCACCTGGGAACTACTGGCACGACTCCATCAATAATTCGTAATCCGTAATTTGTAATTCACATTGAACATCCGCGTAGGAATATTAACGGCTCCGAAAATTGAGTTCGAGCAGCGGGAACACACGTTCGTCTTAAAGAACGTGCGTATTGGCATCGGCTTCCATTGGGACCGGCACGAGGATCAGGAGTTCGCCGGCACGCTGGAGATCAAGTCTGTTCCCAACCCCGTTATGCAAAGGGGAAAGCCGTGGCAGGTAGCCGTCAATACCATTGATCTGGAGGACTACCTCTGTTCCGTCATCTCATCCGAGATGAATGCCGACAGCCCCATGGAGCTACTCAAGGCGCATGCCGTCATCAGCCGCAGCTGGGCAATACGGGCTATTGCCAATAAGCCGCATGCCCAAATGGTAAATGGCAAAATGGTAAATGACTTTGACCTTTGTGCAGATGACCATTGCCAGCGTTACGAAGGACTGCGACGGATGAACGAACGCGCCGTAGAAGCCGTCCGCGCCACTGCAGGGCAAGTACTGACAAATGAACAAATGGTAAATGGCCAAATGGTACATGAAATCTGTGACTGCCGTTACCACAAATGCTGCGGAGGGCGGACCGAGGTCTGGAGCACCTGCTGGGAGGACATCGACGTACCCTATATTCAGTCCGTCGAGTGCCCGTACTGCAACCCTAAACACATAAAGGCTTTGAGTTCACATGGTGAACGGTCTATCGACTTTCTTCTTTCGACTTGTCTCAACGACTACGACCGGGAGACCACGGATTTCCATGACTGGCAGGTGATCTACACCGCCGAAGAGTTGAGTGACATCATCCGTTCCAAATCCGGTATTGACTTCGGCGAGATCATTGACCTCGTTCCTCTCAAACGCGGTCCGTCGGGACGCATCTGCGAACTGAAGATCGTCGGCACCAAGCATACGGAGATCATCGGCAAGGAGTTGAAGATCCGCCTATGGCTGAGCCGCAGTTGTCTGTACAGCTCGTGGTTCGACATAGAGAAAACTTTCAATTCTCAATTCTCAATTTTCAATTTACACGGTCATGGTTGGGGCCACGGTGCAGGGCTTTGCCAAATAGGTGCGGCTGTTATGGCGGCGGAAGGAAAGACATACGAAGAGATTCTGACCTACTACTACCCAGGCACTACACTAAATGCCCAAATGGTAAATGATCAAATAGTAAATGACTAAATAGTAAATGACTAAATGGTAACTGACTTAGCGTTGCAGCGCGATAAATACAAACACCTCTCCGACGAAGAATGGCGTTGGTTCTTGCAGCAGGTAGAGGGGCGCGAACGGACGGCGGACAAACTGCCGACCTTTGCTGCTATCGAGGACTGGTGGTATCCGGTACGCCTGTCTTGTGAACAGTGCTCCTCGGAACTCACCGCGCGCTACAAAGCACAAATCGTACTTGGTACTTGGTCAAATGGTACTTGTCTTGACCTCACCGGAGGCTACGGCGTGGACACTTACTTTCTGTCCGAACACTTTGCCCGCACCGACTACGTAGAGCAGAACGCCGAGCTGTGCCGCATCGCTGCGCATAACTTCGCTCTTAGTCGAAAGCAAAAAGTCGAAAGACAAAAGCTTTCCATTACAGTCCACAACTGTACCGCCGAGGAATTCCTTTCCTCCCCCCTTCATGGGGGGAACGAGGGGGGCTATTCCTTAATCTTCCTTGACCCGGCACGGCGTGACAGCCACGGAGGCAAGGTTTTCAAGTTAGCCGACTGCACGCCGAACGTGGTGGAGTTGTTACCTGCTCTCTTGGACCACCTCGCGCCGGACGGACGGATCATGCTCAAACTCTCGCCCATGATCGACATCACACAGGCGCTCAAAGAGTTGTCAGCCGTCAGCGGTCAGCCGTCAGACCTCACATGGGATGTGCACATAGTAGCCGTCAAGAACGAGGTCAAAGAGGTCTTGTTGCTGTCCCAATGCCTCAAAGCCCCGATAAATGATCAAATAAATGATAAAATGGTCAATGACCCAATAAATGATAAAATGGTAAATGACCAAATAATAAAATGTATTGATCTCTCCCGCCCCGAACAGGCTTTTACCTTCACCCGCGAGGAAGAACGAGACACTACCCTCCCTCCCTTTGAGGGGAGGGTCGGGGTGGGGTTCGCGGGCTTTTGGATCTACGAGCCTAATGCCGCTATCCTCAAAGCCGGAGCGTACAAGTTAGTCGGAGAGCGGTTCGGTTTGCAGAAACTCGACCCGAACACCCACCTCTATATCTCCGACCGGCTTGTGGAGCATTTCCCCGGACGCGTCTGGAGGATAAATGATAAAATGGTAAATGCCAAAATGGTAAATGGACAAATGGCGAATGTCCTCTGCCGCAACTATCCGCTTACGCCGGAGCAGTTGAAGAAAAAACTGCACCTCCGGGATGGAGGCACAGCCTATGTCATTGGTTGCAGGGTGGCAGGCAAGCCCGTTGTGCTTTTAGCCGAGCGGGTGGAAGATGTCCATGCCGAAGGCTGAGGTGAACGCATCCGCTTTTTTCAGAGTTTCAGGAGTGTCGAGTTGCACGCCGCCGCAATGAGGTGACATCAGCAGAATGCGGTCGGAGAGAGCGAGCGCCAGATCCAGTTCATGCGTAGAGATCAGGATAGTCTTACCCTGTTCGTGAGCCAGTCTCCGCAAAAGTCTCAGTATCATAATCCGGTGCGGCAGGTCGAGATGAGCGGTTGGTTCGTCCAGAAGGATAACCGGTGTCCGCTGCGCCAAGGCTTTGGCGATCAGTATGCGCTGTTTCTCTCCGTCGGAATGGCTGTTAAAGAAAGACCTTCCTACGGACTGTAGGACCGCTCCGCTGTCGTTCACTATAGAATCTTCAAACCCCACTTCGCGCAGGCTTTCTTCAATGATCCGTTCGTCCTCTTTCGACAGCCCGTCCAGAAAAGAGGTATACGGGTACCGTCCCATTGCCACAACGTCATGCACCGTCGTGTTCTCCAGCGAGAGCCGCTCCGTCAGAACAAGAGAGACCGCGTTGCTGTTAGACCGCTTTGCTGTAAGACCGGTTCCGCCTGTAAGACTATAAGTGCCGGACAAGGGCGGTTGGAGACCGGCGAGGGTGCGGATGAGTGTGGACTTGCCGCAGCCGTTTGGACCGAGCATGCAGACCAACTCACCCTCATAGAGCGAGAAAGTAAGGTCCCGCTGCACGATCTTTCGACTTTCGACAGGCTCTGTCCCGTCACCGGTAACCCGTAACCCGTCACCCGTAACCCCTCTATCGGCATACCCGATGGACAGTTTATTCGTAGAAATAGAGACGTTGTACACGGCGTGAAACGGAGGTTAGTATTTCGTATGTTATTGTTCCGAGTTTGTCGGCGAGTTCCTGCAGCGTCACATGCTCGCCGAAGATCTCCACGGGATCTCCCGGTCTGGCGTCGGTGCCGGTGACGTCTATCATTGCCTGGTCCATGCACACATTGCCTACCACGGGGCATCTCTTGCCGCGGATATATACTTCGCCGCCGTAGTTGGAGAAGCGGCGGTCGAAGCCATCGGCATAGCCGATAGGGATGACGGCTATCACGCGGTCCTCGTCCAGTTTCGTATGTCTTCCGTAACCGATCGTCTCACCGGCTTTGACGGTCTTGACGGAGAGGATCGTGGTCTCCAGGGAGCACACATTGCGGAGGTGTGCGCCGGCGAAGGAGAAACCGTACAGACCTATACCCAGACGGCACATGTCGAACTGGTAGTCCGTGAAGCGCTCGATGCCGGCGGAGTTGCAGATATGTTTGATCACCGTTGTACCTGGTACTTGGTCACTTAGTCCCTTCTTTAACTCCTCCGCGCAGTCGTCGAAATAGCGTATCTGTTGGAGGGTGAAGTCGTCGAACTGCGCCTCATCGCTGCCGGCAAGATGGGAGAAAACGGACGCCACGCGGACGGCTTTGGTCTGCTGCAGTTTGCCGATGAGCCAGGGTATGTCTTCTTTGTAGAAACCGAGGCGGTGCATGCCGGAGTCGATCTTGATATGGATAGGCACGTTCTCCAGACCTTTGGCTTCGGCGGCGGCGATAACGGTCTTGAGCGACTGGTGGGAATAGACGTTCGGCTCCAGGTTGTTCTCCAGAATCAAATCCATTGCCGCCACTTCGGGATCCATGATGATGATGGGCAGCGTGATACCGGCTTTGCGTAACTCAACACCTTCGTCCGCTACCGCTACCGCGAGGTAATCAACCAAACCGCTCTTTTGCAAGGCACGGCTGACCTCGACGCTGCCGGCGCCGTAGGCGAAGGCTTTGACCATGCAGGTCAGCTTCGTCTCCGGCTTGAGCAAAGAGCGGAAATAGCGCACGTTGTCCACCAGCGCACTCAGGTTCACCTTGAGCACCGTCTCGTGCGTCTGCTTCAGGATCCGTTCGGCGATGACCTCTTCGTCGTATCCGAGCGCTCTCATGACGGCAGCGCAGGTGCGCACGTTCTGGTGAGTGGGGTCCTCGATGACCTGTTCCGAATGGACAAACAGTTTCATCTTCTCCTCCCGTTTCTGCTCCAGAGAGGCGAAGTTCTCGTCGTGCTCGTGACCGATATAAGTGATCACGCCAATGGTAGGACGGATCATGGGCTCCAGCTTCTCCATCTCTCCGGGCTGGGAGATGCCTGCTTCGAAGATAGCCAATAAACCTCTCCCTTCTGCACTTCTGCACTCATCACTTCTGCACTTCTGGCCCGTGGCCCGTAACCCGTCACCCGTAACCCGTAACCCCTCCAGCCCCCAAACGCTCAGCGGCACTCCGATCTGGGAGTTATAGGACTTAGGCGAACGGATGATGTCGTAGTCATCTTTCAGCAACTGGTAGAGCCATTCCTTGACCACCGTCTTACCGTTCGAACCCGTGATACCGATGACGGTACCTTTGAACTGCGCACGGACATACGCCGCCAGAGCCTGCAAAGCCGCTATGCTGTCGCCGGTCACAAAGGCTCGCACTCCTTTTTCCCGCAACTCAGGGATGTATTTCGCGCCGTCGTCCTTGTCCGTCTTGATAGCGAAGAACAGCGTGTGCTCCGCTTTCGACGGACAGCTTTCGACAGGCTCTGTCCCGTTTCGACTTTCGACCTTCGACTGAAAGCCCGTCACCCGTAACCCCTCTAACTCCCTGCTGTCGGTGAGCAGATACCGGATCTCGAGGTCATCCTCTCCTGTAACATCGGCAATAGCCCCTATTGCCTTCCTGATTTCAGATAATTTCATTGCTGATACAAAATTTGCATGCAAATTTACTGCTTTTTTTTGAGATATGCAAGAAAAAATACACTTTTTTGCCATATTTATGTCTTCCTGTATTATATAGCTCATTTACAAAGTTTCATACATCTTCCCGAGATACCCCACCATCTCTCGAAAACGGTTCGATAATGGTTCGACAATGGTTCGATAATGACCGCTAAACGAGTCGTAAACGAGTCGTAAATGAGTCGTGAAAGTTCATGAACAATCAGGCTATGGTCGTAGTCAAAAATCGGAAGATATTAGTCATAATAAATCACATAAAAACTCTTTATAATTCGGAGTTGTTTTTGATGGTTATTATTTATATAAATAATACATTTTATATACAAGCTCTAAAAATCTATATTTTAGTCATATAATTTCCGCATATGCGCGAAAAGAAGTAACTTTGCAGCGGTTTATTAAAGAAAAACCGCCAAATAGAACCATGAAAATTATTAACCAAAAAATCCAATACCTTATGAAACACACAACTCTATTAACCACAAATGGTTTTTCTCTTCTTACACCTATTTTGATGCTACTCCTGCTATTCGCCGAAAATAGTGCAGTTTGGGGAGCATTCACACCTGGAACCACGTATTATGTAGATCTTCGCACTGTGGATTTTTACAAGGATGGTGCTGTTTTATTGGTAAACTTCTATAACGGAAGTACTTATCAGGGTGATGGTAATCGTGCAGCGGTGACAGAAACTGCAGTTTCGCACATATATTCTTTCACTATTCCAAGTATCACCACCGATAATTTTAAGATTGTACGCTTAAATCCGAGTGATCTCAGCGTGCGATGGAATCAGACTGTTAAAATGTATCAAAACGCTGCGGGTGCCAATAATTGCATCAACTTAACATCATGGCCCAGTGGCGATGTTCCGTGTTCATGGACAACTTATACTCCCGGGGCACCTACACCTTACACTGGCAATTTGTATTTGATTGGTGGCGCTTGTACCGGACAGAACTGGAATTTGGGCAATGCTACATTACTAGCCAACGACGGCCATGGTATATACACTATTACTCGTCAAATTAGTGCAGTAGGCGGTACTTCCTCGGATGGATTTAAGTTTTTAGAGACAATTGCAAATTGGGATTCACAATGGCGTCCTACAGAGGGAAATGCAACGGTTAACATCGATGGAGGGAAAGCGGAACGCATAACACCTGATATAGATAACATCGTCATTAAGAAGAATCCGTGCAGCACCGATACAAAATGGCAAGTAACTACGAGCGGAATGTATGCCATCACCATTGATTTGTCTGACAGAGATAATGGTAAAATGAGCATTGAAACTGTTAGTTCCGAACCTCCTACTCCTTCTGGTGTGACGTATGACGGAAGTGAGTATATCTATTATGCAAAACAAAATTCTACTTCTATTGGTGATTGGAATTATTGGAATAACGATTGCGCGATGTATATGGAATTCTCGGATGGCTCTACAAATCGTCGCTCGCCAAGAGTTGCCTTTTTCTGGGATTCAGAGGGAACCAATGGAAATATTTTAGCTGCCCAAGTACCTGCTGGGACATGGACAAAATGTCGTCTTCTGCGTACTCGCAATGAAGATCGGGGTACAGTGTGGAATACTAGTGACTGGTACACTTTAGACGAAAGTAAGAATTACCTTGCATCAGGAGCCACATGGAGCACATACTCTCCTCGTATATTCCATTTCTACATTTCCGGTTCTACGGCGTTGGCTAATACAGGTTCGGATTTCAATGCATGGAACGGCGATGGCACAGCCCACTCGGGAAGCATGACCAAGACTTTGAATGCTGGCACTTATAAATTCAAATTGAATCCGACTGGTACTGTCGATTGGCGTAGTGAGTTCAACTGGAACGATATAGATTTACCCAACTCGAGCAATAACATCAACCTGCGAAAAGGAACTGATAACGGAGAGATCTGGTTCGACCTTGCCATTCGTTCGCAAGTAACCATCTCTTGTGATGGTAGTAAAGTCACAGTAGTCGCAGTACCTGTTCAGCAATATACCGTAACATTCAACACGGACGGCGGTACTACAATCAACCCCGTACAAGTGACCGACGGCAGTCCTGTAGCACAGCCTGCAGACCCGACGAAAGATGGATATAACTTTGTAAAATGGCAGTTGAGCGGTGCTGACTACAACTTCAGCAGTCCTGTTACCGGCAATATTACTCTGGATGCCGTTTGGGCATATAAGGCTATCAGTTCAGTAGTTTTGAACGAGAGCACGCACATGACATGGGTGGGCAATACGGACTTCACTCTCACGCCGACCTATGATCCGTCTGACTTGATTACCAAGACCGTAGCATGGAGCAGCGATAACATGTCTGTTGCTACTGTCAGCAACGGCACTGTACACGCCGAGGGCGCAGGTTCTGCTACTATCACTTGTACCGTTACCGACCAGTTCGACCATCAAGAAACCGCTACCTGCGAGGTTACCGTTGCTGCCTGCGAGATGGCAACAGACAACATCTACTCCATGACCGTCACCGGCTATAACTCCTCTACTGGTAGCAGTGCTACTCTTACTGGTTTGTGGAATAGCAGCGAACCGGCGACACTGACAAGATGTAATGTTAGAGTCGGTAACAACAACGGAACTAATGACTATTACGCGTACGACAATAATGGTCAAGTATATGCAGATAACGATGCTACTCATTATTGGTATCTCTACGCTTCTAACTCAACCGTTGGATTGAACCCTGTTTATTATGTTCAGGATGCTGCTACAGGAAAATATATGTACATGACGACAACATTTCCCGATGGGCAATCTACTGTTAATAATCCAGATTGGGTTACATATCCCATTATGACGGGTGATAAAGTGGATAATAATGATAATTATTTATGGTATGCAGGAACCGGAAGTGGGTCAAAGGGGGTCATAGTCTGCTATAACGGTTCTAAACAAGCTGATGTTAGTGGTTCTACTCAGGGACAAAGTTCTTGTATTATTTCACGTCGTCATTGGACTGAAGCTTGGTTATGGAGTAATTCACCAACCTATGCAGTGGGTGCTTCACATGGTGCCCATCAAGGTGGTGGAGGTTATACAGATATGCAATCCGCGTTTGTCAATGTGGAAAACATCCCCAACCCTGCGTACCTCGCTTCTCAGATGAACACCTCGTACTATCGTATGAACACCAACGCTACCGTGCGGGCTAATCTGGCAGCGCCACTCGTAAGCGGTGCAGTTATCACCGTGCGCCTCTACGCAGATGCGGCTACGACGGTCAAGTTGCAGAAGACCGACGGCACCGAGATTGAGACTATCAACCTCACTGCCGACACCGAGCGCGAATACAGCTACGCAGGTTCGGCTTTGGTTGGCGAGAGCGCATTCGTCATCAAAGCGAGTGACAATCACGCGGGTATCGCGTCCATAGTAGTAGCGCGCACGTATGTTGCCCATCCTTCGTCACCTGCGCTGGCATGGGAGACCGATCTTTCCGGCGGTGTGATACGGTCAGTTACAGGCGGTACATTCCAATATACAGCTACCTCCACAGAAGGCAGTCTGGGTGCTATTACATACACCTCATTGAATCCTGCCGTTGCCACCGTAGCCGCAGACGGAACAGCAACTCCCTTAACCGATGGCACAACAACCATCACCGCCACGATAGAAGCGAACGGTTGCTATTCCGAACAGTCTATCACCTACTCCCTCACACTGAGTGCAGCTACCCTTGCCGAACTCATTAATGCTACGGAGGCAGGCGGTACACTCACGCTGACCGGCAACTACGCCGAAGATGCCGTTATTGACAAAGCCATCACGATCAACGGACAGGGACACACGATCGGCAACCTGACGGTTCAAACAGCAGGTGATCTGACGCTGAGCAACGGTCTGACGGTAAACGACTTCACCATCTGCGCCAAGGCAGGCAATACATCTATTCCTGCCGCTTCCGGACAAGTACACAATGCATCTGACCTTACCGTCAACGGAAATGCGTACTTCCTCTACACCGTCGATCCGAACGGACATGTACAATACGGCTGGTACGACTTCACCGTACCGTTCCCGGTTGATGCTGCTTCTGGAATTAAAGGTATTGATGGAAGCGGGCTTAAGGAAAACTTCGCTTACGGTCCCGACTACGCAATCATGGATTACAACGGCGCGAAACAGGCACAAGGACAATATCCTTATAAGAAATTCAGCGGTATCATGCAGCCTAACAAGCTCTACTCCATCACCCTGGACGACGACTATAACTACAACACCCTGCGTATGCAGAAGACCGCCGAAGGACCTCTTGTTGCAAGCGATAACGTGACACTCAACGCCTATCCGGGAGACGGTATTCACGATAACTGGAACGGCGTAGGTAACGGTACGCTCCACCATGCGGATGCAGGCGTAAGCGCCACATTCATACAGGTTTACCAGAGCGGCGACAAGACATTCTTAGCTGTCAACAAGAGCGAATACTCACTCGTGGTAGGCTCTGCCTTCATGGTACAAGAGACCGGCATCATGACGCTTTCGCAAGCTACGCATAACAAGCTGTTAGCCCCCAAGCGCTATGCAACCGCACCTGCCACTGCTATTCAGATTGCAAGCGAAGGTAAGCCGTTCAGCGACCAGCTCTTCATCTCCGCCAGCGAGACAGGAGGACAAGCATACACGCAGGGCGTGGATGTAGCCAAAGCAGGTACACTCGGCAGTGCCAATGTGCCGCAGATATGGACGACCGCATATGACTACCCGCTCTGTGTACACGAGGCTCAACTCATTGACGGACAGGCGCAATATACCCTCTCGCTCTATGCTCCGGCTGACGGCACATACACCTTGACGAGCCTGAATATCCCGGCAGACTATACCCTCTACATTACCCAGAACGGCAACACGCTATGCGAACTGAGCGAGCCATACACTCTTGATCTCCAAAAAGGTATTACTACCCGGTACGGACTGCTCCTTGTAGATAGCCGGAACACACCGACGGATGTAGATAACATCAGCACCGGTACAGACGAGACAAAGAAGATCATGCTAAACGGCATTCTGTATATCCGGCACAAGGGCAAACTCTATAACGCGCAAGGCGCAAGCGTGAGATAATAAATAATGAATATTAAATAATTCACACAATGAAACCATACACACAACCTGTTACTGAAACCATTGTAATCCAGTCAGTAGAATTCTTCATGGCGCAGGCGGGGTCAGGAGACCATGGTATGATGCCTGCCCCAAGAAGGAAAGTTTTTTAATTTATCAGCTATGAGACACCATCTTTTCAAATTTGGCTCAATGGTCGGGTTGGCACTCTTATGCGCCACCCATAGTTGGGCGGACTATCGTCTCAACAATCCGGTCGGCCCGGACGGATACTACATCGTCAAATGGGATTGCGATGCCACAGGTCCCAATGGAGAACAGGGCTACTGGGCAACGTCCAACGACGTAGAATACGACGAGACCTTTGTGCTTGCCGTGGATCTGACGGGCACCATGTATGAGAGTTGGGTGAACAACCCTCAATCCAGAAACGGAGTAAACTACCCTGTGGAGAATACGATTGTCAGTCTGAACACCTTCCGGGGTTCGAAAGGCGGAAACATGTACAAGGACAACCGCGCGCGGTTATGGCACATACGCGATAATATATACGGTGCCATGTACAATTTCGCCCAGTTTGAGACAGAAGGAGGATGGACGAACACGACTCCTGCCCTCGGCGAGCAAACCAAGATCTACGCGCGTATGTTCGCTTCCGCGACGCTATTCAGCGACCGTTGCTATCCCATAGACCCCACCCAAAAGAAAGGAAGTATTTGGGACTATCAGGAGAACTGGTGGTGCGCTCAGGACAATCAGCCGCTCTTTGTCTTCGCTCCATATACGGGTACCAAGACCGGTGCAGCATTCACGACGCAGGAGATGACGCCCGGCACGCACATTTTCTACGACAATAACCACTACGTAGTAGGCAACGGTTACGCTGCACCGTGCTCCGTCAATGACGACCAGTGCTGTCCGTTCTTTTACCCCTTGGATCCGGTGACGCAGACTGTCTCAGTAGGTGCGAACCTTAGCTTGGTAGCAGAGGAGAAGAGCGGCAACCTGACGGGAGTGAGTTACCAATGGTACCGCTACGTGACCGCTGCAGGCGAAGCTACTGCCGTGCCTTATACCGGCGCAGGCGCACAGACAAAGACCTGCCATCCGGCGACCAACGAGGGAGAGACGGACTACACCTATTACTGCTTCATCACGACCGCCAACTGTCCGGACGGCGTGTATACGACCCAGGCACGGGTGATCGTTGAAAAGCTCTGTCCGGAATATACCATCACGGTAGATGGTGCGCCCCTCAGCGGTGCGCAGACCTTCTACCCCGGCGGATGGTACATCATCGGATGTACGAGTACCGCGGGGGCGCCGACATCAAAGGTGTTACCCGCAGGCGCGAAAGCGCATTTCGGCCATGACACGCTCTACATACACGCCGACGCCACTACGTCGCCGCTGACGATCGAGTTCCCGACCGCCGAGACGGCGCAGTATGCCGCTTGTTCGGGTATGCTGACGGGACTGATCTCCCTATGCGGCGAGGATCAGGCATACGTTCTCAAATGGGACGACAACAAAGGATACGTCATCGATAATAACGGCGTGGTACAGATGTCCACGACCGTCAACGGCAACACCGCCGACCGGTGGTTGGCACTGCCTACCGGCGACGCACAAGTGCTGGGAAAAGACGTGGTCTATCTATATAACCTCAACACCAACAGGTACCTATACCACGGCCCCGTTCAGCCGACCGACGGAGGGAATATGGACTACGCCGCAGCCATCACTTCGCCTACCGTCACCAACAGCGACGAGTACAAATGGATCTTCTATCAGGGTGACCAGCAGCGTATCTATATCATGAACCTGTCCGGCTGGACGGGCAACTGGCAACAAGCATTGGTGCTGCACTGCCGGGACTGGGAGTACATGTATTGTCAGGGAAATAACAACCAGTACGATATCCGCGTATGTAACCCGGACATGAAAGTAGGCAAGATGGTCGGTTACGACGTCAGCGGCGAGATGCACACCTCGGTCAATAACCTGACAACCGAGACCGGTACGAGAGTCGTGCTGCCCGCTACCGCCCTCTCATGGAACGGGACAGCGCCGGCCGCTATCGTCAATCTGGTAGCAGGTCAGGACACCACCTTCACCGCCATACGTACGGATAACACCCATTCGGTCAACCGGGTCATCAGTTACTCCTCCTCCGATCCGGCAGTCGCTACCGTGGATGCCGCAACCGGACAAGTGACAGCTGGTAACAGCGGTACCGCTACGATAACCGCCAAACTGGAAGATGCCGGCTGTTTCGAAGGCGCGGAGATCAGTTATCAAGTGAAAGTACAGGGTTGCAGTTCGTTCACCTGGTCTATCGACGGCGAGGCAGGGCTGAGCAAACTCATGTACCCGGGCGGATGGTACATGCTGAGTTGTAGCAATGACGACGGAGCGCCTGCCATCACCGTCACCGGCACCGGCGTGACTACCGGCACGGCGACCACCTCCGGCAATACCACCACCGTCAAGGTCACCCTGAACGGCACTGCCGCAGGAGAGATCAGCCTCAAGGCAACGCTGCAGGTAAGCGGCATGGATTGCGAAGACAACCAGACTATCTCCGTGAGCGAGTGTACCGAGACCGCCGCCGAGAGCCGTAAGATAGAGTGGTATAACTACAACGGCTCCACCACCTTCCCGCAATACTGGATCCATGGCGGCGCGTCCGTCTATCTGAGGGACAACAACGGCTACCTCGAAGCCGACATAGAGCACAACGACGGTAACGACCAATGGTATATCATCAAGACCGGCGAGAAATGTCAGGGCGAAGATGTATTCTACCTGCAGAACGTACAAACGATGCGCTACGTCTATCGGGGTTCCCAAACGGGTAACACCGGCGGCGACTGGGAGTACTCGGAAGCCTTACTCTCCGCTACCAACGCCCAGACTGATGCCTATAAATGGATCATCTACACCCATAACAACAAGACCGCCGTGGTCAACGTAGGCGGTTTCACAGGTACGAACTTCACCAACGGCGCCTATATGTTGCATGTGCGTAACTGGGAGGCGCCGGGGCTGTTCTCCAATCCCAATATTCCCTCTCCGCGCATGGTTTGCGGCAAGATGGCGAGTCAGGACGCCAGTCCCGTCTTCTACTACAAGGGCTACACCACCACCGTACCTGTCACTCAGTTCCAGACGCAGATCGCCTGGAAAGACTCCGTGCCGGATGCAGTGTTAGAAGCGACCACCGGCAGCGTCTATACCTACGCTATCGAGCGCACGGATGCCATTCACTCCATCAACGACCAGATCACCTACTCCTCCTCCGACCCCTCTTTCGCTACGGTTGACGCAACCGGCAAAGTGACCATCGTCGGCAGCGAAGGTACGGCGACCATCAAGGCCTACCTCAGCGACGCAGGATGCTTCAAAGGCGATACACTCTCCTACCAGGTATTCTACTACGGATGCGAGCAATCGATTATTACCCACACGGATTATGTTCTCCCATACCAGCCCAAGAGCACGGAAGACTGCTCGTATATCGTACTGTGGGACTGCGCCATCGGCACATGGGCGGATGAGAACACCATGGAATGGGGCGAGACCTTTGTCTTTGCCGTCAACTTAGCCGGCACGGCTCTCGGCGAATGGGCTATGAAGCCCGCAAGCGACCCAGCCTTGGAGCGTACGATTGCTTTCGACCGTTTCCGCATCAAGAACGATGAGGGTAGCCAGTTCAACCTCGACGCTTCGCGTCTCTGGCACATACGCGATACGATCTTCGGCGCGGAATTCAATTTCTCGCAGATCCCTTATACGAACGGCTCGTTCTATACTCCTGCTATGGGCGAACAGACCGAGATAGCAGCCCGCTTGTTCGGTCAGGAGACCGCCAAAGGTGCCAAATGCGGCGCAGCAGGTCCGACCAAGGCATGCAACTGGTGGCAGTGGTCGAACGAAGGATCGCTGCAGAGCCAGTTTACCGGCGAATGGTTATCCGGTTCGTATGTGTCCAATAACGACCGGTACCTCTTCCGTTTTGCGCCCTATACGGGCAAGTCCGATCCGGTGATCAAGCCGGCGGACGATGACCCGCGTGACCAGTGGTACGACAACCATTATTTCACGAGCATCAACGGTTATCGCTCGCCTTGTCCGAAAGAATGGCCTGCAGACCAAGGCCTGAGCACCGATGCCGCTTCTATCTGCCTGGAGAAAGACGAGACTGCCACTATCCGGCTGGCGGGCAGCGAGTCCGGATGGAGTTACACCTTGTATCTGGACGGCAGTGAAGTGAGCGGCTCTACGCAAGCAGGTAACGGATCTTCGCTCTCATGGGACGAATTAGGAACCGGCGACTACACCGTTTTTGCCGCTGCCACCAACGAGACGGTTCAGCACTCCGATTGGATGGGCGACTGCACCGGGACCCAAAAGATAACCGTCTCCGCCGCCGTTGACTGCGTAGAGCCGGAGGTTTGCGAGGATGTGATCTACCGCAAGTGGGACGACCTCCTGTTTGTCAATAACGGCGATCACCGCTACGTCGCTTATCAGTGGTACTGCAATGGCGCTCCGTTGGACGGAGAGACACGCCAGTTCCTCTATACAGAGGGTGTCGTCCTCTCGGGGAACGGCAAGACCTACCACTGCGTCATGACCATGGCGGACGGTACTACCGTTCAGGCATGCGCGAACAAGTTTGACGCCTTCCCTGCCAGTGTGGAAACCAACAAGCCGCAGCAGGAGCAGCAGGTCATCAAATACATTCACCGTGGCAGACTGTATATCAGATACGGAGATAAAACCTATAACGGGCAAGGAGCATGCGTAACAGAATTCTAATCATATCTCTCTTAATAGGGCTCTCTATCCCTGTTGCCGCACAGATGCACTCCGCTATAGAGCTGTCTGTAGGCGGAGGATGGAGCACTCTTGGATACAAGGTGCAGCCCACCCAGGCAGACGTGACTGGCACCAACAAAGGCAGTTGGGGCGCACAGGTGCATGTAGGTTACGCCCTGTTCTTTACCCCGTATTTCGGAATGGGAGTAGGAGCCGATTTCTCGCATTACGGGGCGAATGCGTCGCTCTCAGGTACGGCGCGGTGGCAAGGCGTCACCGACACCGAAGGCGAGCCGTACAACCACTTGACACTCATCCACTCGCTCCGGGACCGGCAGGATGTCTATCTGGTAGAGATACCGCTGACGTTGTATCTGGATTTCCCGCTGACGGACTATCTGCATTTCGATATCGAGGTCGGAGCCAAGTATGGCATACCGGTGCTGAAGAACGCCTCTTTCCGCGCCGACGTGGAGCACCAGGGCGACTACGGTATCTGGGGGCTGAACCTGCATGACGTTCCGGGGCACGGTTTTTACCGCGAACAGGATTTCCATAGCCGCTATCCTGTCTCCTTCAAGCACCAGGCATCCGCCTTCCTCAAGATCGGTTTGTCCTATGAGATCAGCCGGAATATCCATCTCTTCGGAAATCTGTACGGCGAGTACGGTTTTATGAACGCCTTGACAAGCGGACAGACCGCACTCGGGTTCCAAAACGACCGCGCAGGGATGGAAGAGATCCACTCTTTCATGACCGCCTACAACGGCATTGTGACGACCAACTGCATCTCCGCCAAATCACATCCTGTGCAAGCAGGATTGGAGGTGGGAATACGGTTCGTCTTCCCGCATAAGAAATCATATCCATGTCTATGTATTCATGACTAATCCAATGAAAAGGCTAACAATCATCACACTGGCACTCTTTTTTCTCGTTCCGACATCTGTCTTTGCTGCTAAGAGCACGTTCAGTAAGCGATACAAGAACAAGACCGTCAAAGAAGTGCTGGCAGACCTCAAAGAGACTACCGGCGTGCGCGTCACTTACAAGCGGAAGGAGGTAAACAACACCCGCCGCGTCACCGTCGCGTTTCATAATGCCACGCCGGAAGAGGTGCTCAACGAACTCTTCGACTGCGAATACACAATCACCAAAAAAGGCAAGAAAGGCAACACCTATGTCGTCACCAGGCGCATCTTGCAGCAGAGCGACTCCCTTTTTGTGTCCGTGCCCGTAGATACTGTTTCTATCGCCAAGCGTGTCAAAGCGCAGGTGGAGCAGCCGGACAAAGGTCAGACCCTCCTCTATAGGGAGGAACGGTTCCTCGTCAACTACCGGGATTCGATCCTCCATACCCAGGAGCGCATCGACCGTCCGCAGGTCACCAAACAGGTCGCCGACAGAGAGATCCCTGCAGACCAAGGTTCGTCGCTCCAGTTCTACCTCGGAGGCGCCTATTCGTCCATGGGCTATGCCTTGCAGGACGGGCGTAACCTCGGACACATAGGAGGAGAAGTAAGCGTCAGGTACGCCTATTTCTTCACGCCCGAATGGGGACTGGGATTAGGGGTTGATTTCTCCACCTACGGCTCGCGAGCCAGGCTGAACACAACCATCCAATGGGACGGACAAGCCGACACGGACGGAGAGCGTTACAACCACCGTGCCGTCACCCACGACTGGAAGGAGGACCAGCGCACCTATATGCTCTCTATTCCGCTGACGGCCCAGTACCAGCACCGGTTCAACGACAAAGTGGGTATTTTTGCCGCTCTGGGAGGCTTCGTAGGACTGCCTCTGGTATCTGACTACCGCCTCGTCTCCGGCACTGTGGAGCACCGCGGCTACTACCCGCAATGGGACCTCGAACTGTTCGGACTCGGCAACCATGATTTCTATACCGAACAGATAGGAGAAGCCTTTACGAAAGAAGCGCACCCGCTATCCTTGAAGAAAGTGGCAGCGGGCGTCAAACTGGACCTGGGTGTGATCATTCCGCTCACGGAGCAACTGGACCTCTTCGCCGGTCTCTACGGCTCTGTGGTATGCAATGACTTACAGACCGGGCAGCACGAACTCGGTTGGCAGCAGACCTCTTACACGGACTATCGCAGACACGCCTTCATGCCCGAATACCAGGGAATAGCCAACTCCACCTACACCAACGCGGTACGCCCGTGGGGAGTAGGTGTCAAGGTAGGTATTCATTTCCGTCCGGCGAAGAAAGCGCCCAAGCCCGTTACCGGTTCGGACTGCCTCATTCTCGTAGATACCACATACCGTACCGCTCGCCACGCGGACACACTTGTCGTGGCATCTTTGGACACGATCGTGAGCCTCAAGAAGACGCTCGAGAAAGCCGTCATCTGGTTTAACGTGAACGACTACCAACACCCGCGTCTGGAGCCGGCAGACGTCCTGCAGCAAGTGGCGGAGATACTCAAGTCCAACCCGTCCCAGCGCGTGTATATCAACGGTCATGCCAGCGAGGAAGGAAGCCGCCGCACCAACCAGATACTGTCCAACAGACGTGCCGAGACGATTGCGGACATGCTCAAAGCATTAGGCGTTCCGGCTAAACAGCTCGTCGTACACGGCTATTCCGCTGACGTGCAGTACCAAGGCACCAGCGCCACGCGTACACAACGCGAACTGAACAGACGCGTCGAGATCATTCCTATTAACGACTAACACCTTTGCATTATGTTCACACTTCTCAGCATCCTGACCCTCTGCATAGACTCGACACTCACTCTCTGTTCGCCGGCGATAGACGACTCGCTCTTCTACACCTGGGATACCGGCGCCAACACGGCGTGCATCACCGTCACCGGCGAAGCGGCAGGAGAAGCAACCTATGTATGCGAAGCGCGCACGAAGACGTTCCTCACTACCGATAACCTGATGGCTAACGGCGATTTTGAGAACTACACCGACTACCACCAGCAGCCTACCGGGTACACCTCCGACTACGAATACCTGCCCTTTGACCCGTACGGCACGGACCTCTACGACAAGCCGGAGTACCAAGGTAAGTCCGGAGTCTATCTGCTTTCCAACAATGCCAAACACACTTGGCGGGACTACGCCAATGTCAGTCCGCACTCGGGAAACTTTTTTGCTATGTTCGATGCCGCTCATTCAGGCTACGCCTGGAAAGCCGGCACCACCGAGAACCCGGGACTGCAGATCAAGGAAAACGGACTCTATGTCTTCTCCTATTGGGCGGCGGATCTCAACGAAGCGTCACAACGCTCGCACCCGGCGAAACTGCAGTTTACCATCCGCTATAAGATGCCGGACGGAACGATGGAAAAAGACTCTCTCGGAGAGGTGCTCTCTTTGGGAAAAGACAACCTATGGCACTTCTCGCAGACCTTCTGGACCTCTCCCGTCAACAGCGACTATATCGAGATCGGCGTGGAAGACCTGAACACCTACTACGGGGTCGGCAATGACTTCGGTTTAGACGATATAATTTTCCAGATGGTCACTCTGGAGGGAAGCAAACACGTTGCCTCGGATACGTTTCATGTCTTCACACAGGATTGCGCGCCGTGCGAGGATTTCGTCTATCGCAAATGGAACGATGTGCTCTTTGCCGACAACACGGAAGGACAGTTTGTCTCCTATCAATGGTACGAAGACAGCATAGCTGTCAGCGGAGCCACTCTCCAGTTCTACCAGCTTACGGACACCCTCACTCCGCATTCTTACTACGTGGAAGCCACCACGACGGACGGACGCGTCCGCACCAGTTGCTCGCAACGGTTTGGAGATTTTGCACCCAGCGCGGCGCAACACCCGGCTAACACGAACCGGATCATCATCCGCCGCGGACGGCTTTACATCCGGACAGAAAATGCCCTGTACGACATCCTCGGAAACAAACAAAGACCCCTCACCGACGATTATGACTCGAAATAGACTCCGCACCAAAGGATAACCCAAGGATTCCCCAAGGATAACCCAAGGATAGAAGCCGTTTTCTGCACTTTGGGCGCTTTTACTATATATACGTAGTATATATACTTTTTGTTGTGTAAATACTGTTTGTACAAACCGGATTTACCGTCCTGCGCAAAGCGCTAAAGTTCTTTGCACGGACAAAAATCGTCTCTCGGGGCGATTTTTGTCTTTTTTATTTGCATATATGCAAAAAAAGCAGTACCTTTGCGGCGTAAATTGCGTGAGTATGCGCTCACGTGAACGAAAACAAAGATGAATTATCAGTATATCAATAAGATTGATTCGCCGGCGGATTTGAAGAAGATACCGCTTGAGGAACTGCCGGCGGTGTGTGCGGAGTTGAGACAGTTTATCATTGAGGCTCTCAGCAAAAACCCGGGACACCTTGCTTCGTCATTAGGCGCCATAGAGATCACCGTGGCGCTGCATTATGTGTTCGACACGCCGGACGACAAACTGGTTTGGGATGTGGGGCACCAGGCTTACGCACATAAGATCCTGACCGGACGGCGCGACCGCTTCCATACCAACCGCCAGTTCAAGGGACTATCCCCCTTTACCAACCCTGCCGAGAGCGAATATGACGCCTTCATCGCAGGACATGCCTCTAATAGCATCTCTGCGGCGCTGGGAATTGATATAGGAACAAACCTCACCCCGGCCCTCTCCCGAGGAGAGGGAGGAAAGAAGCACAATGTGGTAGCTATTATAGGCGACGGAGCGATGACGGGCGGACTGGCGTTCGAGGGGCTTAACAACACCTCGATGGACAAAAACAACCTGCTCATTGTGCTCAACGACAACCACATGGCAATCGACCCGCTGAAGGGTGGATTTACCCAGTACCTGGTGGACCTGACGACGAGCGCTACGTACAACAAATGGCGCTGGCGGTTCTACCAACTGGCTTCCAGACTCCACCTCGTGGACGAACGCAAGAGACGCGCCATGCTGCGCCGGAACAACAGCCTCAAAGCAGTGCTCAGCAAACAGCCGAGCAATATCTTTACCGGCCTCAACATCCGCTATTTCGGTCCCACAGACGGACATGACGTAGTAGGACTGGTGCGGATCCTGAGCGAGATAAAGAACCACCGCGGGCCCAAGGTGCTGCATATCATCACCAAGAAAGGTAAAGGCTATGCACCGGCGGAGAACGACCAGACCGTTTGGCATGCGCCGGGAGAGTTCAATGTCACTACAGGCGAACGGCAGAGTGACAAACTACAAATCACAAACGACAAATCACAAACTCCCCCGCTGTGGCAGGAGGTGTTCGGAGAGACGCTGTTGGAACTGGCGAAAAAGAACGACAAGATAGTAGGAATAACGCCCGCTATGCCCAGCGGTTGCTCGATGAGTATCATGCAGAAAGAGCTGCCGGAGAGAGTGTTTGACGTGGGTATAGCAGAAGGACATGCCGTCACCTTCAGCGCCGGACTGGCGAAAGCAGGCATGCTGCCGTACTGCAACATCTACTCCACCTTCCTTCAACGGGCATATGACAACATCGTCCATGACGTGGCGCTGCAGAACCTGCACGTCGTCCTCTGTATCGACCGTGCCGGCATCGTAGGCAACGACGGAGCAACCCACCATGGTCTATTGGATCTGGCGTACCTGCGGCCTATTCCGAACATGCAGATCTGTGCCCCGCGTACAGCGGAGGACCTGCGTCAGATGCTGGCCCTCGCCGAGAACTTGGAAGGACCGGTTGCCATCCGTTACCCGAGAGGAAGGACAAACCCCACCCCAGCCCTCCCCTCTAGGGAGGGAGTAAAATACGGCAAAGGCGTGAAGCTGCGCGACGGAGAAGATATTGCCGTCCTGACTATCGGGGCGATAGGTAACACCATGGCGGAAGCGATAGAGTCTGTCAGTCCGAAGAACGGTCTGTCAGCAAAGCGGTCTGTCAGTGAAACGGTCTGTCAGTCCGAAGGACGGTCCGTGAGCTATGCGCACTACGATATGCGATGGCTCAAGCCCTTGGACGAGGAGATACTGCACGAAGTGGGTAAGAAATACAAGACCATCGTTACTGCCGAAGACGGTATGATTGCCGGAGGACTGGGAAGCGCCGTATTGGAATGGATGGCTGACCACGGCTATACGCCGCGGGTGATCCGGCTCGGAGTGAACGATCAATTTGTAGAACACGGCTCTACCAAAGAGCTCTATCATATGTTAAAACTTGACAAAGAAGGACTATGCGAATCGTTATTGCAGGTGCCGGTGAAGTAGGCACGCACTTGGCAAAGTTGCTGAGCCGCGAAGACATGGAAATCAGTCTGCTGGACGAGAGCCAGGAGCGCTTGGGAGACCTCAGCGCCAACTACGACATGCTCACCAAAGTGGGCAACCCTACCTCTATTCACGACCTGCGTGAGATAGGCGTGAAGGACTGCGACCTCTTCATAGCCGTCACTCCCCATGAGACGGAGAACATGACGGCTTGTCTCATTGCCAACTCATTAGGTGCAAAGCGCACGCTGGCACGCATCGACAACTACGAATACCTGCTGCCCGAGAACCGGAAATTCTTTGAGAACATGGGTCTCAACCACCTCATCTATCCGGAAGTGCTCGCAGCCAACGAGATAGAAGAGAGCCTGCGGACCAACTGGATGCGTTACCACCTCCATCTGGGACAAGGTGCGCTGGAGCTTTGCGTAGTTAAGGTGCGGGCTGGAGCCAAGGTAGTAGGTCAGCCCTTCTCATCCGGCATCTACAACCACGGCAAATACCGTATCGTAGCTATCAAACGCGGACAAGAGACCATCTTCCCGCGTGGTAACGACAGCGTGGAAGAGAACGACATGGTCTATTGCGTATGCCCCAAAGAGAGCATGGAGTTCATGCGCGAAGAGTTGGGCAAGTCGAAACGCGAGATCAATAACGTGATCTTCTTCGGCGGCGGACGCGTCGCACGCAAAGCGGCTACCGAACTGACGGAAGAGATGAATATCAAGATCATCGAGAAAGACCGTGAGCTTTGCAACATCCTGAGCGAGAAAGTACCGAACGCACTGATCATCAATGCCGACGGAAGCGACATGGACGTACTCAAGGAAGAAGGTATTCAGGATGCAGACGCTTTCGTAGCCGTAACCGACAGCAGCGAAGCTAACATCTTTGCCTGCCTTGCCGCACAGCGTTTCGGCGTACGCAAGACCATCGCAGAAGTAGAGAACCTCGATTATATACCGATGGCGGAA
>OCTX014551448.1_pt1 | contig 31614 bp, 52 predicted proteins | sample 1539691 | NCBI WGS metagenome assembly OCTX01 (sample SAMN02144231, study PRJEB22623) | gut metagenome | biome: sheep rumen | host: Ovis aries | place: New Zealand
ACGACCGCGAAGTTCACTGCGACGGCGGCGACCACGCTCACGACCAAGAGCGGTACGCTCACGGTCCCAGTGACGGTGGACGGCAAGTCGTTCACCAAGAAGTTCACGTGGGCGCTGTCGCTCACGGGTGCTACAGGAGCCACTGGCAAGACGGGAGCCACGGGCGCAACTGGCGAAGCCGGGGCAACTGGCGCCACGGGTCCTACTGGGGCTACGGGGCCTGCTGGCACCGCAGCGTACTCGTACGACCTGATGTGCAGTCCAGCCGTCATCGTGAAATCCGAAGCAGGGACGCTCACCCCGTCCTCGATAACGTTCTCGGCCACAAGGCTCCAGGGAACGGGCTCGCCGTCCGCTTACGCCGGCAGGTTCAAGATCGAGGAGTCCGCCGACGGGAGCACGTGGACCACGAAGTACACGTCTTCCGCAAACGAGTCGAGCAAAGCTTACAGCCCCACGTCTACCGTGAAACTCGTCCGTTGCTCGCTATATCTCGCAGGAGGTACTACGACACTGCTGGACACGCAGACCGTGCCTATCGTGGCGGACGGCCCGACCGGAGCCACGGGGCCCACGGGCAAGACGGGCGCGACTGGGGCGACGGGGGCCGTGGGCGCAACGGGCCCGACAGGCTCGACTGGCGCAACAGGCCCGATTGGAAAGACTGGGGCAACTGGGGCAGCTGGCGCGGACGCCTACACCGTCGTGCTCACGAACGAAAGCCATACCTTCGCGGGTGGCACCTCGGCGGCCGTAGCTGGCAGTGCCACGTGCGGCATCCTGGCCTACAAGGGCGCTACACAGGTAGCTGCGACGATAGGAACCATTAGCGGCCAGGTCACCGGGCTCACCACCAGCATATCGAACAATGGCAAGACGAACGCGTCGTTCACCGTGTCGGTCACCACGGCCATGACCACGAAGAACGGCACGTTGACCGTTCCCGTGACAGTCGACGGGCACTCGTTCACCAAGCTGTTCACATGGTCGCTTGCTCTCACGGGAGCGACAGGTAAAACCGGTGCAACCGGCGCAACGGGTCCGACTGGCGAGACCGGGGCCACGGGCGCTACCGGCCCCACTGGTAAAACAGGCGCGACGGGAGCAACTGGCCCCACAGGCTCGACTGGCCCGACGGGTGCGACGGGAGAGGCGGGGCCCACGGGCGCCACAGGCGCGAACGCGGTTAGCGCATGGTGCGGAAGCGAGTCGCAGACCATAGCGTGCACGACTGGCAGGGCGGCGACAGCGGCATCCACCATCACGATCCCGTTCACCGCGTACAAGGGCACGGCGCGAATCGCAGCCACCATCGCGTACTCGACGCTGCCCTCGGGCGTCACGCTGAACAAGAACACGGCTGGAACCGCGTCTGCGGCTGGCTCGCTCGTCCTCAACGTGGCGTCGGGCGCGAACTTAGGCGGCACCACGGCCGCTTACGACAACGTGACCATCACGCTGACCATCACGGCCGATTCCAAGGCATTCGTTCAGTCGTTCACCTTGTCGAAGTCGATCACGGGAGCCACTGGCCATACGGGCGCGACCGGTGCGACGGGCCCCACAGGGGAGACGGGGGCCACTGGAGCTACCGGGCCGACTGGCAAGACTGGCGCGACAGGGGCGACGGGGCCGACGGGCTCTACCGGCCCTATTGGCAAAACCGGCGCGACGGGAGCGACGGGCCCGACGGGTAGCACAGGAGCCACTGGCGCCACAGGGGCCACGGGCCCCGAAGCCGTCGTGACCGTGTACCCGACCGCCGTGAACTGGGCGGCTGGGACAGCGACACTCGCCGTGGTGCTCATGGTCAACGGCGCTGCGAAGACGCCGTCAACTTACAAGTGGACCAAAGGTACCTCGACGACATCGCTCGGCACTGGGGCGACGCTCGCCGTGACCGACCTCACGACCGTGTACCACTGCACGGTTACTTGGTAGGAAGGAGACCATCGTGAAGATTCTCATAGCAGTTCCGACATTCGAGAACATCACGCCGGACACGTTCAAGTCCATCTACGGGCTCGACCCGTGCGGAAACTGGCTCGTGTTCGACTTCCTGCGCGGGTACGACTGCGCCCAGGCGAGGAACAGGATCGCCCAGGAGGCCATCGACGAGGGCTGTGATTTTGTCCTCATGGTCGACAACGATATCGTGCTCCCGAGCGACGCGCTCAAGCACATGCTCGAGGAGCCCGTCGACGTGCTCCTGGGGGCCTACGCGAACCGCAACGGGAACAACGTGTACACGGGGGCCACGTGCCTTTGCAGGCTCGACGCGCCCGACGGCTCGGATTACTACCACTACCCGACCGAGTCGGAGTACAGCGCCCAGGAGGTCAAGGCGTTCGCCGACGCGGGAATCAAGCGGCTGCGCATCCACGGCGGCGGCTTCGGCTGCGCTCTGGTGAGGACCGAGGTGCTGCACAAGCTCGAATGGCCGTGGTTCAAGTGGGTGGACTACGAGGACGGCCACGGAACGCTCTCCGAGGACCTTTTCTTCTGCGAGAGGTGCAAGGCGGCTGGCGTGCCGATATACACCGACCCCCGCGTGAGGTGTGGCCATGTGTTCAGGTTCGTTCAGGAGGTGGTCTAATTGGCTACTCAGACTGGAAGCTACGACTTCAAGGCCGCGAAGGCGGTGCAGGACAACCTGGATAATATGGTAATCGGCGGTACTAACCTCATACTGAACAGTGCCGGCGTTTTGGGTGACCACTTAACGACTGGTAACGAGTATATCGCTATCAACGTCGGCAAGTCTTACATGAATGTCCAACACGGAACACAGGTGACGGTATCGTTCGACCTCAAGATGACGGTCAATACGGCCAATCCGACGCTCCTGGTCTACAATACGAACAACAAAGGCCCGAAGGCATTCTCGAATTCGGCTACTGGCACCGGGGGTGTCAGCGGCGTCTCAGTTTCGTTTACCGCAGCAGCCAACACTACTCTCGAGAGGCGCGTCAGCGTAACGGGATATATCAACGATCGTACGAGCCCGTCTCTGACCGACAACTATCTCGAGTTCTACAGTACGTATAACACTGGCAACGTGTTCTCGATTTCCAATCTCAAGCTCGAGCTTGGCAATAAAGCTACAGACTGGTCACCTGCACCCGAAGACATGATTCAACCCTACGTCATCGGGACGCAGACCGCCGCGACGCGTTTCTGGACGGGGAACTGCCCCGAGCTCTCGTCGCTCAGGGACGGCCAGCAGATCACCTACTGGTTGCCGTACGCGTACAAGGGCGAGACCGCGCAGTCCAAGGGAATCACGGCCGACGAGCTCGTTCCCGCCGAGACCATCACGACGTCCTACAACAACGACTGGCTCAAGCTCACGCTCGCCGACGGCTCCGACTCGGGCTGGATACCTATCTACTACGGAGGGACCTCGCGCCTCACCTCACATTACGGCGCGGCCAACGCCATCCACCTTACATACCGCGAGGGTTACAGCTCCGCCATCCCGAAGGGGTGGTGGTGCGATGCCAACTACAACACCGACGACGTGTACACCCGCTTCTCTGACACCGTCATAGCGGGACTCAACGGCGTAAAGCGCTACTCGCTGAACATGAAGGACGCCAACGGCAACTGGACGTCCATCATGAACCAGGACAACAACACGGCCAAGACGGGCAAGACCGCGTACACGGGCGGGCTCATGCTCGGCAACGTGCTGTACCACAACTCGGGCTCCAACATCGCAGCCGGCGGCAACACGGGCCAGATGAAGGAGTCCCAGGGCGCCATGGACTTCCGCTACAGCGTGAACGGCATCGAGAACGCGAGCACCACGGAGCTGCAGCTGCGCAAGCCGATCTACCTCGTCGGCTCGGTGCATGACGACGGGCTGTTCTACCTGAACACGACGAAGTGGTGGACCCAGACGCCGAACGTCGAGGGTACGGTCTACGTGCAACTCGGGACGGCGTACAGCTCCTACTACGCCATCTTCCTGTCGGTCAACAACCCGACGTACATTTACACGGGCGGCGAGCTCGTCGAATGGGAGAAGTGGATGTCCGACGAGGCCGCGAAGGTCGCGGGGAACTACATCGTGTCCACGGCGGCAAACGACGTCTGGATTCACACGGAAGACCACGGCCCGAACTCGTCGGGAGCCGCCACGACGAACACTTACGGCTGGCGCATCGGAAGCGTCTTCGAGCTGGTGCGGGCGGGACTGAGCTACCTCAAGATGTGGGTGGACGGCACGGTCGCGAAGGTGCGCGTCGGCGTCGAGAGCGCGGGGCACTCCATCTTCTCGCCAGACGGCATGGAGGTGTTCACGAACGCGAGCACGAGCGTGGCGAAGTTTGGGAGCACAGCGAGGGTTGGCGCGGAGAATAGTAATCATATAGAAATAGACAACGACAGCGTTGACTTCAAAAACTCGTCGAACAACGCAATTGTGTCCATTGAAAACACAACGGTGAACTCGACTACGTTCGGGCTCGTTCGGTTCATGCCAGAAAACAAAGTAAGGGGCGAAGAGGCGTATATACAAGGCCATGCGTCGAGTACGAGCAGCTCTGTGTTGATAGGCGTAACAGATAGCACTAGATATGCAGAACTAACGCTTTCGAGCCAAAGCGACGGAGCGTCTATGCTCTTTGCGTACGCATCGAAGATAAGACTAATCGGAGATGTGACATTCAAGGACGACGGACCGCTGCCCATAGCGTCTGGCGGCACGGGTCTCACCGCATCTCCTTCGATGCTCACGAACCTCGGCTCGACTAGCGCAGCCAACGTTCTGCAAGCGTCTCCCCGCCCAGGCATCACTGGCACGCTGGGAATCGCCCACGGCGGTACCGGCATGACCGGGACCACCAGCGCTTCCAGTGGCGTAGTCACCGCGGCCAGCGGCACGACCATCGTTAGCCAGAGCTATGCCAAGTGGGGCAAGGTGTGCCAGGTGTACGTTTCCTTCAAGCGAACCTCTGCCGTCCACGTCCCCGCCAGCGGCAACATCACAAACGTCCTGGTGTTCACACTCAACGACGGGTACCGCCCCAAGATTTACAGCGGTGGCTGGTCGAACGGCGACGGCGCAGGCGCTACGTGGTACACGGTCGGCACTGATGGCAAGGTGAACATCGGTGCGATGGAGGCAAAGAGCGCTGCCTGGAACACCAGCACGGACGACCTGTTCTCGTTCTTCTCCACGTTCATATTGCCGTAATGGTCATAGAGGAAGGAAGGGCCATGACCAAGTACATCGTAATGGAAATCCAGACGTTCGACACGGGCGCGGTGTCCACGCCGACGTACGCCTACGACTCGCAGGCCAGCGCGGAGTCCAAGTTCCACGCCATCCTGTCGAGCGCCGCGATCAGCAAGTTGCCCAAGCACGCGGCCGTGCTGATGACCAGCGAGGGCTACGTCCAGGAGAGCCGCTGCTACGAGCACGAGCCAGAGCCCGAGCCAGAGCCCGAGCCAGAAGAGACGGAAGGCGAGTAATGGTGCACTACCTGACATTCGACGAGGTGGGCATCACGGTGGCCGTCATCGGCATCGCGCTGGCCTTCGTGGTTCTCGTCTGGAACGCGGTGAAGGCCATCCACGACTGGCGCACGTTGGCCAGGAGACCGACTGCGGAGACGCTTTCCGACCACGGGCAGCGAATCCACGTCCTGGAGGTCCACATGCGCGAGGTCGATTCCAAGCTCGCCGGCGATTGGGAGTTTCGGCAGCAGGAGGCCGAGTTCAACCGACTCATGCTCAAGTCCATCAAACACCTTCTCCAACATGAGATAGACGGAAATGACAAGGAATCGCTCGTGAAGATGGAGGCCGAGATCGACGGCTTCCTCATCGAGCACGCCAAGTAAGGAGGGCATCATGTCAGAGGAAATGAAGCAAGTCCAGGCCGAGGAAGCGCTGCCGATGGAGCGCGCCAAGGCGATCATCACGCTCGTTATCACCACGTGCGTGACAATCGCCAACATGTACGGTTTTGCCATCGACGCCGAGGAATGGGTCAACGTGGCCCTGAGCGTCCTCAACGCCATCGCGCTGCTCTACACGTGGTGGAAGAACCAGAACCTCACGGTCGAGGCGGTGAGGGGCCAGCACGTCCTCGACTCGCTCAAGGCGATGAGGAAGGCTGCGTAACATGCTGGACGGAATCGACATAGCGAGCTACCAGGAATCGCTCGTGCCGTCGAGGATGGCCACGACGGACTTCATCATCGTCAAGGCGACGGGCGGCACGGGCTACGTGAACCCGTGCTTCAAGACCCACGCCAACCAGACCGTGAAATCTGGGAAGCTGCTGGGCTTGTACCACTACGCCCGAGAGGAAGGTTGCAGCGGGTCTGCCAGGGCTGAGGCCGCTTACTTCGCGACCGCCGTGAAGCCCTACCTCGGCAAGGCCATGCTCGCCCTGGACTTCGAGGGTGGTGCGGTGGACCTGGGTGCTTCGTGGGCCAAGGAATGGCTCGACGAGGTGTACAGGCTCACGGGCGTCAAGCCCCTGCTCTACAGCTACAAGAACTGCGTGAGGGCGCTCGACTGGTCGAAGGTGACTAAGTCCTACAAGCTCTGGGCGGCTCAGTACGGCAGCAACGACCCTACGGGCTACAAGAGGAACCCCTGGACTGACGCCTACGGTTTCGGGGCGTGGAAGAATCCGACCATCTACCAGTACACGTCCAAGGGCAGGGTCAAGGGCTACGACGGCTCCTTGGACTTGAACCTCTTCTACGGGGACAAGGCCGACTGGCAGAAGCTCTGCAAGGTGTACGGCACCGCGGCGAAGGCGGTGGACAAGGTTGTTTCTGCCGTGAAGCCCGTGCAGAAGGTCTCCAAGTTGGAGCGCATGGTCAGCGCCGCCGTGAGCTACGCCAATGACGATTCCCACGGATACTCGCAAGTGCGCAGATGGCCGTCCGAGGGCACGGACTTCGACTGCGCGTCCCTCATGTACCAGTGCGCCAAGGACGCTGGCTACAACGTTAGGACGGGCGTCGGCAAGTACACGGGCACGATGAAGGTGGACTTCAAGAACGCAGGCTTCTCGGCAATCCGCTTCACCAAGCTCTCCGACCTCAGACGCGGGGACATACTGCTCAACGTGAAGGACCACACCGAGATGTACATCGGCGGCGGGAAGTTCGTCGGTGCCCACATCGCCGAGACGGGCGGCGTGGACGGCCAGCCAGGCGACCAGACGGGCAAGGAGATTAGTGTCTGCGACGCCTACGTGCTCTCTAGCGGTTGGGATTGGGTGCTCAGGCCACATGAGTCAGAGTCCGAGGAAACCGAGTCGCAGAAGGCCTCGTATGTCCGCTACAGGGTGTCCACCGACCCAGATGGCAAGGTCTGGCTCGACGAGATGCGCGACCACAAGGACACGGGCGGCTCGGGTGACGATTACGCGGGAATCCTTGGGACTCCGATTCGCTGGCTCGCCATCGACGCCAAGAAGTACCGCGTCTTCACCGAGCGGTCGGGCTGGCTCACATGGGTCAAGAAGTACGACTACACCGACCTCGACGAGGGCTGCGCGGGTGACGGCTCGCCGATACTGGGCATCGAGGTAGCGGACTCCACCATCTGCCACGCGTCCCACGTCATGCGGGGCAGCGGCCAATGGTACGCCGACATGGTGGGCCAGAAGGACACGGGCGGCACGTCCGACCCGTTCGCGGGGGACTTGGCCAACAGGATAGACGGGTTCCGCGCCGAGAGGATGTAGAGACGACACTGTATGCCCCGCTTCGGCGGGGCGCTTTTTTTGCGCCCTGGTTCGTGTAGAATACGTCCAGGTACCAGCCGAACGCACCAGAAACGCACCAAACGCGGTCACGCGAGCGCCCCACCAGGGGTAACGGGAAGCCGCAAATACTAGCATAATAAGATGCTCTTGTCCGACCTGGGCAGATGCTATCCTATGCTATCCGACACTATCTCTACATAACCCCAGGAAAAACGGCTTTTATCCGATGCCGTCCGACATCGGCGCGCAATCGTGCGCACCGGAAACGCACCACCCTAGAGCGCCCAGGCGGCCTCGACCGCGCGCGCGACGGCGTCCATGTCGTCGTGGACGTAGATGCGCGCGGGGGCTATGCTCGACCACCCCGCGTAGGCCTTCAGGTCGAACGCGCCCATGTGCCGCGCCATCATGGACAGGTTGGAGTGGCGCAGCTGGTGGAGCGTCATGCCGTCGCACCCGAGCTTGTCCCGCGCACCCGCGCAGCCCTTGGAGCCTGCCCACCAGCCCTCCATCGCGGCCGTCGTGAGCAGCCCGCCGCGCGAGTTGCAGCACAGCGTCGGCGCGTCGGCCAGCCCGAGCGCGGAGCGGCACGCGCGCCACTCGCGCACCTTGGCGGCGAGCCTGGGCGGGACGGGCAGCACGCGGATTCCCGCGTCGGACTTCGGGGGCCCCACGGTGCGGTCGGCGGCTCGCACGGTCGCGTCCACCCTCGCGTAACGGCCGTCCACGTTCGCGTCGGCCAGGGCGCACGCCTCGCCCACGCGCAGCCCCAGGCACGCCATGAGGTAGACGGCCATGGAGCGCCCGTCGAGCGGAAGGGCGTCCACGCGGTTGAGGAGCAGCTGCAGCTCGCCGGGTGACAGCGCCTCGCGCTCGGCGGCGCGCACCTTCGGGCGGCGCACGCGCTCCATGGGGTTCGACGCGATCCTGCCGTCCTCTGCCGCCTGGCGCATGATCGCGCCGAGCACCTGGTGGAGCTTCGCGAGCGTGGACGGGCTGTACTCCGCGCCCTTCAGCGGGTGCGACCTGAGCCATAGAAGCGCCTCTCGGCAATCGTCGGGAGACACCTCGTCCATGCGCATGGGACCGAGGGGGGAGCGGGAGAGGGCCGCGACGCACGTGGCCTCGCTCGCGACGGTGTTGGGGGACAGGGCGCACGCTCCCGCGCGCCAGGACGCCCAGGACGCCGCGTAGGACGCGAAAGTGTCGGAGTTGGGCACGAACGCCTCGAGCTCCGCCACGAACTCCCTCAGCGCCTCCTGCGCCCGCGTCCACGTGCCGCCGAAGCGCCTCGACCTGCGGCCGTCGGACGTGGTGGCCCAAAGCCGCCAGCGGCGGCACTCCGAGCGCGGCAGCGGCCTGCCGTCGGGCCGCTTCCTGTCGAGCTGCTGTATGGTTGCGCCCGTGACCTTCATGGGGGCCTCCTAGCGGTCGGATTTCTGCACGGCGCTGAACTCGTCTGGCGTGATTCCAAGGGCGTCGATTATCAGCAGCGCCTTCTCCCACGTGACGTCCTTCGTGTGCCCCGATTTGAGCTTTGAGAAGTACGAGGGATGGATACCAGTCTTCGCGCATATGTCGGATGCCGTCATGTTCTTCTCATCCATGACCAGCATTAGAGCTTCGTAGAAAGTCATGCGTCCACCGTCCTTAATTACGTACAGAGATTTTACACGAAACAAGTAATTTTTTCCAATTGGGAAATTTCTTCTTGCGGAGTTCCCAATTGGCAAGTATGATTACGGACATGGGAGTTCCCAATTGGGAATCCCGGAAAGGACTCGACATGACTCAGCGGATAAACGAAAAGCTCGGGGCGTGGCTGCTCCAGGACGGGCACACCAGACAGATGCTCGCCGACGAGATTGGCATCACCAGGCCGACGCTTAATGGCAGGTTGAGCGGCGAGTCGAAGTGGAACTGGGACGAGGTAATCGAGGTCGCCAGAATCACCGACTCGACTCTTAACGAGCTGGCTGGCATCGGCGAGTAGCCGCGCTCCCGCCCTGGGACGGCGCTAAAAGCACCACGCACCTTGAAAACGCCGCCGAAGCGCCGAGGATGAGGGCCGGGCGCGAGGCAACGAGAACAGACAGGACGTCGGGCGCTTCCCGCACGGCCAACCCGCACGGCACCGCGCGCCTCCTTTCCAGCGGTGGCCGTCCTCTGGGGGACGCTGCGAAAAAGCATACCTTCGTTCATGCGCATCAACTGACCACATACAGAGCCGCGTCCCCGCTTGTGCAAGGGCGGATGGGCTGGCCGCGCGTGGTGCGCCCGACAATCGACGGAAAGGGGGACGCGATGGGTCCACCGAATTACATGACCGTGGACGCGTTCTGCGCCATGGTGTACGGCCCTAACTGGGACGCGACGGACAAGAGCAGGAAGAGCAAGCGGGACACGGTCTCGCGGATGTGCCGCGACGGCACGGTCGAGGCGAGGAAGGTGGGAAGGCGATGGCTCATAGAGATGTGAGGTCGGCGCGCCGCGGGTGCCACCGCGGACGCGCCAGCGCCATGAGGGATGACACGAACATTGTACAGGAAAACATACAGCGCGAGTGGGAACGCGGGATCGACTGGGCGTGCGTGGCGCTCACGCTGACATTCGGCCCGATGCTGGCGCTGGGAATCTGGATGGGGTGGTGAGAGTGGAGCCGATGTACGTGACGCGGGAGATGATCATCGCGGCCGAGAAGTTCCAGAGCGCCTGCATCGACGCGGGGTTCGACTACGCGTCTGTCCGTTACGAGGACAAGAGCTGGTCGCTCGACGGGAACGTGCTGCTGCGCGTGTTCGGCATCGACCGCGACAACAAGTCGCACGAATGGAGCCAGCGATGAGCCGCGAGAAGGCGTTCCTTTACGAGGACGGGACGCAGCGCCTCGGGTTCCTGGGGCTGGTGGACGGCTCGGGCGCGACGGTCTACATGGTCGACGTGGAAAACAACGAGCGGTTCACCTACGACGGGTGCGCGGAAGCGCTCGAGGCGGCACTCGACCGCGTGACGGAGCTGGAACGGCTGACGGCCGAGCTGGAAGGCCAGCTGGCCGACGCCGACGCCGAGATAGCCGAGCTCGCCAAGCGCAGCGATTCGCTCGGGCGGCTCGCGTGGGACGCGGTGCACGAGGGCACGTTCAAGCCCGCGGGCCGCAAGACGGTGCTCAAGCGCAGGCTGTCCTCGGCTCTGGGCGGGGAGGCGGGCGTATGAGCGCCTACGACAACTACCCGCCTGGAACGTGGGCTGGCGACCCGCTCGCGCCGTGGAACCGACAAGACGATGACGAGCCCGACCGGGAGCGCGCAAACCACGAAATCCGCGAGGGCGTGCGCGAGCTCTACGACGAGCTTATGAGCAAAGCAAGGGAAGGAGAACGCGAATGAGCGAGAGAGCCTACGAGGAGAGCACGACGCTCGCCGAGCACCGCGATCACATGGAGGAGGCGATGAGGACGCTCTACGGCCTCGTCGACGAGTTCGCGGACAAGTACCACCTGTCGGGGAACGACGTCACGGCGCTGCTCATGAACATCCTGCTCACGAAGTTCAGCAACGTCTTCATGCTGGCGCACGACCATGCCAGGTACGAGAAGACGCTCGAAGACCTCGAGAGGATTCTCGGAATCGGATAGGAGGGAAAGACATGGCTTACACGATTAGCAGGGGGGTGTCCCCCAAGCCGCTCAAGGCGGTCATATACGGCGTCGAGGGCGTCGGCAAGACCACGTTCGCGGCTGCGTGGCCGAACGCCGTCTTCATAGACGTCGAGGACGGCAGCGGCCACTACGACGTGGCGAGGTTGCCGCGCCCGACCGAATGGCTGGGGCTGCTCGCCGAGGTGGAGGCGGCTGCGAAGATGCCCGAGGTCGGCACGCTCGTCATCGACACGGCGGACGCCGCCGAGGCCCTGTGCACGACCCACGTGCTCACCGTCAAGAAGTGGAAGAGCATCGAGGACGCCGGTTACGGCAAGGGCTACACCTACCTGGTCGAGGAGTTCGGCAAGCTGTTCGCGACGCTCGACAACGTCATCGCGGCGGGCAAGAACGTGCTCGTCGTGGCGCACGCCCAGATCAAGAAGTTCGAGCAGCCCGACGAGATGGGCGCATACGACAGATGGGAGCTCAAGCTCCAGAAGAAGTGCGCGCCGCTCGTCAAGGAATGGTGCGACCTGCTGCTGTTCGCGAACTACAAGAACGACATGATGAAGGACGAGCAGACCAAGAAGTACAAGGCCACGGGCGGCAAGCGCCGCGTCATGTACGCGACGCACACCGCCGCCTACGACGCCAAGAACCGGCTGGGGCTCGCCGACGAGCTGCCGTTCGAGTTCTCCGCCATCGCGGACAAGGTAGTGGACGGCGCGAAGGCCGGGCCCGAGGACGATGCCGAGGCGCAGGCCGGCGCGGAGGCGGGCGCGCAACCCGAAGCCGACGCCGTCCAGGCGTCCGACCTCAAGTTCGTCGAGGTGACAGAGCCCGAGTTCGCGCAGCTCCACCAGCTCATGGCCGACTACCAGATTAGCGAGGCGCAGCTGAGGGATGCCGTCGCGTCGCGCAAGAACAACCACTACACCGAGGAGACCCCGATCTCGGAGTACTCGGTCGACTTCGTCAAGAACACGCTGCTCAAGCACTGGGAGAAGATCGTCGCGACCATCGATGACCGCGGCGATGTGTACAAGATTCCCTTTTAGGGAGGAAGGAAGTAGGAAATGACCGCACTAGGCTGGGACTCCACGATCAAGAACGACGGCGGCGATTTCAGGCTGCTGCCGGAGGGCGCATACCCGTTCACCGTCAAGTCGATGGAGAAGGCTTACAACAACGGCACGGGCAAGATACCCGCGTGCCCCATGGCGAAGGTCATGCTGCGCGTGGGCACGGGCTCGGAGGTGTCCGACGTCACCAACAACCTCTACCTGGACGATTCGCAGGAGTGGAAGCTGTGCCAGTTCTTCCTGGCGCTGGGCATGCGAAAGCACGGCGAGGAGCTGAACCTGCGCGAGTTCGACAACATCGTGGGCAAGTCGGGATGGGTGGAGCTCGAGCACTACAGCTACACCCAGGACGGCGAGGAGAAGACCATCAACTCGGTGGCGCGCTACCTCGACCCCGCCGACGCGCCCGCGGACGGCAAGCCAATCGTCAAGGACGGCGGCGAGGACGCAGTCGCCGCCGACGAATGGTAGAGCTGAGGGGGTACCAGGAACAGGCAGTGCAGGCCGTGCGCGGCGAGTGGGCGGAGGGCAACCGCTCGACGCTGCTCGTCATGGCAACGGGTACGGGCAAGACCACGGTGTTCGGGGAGGTGGCGCGGCGCTCCGTCGAGAACGGCAGCGGCGTGCTCGTCCTCGCGCACCGCGGCGAGCTCATAGAGCAGGCGGCGTCCAGGCTCTCGGCGATGTGCGGGATTCCCGCCGCGATCGAGAAGGCGGGCAGCAGGTGGGACGACGACGGCACGTGCGCGCCGCTCGTCGTTGGCAGCGTGCAGACCATGCAGGGCCAGCGCCTAGACGAGTTCCCGCTCGAGGACTACAGGGTGCTCATCGTGGACGAGGCGCACCATGCGGTGTCGGACTCGTACCGCCGCATCATCGAGCGCCACGCCGAGGGGGGCGGCTTCCTGCTGGGGGTCACGGCCACGGCCGACCGCGCGGACAGGCGCGGGCTCTCGGAGGTGTTCGACTCCATAGCCTTCGAGTACCCGCTCGCTCGCGCCGTGGCCGACGGCTACCTCGTCCCGATTAGGGCGAAATGCCTGCCGCTCGAGATTGACCTAACCGCCGTGAAGGTATCCCACGGCGACTACCAGGCGGGGGAGCTGGGCAGCGCGCTCGACCCCTACCTGCCCGAGATCGCGCGCGTCATGGCCGACGAGTGCGCGGGGAAGAAGACTGTGTGCTTCCTGCCGCTCGTGGCCACCGCCGAGCGGATGGCCGAGGAGCTGAACCGCGCGGGGATGCGCGCCGTAGCGGCGAGCGGCTACGACACCGCCGAGGAGCGCGCCCGCAAGAAGCACGCGTTCGAGCACGGGCTGTACGACGTGCTGTGCAACTCGATGCTCTACACCGAGGGCTGGGACTGCCCCGCCGTCGACTGCGTCGCGGTGCTCCGCCCGACGAAGTCGCGGGGGCTCTACGCGCAGATGGTCGGGCGCGGGACGAGGCTCTCGCCGGGCAAGGACCACCTGCTGCTGCTCGACTTCCTATGGATGACCGAGAAGCACGACCTGGCGCGGCCGGCGTCGCTGCTGGGACGGGACCCGAAGATCGCCGAGAAGATGACGGCCATGCTCGAGGAGGGCGAAGGCGAGTACGACCTCGAGGAGCTCGCCGACGATGCCGAGCGCGACGTGAGGGCCGAGCGCGAGGAAGCCCTTGCGCGGGAGCTCGCGGCCCAACGGAAGAAGAAGAGCAAGCTCGTCGACCCGCTCCAGTTCGCGGTTTCCATCCAGGAGCTCGACCTCGAGAACTACGTGCCCACGAAGCTTTGGGAGTACGGCGACGTCACCGACGCGCAGCGCAAGACCATCGAGAAGTTCGGGGTGGCGTCCGACGGCATCGAGAACGCGGGGCAAGCGTCAGCGTTCATAGACGCGCTCATGGCGCGCGTCGACAGCGGACTCGCCACGCCGAAGCAAATTCGCTGCCTTGAGAAGTTCGGGTTCCAACATGTTGGCACGTGGAGCTTCGAGTCGGCGAGCGCCATGATCGGCAGGCTCGCCGCGTGCGGCTGGAAGCCGTGGAGGCTGCGCGGCGTCGACCCCAAGACGTACGACCCGAGGGGTGAGGTGGCATGAGCGGCTACGACCTCATGGAGGCGCTCGACGCCATAGACCCGTCGGGGCTCCATTACGATGACTGGCTCGCCGTCGTCCAGGCGCTCCACCACGAGGGCTACGACGAGGCGACCGCGCGCGCGTGGACTTCGAGGGACGTGCGCCACGACCACGAACAGCGGCTCGAGAAGCTGTCCTACAAATGGTCGACGTTCGGGCGCAACGTCGGGAGCCCCGTCACGGGCGGCACCATCGTCAAGCTCGCGCAGGAGCGTGGGTGGCGCGGAACGTGGTCAGACGAGCACGACAAGCCGCACAGGGCGCTTTCGTGGGACTCCGTCATCGGCGGCAACGTCGAGGACGATCCCGTGCTGGTCGACGCGGCGAGCGTGGGCGAGTACGATGCCGACGTGCACCCGATGTACCCGGAGGGCCATGAGGTCGAGGAGCTGCAATCGTTCCTGTCGGCGCTGTTCGAGCCGTCGGAGCGCATCGGGTACGTGTGCGATTACGAGGAGGAGCAGCGCGCAGACGGCACCGTGAAGTACAAGCCCGGTTCCCGAGGCGTGTACACGCGCACGATGGGCGACGTGTACGAGGCCGTGGGGAAGTCGGGCCTCGAGGGCGGGTTGTCGTCCACGCTGCACGACGAGTCGGGCGCGTGGATCAGGTTCAACCCGCTCGACGGCACGGGGGTCGGCAACGCAAACGTGACGGCCCACCGCTTCGCGCTGCTCGAGTCCGACGAGATGCCCCAGGGCAAGTTCGCCGCAATCGTCAAGCAGCTCAACCTGCCCGTCGCCGCGATGGTCGATTCGGGAAACAAGAGCCTGCACGCCATCGTGCGCGTCGACGCCGAGGACGCCAAGCAGTACCGCGAGCGCGTGGAAACGCTCTACGCGAGGTGTGAGAAGAACGGAATCGCCGTCGACAAGGCCAACAAGAACGCCAGCCGCATGTGCCGCATGCCGGGCGTCAGGCGCCAGGGACGGCGCCAGTTTCTCGCATGCCTGAACCAGGGCGCGGGCGACTGGGACGAATGGTGCGAGTGGTACGAGGAGGCCACCGACGAGCTGCCCGACGTGGTCGAGCTGACCGACATGCTCGGGGACAACCTGCCGGCGCTCAAGCCCGCGCTCATCGAGGGGATGCTGCGCGTCGGGCACAAGATGCTCGTGAGCGGCCCGTCGAAGGCGGGCAAGAGCTTCGCGCTCATCAACCTGTGCATCGCTTTCGCGGAAGGTCTCGAATGGTTCGGGTTCAAGTGCCGCAGGTCAAAGGTGATGTACGTGAACCTCGAGCTCGACGAGGACTCGTGCTTCAACCGATTCAACGACATGTACGAGGCACTCGGGGTGAGCCCGACCGCAGGGTACATCGACGTATGGAACCTGCGGGGCAAGGCGCAGCCCATGCACAAGCTGCTCCCGAAGCTCGTGAGGCGTTGCCTCAAGCACGGGACCGAGGTCGTGGTCATAGACCCGATCTACAAGGTCATCACGGGCGACGAGAACAGCGCCGGCGACATGGCGGCGTTCGCGAACCTCTTCGACGAGCTGTGCGACCAGGCGGGGGTGTCGGCGATTTACTGCCACCACCACTCGAAGGGAAGCCAGGCAGACAAGCGCTCCATCGACCGCGCGAGCGGGTCGGGCGTGTTCGGGCGCGATCCCGACGCCATTATCGACATGGTCGAGCTCGACGCCGACGAGGGGACGAAGTGGAAGCATGTGAACGACAAGATTTGCGGGATGTGCGAGGCGGCCGCCGTCGACATGGGGTGCGCCGACGCATGGACGGCGCTTCCCGACGTGACGCGCAAGGTCGAAGCCAACGCGCTGCCGACCGTGCTCGAGTGGATGGCGCTCGGGGACATGGACGAGCAAGCGGCCGACCTCAAGGCCGCGGCCGAGAACGCCAAGGCTTCGCAGGGGGCGCTCACCGCGTGGAGAATCGAGGGGACGCTTCGCGAGTTCCCTCATTTCAGGCCCGTCAGCGCTTGGTTCGACTGGCCGCTGCACGTCGTCGACGACGCGCTCGCGGAATGCGGGGAGGCCGGTTTAGAGCAACCAAGCGGAAAGGGCAAAGGGAGAGGACGCCGCGGATGGTCCGAGGAGGACACGAAGAAGGCGGCCGAGGCGAACCGCGCCAAGGCCGAGAAGGCTCACAAGGCGATAGCGGAGGCGTTCACGGCCGCGCTCAGGCGGTGCGAGGAGCTTGGCAACGAGCCGACCGTCACGAACGTGTACGACTGCTTCCCCGACATCGAGGGCATCGAAGTCACGCGGAGCAAGGTCGACGAGTGGAGCAAGGACCGCAACTCGTCGTGGTGCCCGGTGCAGAAAACGAAGAGCGTCGCGGGCGACAAGAAGAGTAAGCTGCTGACTCTCGTTGAGACACCCAGGGAACAGGGAGAACCCATAAACGACGTTTCGGTTCTCCCTACATTGGATGACCCAGGGAAAACACCCCTTATATAAAGGGGGTATCCCCCCCTCCCTGCGTGAGGGAGTGGCGTTAACGCTCACGCCACTCCCCTCCCTACGCAGTGAGGGAGCCCCCAACCCCCGAATCCCGAATCGAAAAGAAAGCGAAGGAGAGACGAAATGAACCAAATCGAAATCACGGCGACGATGACGAAGACGAACATCGACGCGAAGAAGGCGACGATCACGTTCGAGCTCGACTACGACTCATGGGGACAGATACCAAACCTCGCTCGAATGACGGGTCAGGCCGTAGGCGTCATCATCTACCCGACGCAAACCGTCATGGATCTCGGTGACTAGCGATGGCGGATAGCTACCATTTCTTCATGGCGTTCGAGCCGCCGACCGCGACGCAGCAGGAGCATCAGGTGTCGGTGGTCCGCGACAAGAGGACGGGGAAGTACCGTCCGCAGTTCCGGCCGTCGGCGAATTGGGAGAGGGCGCGCGACGCGCTCTGGGCGCACATCGAGCCGTGGAGACCCGAGAAGCCCATCGCGAAACCCGGCGCCGTCCTGCTCGACGTCACGTGGTGCTTCCCCGCGGACGGCCATGCCGACGGCGAGCCCCACGTGGACAAGCCCGACACCGACAACTTGCAGAAGGGGCTCAAGGACATCATGACCAAGCTCGGATGGTGGGAGGACGACTGCCAGGTCTTCAGCGAGCACGCGACGAAGATTTACAGCAGGATTCCGGGCATCCGCATAGACATCGAGGAGGTGGCTAGGGATGATTAACGATCCAGCGCCCGATGACTTCACCCGCGCCCTGGGGAAGCGGGTCCGCAAGGCCATGGACTCAAGGGGCATGGCCGTCAAACGGCTCGCGTCCGAGTCGGGAATCCACTACAACACAGCGCTCGCGCTCGCGAGGGGGGAGCGAAACCCGTCCGCATGGGCGCTCGCCAAGCTGTGCAGGTGCCTTGGCGTGAGCGCCGACTGGCTCCTGGGGCTGAAAGGGGGGAAGTGATGGGATGGGACCAACCGCTGTGCAAGCGCGGGGAGCTCACCGAGCCGACCCACGCGAAATCCCCGACCCACATCGACGTGCCGCTGGCCTACGACGGCATGGACACCTCGGAGCTGCGCACGCTGACCTACGGCGGCGTGGACTTTATACGCCTAGACCCCGACGAGGCCTGGGAGATGCACGACGGCCGCATTACCGCTATCGAGCTGCACGGAGTTCGCTACGAGCGCTCAGACGCCCGTGAGGGCGTACGGGAATGAAAGACGGGCAACTTATCGGTTATGCACGCAATCGGACTGTAGGCGGTGCGAGAACCGTCTCAGACGCCAAGCAAGAGCGGGAGCGGAGGGCGGACATTCGAATCGTCTTCACCGACCCGCGGGAGCTTGAGTTCACGCTGCCGCTCAACCTCATGGAGCGCGAGATAGCGTGCATAACCGTGGACTACGAGGACGGCAGGAAGGAGCGCTTCGTGCGGACGTTCTACAACGAGTCGTGCGAAGTGCTGGACTGAGGAGGTGGACACATGGCGACTCTAGCCGAATCCGTGCACGCCGCGCTCTTGCAAACCCAGGGCGCGAGCGACTGCTACTCGGCGCGAGGGACGCACGAGGGGTGCGGCGAGTGCTGCGGGAGGTTCCTACCGCTGTTCCCGCACGAGACAGTCGCGTTGCGCCACGCGGCACGGAAGCTGGAAATCGAGCCCGAGCAGCCTGGCACGCTGGACATGCGCTGCCCGTTGCTCGACGTGGACAATCGCTGCATGGTTTACGACGCGCGGCCGACGGTATGCCGAGTGTACGACTGCGCCAAGCACGCAGCCGACCCGCTGGCGATGATGCGGGACGCCGAGCGCGGCGGGATGCGCCCGGGCATGGAAATCTACGACATGAGGGAGGTGATCGCGTGAGCTTCAACGAAGGGGACCTGCACGAGCGGTACGCGGACGTGTTCAGGGCCATGGGCATGGACGTGCCGCGCGAGTTCACTCGCGAGCGCCACGACAGGCTAATCGAGGGCATCGCGAGGTGCAGGGACATGAACGCGGCGAGCGTCATCGAGATAAACCGCCAGGAGCGCGTCATCGAGGAGCTGCGCGAAAAGGAAGCGGCGTACATGGACGCGAACCACGAGCAGGGAATGCAGCTAATCGAGCAGGGCAAGCGCGTCGCTGAGCTTGAGCGGATGCTTGAGCACGACAGGCTCGAAATCATCTGCTACGAGAACGACGTGGACGCACGTGACGCGCTGATATGCGACATGTGGCCGCTCGTGCTGGCCGACGGCGCATCGGAGGCGTTCGCCGAGCGTATGCGCGAGCTGGGAATCGAGGTCCCATGAGTAGAATCACGCCACAGGTTCTGAAGCAGCGCCAGGATTTGCCGCTGGAGCTGAAGGTAGTGCGCACCAAGCAGAAAATCCGCGATTGGTACGAGCACTGGCAGGGCGATGTGTACGTCAGCTTCTCGGGCGGCAAGGACTCGACCGTTCTGGTGGACATAGTCAAGGAGATGTACCCCGAAGTCCCCGCCGTGTTCTGCGACACGAGCTTGGAGTACCCAGAAGTTCGCGAGTTCGCGACAAGTAACGCCGACGTTATTATCAAGCCCGATATGAACTTCAAGCAGGTCATCGAGAAGTACGGCTACCCGTTCCCGTCGAAGGAGCAAGCGCTCTACATCAGACAGTACAGGCACAGCACGCCGAAGATGCGCAAGCTGCGTTGGGAGGGCTACCCGCCGAACGGAAGGTTCTGCATAGCGAAGCGATGGCGTTACCTGGTGGATTCCCCATTCGAGTTCAGCGAGCAATGCTGCGACGTGATGAAGAAGCGACCGTTCCACCGATTCGAGAAGGAGAGCGGCCTGAAGCCGATAATCGCGACGATGGCAGACGAATCGCGATTGCGCTTCCAGGAGTACTTACAGCACGGATGCAACAGCTTCGACGCGAAGATGGTCAAGTCAACCCCGCTCGGCTTCTGGACAGAGAACGACGTCCTCGGCTACCTGCGCGAGACTGGCATCGAGTACGCGGGGTGCTACGGCGAGATAGTAGGCGAGGAAGGCAACCTGTACGTCACTGGGACGAAGCGCACTGGATGCATGTTCTGCATGTTCGGGGTCTATAACGATATGGAGCCGAACCGATTCCAGCGTATGCAGCGCGAATACCCGAAGCAGTACGACTACTGCATCAACAAGCTGGGGATAGGGAAGGTGCTCGATTACGTAGGCATCCCCTACGTTTACCAACCGACGCTCTTCGACGTGGAGGTGAAGCGATGAGCGATGCATACGAGCGCAGCATGGAACTGTGCCGCTACACCAGGACGCCAGACTGCCAGCCAGCCGAGGTCGAGAGGCTGTGGCGGCGGGTGTTCGAGGCCGTGCTAATCCGCGAGCGCTTCACCCGCAAGGCAATCGACTACATGTGGGACAACCTTGCGCAGGGCAACTGGAAGCACATGCACCAGACGGAGTCCGAGCGAGTCATGACCGCCGACGAATGGTTGGCGGCGTTCTGTGCTGACGTGTACTACTGCTCCGACCGTTTCACCTTGGACCGACTCACGCGCTGCCATTGGACGTGGCGGCAGTACATGCACGCGGCGACGGGGAGACTGGCATGATGCGCGCGAAGGTGGAGTTCGCCACGCACCGATGCGACCGCATGCCCGAGGGGTTCAGCCTGCGGTGCTACGAGGACAGCGGCTACGAGTTTCAGTGGCCCGAGCCTGGTGGATGGGTGCTGGGGCGGCGCGACTGCGACGACGAGTGGATGACATGGCACCTCGACCACGTGACGCCGTGGCGGAATGAGCACGTGCGGTTCTGCCCGTGGTGCGGTGAGAGATTGGAGGGATCGGACGAATGACCGACAGGGAGAAAGCCGCCCGTGCAATCGGCTACCTCGAAGGGTTCAGCTCGATTATCTGGGCGCACGTCGGCGAGCGGCTGGGCGACGAGAGCGTGGTGGCGTACGACGAGGCCGTCGAGACGCTGCGCAAGGCTGTTTTCGAGAAGGAGGTGGACGATGACTAACGCGGCTGACGAGCTGCAACGCTTGCTGGACGAGCGCGGCATCCATTGGTGGGAAGGCGAGGACGAGCGCAAGACGCTGTGGGAATCGAACGGCCTGACATGGGAGTACTTCAACGACGAAAATGGCGATGCGTGGCTTGGATTCCTCGGCGCATGCGAGCAGGACATAACGCCCGAGCAGGCAATCGCCGCGACGCTGGGTGGGGTAGGTTCCGAGGTAGGTTCCGAGGTAGGTTCCGAGGTCTGCGGCGGGAAGCTGACAGCCGAGCAGGTCATGGCGATAGCGGGAAGGCATCAGCCTGATTATTGTTCTGACACGCACGTATGCTTCGACTGGCAGGCAATCGCCGCCGAGCTGAATGCGACGATGGGCGGCGGGGAGTGTGAAGTCATCAAGAGCGATAACGGCCTGAAATGCTCGCATTGCGGCAAGGAGCTGCCTTACGACCCCTACGCCGATTACGAGGGCAACTTTTGCGCCACGTGCGGCGCTCGGCTCAGATACGGAGGCGGTGGAGTGATGAACAAGCCAGAGGAATGCCCGTTCTGTGGGAGCAGGCGCGTCTACTACGAGGTTGACGAGTTCGATTACGGCTATATCGCGTGCCACGATTGCCGCGCCCAAGGACCGCAGGTCGAAGCCAAGCGCGGCGCAAACGCGAAGGCGGCGAGCCTGTGGAGGAAGGCGGTGAAGCGATGAGCATGTTGAGCCAGCAGGCGAAAGCCCTGCGTTCATGGGCAGACCAGCTCGCAGAGCGCGAAGATGAGTTCGGCGTAGTGGTGCGTGCGCTTGTCGCAGACTTGCGCGAAGCCGCCGACACCATCGAGAACTTGCGAGACTCGCTTAACGAAGTCGCTGACAAGTGGGCAGGCGAGATGATAATAGCCGAGGACTATGCGCGGGAAAACATGATGCTCAAAGCAAACAACGGCTCACGATGGTTCGAGCTGTTCGGCACGCCAGAACGGGCGGCGCGGACGCTTGCGAAAGCGTGCGGCGAATGCAGCGAGAAGTTCCCGTGTTCGGAATGCCCGCTCAGCCCGATTGTCGGCAGCAACGTGTACGAGTCTGAAATTCTCGAATGGCTGAGGGGTGAGAGCGAATGAGCGGAATCTGCGACACGTGCAGGCGCACGACCTGCGAGTATCGAGCAGATGACATCGCGGTTTGTGGCCTGCCAAAAACCGAGACGAACTGGGAGCGATTGTTTGGCACGCCCGAGAGGGCGGCGCAGACGATGATGAAAATTTTCGCCATGTGCAACAAACCCACTATCTACTGTGCGAAATGCCCATTGTCCAAAGCTCCCGCATGTTACGGCAATGACGATGGCGATTACGACGCATTTCTTGAATGGATGAGGGGTGATTCGTGATGTGCGATTACTGCGAGAACGGCAAGAAGACAGGCGATTTCGATGGTGATACCTATTTCGAAATCAGGGTCGCTAAGTACTTCGGCTATCCAGCCGCGCTGTTTACGTTCAGGAATGCCTACTGTATCGCGGGTTATGGAATCAACAACTGCCCGATGTGCGGGCGCGAGCTGGGAGGTGATGCTGAATGAGCGAAAAAGACAAGCAGGCCATTATCAAGGCGCTGGAATCCATAGCCAGCGCGCTCTCGTTCTGCGAGACGGATATGGAACTCGTCTTGCGTGACAGACTTGATGCGATTCATGGCGCAATTGACGAATTGAGGGGTGACGCGGAATGAGCGAGTACGTCGGCGAGTACGTCGTGAGCCTTACGCCCAAGACTTTTACCGACCTACGGTTTCATCGGCACGAGGAAATCGTGCGCTGCCACGATTGCGAGTATTACCACAGCGGCACGAATAACGGACGGCGTTATGCCGAACCGCATTGCCTTGCAATTGGCGAGCTGGCATACGGCGCCCTGTTTGACGTGGATGAAAACGACTTCTGCTCATGGGCAAAACGCAAGGTTGACGCGCTGGCGAGGATGCGGCGCGGGGAAGGGGAAGATGATGGCGCGTAACGTCGAATGGGAGCTGCTTGGCGTGACCATCGCGCAGTTCGCCCGCGTCGGCGCCAAGCCGTGGGAGCTGCGGCTGATGGCGCTCAAGGGCGAACGGCTTTCGTTCAAGGATATTTCGCGGCTCGCGTTCAAGTACGAATGTGACGTGCAGGCGCCAAGGCTGCGCGGGGAAGGAGAAGCCGATGAAGCCTAGCGAGTTCTGGAACGATGGCCGCACCGAGCGCGAGTTCGAGGAGAGCGGCCTGCAATGCTGCACGCGAACACAGGACATGGGCCACCGATGCGGCTACGTCGCGCTGCCGAAAGGCCACCCGCTGTTCGGCAAGGATTGGGATGCGTGTTACGAGATAGCGCCCGAGCTGGACGTGGACGGCGGGATCACGTTCGCCAACGGTACCGGCGACACGTGGATTCTCGGATGGGACGCCGCGCACTTGTGGCACAAGCGCGACTGGTCGATTGCATCGGACGAGTTCAAGGCGTCACGCGACAGGCATCCCGAGCTATACCTTGATTTCGACATGGACGGCTACATGGTCGACGCGGACATGGCCGAAGCCGAGACGCGCAGGTTTGCACGGCAGCTGGCGGAGCTGCGCGGGGAGGGAGATGGCGAATGACGAAGGTTCTGCCCGAGAACAAGGCCGACCTCTACAGGATGCTGCAGACGTCGACCGGGTGGTTCGACGGAATGATCGAGCACGAACAGGTCAAGCCACCGGAAGCCGACTACGAGCTCGGCATGGTCGAAAGCGAGTCCACGCACGTGTCCACGAGCCCGTTCGAGGAGTGCGACGTCGTGGTCCACTGCGACCGGCGCGTGGTGAGCAAGGTGCGCGGCCCGAGGGCATGCTCGCTGGACGTGCAGCGGGTCTGGACGAGGAGGCTGACGTTCGAAGACTTCAAGGCGTCCGAGTGGTGGCGACCGACTGTCGAGAAGTTCGCGGACGGGAGCTGCGACGCGTCGGAGATCTTCGTCAAGTCAGACAACTCCGAATGCGGCGTCGGGAGCGGCGCCTATGCGTACGTGACCGCCCAGTGCGAAAGACACTACCGCGACTGGCTGGGCAACACGAGGCTCGCCAAAGGGTACGACGAGGTTTCGCTGTGGTTGCAGGGGAACGGGGACATGGGCTTCACGCTCAACGGCAAGACCTACGAGCTCGAAGTTTCGGAGCTAGCCGATTTAATCGAGCAGGTGAGGGCGTTCGAGGCTGCTGGAATCACGTTGGAGGACGGCAAGCTGACCGTCGAAGTTGGTAAGGAAGTGAGCGAATGAGCAAGATAAAGGCAGTCGACGAGCTCATCGAGTGGGGTTACTGCACAGAGTCGGCCCCGTGCAGTGAGTGCGGGAAGCAGGTGCAGGCCATAGCCGCCGAGATCGAAGCCGAAATCGAAGAGCGGTTCATGAAGCTGCCCGTGGATGCGGACGGCGTGCCGATTCACGTGGGAGACAGGCTCGTTAGAGGAGCAGACGACGGCATCATCTACACCGTTGCGATGCTTGAATTCGATGGACGCAACTGGTGGTATGAGAGCGGTGATGACTGTTTTGCCTGCGATGGCTCGAGGCACAAGCCCCGCACGTTTAAGGACGTGCTCATCGACTTCTACAACGCGCGGATACGCACGAACGACTACGACCAGGAAGCTATTAACGAAGTCTACAGCCGCTACGCCGACGAAATCCGCGAGCTGATGGGAGGTTCGGAATGAGCGTGGTGACTCACATCCTCGCCGCGATGGCGGGCGGACTCGTCGCAATCGGCGGCTACGCCGTGGTCAAGGTCGGGGCCGAGCAGGAGCGCCGATTCGAGCGCATGCGCGAGGTCGAGCGGCTGCTGATGGAGTACGGCGAGCTGGTGGCAGAGAGCGCCAGCCGTCCCGTGCGCCTGGACGCGCACAGGTACGCCGAGAGGATTCTGGAGGTGGAGTAGTGAACAACTACAAGAACGACGGGGAAACGGCTGCAAATCAACGGCAAGACGGCGGGGAGGACAGCCGCGAGAAGCTGGAAGCGGACGTGATGGAGTACTACACGCACACTACGAGCACGGCGATGTGGCCCGATTCCGCGAACATAAAGACCAAGTGGATTTCGGTGTCGATGGACAAGGTGTGCGGCTGGCTCGACCGCCAGGCGGCGATAACGAAGGCCGAATGCCGAGAGCGAATCGAGTTCTACAACAACGGATGGGAAAAGGCGAACCGTGGATGGGCTGATGCCAATAGGAGGACTAACCAGCTCAACCGCGAGCGCGTTGACTTGCAGGAGCAGGTGGACGGCCTGACCGCCGAGCGCGACGAGCTGAAAGCCAAAGTGGACGACATCATGGACGAGCCTGACTACAGGGAAGCATGGGAGCGCATGCACAAGGAGCGCGACGAGTGGAAAACGAAATGCGAGACACGTGAAGTCGCTTATAAGCAGGCCGATGCCGAGAGGAAAAGGTACAGCGAGCAGATTGACGAGCTGGCCGCCGACCTCGAATCCTCACGCGCCAAGGTCCGCTCGCTCAAGGCCCACATCGGCAAGATGCAGGGCGGGCGTCACGTATGGCACGAGAGGGCGGAGTCGCTGCAAGCCAAGGTGGACAGGCTCGAACGCGAGAACGAATCGCTGGCGCGGGACTTGGCGGAATGCGAGCGCGACCGGGATGTCTACCGAATGGCCCTGGGCGATGCGAGGCGGTTGGCGCACGAAATCGCGAGGATCGAAGCCGGGGATGCGTCCTAGCGTACACAGGCGCGCTCGGATATGGGCGCAACATGTCAGTCGCAGGCTGCATGATGCAGAGGTTTTAAGTGTTAGGAGGCATTCATGAGCTGCGAGTACTGCGGAAACGGCAAGCACATCGAGACGGAGGTCGACGGGGCGGGAACCATGGTCGTCCTGGGCTCAGACCAGGGCGAGTTCCTGGTCGGGGTGTTCGACAGCTGCAGCGAGGACGTGACCTTCGAGTTCTCGGTCCCGCGCTGCCCGATGTGCGGCGGCGGGGCGTCATGAGCACCGCGACCGTGTTCGAGCACGCCCAGGACGGGGACGAGGAATCGATCGAGATGGCCTTCCAGGCCGTGGACATAGCGTCGCGGTTCTACTCCACGCGGGTCGCCGAGGCCGTGGCCGAGCGGTGGCTGTGGGGCGCTGGCTGGAAAACGGTGGCGCACATGCTCGGGTGCACCAGGCCACGCGCCTTCGCCAAGTGCCTCGACCTGTTCGACTGGCTCGACCGCAACGTTGAGTTCGACGACGGCGCTGCGAAGTACGTGGGAGCGAAATCGCATGCGGCGAAATCGCCCGGTGCGAATCCCTAGACGTTCATCGAAATCGCGACCATGCGGTACTGGGCGTCGACCACCTTGCCGTCCGGCGTGACGAAGATGCCCGCGTAGGGTTCGAGCATGCCGACCGAGCAGTTGGCGTCGCGCAGCAAATCGGCCGCCTCGGAATCCCAGTTGTACTCCTCGGTCAGCTCGACCTCGCCCGTGGCGGTGTGGTACATCTTGGCGCCGTCCTCGTAGAAGTAGGCGTAGTCGGATTGGGAGAACATCGACATGAAAATCGCTCCTTCCGAAAATCGTTCCGCAGGAAACCATCGCGCGGAAATCGTCCTGGGAAAATCAACCCCGCAAAAATCATCTGGGAAAATCGTTTCGCGGGAAAATCGTTTCGACGGATTTAGTTCCAGGCAAATAAATCGCCGGGAAAATCGTTCGGGCGCTTTTCCTCCCGGATAAATAAATCGCGCGGGGGCGTCCCCGCTCGGAAAATCAGCCCCGGCCACGGCGGTCGGGGCTTTTCCTTTTCCGGGGCTACTTCCTCGGCGCCCTCGCAGCGAGGCCCGCCGAGCCCTCGTCGGCCCACTCGGCCGTGGCCGCGTAGCCCAGCACCGTGAGGGCCAGCGCGGATGCCCTGGCGACCGCGTTCGAGCGGCCTACCGTCAAGCCGTCGCGGGTCGGCTGGTTGCCGCGCCTGTAGGCCACGTGGACCTCCCTCGGCTCGCCGAGCACGCCAGCCGTGTCCTCGACCTGCTGTACAGCCGCCCCTACCGCCTCGAGCAGCACGGCGTAGGCCGAGTCGACGTAGGCCCACGCGCGGACGCTCGGCGGCATGCCCTTGTTCGGGTTCTCCCAGCGCTTCGCGGTGTCGATCCGCACGCCGAGCTCGTCGGCAAGCTCCGCCAGCTCGATGCCGCACAGCTCCCGCCGCATGCGGAACTCGGCCGAGCTCCGGGCGTCGCACTCGTCGCGGTACGCCTCGTACTGCTCCTGGGTCATGGTTTCCAAGTCGATGATCATGGTGGACCTCGCTCTCCATCGTCGGGCGGCTCATCGTTTCGCCGCGTCGGCGGATATGATACCATGGGACGCGCGGGGGCGCGCCGCATCTGGGGGGGGGTGACGGCGCCCGTGTTCATATCGGTTTTCCGCCGCCGTCGGAAAAATTTTTCCGGCGCGAAATTCCTCCTGGGGGGTCACGGGGTCCGTGTTCATATCGACTTTTCGCCGCCGCTGAAAAAACGCTTTATGAGCTGGGGAGACACAACTCCTAGTGCCCTACTAGGAATTGGAATCTCCACAGAACCTCCACAATTGAGTGAAATAGGCTTATGACATGCGGATAGTCTACCAGACGGCCTGAAACGGCGTATGCGGCTGCGTAAACCCGAAACCGATAAACTACACCATACGAAACGAAACGCGGCCTTGCAGGGCGTCACAACGGCTCTAAACGCTATCGGGCAATAGCTTGCCCGCATTAGGCGCGCATATGGGGCCGTACGGCCGCCCGCGTCGAAGATCAGGCCGGCAGACACTCAAACAATCCGAGGCGCCCACGATTCAGCGCGCCGGCGCCCGCCTGGAGGCGCCCGGGACGCGAAAAAACCGGCGGATGATCGCCGGTCGTTGGTCCATACGTGACGAGGCCCGCCAAAAGCGGGCCCGCGTCTAGTCTCTATGTGTTCGCTCCTCGATCCTCGCAACGGCCGCGGCCGCGTCTCTATCATCCCTCCAGCGCTCAAATGTTCTATACAATGCGCGCGCTATGTGTAGCGCGATGATGCAACCGGCGGCAAACAATCCAAGGATCGTAAAAGCGTATTCCAGCGCCCCCATTATTCCGCCTCCAATAGCGCGCTCACGTCCTCGAGGCGTTGCACCATAGCCGGGCCGCGCTTGCCAAACTTGTGGAGCATTCCGAGGCGGGCCTCCTCGTCGACGTCTGCCGGCGTGCTGATGATGTAAAGATCATCGCAAGGGTTATCCGTAATGATCTTGTACAGTCTTTCACCCTCGCGCGTGATGATCGTTTTGCCGTTCACCATATTGAAGTCAAAAACTCTGTTAGTCATTGTGTGACCTCCTCGTTTGTCGCCTCGTTGGTTATGCAGCTCTAACAATGCTCACACATGCGTGGTTGATGTCGCTTTGCTCGTAGAATTGCCCGTCGACGGTGTACCATTTCCGATTATCGGAATAGTAGACGCGGCCGGCGTTGTCGATCGTTCTGCATTCATAGCCTTGCGTGCTTTCGTCTTCGCATTCCTCGCGCGCGTATTCTTCGCCGGTGTAGTATTCCCATTCGCCGCGCAAAAGCGCCTCGATCGTGTTTCTTACGTCTTCGCATGCCGCCTCAAGTTCTGCATACCATGCGCCAATGAGATTATCGCACATTGTCTCCAGGCGATTGTATGCCGCTTCGTTATGCTTCAGGTAAACGTAATGTTGGCCCCAAACGTCATATTCGCCATACATGAGCGATTCAAGATGATCCACGCGGTAACATATGGCGTTGAGTTTGCGTACGTGCTTATTCCAGACGTCGCATAGGTCCATGGAATAACACAAGCCATTATCTTTTACGGTTTCGAACTCGCCTGGATCGTAACAATCATCATAGGAAAATTCGCAGTCGAAGTCGCAACTATACCAGCGATTGTACTGCCAATGTACGCGGGCGCCGCTGATGGACTGCTCGAGGTCCCGTACACATTCCCAAATATCGGACTCGTAACAATCGTTGAACCATTGCGAGAAATAGGGATCGTTTGCGCGCTCCTCGGCATAGTCCGCAACCACGCGCGCGCGGGCCTCCTCGGTCAATTCGTCGAACGTGTAGAGCGTGATCGTCGTTTCTCGTTGCGTGGTCCCGGTTTCGGCGTCATACGTGCTGATGATGTCTGTCGTGGTCTTCATGATCGTTTCTCGCTTTCTGCCGGCCGTTTGCCGGCGTCCTTTGCTTTGTTCAGGCGGGCCCGCGTGAATGGGGCCCGCGTTGCTTCGATCTGTTACCGCTCGAGCCTATCGTATGCACACATTTTGACGTCTTTCACGATGTCGAAGCCCGGGCCCCAAATTGCAGAAACGCACGCGGGAATATAACACCATGGAGCTATTTCATACGCGCGCCGCGCGGCCGCGTCGATGATCCCGCGCCTCGTCTTTGCGCGCGTTATGAACTGATAGATAACAGTTACTATGTCTCGATCATCTAACGCGGGTTTTTCGTTGATGTCCTCGAGGTAACTAGCCGGGATCGTCATTACATCGGCGCATGCTGTGAACACCTGATAGCCCTTTGCGATCTTTTCGGCGCTAAGTGAAACGACGCGGTAATAATTGTCATTCGGGAATAGGTAACACGTCCCGCCATTGTCGCGTGCGTAACTCTTGCCGGTTAACGCTATTTTTTCAAACTCGTACATTGTTCGCCTCCTTTGCGGGCCCTTTGCCCGCGTCTTAGTTGCTTGTTACCGCGCTATTTCCGGCCGGCTTAGCTTGTTATCGATCGCGTGACTTTGCCCCATACAATGAACAGTCTGCAGCGCCTCGAGGATCGCGTCCGCGTCGCCAAAAGCCAAACTAAATGCAATGTTTTCTGTGTGGCAATTGTCCCATTCTAGAATGCTCGAAACCTCGTCGAACGTTTCACGGTTCATCAGCTGCAGCGCCTCGCTATATGTGACGTTTAGCCGCATGTTATCGATCATGCCGGCTATGTTCTCGAGGCGTGCGCGGCCGTTGTAATCGTTCATCGTGTAGCCTCGAGGCGGGCAAAAGTCCGCACATGTGTAGCTCACGAAACGCGCCCATTCTTCAGCGGTCCTTTTCATCGTTGAGCCTCCTCGCGATTCTTTCCTAGTTGATCCTAAACGCACGAAACCTAAAAGGCGATTGATCGAAACCGAACACGTAAACGCAACCAGTTTTGTAGCTATATCCGTAGAGCCCGCGCGCGTACGTGTCCTTAATGCCGGCAAACATTCGCGCATGTTCTGTGCAGTCTTTCAGGCGGTCAAACGTGAGCGCATAGCCGGCGCCCATAATGTTTTGATGGAACACTGCAAACGGCCGGCCGCTTTTCTCGCATGCTTTGCGCGATTCTTTGACCGCTAACAGCTGCCATTTAGTGAGCGTCATAGTTATGCCTCCTTTGCATTCAGATAGGCCTCGAGTTTTTCGGCCTTTTTGCGTGCGAACTCGAGCTCACGTTTTGCCGCTTCGCGATCCCGCTTTGCGTCTTCGCGCAATGCCCGCGCGCGCTCCTCGTGAGTCTTTGCGGCCTCCTTGCAATTCGCCGCCTTTTCCTCGTGGCGTTTAATCTCTTCGCGCCAAAAGTCCGCGTACGGGTCCGCATGGACGTATTCGGGCATAAGCACCTCGATCACGTCCGCGCCGGTTACCTCGTTAAACATTTTGTCTTGGAGCCGGTCCGTGTATTCGTCGTATATGTTGACGACGCGCCAATCCTGCAGGGCGTTGCATAGATAATGCCGCGTAGAATCGGCGGGATCGTATTCGCGCGCCACGATAACGGACCCGCGCCGGCCGTCTTGATCTTTGCGGCCCCATCCCCAAGGCGTGTATCTATCGTACGTATAGACAAGTTCGCGCGCCGGTTCGTACAGTTCGCCGGCTATGACCGCGTAACGATCGCAACCCTCGAGCACGTTCGCTCGCAAGTTTTCGATCGTTGACCACGTGCCACGATCGCGAACCAACAGCCCGCGCGGGGGCTCCTCCATCGATCGCCATTGCCACGGCCAACGCTCGAGGTAGTTTTCATTGCATACATGAGTTGCGCACCGGCTTGCGAGCTCTTCGATCGTCCACGGGTCCGGGTGATAGCCGTTTGTGTCGTAACGTTTCCACAACATGCCGTCAAGCGCCAACAGCTCGAGGCCCTCGCCTCGCCATGTGTAGGTATTGCCGTCTTTGCCGGTGTACTCGAGCGGGCCGGCGGCGCGCATTGCAACCGGCGCCGATTCCGCATAGTGCAATGGCATGACGATGTCAGCCGTCACCGGCTCCAGGCGCTCGAGCTTGCAGCGTGGCGGCGTTACTACCTCATACCCGTGCAGCGTTGCGGTGTACTCTTTCATGGTTTCACCTCCTGCCGGCCTCCTGCCGGCGTCCAGGCGGGCCGTCTTGCCCGCGTCACGTGGAGCCTAGCACGCCGGCCGCGGCCGCGTCAACCTTGCGAGGCGGGCATGCCGGCCTCGCCGCGTTCGATCGTCGAGCGCATGGAGTATGCCCAGCTCAGAGCGTGATTCTGGGCTGGGATGCGAACAGATGTAGCACGAACAAAAG
>OCTX011877766.1_pt1 | contig 31576 bp, 36 predicted proteins | sample 1539691 | NCBI WGS metagenome assembly OCTX01 (sample SAMN02144231, study PRJEB22623) | gut metagenome | biome: sheep rumen | host: Ovis aries | place: New Zealand
AAACGTGCTCTACAAGACCATCTATGAGTACAACGAGGACGACGACGAGTATGTTCCGCACAAGTTCCTTACCTATTGGACACTCAAACGCTGGTTTATGTTTTTCCTGGACTACTACAAGGGCCTTGAGGCAACAAGATGTGACCATACACAACGATATGACTCTTACTATGAGATGTGCGAGGCTGTTGAAGGTATGGAGTACAGCGACTACAGGTACCTTGACAAGTTATTCGAGGCACGTGGCGGTGCTGACATGTACAAGTGGATGGCTACGTACTGCTTCGGGCGCTTCAAAACAGAAGGTACGACGCTCTGGGAGTACATGTACTACCCTGAAATTATGCGTGAGTACTCGTGGTTTAGGATGAGGCTATCAAAATACGGAAGCCTCAGCGGCCCTGCCGCGTGCAAGGATAGAGAAGACTGCTGCGACTGTCAGGAATGGTTTGAAAAGGGTGGAATGGCTTTCTATCATTGGCTCAACAGCGTTGTTAGCAACTACGGAGATGACATGGTAAGCGAAACGCATGAGGCAGAACTCAATATACCGCTCCTTATAACCGCAAAGGCGGACGATCTTGGTGCATACCATGCCTTTTCGACCAATTTCGACGTGAATACCGACTATACGGCTACTATTACAAACAGTCAGCGCATCAATAATGTGGATGGAAAGACGGTGACTGGTAGCACGTGCGTCTTCTACAAGAACGAACCGTACCTTCTGAAGGATAACAGGTTCGACGGCTCCAATTATAGCACTGTATATAAGGAGCGCATGTTCGGTAATCTCAATCCAGACCAGTTCAACGAGTCCAAGAGGGACTATGATGAGTACACGAGCGATGGGATGAAGCAGTGGGACAAACTGATCAACAAGACGACCAGGCGGGTGACCATCACAGGTACATGCGAAAGCAAGATAAGCGGTTTGGAGGATGATGTCAAGTCATTCGATACCACTTCCAAGGTGCTTCCGTTCTCATTCCGTAAAAAGAACAACGGTACGTACGCATATCCGTTCGAAGGAGGCCTGATGGACCTGAATTACCACCCTGGCAATGTCTGTCTGCTTGGTAGGACCGATGATAACACCGATGACAACCATAAGGTCTACTCTGGTAACGTCCTCGTGTTTATTGAATACAGCCGAGAAGGTGCTACTACTCTTGTAGACACGCAAACTGGCCTGTATAACAAGGAGACGGGCAATATCGTCAGCCGCGCCACTCTGGAAGACATGATGAAGTACGGTTGTACGGTCAAGATAGGCTATTTTGTGGGTAGTCAGAACATGACAGGCTCCACATACAGCCAGATTAAGCCTGTTGGGTACTCGTATTGGAATACAAACCTGCCACTAAACAACGTCCTGTACGTTGACACCTATACACTCGAACTGCGGAAGCACCCGTACTACCTGACTGACAAAACGTCGTTCAACGTGCGCTTTCCGCAACTCACAAAGGCGGGTGAAACGGTCTTCACATACATAGCAATGGACGCCGACGGCATGTACATGGTACCAGCCATCAGACGCGACGATTACCTTGGTATTTCGGACGTTGAAAAGGTGGATGCGGATATTTATATAGATAGAGGGGTCAATGCCGCCTACGAGAAGCACTACAAGTTGGGTGAGATACGTGGTACGGACGAGTTTTCGACCTATGGCAACGGCGCCTTCAACATCATCAATTTGAAAGAAGAATAGCACATGGCTAACGGACTATACGGACAGATTATACCAGCAGCGATAACGCAGGACGACATCGAGATTTGGTACTCTTACTCTCCAACCAGGGGCGTGAGCAGTGCCGTTGACACTACCTTCCAGAAACTGGACAATACCATCCTTCGTCAGGAGGTTCGTAACGTCGCTGGAACGGGTGTCGACAGCGTTCTCGAAGGCGCCTACAAGATACACCTGCCGCTTACTGTGTTCAACAGGAAGGGCTTCTACTCCGTATATATCAAGCCACGCGAGATACGCGCCAGTATCAAGCAGGTATCGGCTCTGGCCGAGTTTGAGAACGTCAGCGGACTGGTATTTGACACGGCTCAGATGTCATCAGACATTCAAGCCTTGTTCAGACGCAACGGAGGCCTTGTAGGTTATCGCATCACCTATCTCAACGACGATGACACACGCCGAGACGAGGTGCGCATCATCACATCAAACAACCGAGTTGAGCCAGTGGTGAAGCAGGTTCTTTCACAGAACGCCCCGTTGACCAGGTACCGTTATAACAACACGTCAAGCCTTGTCTTCGTTACCGTTACGCCGTCGCTTCCTACATCTTATATGCCTACCATCGTCCCGTTCATTGGTGAGACGGGTGAGAACGTCATACTGACCAATACCAAGTTCACTCCTGTCATGTACGACATTGAGTTGACAGAGCACGACGCTGACACCATTTCTACCATGCTCGAAGGCGACCAGGTATTCAACCACGAGAAGGGCCTCATCACTACCTTCAACCCAGACGGTGAGATTTACCACCAGGCTCAGACATACCTCATCAAGAGCGAGTACACGGGCGAGCCTATCAAGAAGGTCAAGGAGACCAAGAAACTGAACGTGGATTACTCTGAAACAATTGACTAACAACCATGCCTATCAAGTTAAAATCTGGCTTTTCGATACAGATAAAGCACCAGAACGTTAAAAACGGACTGGTGCTTGAGACTGACTTGAGCACGATGGTCAACATGACCAATATCGTGCCCGACCAGGTACCTGTATACCAGAGTGGAAACCTGGTTGTTACCAAGAACCCGACACAGAACTACCGCAAGAACTACAAAACGAAGGCATGGGCTGACAGCATCGACGGATCCGAGTGGACCGAAGAGACTGTGCAGAAATACATTGCTGACGTGGACAGTTGCGACAGGACGCAGCGCCTGAAGGTCAACTACTCCAAGTTGCAGGATTTTGCCTACTACGGCTCTTGCGCTGAGTTGCTCAGGGCCTCGATAGATACTATCATCAACACTTTCCCAGGTGAGTTGTACGGGAAAGAGGGTAGACCGCTCTACCTTGATCCTCGCTTTTACGACAAGGACGTAACACCGTTCCCGCTGGTATACGACAACCGACAGTTCCCGAGTTGGATTAGCGCGAGCGATCCAGTGGTTGACAAGCCGCTGGATAACCCGTTCGGTATTGACTTGCACACAGCCGATCCAGACAGGGAGGTTGTGGCCGCAAATCCGTTGAAGTTCTTCGCTTACATGGGCTTTAACAACTACGTTGGTATCTTCATGGATGGCCTCGGAGAGAAGGAGCATGAGATAAGCGACTGGCGTGTCATCAAGGTGAACAACGAGAAGCCGTGCGTACCAGGTACCGTAGTCGCGAAGATACAACTCGACTTCACAGGTGGTAAAAGCGCTATTATCCTTTATATCTACATGGGTGCGGGCGAGTACGCGTATATGTACGGTTCAAATGACCTCGGTACGCTCCATCTCCGCCCGAAGGCTTCATACCTGACTGAGTTCTTCGATTCGCTTCCTCCGTTCGAGCACAAACTCCTTGACCCTGACACCTATCCCAAGTACACCGCGACGTTCGAGGTGGAGAACGAGATAGACAACGGCGTGATGATATCATACGAGACCTTCACGTTCCCTGTCACGGAGGGCGGCTATAACATCGACATCGTAGGAAGCGCCTTCGACCTATACATAAGCAAGTTGTCACGACTCGGCATGATGTATGACGAGAGACTGTCTGACAACCTGTACCGCTCGATGACGCACGAATCCATCAAGAACCTCGACTGGACCAACGGAAACGAGGAGATAACCGAGAAATACGCGCCTGGACTTGACAAGATCAAGAAGGTGCTTCGTATCATCGGCCGTTGTTTCGATGAGGTGAAGGCGTACATAGACGGAATAGGCCAGTCGGACACTGTTACATACAGCGACAACAACGGCATGACCAACTACGCCCTGTCTGACGCACTCAACGTGAAAGGTTGGGACATCTGCTCTATCAAACCATACTTTGCCCAGTGGTACGAGGCTGCTACTGGTGAGGCTGTCAGTCAGGAGGATGCACTCCAGGACAGGAAGATATGCGATAGCGGTGTCACTACCAACTATGCTATCGGATTCAGCCAGGACGACTACATCTATCACCCGTACAACAACGAGGCAAAAGGTGTGTTCATGTGCTGTGACAAGGCTTCCGAAGCCAACGATGGTGAAACCGAACGTCTTATCTCCGACAAGTACGTAGTGTACAACGGCAAGCGCCTCTTCTTCGACTGCGATGATATTCTTCGCATCCAGTATGAGGGTGATGAGGATGTTACCGAGATACCGTACAATGCCGACGGCGTTGAGTTGCAGTGCGTGGAAGATGGCGAGATGGTCACCAGGAAATACGACGTACTGGTGGAGAGGCGCCTCGAAAATGTCATTCTCCCGTTCTCGGACCAGGCGGAGTGGGGTTCCAATAAGATCAACTACGAGTTTCTGCGCCGCTTCATGCTCAATTCCAGCAGTATACTGGCCAAGAAGGGTACTATTGCTGGTATAGAGGAGTTGCTGGGCCTTTTCGGGCTCGTATCAAAGCGTTTCATCACCAAGAGTGAGTACCCGTACAACTACGGCCGCGACGATGACGGTAACCCCATCTACGTTGACGGCTATAACGAGACATTCGACTACATGATTCAGGAGGAGAGCGTGCTTACGCAGCCTATCCAGGACGCAACATCCTTGAAGAAGGACCTCATGGACATCGACTGGTACAACTCGACCAAGACATACCGATACAACTCACTGGCTGCCAGACACGGAGTTTACGAGAGTTACCGTGGACTCCCAGTGAGATACATCAACTACTATACAGACGGAACAGGCACTACCACAGAGCAATACGACGCCTCTGGCAACAGCAGGACCTTCGCCTACCGCAAACTGTATCCGTTCTTCGACAAGAACATTGAACATGACGGTGGTATGTACTACCAGATGTACGGCGGATGGCTGACACAAGGCCCTTACACCATCAGCAAGTACGGAGAGATATTGTGCGGGGACATCTTCACTGAGACCCTGCGCAATATATACGAGGTGACCTATCCGACAGACCTTGTCACCATACCAATCAACCAGGTACGTGACGAGTTCTACGTCGAGGTGGAGAACAACTCAGTTCCGTTCGTCATCATCAACGGCGTGGCATACGACATCAAGACAGAGTCCGTCAAGGTTGGCTCTTCCTACTCTGCATGCTCCTACATAGAAGTGGCTATCAGCAATGTAGGCCTGCTACTTGGACATAGTGAGTTCAACAGCGGACATCTGCTCGTATCCAACCCGTGCTACGACAACTGGACCCGTGACGTCGATTACACCAAGTACGATCGCGAAAGGCTTGTCAAGGTGTATTTATATAAAGTGGTAGGCTCCGCCAAGAAGCCGTTCAATGTCAACGGTGAAGTGAACGCAGGCGACGTGGTAGGTATCACATTACTTGACTCGGAACGCTCTGCTGACACAGCGAACAACATCGTTTTCATGTACGTCTCTGGCGACGATTCATACTCCAAGTACTGGTTCCTCAACGAGAGGGAGTACGCCTACAAGTTCCGCATGGACGTCGATCCGTCCTACGGTGAATATATCATGTCACTCTACCAGGACGGTTGGTACAGAATAGATGCAGACGACCCGATAGCCAAGTATCTGGATGCCATAGAGACCGTCAAGATCTCGAATAACCCGCATAGCGCCAAACTGCCTTATGACGACGGCGTCGAGTATTTATTGAGGTACGTGCAACTCTTCAAGCAGCCGCTGGCAGAAGGCGCCTTCAACGAGGAGTGCTACGAGGACGGTATAGTGGACACCACGGCGATTGAACCGATCGGCTTCCTTAACATAGTTGACGAGGAAACAGGTGCTATCAACGTACTGCGTGACGACAAAGTACACGGTTTCTACCACCACTGGCGAGAAGGCCAGTCTGGACTACGGTACGGCGCTGATGGAAATGAGTTGAAAGACGTGACGCGTGTGCTGATGTTCAGGGACACCAATAGTGTAACCTACGGTGATAACGATGTATGGTCCGACCTGGAAGACTCCAGTATCGACTGCATAATCAACACCAAGTACGTCGAGTTGATATTCAACGTATATCTGACCGACATCGAGCGGTACAAATACTTCCACGATGTGGTGATGAAGTACCTCGAACAGGTACTGCCGTCCACTATCATCTGTCGGGTAACATACGATAACACAGCCATCTACGACGAGGCGGTTGGTGACTACTACGCGGCAGCACCTGATAACCAACTCACCATGGAGGTTGGAAACACATTCATAGTAAGGTAATAGACACATGGCAATAGTAAGCAAAGACAAACTGAAGGGTTATTTCGAGCGGGGAGACCGTCCGAACGAGGAACAGTTCATTGACCTCATAGACTCTATGTACAGCAAGCAGGACGACCACGATTTCACTGCTAATACCATAGTGTCTACTGGCGGTACAACCATCCTGACATGCAAGGAAGACGGCGGGCACATGGGTACACTCTATGTGGATACGCTGTTCGTTGCAGGCGGCGAGTATGACCCAGGAAGCGATGTGCCGAGTATGTACGGGTACAAGTTCGACCCAGACAAACACTCGTTTGCTGAGTTGGACAATGACACCAACAAAGCGACTGGAAACTACTCACATGCCGAGGGATATGGTAGTATCGCCGCAGGCTTAGGTGCTCATGCAGAAGGTGGATACAACGCTAGTAACCCTGGAGGATGGGCTACTGGAACATCATCTCACGCAGAGGGTGTTCTTACAACTGCTTCCACACCATGCTCACATGCTGAGGGATATAAAACGAACGCATGTGGTAATGAAGCACATACAGAAGGAGATCAGACTATTGCTTACTCACATGCTGCGCACGCCGAAGGTAGTGGCTCAACCGCATCAGGAGAGAGTGCACACGCCGAAGGACATGCTTGCGTTGCAAAAGGATATGGGGCACATGCAGAGGGTGACAGCACTAGTGGTTTGGCTACTGGCGCCCATTCAGAGGGTTATAAGACGCTAGCCAAAAGTAACTACTCTCACGCAGGAGGATCCAATACTACTGCGCAGACGAACTCTTCATTCGTACATGGTAGCAACATCGCTGGCTCAACAAACTGTGTAGCCCATGCCGCGTTCGGTACCAATGGAAATATAGCGGCTCGCGAGAGTAGTCTAAGTAAGGCTATACGATTTGCTATTTGTAACGGAACGAGCACATCTGCACTAAAAAATGCCTTCGAGGTATTCTCCGATGGTAGTGTATCCTTCAATGAGAGTCAGTTGTTTACAGGTGTAACAACCACAGTCAGCAGCACGTCAACCGACAATCAATTACCTACTGCCAAGGCTTGCTGGGCTGCTATTACGGGTAATGGATTGACACAGGCGACTGGCGATAACAGGTACCTTCAAAAGAAATCAGACTTTAACAATAGCGATATTGGAGTCGCATGGGGGAGTAAAGGATTAACGATTAGCGGATCGAGCGCATCCGAGGCTAGTCAAGGACTGTTGGTTGGAAGTATCAATAAGACTTACATACGAAACGGTTACATAGACACGGCGAAAGATCTTACTGTCGGAGGAAATGCAACTCTAAAAGGCGGAACAACCGCTAATACGCTGACCGTAACAGGGTCTACTAACCTTAAAAGCGGAACTACCGCCAATACCATGTATATTAGCGGTAACTTCAAACTTAAAAACGGAGTTAGTGCAGACTCTATAACGACAACGGTTTTTGGCACCTCTACGGATCAACAATTACCAACAGCATTAGCCTGTTGGAATGTTGTTAATACTAGGCTTAAAAAAAATGGAGATACCGCAACAACACTAACGATTACGGACGGATTAAATTTCACAATTAGCACAGGCGTTACGTGGTACGAAAGTGGTGATTATTATTATACTTATTCGCCGAAATCATTTATGAAATTCGATTCTACTCACAAGGACAAAAATCTTCGAATTTGGTATCCTAGTTCATCTTATCCTAAAGGCTCTATCGCATTTATTCAGTGTGGAGATTCGCGAAACAAAGACATAGGTGTTGCGATAGGGTACTCCAATAACCAAACACAATTTAAGTGGTTTAACACTGACAATATGGTCTATATGCTTATATTCGGAGATAAAACATACACGCACGGAGGAGTTACATATGCAATACCGTCTGGTTATATAGAATGCAGTAAATTGTAATAACACACAGATATGGCAGAGATAACACAAACTCAGTTGGAAAACCTCGTTAAGGAAGCCTCACGGCGCGTAGTCAAAGAGTACGACGCGCACAGGAACGGAAAACCGCTCAACGAAGGCTATATCCGAAACGCACGGACGTACATCAAGAACATGATCTCCGATATGGTTTCAGGCCTTGACGACCTCTATCGTGAGGTACCGAAGAACGAGAAACTAGGTATGCCTTACAGGAAACTCAAAGGTGTATACGAGAGCCTATACAACCTCGACAAGATGTTGGAGGACATGGAAAGCAAGATGTGCTAATAAAAGCAAAAGCGACTCGATTGAGCCGCTTTTCTTGTTTTTAGAGGTTAGTGAACTCCTCTTTGTCCTGGTCGATGTCCTCGATGGACCCGATAGCCACCTTATACATGCCGTAATCGGTATCCAGGTCCACATATTCATGTGAGAATGGTACCTTGGCATTCTTAGCCTTCCTGGTCCATACCACATATCCATGCTCGGACACTGTCTCACCGATGTTCTGTTGGAAGGTAGAGCCAGCATATACCAGTTCACAGGTCTCTTCGCCTTGTTTTGTTACGTTGACTACCTGTCTCTTGTGGATGTCACCAGCGATGATGAAGTCACAACCAGAGAACGACGTCGGGTCAATACCCTCACCGATAACGGATTTGTTCGGAAGTGCACTTCCTACGACAGGCCCGTGGAACAGTCCAATGATAGGTGTTTTCTTGACTATCAGTTCATAGGGTATTTCAGGAGCCTTGTAGTCCTCCCAGATGGAGTACAGGGCATAGGCCACGTCATCGTCCTCGATCACACCACTCTTGTAGTTAAGTTCCTTGTCAAGGAATCGGCAGTTGGTGAACTTTGCTGTCTCGAAGATACCTGTAAGCGTATCCATGCGGACGTTGTTATTCACCACAAGGTCGTGGTTGCCTGAGATAACCAGCACAGGGCATATATCAGACAGTGAGCGGAGGAAATTTGCTACCGTGACATTCAATTCGTTGGAAACGGTGTTCTTCTGATGTACCAGGTCTCCCGCTATGATGATTCGACACTCGGAGGCAGGTGTATCAGCCAGTTGCTCCTTGATGGATGAGTAGAGTTTCTCGAAGCCCTCATTGAACTCCTCGATGCGCTGGAAGTTCTGGATATGAACATCAGCGATATGTACGATCTTCTTAATCATGTTCTACCTATTGTGGTTTCCGACGGCAAAAGTACAACTAATTTCCGATATATGCAAATTTCGGCTTGAGATACTGGCTATATAGGACTATCTATTGAAGAACGGTGCACCATACTCTAGTACGACTTAGATTATGTGGTTCTTGGTGACTATACATCTCTCTATTTTGGATATATCTACCGAGATACTATATAATACGGTACTGCTTAAGACATAATATACTATATTTTAACCCATATAACTGGTACTTAAGATATATTATAATATATTTTTTAAGATAGTACGACTGGAGAAAGAAAGAATAGATAAGAAAGAAAGCACATACATGGACGAGAACAAGCAAAACACCGTATGGCTGGGCCTCGATGTCAGTACGAACTGCATCGGAGTCTGCATATTCATAGACGACGGTACCGAGCGCGGTCAGATAGTCAAGTTGACTCAAGTAACTCCGAAGGTATCAAAGAAAATAACTGGTATCCAGTCCCTATTCGAGAAGAAGCGTATCTTCAGGGACACCTTGCTGACCGAGTTATCCAATTACCGCATCGACAGGGTTGTTATTGAAGAGCCGTTGCTGCTCAGTAACAATGCGAATACAGTGGCCACACTGCTTCGTTTCAACGGAATGATAGCCGACTGCATCTACGAGATGTTCGACATTGTACCTGACTTCATATCCTCATACGATGCCCGTTACTACTCATTCCCTGAGTTGCTATCAGTGCGTACCAGGTCCAAGAGTGGCGAGTTGTACCCTGCCAAGAAGGTCATATCTGAAGTGAAACACGGCGAGATAACCCTGTTCGGTGCTTATCCGTTCGACGTTGACAAGAAGGAGATTATGATGAACTGTGTCAATGAGTCGTACGGCGACATCGACTGGAAGATTGACAAGAAGGGTGAGATCAAGAAGGAGAACTACGACGCCTGTGATTCCCTTATAGCCGTGCTCGGGCACAGGAACAAGGAGAAGTGGAATGCGGCGAAGGCTACCATAGACGGTTTTGAGTATGACATCGTGGCTGGATACGTCAACTATGGGGTTAAGATAGGCGACCGCCACATCGAGAAACACCTGCAACTCCCGACAAGCCCTGCATACCAGGGATGACCTAAATTCTTGCATATTTGAGAAATTAGTTGTACTTTTGCATCCGAAAATGCTCGGATCGGATGTACAGCGACTGAAGCGCCTTCTGGATTCGTTCTTAGGGGAACCAAAGGCTGACTTGGCGGATGAGAATAACAACTTGGAGTATTCTTGTCCGCGTTGTCGTGAGATGTACGGTCCTGACGAGGATAGGAAATACAACCTGTCTGTCAATATCAAACAGGGTGTGTTCAACTGTTGGAAGTGCTCCTCTATGGATGACGAGATGCACGGTAGTATCTTCAAACTGATACGGGCATACGGCAATGAGGACATCTACCGCAACTATGTGGAGATACTGAAGGAGATGCACGAGTCCAGCCTGTACAACCTGGACGAGAACTCATTTATGCTCCCTACCGAGCGAGAGAACAAGGTGCTCACCCTTCCGACGACCTACCGTTACATACGTGACAACAAGTGGTGCCAGCGGGCATTGAGATACCTTACTGACAGAGGTGTGACCAAGGACATCATAGATAAGTACAGGATAGGTTTCACACCGTACAGCGCTGAGGACAGGGCGGTATCCAACCGTATCATACTGCCGTCGTACGACGAGAAGGGATTCCTTAACTACTGGACAGGCCGCGATTTCACAGGCAAAGCCAGCAACAAGTACTTCAACCCGAATGTGGACCGCAAGTCCATTATCTTCAACGAGCAACTCATTGACTGGGACTGCGACGTGACTCTAGTAGAGGGTCCGTTTGACTCGATCGTATATCCAAACTGCATACCGCTGCTTGGTAAGAAATTGAACGAGGGCTTTAAGTTGTACTACACCCTCATGGAGCGCTGCAACGCCAATATCAACATCTTCCTGGATGGAGACGCCCAAAAGGACGCTATGAGGCTCTATAAGCAGTTGAACCAGGGTGTGCTGTACGACCGTATACGCCTCATACCAGTGGAGAAGGACCTGGATCCGTCCGAGATATTCAAACGCTACGGTCGGGACGGCATCATAGACCATATTAACGCAGCCCGCAAATTGACGGGCAAAGAATTGATACTCGCATGATAGACAACATCCTATTCGTACAGTATGCCAACAGCATCTACCCGTTCGAGGACTGTACCAAAGCGTATTTTGACAATTTCTACGGCCGCAACAGGTCAAGCATCGGATATATGCGCATGCTGGACTCGTTCGAGGTTCCAAAGTGGATAGCCGAGATGAGCCGTAACTTCCCAGACGCCCGAAAGGACCTGTACTGGGTTCATGGAGAGGCTGACGTGGCCTCCATTGGCAAGTATATCACCGATAACGGCTTTACTGTCGTTATGTTCAGCGTGATGGATGCCAACAAGGTGTGGGTGGATAATACCCTCGCTGTCATAAGCAACGAGAATCCTGATGCGAAGGTGTACTTAGGTGGATACGGCGACTATATCAGGAAGTACGCCGAGAAGTACCCGTTTGTGACCGTAACGGACAGTATCAAGGAGACGGCTGAGTTGTGTGGTGTGGAGTATCGCGAAGGTACTGACTATTCGCTGTTCAAAGGATGGACCGTACTGCCGCGACTGACACTGTCTTACGGATGTCTCAACCACTGCGACTTTTGCATTGTCCCGAAGATGATCTGGGAGGTTCCAGAGGAAACCATTATGCAACAGATTGACTCGTTCCGAGACCTGACGTTCGAACTCATTTATTTGGACGATAAGACCTTCGGACAGGCCAAGAACTACACATCGCTGGCTAAGTACACGGATTACATAAGGCAGTACAACCCTCAGTTCAGGGGCTTTGTGGTCCAGACGACCGCAGCACAGTGCCTCAAGAAGGATGTGATGAAAACCTTCGCAGAGATAGGCGTGGTAGTGGTGGAGATTGGACTCGAGACCTACAACCAGGACATTCTTGACAAGTATCACAAGCCGCTGCGTCTTAAGATGATGGACAAACTGCTGGAAGTGGCAGACCAGTACGGTGTATACGTTCTTCCAAACATTATTGTCGGCTTTGAGGAAGAGACTGAGGAGAGTTATGAGCGTACGTACCAGTACCTCAACAGCAACCTCGACCGTTTCATTGGCATCAACCTGTCCAAATACACCGATTACGGCGACGAGGAGAGTCTTGGGGAGATTTCTTTCTCCAATACGCCAAAGAAACCGCTGCATGAGCGTGAGTGGGTCCGTTTCAACGACCTTGGTATACGGATTACCGACGCTTTCAACCGAAATAGGGCGGTCTAATTTGCACATGTCGGGATTTATTGGTACTTTTGCACCGAAATCCCATACAGCATGCAAATTGAGATACAGGATACCCTCGTAAGAGACATCCAGACATACATGACAAACAAGGGTATTGCGACAGATTTGACGCAATACATCAACACATTGCTGCTCGAAGGACTTTCATTCAAGAAGTTCGAGCAGTTTGTTGTGCTTAAAGGCCGTCACGTACCGCAGCCCCATGTAGAGGAGGCTGTGGAACAGGCTGAGGATATAAAACCAGCGGCTGAGGAGAAGCCCAAGAAGGACAAACCGATCCAACTGGTTGAGTTCCGTCCAGAAGATGAAGTAGAGAAACCAAAACCGACCGCCAGACGCAAGCCTGGTGTCAAGATAACCAAGAAGTAATGGCAAGACAATTAGCAAAACACTCCAAACTGGTGGTATCATGGCGTACCAACCAGTACGACTACTCGGTAAGCGCTGAGAAGGACATCATCGAGAAGTTAGCGGCCAAGTACGGTGTCGACAAGAAGGACATCAAGGTCATCCCTACCTTCGTTGCCAACGACGAGACAGGTAAGGAGATCTCCATCAAGGACGATGTCATCGGCGACATTCAGAATCCGCACTTCCAGCAGAGCCTCTTTGCTGACTACCTCAAACTGAACAACGTGGAGGGCTGTAACCTCGAAGACATCTACAAGATTGACAACTTCGTGAACGGCAGCATCGACTTCAGTGCGTTTGACAAGTACAAGTCGTACAAAATCAAGTGGGTTAAGTGGGATAATTTCCTGTCCTATGGGGAGAATAACTTCTTCTCTTTCGAGAACGCCAACGGCATCACCCTGCTCAACGGTCAGCCCGCCAACCAGTGCGGAAAGACCACGTTCGCTATCGACCTCATCCACTTCGTTTTCTTCGGCAAGACAACCAAGACCGACAAGCAGGAGGAGATATTCAACATCTACCTGCCAGATGCGACCAAGGTAACCGCTGAGATGTGTATTGAGATTGACGGCGAGAACTTCGTTATCAAACGTACCCTCTCACGTCCCGCACTCGCCAAGCGTACTGAGAAGAGCAAGACCACGTCTTCTGTCGAGTACTACAAACTCGTCGGAGAGGAACGTATCGAGTTGTCCGAGTACGACAAGACTGCCAACTATACGGATGAGACGGTGGCTAAGACCAACAAACTCATCCAGGAGGCTACTGGCAATGAGTCTGACTTCGATCTCATCGTCTGCGCCACCTCTTCCAACCTCGACGACCTTATCGACAAGTCATCTACCGAGAAGGGTGTGCTCCTGACCCGCTGGATAGGTCTGGAATCGCTTGAGAAGAAGGATAAGGTCGCACGCGAGTATTATAATGCTCACGTGAAGAACAGTCCGTATGCCGCATATAGTGTTGAGGCCTTGCAGAGTGACATCGCGACCGCTGAGGAACGTATCAAGGACTGTCAAAGGGAGATAAAGGAGATTGAGGCGTCCATCTCCCAACTGGAAACAGCCAAGGGTGACACTGAGAAGCAGATTGCTGCATTGGAAGCCATTGACTATGACATTCCAGCCGATTTGAAGGGTCTTAACCGACAAACATTGGAGCAGCGCCGTGAGTCATTGAAGACTGAGATACTCAATCTCCAGGCTCGTGGCAAACAACTGTCTGACGAGTACGAGAAACTTGGTAATGTGGAGTACGACATGGTGGCTCACGAGAACCTCAAACTGCAAATCGACCAGACCAAGCAGATGATCATGTCCATTGAGGTGCAGAATAATCACCGTCAGCAGGAGAAGACGGCCTTGGAGAGAGGGGAATACTGCCCAACCTGCGGACGCAAGTATGACAATGTGGACAACACTGCCAAGGTCAAGGAGATAAGTGACGCCATCGCCAAGGAGGAGACCCGTAAGGGTCAACTGACGGCCGAACTCAACCGACTCACTGCTCAGACAGCAGCATTCGAGGATGCCAAGCGCGCCCGAGACGAGAAAGGTAAGAAGGAGGCCCTTATCGAGGCCGTGCGCGAGAAATTCGCCAACTACAAAACTCAGTACGTAGCCAATGACGAGAACCTAGCCAAGTACGACAAGTACTCGGCCAATATCGCCAAGAAGGAGGAGAATGAGGCCAAGCGTGTATGTTTGGTGGAGACCAAAAACCAGTACCAGCGCCAGATTTCGGAGAAACACAGTCAGATAGCGTCAAACAAGGCCCAGATTATGGGTTGCGAGAACGAAATTGCACGTTCGAAGGACATCATCGCCAAAGTGAACGAGCATGAAAAGAACCTCCGCAACTGGAAGATATACATGGACATCATCGGCAAGAACGGTATAAGCAAGATGATACTGAAGAAGGCACTTCCTATCATCAACGCCAACCTGATGAAGATGCTGGACGGTGTGACCGACTTCGATGTCGCGCTCACCATGAACGACAAGAACGAGGTTGTGTTCAATATCTACCGCGACAACACCGTGGCCAACCTCAAAAGCGGTAGCGGTTTCGAGTTGACAGCCGCAGCCCTGGCATTGCGTACAGTACTTGCTGACATGTCGACCCTTCCGAAACCAAACTACTGCGTTCTCGACGAGGTGATGACCCGTGTGGCCAAGGAGAACCTCGACAAGATGCGGCTCGTTATCGAGAAGATGATGGACAGTTATGACATCATATTCATCGTGAGCCACATGGACGAGATCAAGGAGTGGGCTAACAAGACGGTTAGCGTCACGAAAACCAACAACGTCTCACGGATGGGCATACTATAAGCCTGTCCGCGAGGCAAATTCGTTTAACCAACTATTTATAATAGGACCATCCTCAAGTGTAAATCAACTATGAGTGGAGACAAGCACACAAGCGTCCGCGATTAAGGCCACAAAGCCTGGCGGACAGTATGAAGATATTGAAGCCAGGCGCGCAGAACTGATTGAGATGGCGCGTCAAGGCGATGAGAGTGCCAAGACGGAATTGATCGTCGGGCTGGTGCCATACATAGACACCATACTTGGTAAGTACACCAGTTTCGACATAGACAAGCGTGAGATGCTCTCGGAGGCGTATGAACGGACGGCTATATGCCTGAATAAGTTCGACACGAAGAAGGGTACCAAGTTCTCCTCCTACCTGGGCCGCTCGATAGACCGAGCGATGTGGAAACTTATAAAGAAGGAGACCAAGTACGACAAGGAGACAGGCCAGCAGGTGGAGATACCGATGAGCGAGATACTCAGCATGTACTCGCACGACGACACCACCAAGGACGAATACAATACAAGCGCTATGGAGTTCGTCACCATCGACGACTTCATACCCTATCAGGAAGAGTACCAGATTTCCAAGCACCAGGCCGAGTTCGTTGACGAGATGCTTTCGGTACTCAACAATCGCGAGCGCTACATCATAGAGCACTCATACGGCATAGACGGTCACGAGGAGATGTCATTGTCAGACATAGCCAAGGTATACGACCTCTCATGCGAGCGTGTACGTAAGATTAAGGAGAACGCCATCAAGAAGATGCGGTGCAACGCCCTTCGGATGAACGTTGTCGAGGCTTAAATAGAACTATATATTAGTATGGCAGCAAAGAAGAAAACAGCGGTCCAGGACGAACAGGTGCTGGACGTAGAGATAACAGGCGCAACAGAAGAGGCTATCGTCGAGGAGACTGTGGCTGAGTTGGATGCTCATAAGATGGAAAATGGTGAGTATGATTTGACCAACATGGATCCGATCGATGCTTATAGATTGCTAAAACAGGTCGGAGAAGACAACGTCACGGTTAAGTTATCGCCAGAACCTGCCGAGGAACCAGAGCCAGAGCCTTCTGAGGAAGAGGAGACGGTAGAGGCTCCTGCTGAGGAAGTCATTATCAAGCGGCTCCCGCGCCACAAGAACAACCCCGCTATGTTCAGGAAGTACCTAATGAATAAGAAATTTGCAAGGCGATGAGTCAAGATACAATAACACGTAATATGCTCGACAGGCTGCGCGGCACCAAGCGCAGTGTACTGAAAGAGGACATGCAGGGCTTCGGGAAAGCCGTAGAGGTGACCGATGACCCGATGTTCGGCGAGAAGACACTAACCACTCAGAAGACCACCGTGTCCAACGCACTTGGTGTGGCGGTCAACTGGGGAAGCACGCCGCTTCGTTTCTATCCCGAGACCCAGGACATCACACTGGACGGCCAGATTGTCGAACTGAACAACCTCCGCTTCCAGTATAGACTTAAAGACCCGAGCGGTACTGGGTGCTACATCTGGTGCCAGGGTCTGCAACTGACCGATGAGAACCTCAAGAAGATAGGCAGTATCTACAGCATCTACCAGAACTGGCGTGATGAGTGGGTGAAGAACAGCGGCCTGCTTGAGAACTTCGCTGATGCGGTCAAAGAAGGTTAACCCACGGCTTGCCTTTGTGGAGAGGCGGATCAACTGATTTAAGGCGGTTGGTCTGTCCTTTTTGTGTATTAGAGACTATTTATTGATGATACAATAGGCTTACTATGTTTGTAATCGAGGAAGATATGACTAAAACGGACGTCCAGAAGGAGATAACCAAGCAGTTCGAGAAGGAACTGTCTGGCCGTGCCTTCAGTAAGATGGTCCGTAAGATATGTCAGGACACGATAAGCGACATATTCAAGACGCTGTGGCAGCGTAAGAGTTTTTGGAGATAACAATGGCAAGGACAATCATCATAACAGAGAGTCAGCAGGAACTGATACGTCAGAGCCTTCTGAGGGAGGCGGAAGAGATATTCTTCAACTCCTTCCAGAACGCCCTCAGGTCCTTCCTTGGTGAACTGCTCACCCACCCGACGGAGCCCAAGTACCCCGAGTTCTTTGACAAGATAGGAGTGGAGCGCGGAGAACTGGTCAAGAAGATGGAAGACCTTGGCCTGGTTACCAGGACCGAGAAACTGACTGACAACGGTGAGGCGGCCAAGATGGACATCAAATACACCGTACCCCGTCAGAACTTCCGTACAAAGGCCCTAAAACTGTACGACGACCTGTGCGGAAAGGATAAACTGGATGAGTGTGATGCAGGTGCTGCTGGCGGAGATGCTGGTGGCAGTGCGTTCGGAGGCGGCGAAGGTCCTGGTTTTATGAACGGCGTTACGTCCACTGAGACAGTCGGAGATTTCCGATATGACGTACCGTTCTCACCGAAGAAGCGGAAGAAGGGAGAGAAGGACCCCTCGATGATACACAGGAACCTTACTACTGACCCAGATGCAAAACATTAACCCGAAAATACGAGAAGACGTCGCCCAGATAGAGGATGAGATAAGGAAAGAGACCTCTGAAGGACACGACGGCGCGAGGCTCAACAGGCTGTACGGGCAGTTGATGAACCAGGCGTTCATCATGCAGAGCAACCAGTGGAGCCAGTTCATAAATTGATAACACAAACACACAACGATGGCAGATCAGATCTACACAAAGGAAGAATTGGATGCTCAAATCATCAGGGAAAGTTCCTTTAACGCAGTTGTCGGCAAGGACGTTGTAAAGACCAACGAGAAGAACAACGCTGAGGCGGTCAAGAAGACCGCTGACGAGGTTAAGCCCTACGAGAACGCAGAAGGACGCAAGGAGCCTGAGGTACACAAAGAGGCTGCGGGCGGTGAGAACCGTGGTATTGACAACCTGCAATACGACCGCAACAACGAGAAGCATCAGGAGGACGCAGCGGCCCAACTGAAGGGCTTTGACAGCGCATTGCACGAGAAGAACCACAAGGATGAGGAACTCGGCAACGGCAAACGTGGTACGGATGACGATGTGAAACGTTCTCAGGAGAAATCGGAGAAGTACAAGGATGAGCGCGACCGCGAGAAGGTACAGGGCCTCGTAGGACAGACACTTGATGCCAAGGAGGTTGCCAGCCACACCTCTACGATGACCAACGAGAACAAGTACAAGCGCGTCCGTTTCAAGAACACGGTCTTTATGAGTGAGGCAACGATGCAGAAGTGCATACCTGACGACTTCAAGCAGAAGGGTCTGCGCTTCGAGATGATCGACAAGGTGGGTAACGAGTTCCTGGTAGAATGGAACGGCGTACGCGCTGAGGTCATCAGCCATCACAACAAAACGGCGCTGAAAGAGAACCTGGACAAGATGAAGCACCTCATGGGGTATTCACAGGCAGATGCCGCCAGGGGACGTAGTAACGCGTCGAAGATAAACGAGGAAAAGGTGGTGAACGGGATGTTCGCAACCACTCGCAAACTAAACGGTTAAAAAAGAGGGCGGCTGTTGAGGCTGCCCTTGTTGATATCATGGAAATCAAGTGGAAATGGGACTGGAACACGGTCAAGAACGTGCTCCTTATCATACTGGCCATCGTGTGCATGATCCTCATCTGGGTCAGCGTGGCTCGTGGCAACAAGAACCGTATATACGGCAATAACATAACGGCGTTGCAGGATAGCGTACGGGTCATCCAGCGCGAGAATGGTGAACTGCTGGCAGCAAAGCACTCCCTTATCATAGAGAATGCGAACCTGGACAAGGACACCAAGAAACTCCAGAAGGAACTGGATGCCAAGATAGAGTATATAGCCAACATGAAGACCAAGGTGCGGATTGACTCGGTGGTGGTACATGACACTGTTACGAGGCGCGGTGATACCATTGTGGCTCCTATACACTATGCAGACGACTGGTTCGCTATTTCTGGTGAACAGGAGATAATAGGCAATGATGCATGCATGACTCTGGACTCGGCGGCTATGAACGTACCGCTAACGGTGGGCCTTACGGATGACTATCAGATATTTGTCAAGACGGCCAACCCGTACGTATCCTTCCCAAGCATCGACGGAGCGTATCTCAAAGCACCAGAGAAAGTGAAGTCAAAGCATTGGAATATAGGTGTGCAGGCTGGTTTCGGTGTTCAGTACGGTACCATCAAGAAGTCATTTGACGTAGGCCCTTATATCGGCGTTGGTGTCAGTTACGGCTGGTGTTTCTAGCCGAAATTTGCACATGTCAGATTTTATTGGTACTTTTGCATCCGAAATAGACCGATAGCATGTTAACTAAGTTATTCGTATTCCTATTTATCATCTCCTGCGTCACCATTGTGCGCGAGGGGTATAATTTCATAGCCGCGTTCAGGACAACAAGGCCGTACACCTCGACATTGGCACGCAGGGTAACCCTTATCATATCCATCGCGGTATTCCTCACCTTAATCATAACTGGGTTCGGCGTATGAGTGGCATCAAGGACGTATTGCAGTTCGTTCGCGGGTTCGATCGGATTGTAGAGCAAGGCATTCCATGCTACGCTGTATATGCAGAGTTTGACCTTGACTGGTCTCTCTTCCAATGTCAGGACAAGCCCATCCAGTGCTCGCGCCTTGCTGACCCGCATAATCCAGAGGTTGCGACCACACGTTGTGTCTTCTGGGGCACAGAACAGGACGTTGAACTGGACGATATATACGACTTCATCGGCAAGACAGCCAGGATTAACGTTGAGGCACAGCAGAAAAAGGTGTTGTTTGATACCAAAGTGCGTGAGATGCGCGATCTGTTCGCTTCCTATGACCTGGATGTGTTGAAAGACCTCCAGTTCGTTCTTCCAGATATTCCGATGGACGAGGAAGAGGCTGTGGATGAGCCAAAAGAGACTGACGAACTGTCAGTTGACGCATCAGACATGCTACCAAAAGCCGTCAAGGATGCGGTAGCCAAGAAAGCACCAGTCAAAGCGCCAGCCCAAAGGAAAAGTCCAGTGGCGCCAGCACCCAAGAAGCCTGCCAAAAGCCGCGCGCGAGTGGTTCCGCAGGTTGTGGAGGGCGATATTGATATCGACGCGGATGGTGATGAGGTTCAGACGCACATGACGGGCCTCAGCCTTGCCGAAATGCAACAAATAGACTTGTAGTATGTTCACAAAAGTACTTATATACTGCCTTATAGCCTATGGATTGACACTGCTGCTCGTCAAGGGCCGTGGACCGTTCAATATCATCGGCTTTTTCCGTGACGTCATGGCTGCAATCAGCAAAGACTTCGGTCTCATGTTCGATTGCATGCTTTGTACTGGCACCAATGTGGGACTCATACTCTCTATTATAGACGTATGCGTACCTGCAATAGCCTTCACGCCAGCATCGCTCATCCTAGGTACGTACTGGTGGCTTATCATACCGTTCGATATGTTCCTGACTGGCGGAGTGGCCTGGTTTATCAACTCAGTTGAGACATGGTTCGGTGAGAAGGAGTATATCATTCGTGGAGAACACGAAGGTGAGATGGACGGCGAACCTGGTATTAAAGAGTTATTGAACGACTAACCATGACCGCAGCAGAAGAGAATGAATTAAACCAGTTGGATGCTGAGCGCAAACTCTCCCAGAACATCATCAAGGCCAACCAGAAGCGTTATGCCGATGAGTTGATGGGTGGACTGGGCGAGCACATCAAAGAGCGCCTCGATCACAAGCCGACCAGGTGGGAGATTTTCAAGAGTAAAGTGAAACACTTCTTCGCATGGCTAATAAGTTGAAACTGAACACGGTCAATATCCTGGACATATCCAGGGCAGTGGAGGATCTGCTCATAGAGAAGGGTGTAACTCCCTCTCTGGAGCCAGAATTGGCATTCAGAGTGGACCGTGCGACACTGAATAAGATAAACGAGGACATCTATTACGCCACTCATCCGAAGACAAAGGAAGAGGTGGAGTTGGAACCTTGCGACGAGGTACGACTCAAGGTGAGCAATGGCTTACTGACCTTCAAAGTGCTGCCGAAAGCAGAGGAGAAGGCGCCTGTTGGCTAATGGCGTAACACCGTTGTCTGAACGATACGCTTCGGAACACCCGCGTCGAGCATACGCTTGCGCCACATACCTTTCTTGTCATTTGTGACATATCCGAAGCCGAACAACCTCCGCTGACGGGCCTTTTCGCCCAGTTTCTGAACTGCGTTATAGAGACGGACGGCGTCATGCGGGTTCTTACACAACACATAGTTGTATTCAGCGCCGTAGTCCAGTATGAGTTTGTTGGAGAGTACCATCATGCACACAGTGGTGTAAGGGTCCTCCGACAGATGAGGCAGGATTAGGTCATTATATATTTCCTGACAGGTCTTAGTGCCTGTCATACCGACAACACGGAAGCGTTCTTCTACATTATGGGGTTCTACGCGTACTACCTGGTAGCGTATCTTCTGACCGTCGACCTGCTTGGCTTCGAACTTGGTCATACGGCCCATTGAATTGGGCAGTGTGGTGACCTGGTCTTCCTCCCATGGTTTGACGAGACGCAGCAGGAGGTATTCCTTCCTGGCCATCGCATATCCGCTTTTAGCGGTTGAGTTGATGACATACTCTACTGGTACGAGCACATTCCTCTCCTTCAACAGGAGGTTGCTGAGGAAGTCATTGGCCTGGTTGAGGTTGGTGAAGAACTGGACAAAGCGATCTGTCACCCTGTTCTGGCACTCATATAGACGATATACGGTCTTGTGGTAGTTCATTACAATGGCATAGTCGCGAGCGGACGATTCTTCAACACTTTTGCACGTACGTACTATTTATAGACGTACAAAAAAAAAACACAGACATGGCTTGCGCTTGCACTAGGAGTAGTTCACAAACACGTAGGGCGACATCCACGCCGCTCGTATCACGGTCGACAACATCGACTGTAAGGCGGAGTGTACCCAGCCGCACGAACAAGAGGGTAGCCGCATCGACGGTACCACATCGTATCGTACGCAGGCCTTATTAGAAGAAGGACAGAGATTAAATACGATACTGTTCTCGGTCTGAGACAGATAGAGACGGTATCAATATGTTGTTGTTGGAGCGTGTGGCCCGTGAGGGTCGCGCGCTTTGTTTTCTGACCTAAATTCTTGTGTAACCAGAAAAAATGTATTATCTTTGTAGTGGAAAATGGAAAAAGAGGACTTATATAAGGTTTTAGGCATCACCGATGAGGAGAAGAAACTCACTGGTGAGGCATTCAATAAGGTACTGTCTAAGAAGTTCAAGAAACTTGCCTTGAAGTACCACCCTGACAAGTACGCCACCAAGCCAGAATCCGAGCGCAAGGCAGCCGAGGAGAAGTTCAAGAAGATAAGTTACGCCAATGACGTGTTATCCGACCCGAAGAAACGCCAGGAGTATGACAATCCGTTAGGAGGTATGGGTGGAGGTGATTTCATAGGTGGTCACTGGTCTACTGGCAGCGCGTTTCACGATTTCATGCGCGACTTCCACATGCCAGGCTTTGAGGATATGGAGTTCATGTTCACTGGCAGAAGGCCCAGCGAGCCTCCAAAACCAGCACGCGGAGAGGATATAGTGGTTCGCCTGACCGTTACCCTTAACGAGGTATATAACGGCGCTGAGAAGGTCCTGAAGTACAAGCGTGACATGTTCTGCAAGGCTTGTGGAGGTACTGGTGGAGAACACGTGCAGTGCCCAGAGTGTCATGGTAGCGGCAGCGTGGTGCAGATAGTTGGAGGTATACACAATATCTTCCCATGCCGACGTTGCGGAGGTACTGGTCATATCCTGTCCAAGAAGTGCCCTGTATGCCATGGAGAAGGACGTGTGTCAAGCCCATATGAAGTGCACATGAAGTTGCGCCAGACGATGCGTAACGGTTCCAAGTTCGTATTCCGAGGCAAAGGTAACGAGAGTCCTATGAGCGGAGGGGAGACTGGTGATATGTACGTGGAGTTGACCATAGCCAACCATCCTGTGTACCAGGTGAACGACCAAGGAGACCTCATCTGTAACGTGTCAGTACCAGTATCGACCGCCCTCGTTGGCGGAACTGTTGAAATACGTCACCTGGACGGTAAGACATTAAGGGTAACGGTACCAGAATTGAGAAAACCAGGCGACACCCTTCGCATGCATGGGATGGGTATGGAGAACAAATACGGAAACAAGGGTGACTTAGTATGCGTAATCAACTATAACCTACCATCATCACTGTCTACAGAGGCTCGTGAGAGCATTACCAATTTGAAGAACAAACAACTATTATAGTATGGCAGAGAAGAATTTTAAGACACTGACGTTGAATGATGACCACATCGAACTCATCAAGCACCTCAACGTAGTGACCATGTACTCGCCGACGGAGGAAGACCCAGAGGAGGAGAACGTGGTAGCGATCGACAAGAACCAGATGTTCGGCGGTTCAGGCCTCATCATGGACATTTCTATCATCCTGGGAGTCTATGACCAGCGCCTTCCGCATTCGGAGGAGGAGCCAGAAGGGCCGCGTTTTTCACCAGAGACGGAGCAGCGCCTCATAGAGGCATACAAGTACGTCTCAGAGAACCTCTATTTCATCGAGCAACTGATTCATCAGCACGTAACCGAAGGCATCAAGGCAGGCACTTACAGAGCCCGACTGGACGACCTTATCTGGCAGCGTGTTGACTAAACCTTAACAACATGCAGAGACGTAATGTTTATGAGCGCGGACACGAATCCACTCCGCGCAGTATACTTTCGTCCAGTTACTTCCGTGAACTCATTCGCATCCAACCCAAGCCAGACGACGTTATTATAGGCTATATACGCCAGTATAAGGAGGCGATGGACAACATGAACAAGACCACGGAAGACCTCCAACTGCGTCGGAAGTACGAGAATGAGATGATCCATTACAGGAACATCATCTGGGAGAACAATCTGAGACTGGTTGTGTCCGTGGTGCGCAGTTACCTGGCCTATGACAACCGCGAACTATTCATGGACCTTGTACAGGAGGGTAACAACAGCCTTCTCAAAGCCCTGGAGAAGTTCGATCCAGACAAGGGTGTCAAGTTCAGCAGTTATAGCACCTGGTGGATGCGGCAGTACATCAATGACTACCTGTATCGAAAGAACCCGATGATTACCCGAACCATTACCAGGGTTGGAAAGAGCCTCCTCACGAAGGTGCGCAGCCAACTCGAACAAGAGTTACAGAGGGAGCCAGAGATGGATGAGATCATCGAGGAGATGAACAAGCATGTCACCAACAAGAACTTCTACTCGGCTGATATGGTGCAGGACCACGTGCATGTGAGTTCCGAACTGCTATGCTCCGAGGGAGACCACACCGAGGACGACCCGTATGGCAACAACATAAGGCTGTTCAACGGTCTTACATGCTCCTACAACGAGTCGGAGAAGACTCTTGCGCAGGATGACGTGCGGAAGATGATGCACGCGTATCTAGACCGCCTCAGTGAGAAGGAGAGAAGGTCACTGTGTATGCTCTACGGTATCGGAATGGACCGCACGTACAGTCTGGAAGAGATAGGCCAGATGGAGGACAAGACCCGTGAGGCTATCCGAGTGCGGTGTGAGAAGGCAAAGGCCAAGATTCGTAAGATGATTGAGGAAGAAAACGAAGGAGGGGAGATTTGACGTCTCCCCTCTTTTCTTGTCAAGCGCTTTTGCTTGACTTTTCGTTTGTCAAGTCATTCCGCTTGACTTAGTTGATGCTCTTGATAGCAGTGTTGATGCGCTCGGCGTTCTTCTTGGACAAGCCGCGCTCGCCTGTGACGGCTTTATTAAGCGTCGACTGAGGTATGCCAGTCTCGCGTGACAATGCGTTCACGTTGATGAGGTGATTGCCTTGGTCGTCTTTAATCTTACGCTGTACGATATGCTGGTCCGAACGGGATACCTTCTGCGCACTGGCAGGGCGTTCGTTCTTGTGGAGGTTGTCTTCCTTTTCCTGGAGTACCTCTGCTATTGCACGCTTGGCGAGTTGTTCTAACTTGGTTTCGTTAATAGTCATTGTTTCGAATGCTTTACTACTATATAAATAGTCCTTTCGATCGGAAAATTTGCGTATATCAGCGATTATTGGTACTTTTGCACCGAAATCTGATACTATGACAGTAGCATTTTGCATATTTCTAGCCATTTGGCTCATCTGTGAGGCCAATAAGATAGGCTTTTCGTTCTACACGTTCCACTGGATTAAGCAGCATGAGGGGCTTGGTTTTCTCATGCTGGACGACTCTGTAGGATACAGCGTACTTGAATCGGAGGAGTCCAAGGCCCTTGCTTACAGGCAGTATGGCATGCCGTTCGCGAACATCAAGGTGTTCAAGCAGTTCAAAGAGAGTATTGAGAACTCATTCCCAGACTTCATGCCTGACTATATCAAGAACCTGCCGCCAGAGAAACAGACGCCGTTCGAGATACTTGAGACCCTTATGGACCACAATGAGAAGGAGGTGGCTTACTACGCTCTGTTCAACATGTATGCGTGCGATATCGAATACACTAAGGAGATGGTACCGTACATTCTTGAATGCTTCCGTGACAGGGACATGCTCAGGGAGTTCTATGACATCGTATGTGAGGGTTACAGTCCCGAGATAGCGACATCGTTTATCGGTCACATGTGTGGGTTCCTCAGCGAGAGCGGAGTGGCAGACGCTGAACTGATGCGGATTCTGAAGACAACTAACTCGACCAATGACGAGAACTTACGCAAGAAAGGTAAACACATGAGCCAGGCACACAAGGACAGGATCATAACCAGCCAGGTGGAAGGCTTCATCGAGGAGTTCAAGAAGCGCAATATCACCGAATACGACCGCATGGCAGCCCAGTTGTTTATGAACGGCGTTGATTCAGGCGCTTTCAGGCTACTGGCCATGTCCATCAAGGACGGAACGGAGAAGATCGAGTGGCGTTCGATGATTAAGTTCATCCTGGAAGTGGAGAACCCGTTCGAGGTGGCTACAGACGCCGATCTGGAGACCATACGCACTGCGGTAAATGAGTTCCTTGAGAAAGAGGAAGAGTTTGACCTGCTGTTGAAGGTCAATCAACTGTTAACCAAGAAAAAGAAGAAATAGTATGGCAGACGGATTGATACAGATACCGTTGACAAGGTACAACGAGATGAAAGAGGCCGCCGACAAGGCCAGCAACCGAGTTGCCGAACTGCATGGTGAGGTTGAGCGTCTGGAAGGCCAGTTAGAGTCTATCAAAGGCGACCTGGACGAGTACGCAGAGTCCTCCCTGTTCGAGAGGACGTTCGGGTGGAGTAAACTAAAGGCTAAAATACAGGCGAAGCATGGCAAAGAAGGTATTTAGCCTGCTGGTAATAGGCAACCCGAAGGATATTGAACGGTACGACTGTCACTTGAAGGTGGAGCCGTACATTCAGTATGTATTCGCCAACCGTAGCAAGATGCGTGAGACTGCCATATCAGCCATCGAGGTCATCTTGAAGGACAAGAACCTAAACCAGGTGACCAGAGACGGCCTGAGAGTGCGCAAGAACACTATCGAACACATGTCCGACTTTGAGTACTACCAGATGGTTACGGACGGGCTCAACTACGACAACGACGGCAATGCCTTGTCAACCGAGAATCCGAACGGCAAGTGGGTGACCTGCCAGGTGGACGAGAAATTTTACTTCCCGCTCATACTGAAGGAGACCCATGAGAAAGCGTATAGCGCGCTTGCATCCGAGGTGGACTGGGAAGCGATGAACAACAAGGAGAAGGAGGACCTGTATCGTGTAACGTGGGAACTGTGCATGGAAGGCAGGGAGCCTCAGAACGAACTGGAGGAGCAAATTAAGCATAATATGGCCACCACGTTCGAGTCCTACGAGGGTTACTTCGACGACTTCAAGAATGTGGATGAGTACGTCACTTATAATACGGCTTTCTTCACCAGTGCGGTTATCCTCAACGGCGAATGGGACGATTCATCGGAGTACGACAGCAAGGACTGGGTGCTCAACTACCACAACCGCTTCATAGCCAACATCAATGGAGGCGAGACGGTCACCATGTTTGTATTCAGCACCAAGGAGGAGGGTTAACAATGATAACCAGGCAGGACATACTGGCCCTGTTCGACACCGAGGAGGGCATTCAGAAGAAGCCAGTCAATAGTGTCTTCAACGTGGTCACAAAACTGGGCATCATACCCAGGCTGCTCTTCAATGAGAATATAGGCGTAGCCATCGGGGACAACACTGGCAACTCCTTATATTATACTATAGGGCTCAACGAACTTGTCGACAAGGTCAATATCACCGAGGAGGACCTTACGAACCTCAAAGCGGAGGGTTGGCACCTGTCGAAAGACAAGCAGAACCTTGTAATGTGGCTGTTTAAGGACTAATCGGCTCAAAATCGGGCCAAAACGACTCAAATCGGCTCAATGCTGAACCGATACGGACATTTGCTGGACATTTTTCTGGACATTGTGTCCAGCAATGCCAATTTTGTCCCATATTTTCGCTATTTTCGGGACAAAATTGAGAACGAAACGGCTCGCAAGTCGCTGAATGACACATATTTAACACTAAAACAAACGCGGGAGGGGTCTCGCACACTCAAATGCAACCGATCAACATCAATTCGCTCATACAAGGGGACAAATTCCCCTCTACAACCACTTTGATGTCGCTTATCTTTATGACATTGAAGTTATGCGGTCAGATATCATGGAACTGGGTGCTTGTTTTCCTGCCCATGATACTCAGTGTTGTGGTATGGGGTGCCCTGGCGGTATGGAACGTATGGTATTACTCAAAACAGGCCCAGCAGATGGAGCAGATGGCTCAAAGCGACCAGAATCTGACCAAAAAACTTGCTGATTTGGAGAAAAAGTAGTACCTTTGCCCCGAAAATCATTAAAACAGGAGGAAAAAATGCCACCAGAGGATTTATTGACTAAATGGAGGGGTTATTCTGAAGAGGTGAGCGCAAAGGCCGTTGCTGCGGCCGATGCCATCATTCAAGCAGCAGAAGATGCCCGTAAAGAAGATGCACAGAGACCAAAACGCAATATGGCGGATTTCCACCGTCGTACTCAGGAATTGGCAGCGCGTGCAAAGCGTGCAAGCGAGGCGTGGGGAAAACAAGAGGATGCTGCTAATGCTTTGTTAGACGAATTAGAACGCAGAGATGAGCAACTGAATGATAATTTTCAGCAACGCATGAGGTCGACTGATTATCAACTGACTAAAGACGAACTCGCACAGGTCAAGTTCCCTGACAAGTACAAACTATGGGAGGACCTGGGCAAGAAAGACCTCTTCTACAACGAGAAAGAGGGCAAGCAGATACAGTCACTGGCTCAGATGCTCGAACCAGGTGCGTTCAGAGAGGTGCAGGAGCGCCTTGAGAAACTCGGTGAGCGCAAAGGTGTATGTATCCTCTTCTACGGAGCGGCAGGTGTAGGAAAGACCGAATCAGTCTATCAACTGGCTATCGCTGGCCAACGTGACATCTACCCAGTGGACATTACTGAGATACGTAACAGCGCCGTAGGTGAGACGGAGAAGCGCGCCAAGCAGATCTTCAATAACTACCGCAAATGCGTTGAGGTGGCACATGCCAAGGGCCGAAACACGCCTATTCTGCTCCTCAACGAGGCGGACAGCATCATCCAGAAGCGCAGCAGCCTGTCAACGTCTGGAGCCAACTCGGTGGTAGCACAATCGGAGAACTCTGCACAGAACATCATCCTGGAGGAGTTCGAGAAGTTCGATGGTATCCTCATCGCCACCACCAACCTCAAGACCAACTTCGACAGGGCCTACGAGCGCCGCTTCCTGTACAAGGTAGAGTTCGAGAAACCAGGACCTGAGGTGCAGAAGAAGATATGGCTGAGCAAGTTCAAGCCTACCGAAGACATCCAGGGCCTCTCTGAGGAGGTAGTGGACCGCATTGTAGCCAAGTACGACGAGTTGGCAGGCGGTAATATCGAGAACATACACCGCAAGTACGTCATTCAATACGCCACGACGGGCAAGTACATGACCGAGCAGGAGTTGATGGATGAGTGCGAGGCCGAAATGAGTTAAAAGTATGGGTATACTAGGTATATTGACGATTCTTGCCGTAATAGCGGCGTTTGTCGTGCCGATTATTCACGAGGCGTTAGACAGTTGGGGTGATATTGGTTTCGGCCTGTTTATAGGACTGATGTTGGGTGTATTGAGTACGTTGCTATTCCTGCCAATGTCCTTCAACTATCCCACGGAGGAATCATACGACGGACTATACATGCCCACCAAGGAGATCAGACCGATCGCCAGCCTCAGCAAGGACACAACTGAATTTGCTATTGCTGAGTATCATGTATACACGGTTCAGAATGGCAAGTTGTCAGACAGGAACCACGTATACCTGCGATACATGGTAGGTGGTGAGATTGTTGACGTCCTCAAACACAAAGCAAAGGTGGTAGAGGTTGAATCCAGCGCTGTGCCTTATGAGGAACGCGTATATGGTGTGGAATACACGGGTAACATGGATATGTGGAGCCGATTATACTGGGGAGACTGGGATAAGTGGCGTCATCATATGTATAAGGAGCCCGAGGTAACGTTATACCTACCTACTGGCTATAAAACAATCGAAACTAATCAATAACATGAGTGGATTTGGCATATTTTGGGTCATTATATGGTGCGCAGCACCTATCATATTAGGTATATGGGCTGGCTGCGCCGACGGTGATGAGGATACAGGTATGGGCGTATGGTTTATATGTTCTATACTGTCAGCCGTCGTACTATCTATTAGCCTATGTTCTACCTATCCAGACACACAAGACTGTTTCAATGGAGGTTATTTCATCCCGAACAAACAGACATATAACCTATACGTCGAACAGGGTGGCGCGGTTGAGATACAGCAGATATTCTCTGTAAAAGATGGCAAGCAGAACGGCCGTTACCAGTTCTTCATCAAGGACGATACAGGTCAGCGTATATCATACACCTGCCCGAGCAATGTACCGATTGAAGAGTATGATGGGGAACCTATGGTTGAGATAGCCTATTCATATACCGCCACAGGTAGCATGAAAGGCTCATCAAGACTGTTCTGGGATGATAATGACGAACATCACATGTTAGACAAAGGTTGTCCTGATGTCCTGACGTTGTATGTACCGAAAGGAACCAAGATTAAAACCGCATTGGAGAATTGATATGACACTATTTGGCTTTTTCTGGCTCGCAGTACTCATATTCGGGCCTATTATATTCGCAGTCATTGCCGCCGTCAAGACGGAATGCGTAGAGTGTGGCTTTATGGGTGCTATGCTTGGCTACCTTGCCTCCATGATGCTCGGAATGATAACATTCGGAACTTCAGAACCTCATTTCAGTGGTGGCTACAAGGTGCCAAACTACAAGCGCTATTATATGGCCACCCACAAGGACGGTTCAGTCGATGTGACCAAGGTGGTGACCTATTATAAGTGCCAGCAAGGCCATCTGCACACGGACGTCGACTACGTCTTCTATTCCAAGGCCAAGAATAATGGCCCTGTTATACGTTGGACGGGTGGCAAAAACCTCAAAATCGAGTACTACGACGGTACGCCGCTCATTGAGACAGTCGAGTCCTATTACTACACGGGTAAGATGGACTGGTGGTCGCATCTCTTCTGGAAAGAGGAACCGTCACGTACCAAGGATGCAGGAGGAGAGGTGGTACGCATATACGTACCATACGGCACTAAAATCAAAACCATAGAAAGCAGCAATGGCAAACGAAACCAGTGAGCAGATTATCCAGAGGCTCCTCGATGAGGGTAAGGTAACGGTATCGGATGCGATGACCATACTCAAAGACCTTGCAGAAGCGCGAGCGAACAAAGGCCCGCAGTATCCTCCGATGACACCAGCCTATCCGAATACACCGTCAATAGGCGGCGACAGGATGCCCTGGGAACCACCCAA
>OCTX014520044.1_pt1 | contig 31503 bp, 34 predicted proteins | sample 1539691 | NCBI WGS metagenome assembly OCTX01 (sample SAMN02144231, study PRJEB22623) | gut metagenome | biome: sheep rumen | host: Ovis aries | place: New Zealand
GCTCATCGAGACCAACAAACAGCGTGAATACAAGGTTCACACCATCCTTTTCTTCATCGCTCTGGTAGCCAACTGCGGCGGTCTGCTGACACCGCTGGGAGACCCACCCTTGTTCATGCTCTTCCTCCGCGGCGCACACTTCTCATGGTTCATGCACCTTGCGCCCGAATGGGCTGTTACGGGACTGCTGCTCCTCGGTATCTATTTCGCGATGGACACCTATTATTACAAGAAAGAGCACTGGACCTCTCTCTCCGCTGACTCGCGTGAGGCTACTCCGATGGTGATGAAAGGTACTATCAATTTCGTATATCTGTTAGGCGTAGTGCTTGCAGTGGCTTTTGTGAACGAAGGAACCATCAAGCAGATGGGTGAAGCGGACGCGCCGCTGTGGCTCAAATACCTGCGTGAGATAGTTCTGCTCTCGCTCACAGGTCTCTCGCTCTACACGACCAAGAAAGAGGTGCGTTTTGGCGACAACAAGTTCAGCTGGACTCCGATAGTAGAGGTAGCCGTTCTGTTCCTCGGTATCTTTACCACGATGACCCCTGCCCTCGCCTATCTGAAGGCGCACGCAGCCGACCTCGGTTTCACCCATGCATGGCAGTTCTATTACTCCACCGGTGCACTCTCTGCGTTCCTCGATAACACGCCTACTGCCGTTGCCTTCCACGGCGTAGCTTCCGGTCTGCCGGAGTCGCTCGCTGCCGCTGAAGCAGGTGTCGTAACAGGTATGTTCAACGGCACACCTTTCGTAGCCGGTGTTCCGGAGATACTGCTCAAAGCTATCTCCATCGCGGCTGTAATGTTCGGCTCTCTGACCTATATCGGTAACGGACCTAACTTCATGGTGAAAGCGATTGCAGAGGAGAGCGGAATCAAGATGCCGTCCTTCTTCGGCTACATGATTAAGTTCTCGCTCATCATCCTCCTGCCGGTTTATATTATTGTACAACTGTTGTTTATTTAATAACCTCTCCCCGACCCTCCCCTCAAGGGAGGGAGGAGGGGATTTTCTATTATGAGTTTATTTGACCAAATCAGCGAGGACATCAAAAAAGCGATGCTCGCGAAAGATAAAGTGGCGCTGGATGCGCTGCGCGGAATCAAGAAAGAGTTTCTGGAAGCCAAGACCGCCAAAGGCGGTGACGGCGAACTGCATGACGACAAAGCGCTGCAGATTCTTCAGAAGATGGTGAAGCAACGCAAGGAGTCGGCGCAGATGTATATTGACGCGAACCGTCCCGAACTGGCGGAAGAAGAGTTGGCGCAGTGCAAGATCATCGAGCGCTACCTGCCGGCTATGCTGAGCGAGGAAGAGCTGACCGCCGCACTCAAAGAGATCATCGCTCAAGTGGGTGCCACCGGTCCACAGGACATGGGCAAAGTCATGGGCGTGGCTACCAAGCAACTCGCAGGCAAGGCGGAGGGCAAGGCTATTAACCTCAAAGTGCGTGAGCTGTTAGCCCAATGAAACGCTTTATCTTGATACTGATATTGGTAGCGGGCACTATGTCCGCTACCAATGTTTTTGCCCAAACGGATAGTACGGAGGTTTCCTCCTCCTGGATCACCGCCGTCACCGACTGGTACTCTGCTCATATGAACTACGGCTCTATCGTGGCACTGATGACCATTGAGAGTTCGTTCATTCCTTTCCCGAGCGAAGTGGTCATCCCGCCTGCCGCGTATGTGGCAGAGGACCCGAACAGCGCAGTTTGCGTTACGGACAACTATATCGTCAATGTTGCGCTGATCGTCCTTTTCGGTACGATAGGAGCTCTGCTCGGCGCGATTATCAACTACCTGCTCTCGCTCTGGCTGGGACGCGCCATCATCTATGCCTTTGCGGATAGCAAACTCGGACACCTGTGTCTCTTGAGCCGCGAGAAAGTGGAGAAAGCGGAAGCCTATTTCAATGACCATGGCAAGGTCAGCACCTTTGTCGGTCGTTTCATCCCCGGCATCCGCCAACTCATCTCTATCCCTGCGGGACTAAGCAAGATGCATTTCGGCTGGTTCCTTTTCTACACCTTCCTCGGCGCAGGTATCTGGAACGCCATTCTCGCCGTCCTTGGCTACGTGGCACACGGTCAGGCGGACCTGATCAACCAATACAGCCACGAGCTATCCGTGGCTATCCTCATTCTACTCGGGGCAGTAGTTCTATACTATCTGATCAAATGGATAATAAAACGCGCGAAGGCTTGACCCCCGCGCGTTTTTTATCTCCTCGCACTACCCTGTTACGCTTTCAGCCATTCGGCTATCTTCCTGCGCCGGTCGATGATCTCTGCTATCAGACATCCTGCGCACCATCCCAACAGGAAGAACAAGATGACGCATTTCATACGAGTCATCACCGGATTAGGATCTACGGAAAAATGGTTCTCCAACACAACCGGAGCCGTAGCCAACTGCAACCGCAAGTCACCGTTCTGGGTATGAACATGTTGCTTGTATATCTCGTTCAGGAAGAGACGAATCTTACGGTCCCCATAGAAATTGACACCGCTTCCCTCATTATTGATCATAGCGGCAGGTGAGCCGGCGTTGTAATAATACGCACTGGTCAAGCTGTCCAGTTTGATTCGCTGACGATGGTTGAAAGCCACTTCTTCTTTCAGATTCTCCACATAGACGGTATGAGCCTGTTGCAACGCTTCATTGCCGTTCAGAACCTCCAGGATAGCGGTCTCTATCTCCGGAATCAGCGGTATGGCATATGCCGGCGTGCGGAACTGGATACATACGCGGTCGTGCATCTGGACCTCCAGCGTGTCGTTTGGCGATGACTTGCGCTTGAAATCCACATAGTCCGCTATTCCGTCATGGTGTACATCCACTACGCGGAAGAGATTGAAATAGCCCGCTTGTTTGTGCCACATGAATGGTTTTATTTTGGCATCATCAGGCAACAACTGCCCTGATTGCAGCGGTTCGAATGCTTTCTCAAACTGCTGCAGCGATGCGCCGTTGACATAAGCGATTGCGTTCACGCGGTACTTGATATTATCCTTACGGGTGTGGTAGATAGCCGCAGCAACAGCCAATACCACAATCGGCACTACGATATACCAGTATTTGCATGTCAGTCGGATCATCCGCGCTATCACATGCCAGATACCTACACATGCTTTACCTAATGCTCGGGCACATGCTACGCATAGGTCCCAAAAATTCATCTCTCTTTCCATATATACTAATTTTTATTTTCTTCTGATCCATCCGAAAGGCCGGTGCGTATGTTCCTCTTTGGGGTTCTCTGCCGCCGGCTCTTCTTCCACGGTAATCACTATCTCGTCCGCAGAGGCGGAAGAGGCATGCTCACGGGGTTGACGGGTTTGCGGAGCTGCTTCATGGTCAAAAAGCGTCTCGCTCAGGTCTATCAATTGTACTTTCTCGTCCTCCAGCGGTTTCGGTGTCTGAGGAGGATAATTGGCATCAATAGCTTCGGCGATGGTCTTCTTGCCTTCTTCTTCCTCTTCGGAAGGCAGTCCGTCCACTTTGTATCCCGTTGCGATAACCGTCACACGTACTTCCTCGCCCAAACTCTCATCTATAGATGCTCCCCATTGTACCTCGATGTCGTCTCCTACTTCCTGTACGAAATCATTGATCTGGTCAATCTCTTCCATCACGATGGCATGTTCGGTGGAGCAATAGAACTGTAGCAATATGCGCTCTGCGCCGTGTACGTCATTGGTATTCACCAGCGGAGAGTTAAGCGCATCATTGATAGCATTGGTGATACGTTTTTCTCCGGATGCCCTGCCTATATTCATGATTGCAACACCGCCTTTCTTCAGCGTATTGCGCACATCTGCGAAATCGGTATTGATATATCCCGGTACGGTGATGATCTCCGCGATTGCGCGCGCTGCATTAGCCACTACGTCATCCGATTTGCTGAAAGCGTTCAGCAGGTTCATTTCCGGATAGATCTGTTTCAGCTTCTCGTTATTGATGATCAATAGTGCATCTACATGTTTTGCCAACCGCGCTACACCGGTCATTGCTTTCTCTATCTTCTTCTTTCCCTCGAAAGCAAAAGGAATAGTGACTATTCCGACGGTGAGAATACCCATCTCTTGCGCCACTTCGGCTACTACGGAGGAAGCTCCGGTACCGGTACCTCCACCCATTCCGGCGGTGATGAAGAGCATCTGGGTACCGTCATTCAGCGCTTCACGGATATGATCCCTGCTCTCCTCGGCATACTGGCGTGCGGTCTCCGGATCGCCGCCTGCACCCAGACCGGGACCTAACTGTAACTTACTGGGCACAGAACTCTTGATCAGTACCTGTCTGTCGGTGTTACAAACGAGGAATGATACATCCTGTAATCCCTGGCGATGCATGTAGTTCACTGCGTTGCATCCACCGCCGCCTACGCCTATTACCTTGATAATACTATCTTCCGTCAGGCCTTCCAATGGCAGAGTAATTAGATCTTCCATTTCTTTATCCTTTCTATTTTTGACTTTTTTGCTTTTGACTTTCGACTTTCACCTTTCAACTTTCAGTTTTGGTCTATAAACATATCCAGCGTACTCTCCTTCATCCGGTCAAAGAATCCGGGCTTGCGGACCAGTTGGTTTTTATGATTGTCCCTGAAATCCTGGCCTAACAAGATAGTACCTACGAGCGATGTATATTCGGGCGAGAGATATTTCTCATCCGTCTTGCTGTGCAGCAGCAGGTTATGCGCGCCGTATTGCACACGCACGGAAGTCTTGCTCTGGATATATTCCGCTATGCCTTGCAGCATACTGCCGCCGCCGGTGATGTAAAGCGTATTGATCCGGCTCTCTACTTTCTGCAACTCGTCCAGAACCGGCGACAGGATCTCCTGCAACTTGATTTCAATAGCTTCCGCCAGCTCTTGGGTAGAGATCACGAAATCGCCCCCTACCTCTGCGGAAGCCGGAATCCGGAGTCGTACGTTTTTCTCCAGACAATCGGGTGAAGCGCAACCGAATTTCTTCTTCAGCACCTCCGCTGTTGCGAAATCCAGACCCTGCTGCTCCAGCATACGGGTTATATGATAACCGCCTTTGGGCACTACTTTGTTAATCAGGTATTGCCCTCCTTTATATGCCGTGAAAGTCGTCGTCTGTGCCCCTAAATCGAGTACTGCACAACCGTTCATCAGCACATGGTTGCCGTCGCAGGTAGCAAAAGCGGATAACAATGTCTCCGGCCGGACAAACGAGTGCTCTATCACTCTGCCCGCTTGCGAGAACGATTTTTGCAACTGGGTGTCGATAGTCTTACGTCCGCAGAACGCCGTATAATGGGCTTCTACCAATGCCGCACGCTGCTCGGGAGAAGGTATCTCGTCTTGCTCCACGCCGTCCAGTTTGAAATAGCTGGGTACTAATCCCAACACCGCTACATCGGGGTTGCGCAGTTCGATCTTCTCCTTGCATTCCCGCTCCATCTCGTCCAGCAGCGACTGGCTGATCTCTTTCTTCCGTGCCTGGTCACGACGGGAATGGACCGCAGCGATCTGCATCGACTGACCTCCTACGGAGATAAATGCCATCGGTAACTCATCCTCGCCAATACGGTTAGCCAGCAGTTTCAGAATCTCGGCTATCACATAGCCGGCATTGCTGCTCTGCGTGATCACGCCTTGCTCCACACATACGTTGCCTTGTTTCTGCGGTCTGGATTCAACGCCCAGTATCTCGAATAGATCCGGAGCGACACGCCGCGCCGCCATGGCTCGCACGCTGTCGCTACCCATGTCTATCGCCACCAGGGGAAGCGAATCCGCTGTCTTTGTTTGTTTTTTTGCCATCTTCGTAAATAGTTAAAGGTTTAATGTTTAATATCTGCCTACTACCTGACCTTTGTATCGCAGGTCCAGTTCGGTATATGGTTTGTCTTTTATCTCTTGCGGAGTGTTGGTCAGAAACCATTTCAGTTTCTTCATCTTTCTCTCATAATCCCGCATGTTTCCCATCACGATCCTCGCCTTCGTTCCTTCGTCCTTCAGATAGAGGTATATCATCTGCGGCGATTGAATGTATAGATGGTCTATTCTCTCATGCCAGTACGGCTCTCTCTTGACCCATTGGGCAAAATCGGATAATAATCCGCTGGCGATCTGTACGCCTACTGCTCCCCGTACGATCATCACCTCGTCCCGTACGCTCTGCCGCGCTTGCATCACTTTTCTGTCGCTGTCTATCAGATAAGTGTCTATCGGTGTCTGCACCCGCAGTACCGGCACTCGCTGGGTTAATCTTACCCGCACTATATGTTGCGCCGTCAGATAGCATTCAGCGCTCCGCACCATCGGATGATGACCTATCGCTTTCTCTATCCTGTGCAGCGAGACCTGGTTGAGTCTCCGGCCTACCGGATAGATGTCTTGCTGCTGCAACAGTCCCGTCAACTCGCTCTCCGTCAGATACATCCGCTCCGCACGATCCTCTATATCATATTCGATCGCCTTACACGCTTCCTCCGCAGGTCTGGACATATATCCCCACGCCACAGCGGCTGCCATCAGTCCCGCCATGATGCTTATCCCTACTATACTCCATATGATCCGTCTAACTTCCAATTATCAATTATCAATTATCAATTATCAATTATCAATTATCAATTTCTAACGCCTCTGTCACAGGCTCTACCATCCTGTCTATGTCTCCTGCTCCTACGGTCAGTACCACCACCGGCTCTTGGGATGCCGCCACTCTGCGTTTCAACTCCTCCACCAACTCGCTCTTCTGCACTACCTTCATCCTTTCATTTTCCTCCTTCGTCCTTTCCATCAGTATCTCGCTTGTCACACCCGGTATCGGTTTCTCTCGTGCCGGATAGATCGGCAGCAGGATACATTCGTCCAAGGTAGCCAGCACCTTTCTGAATCCGTCCGCAAAATCCCGTGTACGGGTGTACAGATGCGGCTGGAACACACCTATCAGGCGGCGGGCAGGGAATACTTTCCGGATTGAGTCTATGGCAGTAGCTATCTCTTCCGGATGATGGGCGTAGTCGTCTATATAAGCTACTTTCGGCGTATTGACATGGATGTTGAATCGCCGCTGCACGCCCTTGAACGAAGCCATCGCCTCCCTCATTCTATCCCCTTCTTCCTTCATCCATTCATTTCCGACCTTCGTCCTTCGTCCTTCATCCTTCATCCTTTCAACCAGCCATGCTACGCTCATCGCCGCCACTGCATTCTCTATATTCACCCACACGGGCACGCCTAACTCGATATCGCTGATCACGCCTTCCGGTGTATGGAAATCAAAGACTATCCGTCCTTCGCTCACGCGGATGTTCTCTGCGTAGAAATCAAGACCATTTACCAATTGGTCATTTAGTACCCCGTACTTATAGCATTTGACGCCGGGTTGGAGTCTTGGCTTCAAAGCTATTCCGTGCTTCATCACCAGCGCGCCTGTAATCAGTTCCGTGTAATAAGCAAACGCCTCGCGGTAGGCTTCCTCCGTACCGTATATATCCAGATGATCGGCATCTACGGCGGTCACCACCGATATATAGGGTCTCAGATGATGGAACGAACGGTCGTATTCATCCGCTTCTACTACCACATAATCACTGTCCTTGTCCATCAGCATGTTCGTATGATAATTCATGCTGATACCCCCCAGAAACGCATTCACCGGCTTCATCAGGTGGGCTATCATCGTACTGGTGGTGGTCTTACCATGAGTGCCGGCTACGCAGAGGGCTTTCTTCTGCTGCGTGACGATACCTAATACCTCTGCGCGCTTGCGTATATCGTACCCATGCTCGCGGAGATAGGTATAGATCGCGCTGTCCTCCGGCACGGCTGGAGTACGGACGACAAGCGTATCATGAGAATTGAGAATTGAAAATTGAGAATTGAAAATTGCCGGATCATCTTCATACGTGACCGGAATGCCTTCTGCCTCCAACTCTTTGGTTAACGCTGATGGGGTTCGGTCATAACCGCATACGGCATACCCGTGGCGATAGAAATACCGCGCTAAAGCACTCATGCCGATACCGCCGATACCCAGAAAAAAGAAGTTTTGTATGTCTTTGGACGAAATCATTATCGCAGATTACACAATTTGGGCACAAAGGTACAAAAAAATTTTGATATGTGCAAAAAAATTCGTACCTTTGCAGCGGAAAAATGAAAAAAGGTCTTTTCCTCATATTGCTCTTTGCCTGCGTGCGGGTCTTTGCGCTGCCTCATTACGAGTTGGCGTATCGTCTCTCCGGCACAGCTCTCTTCATGCTTCCGGATGATAAAGTATCCCCGTGGCTGCGCCCTACTCCTGTGGTTCCGGGTGCCGCTTTCAGTGTGGAGTTTCTGCCTACCGGCAGGTGGCATAGCCTGCAGCAATGGAATAATGCCTCGATAGGCGTGGGAGTGCGGTATCTGAATCTGGGTAATGAAGCGATACTGGGTTCTGCTATCGCAGCCTATGGATATATGAATATGCCGTTCTACAACGGCACGCATTTCCGTATCGGCGCACGTCCTACAGTGGGCTTGGCGGCAGCTACCAAGACCTATGCCAATACTTATACCGGCGAACATCTGTATGCGGATCATACGGGTGCTAACTGGTCCATCGGTTCGGTGCTGAACGCTTATCTGGCATTGGAGATGTATATGGATTTTCCGATTAAGGACGGCTGGGAGATCACCCTCAATGGTGGCTGGCATCATATATCGAACGGTTCTATCATGCACCCTAATGCCGGATATAACATGCTCGGCGGAGAACTGGGCTTGCGCTATCACCCGGGAGCCAAACAATACACCAAACCCGACCCCGATGTGCCGCGCAAGCTATATGACGGCGTGGATAAACCATGGGCGGTGGAGATCAGTGCTACGGGAGGCGTGAAGCAGAATTATTACCGCGACAACTATCCTAATATGCAGTTCTTCGGTGCGGCTACGGTCAAAGCGGCGGCTTACTGGGTGCCGGTCTCGATCTTCCGTATCGGAGCAGGTATAGATGCGTTCTACGACGGCTATTATCGTTCCGTGAGCAATAATATTCCCGGAGCCAAGGAGGCGTTCCCCGATGCGCCGGTCACTCATTTCGGCAAGACCTATCTGAAAGAGAGTAATCTTGCCAACTGTTTCCGCGCAGGTATATCTATCCAGCCGGAGTTCATCATCGGTCATCTCACTGCCGGTATCCATGTCGGTTTCTATGTCTATGACCCGATTAAGAACTTGGAACCGTTTAAGGAAGCCAAAGCGGCTGACGAAGCCGGTCTGCCGCTCAATAGAGGTATCTTCTATACCTATGATCTTACGAAAGCGAGCAATTATCAGGACGGTTGGTGCTATATGCAGTTCGTGCTCAAATACCATGTGCTGGACCATCTGTTTGTCCAACTGGGTCTCAAGACCCATGGTGCCCGGGCGGAATTCATAGATGCCGGTCTCGGCGTAGCATTCTAACCCGTAACCGGTAACCCGTCACCCCTTCACCAGATTGTCTTCGATAAAATATACAAAGTCAATCGGTACGCCGTGATCGACAAGAGCACGCCGGTCAGGACGGAAGAGATCGTAGAAAGCACGGAGCGAACCGCACTCCTGCCGCGCTTGTTTATAGTTCTCAAAAGCCATCATCCGGTCGCCTTTGAGCAACAGACAATGCGCATAATTGATATAATCCATCGGCTCAGCCGAACCTTTTCTGAGAATATCGCGATATACTTGTTCCGCTACCTCCGGATGCCCCCACATATAACTCCTGAATCCGCTTTGCACAGCGGTCGCCGTCAGTGCTTCTGCCCTTCCGGGCGTACCGTTCACCAGCACCTCATAGAGCCATGTGTTGGGCAGATTGGTCACTAACTCGCTCATATATTCCTTCTCTTCTTTCGGCACCCATTCGTTGAAAGTCTTGTAGTCCGAACTGAGTCCTACAGCCTTGACCAGTTTCTGGAGCGATTCCGGCAACCAGTTGAGTGGAGCCAGTCCTTGGGCGTAGTCGGACAGCCAGTTCTCCTTGACCATCGATACCATGGTGCATAGGATCTCGAATAGATGGTCTCCCATATCGTCCATGGCGCTTATGGCATTCAGAAAAGCATCCTGGATCTGGGGGAAGAAATCTATCCGCACATCATAATGGATCAGCAGCGTCAGTACGTTATGCGCGCAGAAATCCGCTACCATCTCGTTGTCGGCATTGATACCTTCTATCATCGCTACGAACGCGTCTATCGAGAAACATTCCCTCAGGTTCTGGGACAGAGCGGAGATGGCTAACAATGCCGCACTGGCTTGTTTCTCGTCCGCCAGAACGGACCGCAACCACTCAATGTCTTCCGGTTGGAGACGGATGCAGTTCTGGAAATAATTGAATACCGATTGCGGTGATTCGGCATTGAATCCGTGCATCTCGGGCGATAGACCGCGTTTGAGACGCACCTCGGCATATACGGCATCTGCCAACTGGTACATATCTCCCGTCAGCTTGTCCACTTCTTCTTCCGCGTTGGGTTCATCTACGTTCAGCCAGCGGGTGAACAGTTTCTGGTACCGGCTCCGGATGGATTGCAACGCCTCCTCATACGGGTTATTTTCTCCTAACTCGTTGAGCCATGCACGAAGCACCACCGCTGCCGTCTCAATCATACATTCGCCTAACGCGCGCTCGATTGTATTCACCTGGCTGCTAAGCTCTTTCGTCTTGTCCTCTTCCATCTATCTATCATCAATTATCAATTATCAATTATCAATTATCAATTATCAATTATCAATCCCCATCAGATCTCTTCCTTGATCAGATAGTCGTTCCGGGATGGCGAGTTACGGATCACCAGTTCTGCCAGGAATCCGGCGAGGAACAGCATACATCCCAGGATCATCATCAGTATCGCAATATGGAAATACGGATTGACACCTACCAGCATCGCCGGCACGCCGTTTGCCAAAGCATACCATTTCATGCCGCCTACAACGAGCACTGCGATCAATCCGATCAGGAACATCAGACTTCCCACCAGACCGAAGAAATGCATCGGTTGTTTGCCGAACTTATTGAGAAACCAGAGAGTCATCAGATCCAGATAGCCGTTCACGAACCGGTTCAGGCCGAATTTGGAAGTTCCGAACTCTCTCTTGCGGTGCTGCACCACTTTCTCGCCTATCTTGGTGAACCCAGCGTTCTTAGCCAGATACGGGATATAACGGTGCATCTCGCTGAAGACCTCGATGTTCTTCACTACCTCCAGACGGTAGGCTTTCAGTCCGCAGTTCATGTCGTGCAACTGAATGCCGGTCACTCTGCGCGCCGTAGCGTTGAAGAGCTTGGACGGCAGGTTCTTGGTCAGTTTGTTGTCATATCGTTTCTGCTTCCATCCGCTTACCAGATCATACCCCTCTTCCTTAATCATATGGTATAGTGCCGGTATCTCATCCGGACTGTCCTGCAGGTCAGCGTCCATCGTGATCACCACATCGCCTTGAGCTGCCTTGAATCCGCAATACAGCGCTGCGCTCTTGCCGTAGTTCCGTCTGAAACATATGCCATGCACATGTCCTTTCTCCTTCGTACTTTGTACTTCGTCCCTTTGTAACTTCTCTATCACTTTCCACGACTCGTCCGTCGAGCCGTCATTGACATAGATAATCTCGTAGGAGAATCCGTTCTCTTTCATCACTCGCGCGATCCATTCGTTCAGTTTCGGCAGCGATTCCGCCTCGTTATAGAGAGGCACAATAATTGATATATCCATAGATAATAATGATTTTATGCACTGTGTGTTTTGCGTGTCACGATAGACCGCATCGTCAGGAAGAAGTACTTCACATCCGTCCGGAACGGGTGCTCCATATATTCCGTCAGATATTTGTCTTCGCTTGCGAATAGTTCTTCATAGGTCTGCGGATGGTCGATGTAGAAAGGAGGTATCAGCCCCGGCTTGCATTGGGTCCTCTTCTCCTGCAACCATTCCGGATAGGTGTCAAACATCGTTTTGCTGAGCGGCCGGACACCTACTAACTTCACGTCGCCCTTGAACCAGTTGATCAGCATCGGTAACTCGTCCAGCCAGTATTTGCGCATGAACTTACCCCATGTAGTGATCCGCCAGTCGTCGTTGCTCTTATCCGCTATATCCATGCCTCCGCGGGCGTCGAAGACGTATTTCTGGATATACTCGGCATAAGGGTGCATCGTGCGGGCCTTGTAGAAATACCGGATCTCCTTGTTCTTGCATACGCGCGCTAACTTGATCAGCGGACCATAGACCTTGATCTGCTCCTGGGGATAAGGCTGGGAATGACGATGGGCAAACACATATTCGATATGCCCCATCGGTACGATCTCATCTACTTCGAATCCGCAATAATAGAGCCGTCCTAATACCTCCGTCTTGCTCAGCATACGTTTCCGTCCTTTGGTCACGTCGTAGTAGAGCCGGCTGGTCAGCATCAGTCTGGGCCATACGCGTTTCTGGATGAAATAGAGCGTATAGACGATCCAGTTGATCCCCTTGGGGTATCGGGCAAGTATCTTGGATTTGATGTACTCCTGCGGCCGGTAGCAGCATACATACCTGCCTTCGTCCGGCAGTTTCTGGTTTACGATACAGAACCGCCGGTTGATACCCTTGGCGTCATTGAGCAGCGTCAGATCCACGATCGTCTCATATTGATAATCCGGTATCTGGAGGAAAGCAAACCGGTTACGGTCGCATACCACTTTCGTCTGTGTGGAATCGAGCCGCGCTTTCTTACGCAGCATATAGTAGTCCGCTTCTGTCGTGACGGATAGCACCGACTGATGTACTGCTTCGATGGATGTTTTGTTTCGTTTCTCATCGGGGCGGGTCACCTTGGCGTTCTTGCGTTGCTCGATCTGCATGGCGGGAACGGTCATGTTCGTCGCGTATTTCCAGTAATGTTCAATCAGCACCACCACCGTCTCTATTCCGCCTACGATCAGGATTGTCCATGTCGCTACACGCGGCGAGAGGTTATACGCCGTCAGCGGCAGCAACCACCAGCATAACCCTATCAGGATACCGGCATCCGCTACCAGCGACACCATTGCCTGCCAGAACCACATCTCTTTGTATGACCGGTATAGCTGCACCACGAATCCCACCAGCACCCATAGCGCAGCCAATATTCCGAACAGTGCCCAGTAATGCACTATCTCGCTCTTGTTGGCCACCCATCGCCATAGCATGCATAGCAGCGCCGCTATCACCCATACGATGATATCTACCGCTATCCTCCTTTTCCAATTTTCCCTGATCATATCAATTATCAATTATCTATCGGCATAGCCGAAGCAATTAGCTATTATCTATTATCTATCGGCGTAGCCGAAGCAAATATCTATTATCTATTATCTATCGGCATAGCCGAAGCAATTATCTATTATCTATCGGCGCAGCCGAAGCAATTAGCTATCAGCTACAGTCTCGCCAAAATCTCCACAATTCTTTCTGCAGTATGACCATCCCATAACTCAGGGATCGCCCCTTTCTTCCATTCTCCGGCAAAGAGTTTGTCCAGCGCCGGTTTGATAGCCGCCGGATCAGTACCGATTAACTCGTTTGTTCCTATGGTGCAGGTCTCCGGGCGCTCGGTGTTGTCACGCAACGTGATGCATGGAACACCCATCACCGTTGTCTCCTCTGTGATTCCTCCGGAATCGGTCACCACTGCCTTCGCGCGCTCTACCAGATAGTTGAACTCCAGATACCCCATCGGCTCCACGATATGCAGATTCGAAAATCGTTCATTCCCTAACTCACTCACTCCCTCATTCACTAATTCCTTCAGCCTTAACGCCGTCCTCGGATGAATCGGGAAGATGATAGGCAGCCCATGCACGTTCGTGATTATCTGCTCCATCATGGCTTTGAGATGGCTCTCTTCATCTACGTTCCCCGGCCGGTGCATGGTCATGACGATATATTCCTTTTCTTTAAGCCCTAAGGTATCCCATATAGCCGGTTTCCGGAATCGAGCCCTGTTCGCCATCAGCGTATCGATCATCACATTCCCCACATGCCAAACCTGCTGGGGTACCCGCTCATAGGCATATTTATCTTCCGGCAGAGTATCTCTTTCGACTTTCGACTTTTGACCTTCGACTAATTCGGCTCCCAACCGGACTAAATTCCTATTCGCCACTTCGGATGTTGTGAACATATAATCTGCCAAACTATCCGTCACCATGCGGTTGATCTCTTCTGGCATTGTCAGATCCCAAGAGCGGATTCCGGCTTCCACATGACAAACCCTCGTGTTCAGTTTCTTGGCAACGATAGAGCAAGCCATGGTGCTGGTTACGTCTCCTACTACGAGCACAATATCCGTGGGATGCGCCACCAGGTCTTTCTCAAACTCCACCATGATATGCGCAGTCTGCTCTGCCTGTGTTCCTCCGCCGCAGCCTAAGTTCACATCCGGAACCGGAATACCCAACTCCTCAAAGAACGTGTCACTCATGTTCTTGTCATAATGCTGCCCGGTATGCACCAATCTGTATTCTACTCTCTCGCTCCCTGACTCGTTAACTTCTTCATTCATTAACTCGTTGTGTCGTTCAATCGCTTTAATCAGCGGTGCAATCTTCATAAAATTGGGCCTCGCCCCTGCAATCAATGTTATATGCATATCTTTCGCCTTTAGCGGTTTTTATAAATCACAAACTACAAACCACAAATCACCATCAATCACCTAAACCTCTCCCAGAATTTCTCATCCGCATTCTTCGTTTCTTCTACGGATACCGGATAATTCTCAATAAACCCGGAGTGTTCTCCCGCTAATCGGGAGAAGCGGCCTCCGCCTAAAAGGGCATGGTTCTTATTTAAATCTCTTCCAAAAGTTTTCATCAGCATTTTTAACCTCTTTCACAATAGCAGGATATCCTTCTATGAAATAAACAAGAAATGCTGTGTAATCTATCTTATCGTTAAGCAATATCTCGCGTCTCTTTGCCCACTCTGCTTTTAAGGCCTTAGGCCCCATTGCAAGCAATTCTTTCACTCGTTCAAACATCGCTTCGCTATTCTCTGGGCGGAAACCATATGTTATATTATAACGATGTTCTTCCTCTTCCAGGTAGTGAATGCGACCTACAAAAGTATTGCATCTGATTGATGGAGTTCCAAGCACAGCCGCTTCTGATGTCATCGTCTGGCTATCTCCTACAAACATCGTCGCATAATAGAGCAGAGAATGCACTTTATCTTGTGATACTTTGAGTTGATAAGGCAAGAACTCATCGTCTATATTTCGTTCTGTAGTAATAAAAACTTTGCCGTGTTTACTCAGCATCTCAACCATTCTTCTTTTGTTCTCTATTGTCAGTCCTACTACTCCCACATCATGATGCGCTTTAAATGCATTAAATCGCATAACAAAATAGGGTTCAACATCCACCACATTTCCCTTTTCATCCTTCTCATACTTGATTCCCGCATCTTCTAACACGGATATATCCGGAGTAAATCGATTAGGATGAAGATATGCCAATTCATGGTATGCAGGATAGTAAATCACTTTGGACGTTATGCGTGGTGTATCTTTAGGACTTAGCACTACGTCCGCAAATGGGTGAGCATACTTGGCGTATAGCGGTTCTACCTCATCATCATCATCATCCAAAAGGATAGCGCTGATTGGTTTTCTAAATATTGACAAATGAGATAATGCTCCGACATGCGCCAATGTGATAGACGTACCTATCGCTATTGAACATCCTTCCCGCCTTGCTATCCGCAATAGCTTGATATTGTATTTGAGTTGCTCAAAGGCTTTTAATAAAATATTATCCTTTTTTTCACCAAGATAAATATACGGTATGTGAAATAAATCCAACAACTGCATTGCCGCAGGGATATGCTTGCATGTCACTACCACTTTATGACCTTTTTTAGTCATATCGTGGTAGAAGTTCCGTAAAAGGTGCACATGTGCAGGATGCGCAATATCAATAATAATATTCATACTATTTATATGTCTTTAATATTTTTACTCCTAACACACCTATTTTATACAATAGTGGCTTTGTGATACATAAGAATCGTCCATACTCCACTTCTTGCCCTCCGAACCGGGCTTTAAAATCTCGCACACCATATGCTTCCCCTGGTTTACCGGCACCCATCATGTCTAATCGTGGCATACCATGTTCCGCTGCATATCGGATACCGGCATAAGTCGCGACAGACGAAGGGAAGATGGATTTCCATTCTCCATCTCTACCACAGGCAAACCATTCGTACAAGCATTTCCCTGCTAACGCTACACATACTGTGCCCCCGATTATTTCTATTTCTCCCTCATCTTTTGGTATCCCTACCAACAGATAACGCGCATCCTTATGTAAATGTAACTGCTCAAAGAATGGTAACGGAAAGAGAGGGGTTCTTACCTTGGTTGCATATAATTGCTTTAATATCGTATAAAACTCATGTATTTGTTCTATTGTCGGATTGTCGATAACTACCGCCCCGTCTCGAAAAGATGTTCTAATATCGCGCTTGCGATTCCTGCCTAAATTTGCTTCTACTATCTCAACCGATGATGTATCTACATGAAAATTTAGATGCGGTTGGTAACTAAATCCCGCTTTTGCAAACGCATCCCTCCACCGGCTGTAATCATTGAAATTCCGTGTCTCTATATAAATCGCCTTAGATCGCAATTGCTCTCTAACCGCAGTCATCAACGCTATAACTTCCTCATCTGTACAATCGTCTGCCAGACACGGTCCGCCGATAATAATCGCTCGCCTGGTAAAGAAATGCTTTATCGGATTCTTCTCCACCGTAACATAGCCCACGCAAACACCACGGAGTTGGGTTTGAGCCCCAGCGGGGTCACTTGCTACACCCAGCACAAATGGTTTGAACAACTCCGGCATCGATGCAAAAAAATCATACGCCTCTGGCGTCTGAAACCATGTCCCGGTAGCGCTAGTTTCTACTAACCTACTCCATTCTTCTCTATCAATATCTTTGCTATATAGTATCTTCATCATGCTGAATCCTCTTAATTTCTTTTGCTGGAACTCCGGCTACAATCGTCCATTCTGGCACATCTTTAGTTACTACAGCACCCGCGCCAACTACAGCATTTGCACCTATTGTAACGCCTGGCAATATAATACACCCAGCCCCCAACCATGCATTATCACCGATTACGATTTTTGACGATCTAGGCACTACTATTTTCTTAAGAGAAGAAGCATTTGGGTGTGAACTTAACACCAGTGTACATCTAGGACCAATAGACACGTTATCACCAATTTCCAATTCTCCACGATAATACACAAAATTCTGTGTAATCACTAAATCTGCCGGAAAATAAACATCTTTCCCTACTTTCCAACCCAGTGCTCGAAGACTACGCACGCGAACCTTGGAATACGGGAAATGTACTCCTACTGAATATATTAATTTGTTCTTAATACGTATATACCATTCTTTTAGTGTCATATCACATCCTTTCTATCAATCGTTTCAATGTCTCTATACACCATTCTCCTGTAGTATTTTCCGAATCATCTAATATCGGATTATACTCCACAAAATCGAGCGATTTCATGGATGGCATGTCTTGCAAATGCAGAATAAACATGTCTAAATCCTCTTGCAGCAATCCGTCTTCTACGCGAGTCCCTGTTGCCCAAACGATAGATGGGTCCATTCCGTCAATATCAAAACTTAAATGCAACGCAGGGATATGCTGCCTCTCCATCTTGTGCTGGATATCCGCCATTATGGTCGTCATTCCTATACGGTGGATTTGCTCTGTTGTATATACATTGTCCTTGATCCCCAACTTCATCAATGTCTCTATTTCTCCCGGATCGAGATCGCGTGCTCCTACCCAAAATATATTCTGTGGCTTTAGATGAGTGGTAGCAATATCATTGATGCCTGATTGGCATATTCCCAACAGAGCAGCCACCGGCATACCATGAGCATTCATACTGGGTGATGTAGCTTCTGTATTTACATCTCCATGCGCATCAAACCATATCACACCTACATTCGATTCGTTCTGCAGTACGCCAGAAACAGATCCTAATGCAATCGTATGATCTCCACCTAAAGTGATTATTCTTTCCCCTGCTCCATAATGCACAGCCACCTCATCTCTTAGATTCCGAGCCATCTCAACAACATTATCATAATTTTTGATTCCAAATCGCGGAGCAATCTCATTATCGGGAGTTGGAGGCATAGATACCCATACCGGAACTTTATTTGCATACGCGCCTATTCCGTTACGCAGCAACCATTCCGGTGCTAAACCTCCTCCGGCTCGGTCATTTCCCGACTGAAATGGAGCATTTATGATAGTTAGTTTTTTCATTGTACCTTGGATATTACATACCTTAACTTCCCAGAATGAGGCGTTTCTATGTGATCCACTATTCGGACTGCAACTTGGATTCCATCACCACAATGATATGCCAATAGTGATTCTAGGTTTTTGACTCTTTGTGGCTGTATTTTTCCTTTGGGCACTATCAATAATTCAACTCTATCTACGGCCTCTTGTACAATCTGGAATTTAGCAACCTCATCTGTAAGTTCCTCTATCGGCAGTGACAATGCATTGATTATTTTTCCGTTTGCTAACTTGAAATTGTCAGAAGAACGTCCTTTAATCACTCGAATCATTTTTGTTTCGCGTCCGCAAGTGCATTTCTTTTCCGATTTAACAGCCCTATCTCCGGGAGCATAACGAATAAACGGAAAGCCAAAGTTGTACAAAGCCGTCAATACAATCTCCCCTTCTTCTCCATCATGTACTTCCCGACCTTGCATATCTACAATCTGCATAATGCTACATTCCTCGCATACATGCAGTTCTCCATGAACTTCACATTCTGTCGCGTGTCCCATTCCATCGCCACAGCCGTAAGTGTCAAATAACTTACACTGGAAAACTTCTTCCATGATTTTGCGCTGATGAGGTAATAACATTTCTGCAGTAGTAAACACGGCTTGCATAGGCAATATGCCATAATGTTCTCGTACATATTCTGCTAATATAATCAACGTGCTAGGATATCCGCGCAGAAATCGAACATGATTATTTATAAGATAATTATAGTGCTGTCCTAACATTTCATCTGTTAAGTGAGTTGCTGGCATCAAATGGTAGTTATTCACAAATTGCCATAGCCTATTTTTCCAGTCTCCACGCGCTCCTGGAATTAGTGATCCTCCTGCCATTACGCCCAACTCGTCCTCGCCATAAGTATATCCGCCCCATTCGAAGGTTCTCATCTTAAGCGCCCAGTTCAATGCCCAAGAATAGCGATCCATATCATAAGCACAAGGTGTGCCAGATGTTCCTCCTGTATGATGAGGCTCCATTGCATAATTGGATGCATTTTTCGCGCGAAAATCTGCTCCATGCGCTATTAAATCTTTTTTCCTTACGATAGGGATTTTTATCAAATCATCTACCGTTCGAATATCTTCCGGTTTTATTCCTGCAGCGTCAAACCATTGACGATAAAAAGGAACGTTGTTGTATGCTTGTTGAATTAATGCAGGTATATGCTCGTTATGATATGTTCTCCATTGTTCTAAAGTCCAATATTGTGATTTCTGAACAAACAACTTTAGTTGGTTCATATCGAACCCTTCTTTTTTACCCAATAGATATAATGCTAACTTATGCTTAATCATTTTGGCTCATTAATATTTATTGTTATACCATTCTATTATTCTGTTCGCAATCTGCGATATTTCTAATCTATCTTCTATAATCCGGTTTCTTCCTTCCGTCCACTTTCCGAACTCCAGTACCTTCCGTATCGCAATCCCTAATTCTTTCACTCGCTCACTCTCTAATTCGTTATCCGGAACGACATAACATCCTTCGAGATTAACTAATCGTTCCCTCACATCTCCCACATCGGTCGTCACTATCGGACAATTGCATGCCATTGCTTCTTTGATTACATTCGGGCTTCCCTCTGAATCCGATGTCAGCAACAAACAATCCGCTGCATTCATATAGGTACACACCTCTTCCGGCGTTTTATTATAAACAGGAACGAGTGATATTTGTAATTTGTTATTTGTAATTTGTAATTGCTTTACCGCTGCCTCAGCCAAAGGCCAGTTCTTCTCCACTCTCTCCGGATTACTGCACCAAATGATGTATTTGCGATTTGCTTCAAACCCCACCTTCTTTCTTGCCGCATCATGATCAATTAGACGGAAGATATCTAAATTCACTCCATTGGGTATTACCGGCAAATCTAATCCTAACTGGTTTCTTGTTCTTTCGGATTTCGTCAGCGCGCCATCCCAAAGATGTTGTATTGCCCATCTCACTCTCCGCCATTTGGCATCCTCTGTAGGGAAAGATCCCAAGATAGATACCAATATCTTTGGTCGTTTTCTCATACCAAGGCACGCCAGCGATGCTACAAACCCGCAAGTGGAATAATGTGCATGGATGATATCCGGTCTCTCACGTTTTACCACTTTCCTTAGTGCAAACACGGCTTTCAGGTAACCTTTCCATCCCTTGCCTTTTATCGGAAATAATACCATATCCAGCCCTTCCGCCTTCAAGGAATCGAATTGTGACTGCACAAACGAACTCACCACGCCTGCACCCTTCTTATTTCCTGATGCGACGAAGAGAATCTTCTTTATTTGTGATTTATTATCTGTCATTATTCATGTTATATTTATCTATACCTACGCTCAATCAATAAAAAACTTTTGTATGTTTATCGCTGCATGGACTTTGGATGTTTACATCCTATGGATGTGAGGGTACGTCCTTTCGGACTACGTTAAATTGATTTATAAGTAGGCTGGCGGGGCGAACACTCATGGCGTTCCTATGCGCATACAGCCGAAGTTCAGGCAGGGTTTATCTATGTTTTATCTATGTTTTTGTTTTAAATAATGTTTTCGGTCGTTTTCTAACGCTTAGCGGTTTTCTATAAGGACACAGTCCGCGTTTTCGATTTATTTCAAATTCTCGTAATACCATGAACAAGCAGCCTTGAATCCCTCGGTTGCGCTGTAGCGTGGCTGGTATCCCAGTATGCGCTGCGCCTTAATGATTGATGCTTGGCTATGTGGAATGTCACCTGCTCTATTCTCACGATAAGTCGGTTCAATAGCCGCAATAGCAGGATCATATTTCGCCAGGTTCTCGCGCAAACAGCGGAACAAATCATTCAGCGTTGTGTTTCCTCCGTATGCCACATTGAACACCAGATCCACCGGCGCATTCTGCGGCAGGTTCATATTGTATAGCGATGCTCGTTTTACTATTTCATCATGCGAGACGGTGGCAGCCAGATAGTTCGCCTGAATCACATTATCTATATACGTGAAGTCACGCGAGTACGAACCATCGCCATTGATATACGGTGATTCGTGGTTAATCAGTGCTTTCACCCACAGCGGTATCACTGCGGCATAAGCACCATTCGGGTCCTGCCGACGACCGAACACATTAAAATACCGCAGACCTATCGTCTCTATGCCGTAGAGCGAAGTGAACACATTGGCATATAGTTCGTTCACAAACTTCGTAATCGCATACGGCGAAAGCGGCCTGCCGATATTATGCTCTATCTTCGGCAGTTCCTTGCTGTCGCCGTAGGTAGAGGATGATGCCGCATAGACAAACCGTTTCACCTTCTCATCCCGCGCGGCAACAAGCATATTGAGGAATCCTGTGATATTATTTGCATTCGTATTGATCGGATCATTGATACTGCGTGGCACCGAACCCAATGCGGCTTCGTGCAGCACCACATCGCATCCTTTCACCGCCTCGCGACAAGTATCCAAATCCCGTATATCACCTTCGATAAATCGGAAATTGGTTTTACCTATCAGCGGCTCAATGTTATGTTTAAATCCCGTACTTAGATTATCCAAGCACACCACCTCAAATCCTTCATTCACGAAGAACTCACATAAGTTACTTCCTATAAACCCGGCTCCGCCGGTAATTAAAAGTTCCATATTTTTCCTAATACTTATTCGTTAATAAAGCATATATATACTTAAGCCCTCTATAAACTCTTGTCTCTGGGCTTAAATATTTTCTAACTATTCTTTTTCCTTTAAAAAAAATATTATTAATAACTGCTTTATGTTTGCCATACCCGGCTATTTGTTTACCCGTTACCTCGCCTGCAATACGTATCATCGCTTGTGCTATCTCAAAATATACACGGGTCTGGTAATGATTCAATCCATCTGTGAAATCAGAAGCACTCTTCGCAAATTCATCTATATCTATGTATTTGATGCGAGGCTCTTCTATTGCTAACGCCTTTACTGCTTCATTTAACGCACGATGTCTTAACGCATCTTCGCTATTGCCATATGTGGCACCCAATATAATGCAAAGTACAGTTTTGGAAGGTAACCATGAGATACTATCTTTCAAGAAGCGTACATATTGTTCAGGCGTTGTGTATTCTTCTGATTCATATTTAGCCAAGAATTTCGGATCGGACTCCAAATAATTATTCTGATGGTTCATCACAATCCGCACATTCGTCCCTTTACGACGCCAAACAACATAACTGCTTTCGATGAGCGAACTCAAGAATATCAAATCATAACCTCCCGTATAGAATGTCCCGTGTAGCATAGCGGGATCGATGAATGAGCAATCGGTTAAAAGCATCTGGTTATCTGCTTCACTATATTCATGTAACCCACGAATATGTACCGAATGATTATAAGTATCCACTACCATCCCTCGGTCATCTACATACGTAAACTCTGAAACAATATTATCAGAAGCATGGATATAACTGAACGAATTACTCAAATCACATGGCCCTTTCACAAGGATCTTACACTCCCCTAATTCACTAACTCGCTCACTCTCTAATTCTTTAATGCTTCCTTCCAACTCCTGATTTATCCATCCCGGGCATTCTGTTTTATTCAGTTGCGTACGAACCTCGCCCACTACTTCCAGTTTAGGAAATCCCAATTGCGCATACACCCATTGTTCTATCTTTTGCCCCATGGTGCGACAAGAGAAAACAAAGTGTTTTGCTTCGCCATTGCGAATGGCGTAGAATCCCACGATGCCATAGTCACCATAATTATCCGTCACTGAGACATAGCCGCATTGACAATCCTTGTCTTTTATCAGTGCGCATAGTTCTTCTTCGGAAATACGTTTTTTGGTAAAATTCAACTGGTTGCTTCTGAGTATTAGATCATGAAGCCTCTCTATATGATTCTCACAATCCGTATGCATTTCTACGCGGATATTACTCGAATACAAGAACGCCTCATTGGAGTCAAACGATTTGGCAGCTTCTGCTTTCTCTTCCAGCACCTTATATTGCTTCAGTCGTTTGTGAGCAGTATCTTTCTTGGGCAAAGATCCCACTTGCGCTATCAATTCCGCAATCACATCCGGCTCTGCTATCTGTATTTCCGGTAAAAAATGTTTCGCTTCTTGCAAATTATGTACATTATCATCAATAAACAGCACATTCTGCGGACGCAGAGCCATACTATCTATCATATGTACCAATCGCGCACCTTTATTTTCCCAATTGATAGATGCGAATACAAAATACTCCCATATTCCGAGATCTTTTAGATGTGCGATGGTAGGTTCCGGTTCATTCTTGGAACAAATAGAATTGATAATACCGGCATCCGTAGCATCACGCACTAATCGAATGTTTTCCGCTTTAGCCGTAGCACCACCTTCAGACAGCGTCCCCATCCAGAACGTATCATCCAAGTCCCAGATGATTAGTTTTATGGTTTTAATGTCTATCATTGTTATAACATTTCACAATTTCTTTCTACAATCCTCTACCTCTCAATTTTATCCAATTCCAACCAAAACACATCACAATACACAACAAGCACCAAACAAGATACCAGTTCCTATGCTTCTTCCGCATGTTCATAATCGCATAAGCAGCAAACATCATCTCAAATGGCATAGCCGGTATATGAAACCGCAATGATTGCGCAAACGCAGAAAAGACCAACACCACCAAATATCCCAATAATATAGCTAATGGAAGAGTATATTGCCTCCAATCTCCCGTTAGCAGCATCATGAACATAGAAAAGATAACAAATCCGGAAATCACATTGCGCATCCAGTTTCCACCATGAATCAACCGCATACCTTCTTGTCCTTCCACTTGAACCATTGTCGGGAACGGGATGGTGAAAATCATCGGAGCAAATACGGCAGCTCCGGCATAATTAGCAAAACGATTGCCCGATAGTTTTCCTCCTTTTTCGGAACCATATCGTTTCGTCATACTTATCTGTTGCTGCTCCATTATGTCTGTATCCCTAATTTGGTTAATCTCACGCATGATATTATCCGATGCTCCGGCAAAAATCAGTCCAACCAGTATGATACCCAACGCGAACTTTTTGCCCCAACTAACCACCCGCGCATCCATCATAATGAGCGCAAAAAATACCGCCGAGAATGCCACCATACCTAAAACAGTACGGAACATAAATAATAATAATCCTGTCAGTGCCATCGGTGCTATCGTAGCCCATGTATATTTCTTACCACGTAGCATTCTGTCTGCCATATCAACAAATAGTACCAACAGAAAGGTCATCAATACTTCCTTAAGTGTCATTCCTACATAGTTAATCAATACAGGATGCAACATACAGAAGATAGCCGCTAATCGCGCCGTAGTCTCATCCATCGATCGCCGTACAAGACGATAAATTATGACGGACGTATATGCTCCCAATAATGCATTAACAATCAAAATTAAAAACACTCCGAAATCTACACCGAATAGGTAAATAAATGGCGTAATTGCTAAAGGATATCCTGTATCACTAAATGAATTTTGCATAAACTCATTTAGCACGGAAAAGAACATGCCTTTGTCTATATACATTGAGAAATCCTGAGCCACTTCAATATACCCCGTCGAATCTGCAGCTGCAAACTCATGTGGCTGTCCCGTCATCTCTATGTAGAAGAAATAGATAAAAACTGCAAATGTAGTACGAATCCAAAATCCCGTCCAGAAAAGTTTTTTCTCAAAGTTCTTCGCTTTGTGTATCTTCAGCACGCTCCAATCGCGTGAGAATTTCACACTCAAAAAGAAAAATCCAGCTACCCATGCGATACCGAACAACCAGAAATACCACTCCGTTGCATAGTCAGAAAACATGAGATTTACCCCAACCAAAGCAACCAGATAGGTAGCAAATGCGTAGGTTGCAAACCAATCCGGCAGACTGTTGGTTATCATCGCCGCACCACTCGTCATCCGCTGCCCCCATCTCGCACGCCGGCTCATTGGCCGCGGCGGCATGGGTTGCTGAACCACACCTTGTGGCATTCCCTGCTGTATATTTTCCCTATTTTCTCCTTGTTCTGGCATTTGTTTTCTTCGCGCTCGGAGCGCGGTTCTTTCATCTTCCGTAGCATGCACGTACACACGTCGCATACACGCATACCAAATCGGGCTACAAAAGTAGTAAAAATTTTGCATATATGCAAATAAATAGCAAATAATCGCTCTAAAAACTTTGTTTTCACTCCAAATCGAGCGGTTATTTGCTATAATTGCTGCGACTTGCAGTCGCTTGCTACGGCTACGCCGTGGCTGCACCGGAGGTGCTTGCTGCGAGCATAGCTCGCTTAATAGCGACGAGTTTTTGATTAACCACAAAAAAAGCGCCCCGTTTCCGGGACGCTCTACACGCGCCTTTGGCGCACTAAACTTTCATCATTGCGCCAAAGGTGCAGCCACGGCTCTGCCGTTTCAATCGACCTCTGGTCGAAGCACTTGGGCAGCAAGGCTTAGCCTTGGTGGGCGGAATCATATTCCTGCCCACAGACTAACCAAAGGTAGGCGGTCATGGTGCGCTTGCCGGTGGCGAGGTCCTTCTGGGCGATGAAGTCCAGCTGGTCCTGCGAGATCTTGTTCAGATCCTTGCGGCGGGCTGCTACCATCGCGCGCACCTCGGTGAAGCGCTCACGGATAGCCAGTTCCTTGGCGGACGGCTGGGTGCTGCGCTCCACTTTCGGACGGAGATACAGACGGTTACAAGCATTGCTCTGGGTAGCCGCTACGCGGTGGGTTGCCAGCAACATCTTGGTGCAGGAGTGCTGACCGCTCTTGCTCGGTTTTGCCAAAGCACCCGACACATGGTCGATGCCGGCGGAATAGGTTACTTTTGCCATAATAGTTCGGCGTTTGCCGAACAGACCGTCCTGCGGACTGAAAGACCGCTATCGCTGTAAGACCGTTTCACTGAAAGACCGGTCTGCGACCTGAAAGACTCCTGCTCGGTTCTCCACGCCGTGGGAGGGGTTAAGATTTGGTTTAATGGGTTAATAATTTTAATTTGGGGTCCACAAACAATTTTAATTTTTGTGGAGAGCGGGAACGCCCGTGTAATTACCACTAAAACGCGGTTTTAGTGCATTACTTAGGGCAGTTTCCGCGACGCATCGTAGGTTTCAATCGTCTTGGTCTGGATGATGACCGAGGTGTCGGCTTTCTGCCAGTACTCGGACTTGGTGGTGATAGTCCGCGTCACGTTGCAGGAACTCAGTCCCAGTCCGGCTGCGAGCGCCGTCAGCGCGGCAATCAGCACCGAGATGACTACTTTGATAATTTCTTTTCGTGTCATAATTTTGAATTATGAATTTTGAATTATGAATTTTTAACCTCCTATTTTATCGCCGTTTTCGTCGTAGTTGCCATTCAGCTTGTGCATCGCATAGCCGAAGAGCGAACCATACTTGATCTGACTCTTGTACTCCGCCTCCAGCTTGGCTTTTTCCGTAGGATCTGCCAGGATAGCACGGACAGCAGCTGCCACTTTGGCGAAACGTGCTTTGGCTGCAATCTGCGCCGCTGACGGAGCCTTCTCGCTTGGATAACACAACTTGCCGGTCGTCACCTTGCCGGTCCTTCTGTTCGTACGGAAATACACATCACTGTGCTCGCATACTTTCTTTTTCATGCTCTCGATGAGAGCCATAGGTTTGATTTCTGCCATTGATAGTTAAGATTTAGTTAATTCCCTTCTAGGCGGAAGCCGCTCTTCCCGTTCCGTCGGGAAGACGCTCCGGGTTTGATTTCTGCCATGTCGCGCGAGCTATGGCTCAGAACGATTCGCGACCTCGTCGCTCAATGGATCTTTTGCCATGCTCTCGCTCTTCGGTCCGCAAACACTACGTTCGGTTTACGTCCCGAGAGGAGAGCGCCTCTAAGCCCGCTGAGAGGGGAAAATAGTTAAACATTGAGGTTGATTAGGTTTCGGCGACCTCTATCCGCACCTCTTCGCCCTGTTGCAACGCATAGCGCACGTCCGTAAAGAATGCGAAGCGCACCTCCGGGTCGATCAGGTGGACCAATGATCGGCGGTTGTCCAGCCCATAGGAGAGGCGCAGACGGCCGTCTATCTTACGCACTCCTGCGGGATAGATAAGTGCGGGCGGAAACAGTTTGCCCGGGGCAATCTCATATACGTCGCTGATTGGTGTGAGGGTCTCGTTATACCCACCCTTTTCATTGGGTTGGAAGTGAACGTTATAGAGTGTGCCGCGTTGCAACTGCCCCCATGGGCACTTATGCCGAATAAGTTTTAGATACATAAATTCATTTACGATTTAGTCATTTACGATTTACGATTTATGAGTTATTTCCGAAATCGAGTGCAAAATTAGTGGGTTTCACAAATGACGTTGTCGCTTTAAGGGTCTTTGGGGTCCAAATCGATGCAATATTTCTCCGTAAGGTACTTTACTACATTCGGAGGTAACATCTTTGCCTTCGGTTTCACACCTTGTCCGCGAAGAAACTCCGCGTCCGTCTCGAGCCATCGGCGGAAGGTTTTTCTTGATACCCCCGCCGCATCCGCCAGCTCGGATTTCAACATAGCTTTCATAGGGCGATTTTTGCTAATTTCCACAATTGTTTAAGAGGTAAGTCCGTTCCATCGCGTTGCATCTGTGCGACCAGTCTTGCCCTTTTTGCGAAGAGTTCGGAAGCCGCCTTTTGTGCAGATGTTTGGTTAGGTTGTTTAGGACAACGCTGCGCATAGGTTTTCCCATTGTAGGTACGGAAATAATAATTTGATTTAGCCGAGATTTTGCCATGCAAAGCGGCGATTGGTAAAATAAGTTGTACTTTCATAAGATTGTGTTTAAAAATGTTAAAGATACCATAGTGATGGTATAAAATGGTAGCGGAGTGGTACCGTAAATGAGTCGATAAAGGCTCGTAAAAGAGTCGAAAGAGCAGTATGATTTATGGTTGTTTTACATAGATTACTTGGTGCCCTGTCGGGTTCACCATTTTCCCACCCTCCTTGTTCCTCCGTCGTACCAAACCGCATGTAGTACTCGTTATAGGAGAGTTGCGTCTCAGTCCCGGGTATGTTCCTGATGTTCTCTTTAATAGCCCGGATGGGATCATATTGTACAAAACGCCCTTCTCTCACTTTACGCGTGATACGCTCATATGCCCGGCGTTGTTGGTCGGCGGCGAGCGTGTCCCAGAAACGTTTTGTTGCCTCACGGTTCCTACGACTGGATCCGTTTTCTACCAATGCCTGCCATGTCACTTCAAATTCATTCATAATTTCCCATTTTTCACTTTTCACTTTTCATTTTTCAAAGGTGGTGGTGATACCAAGTTAATACATAGTACCACCATCACCATTTTTCTTTTTCTTTTTCTTTTGCTTCTTTTCTTTTTACACGAAGGCAATAGTGAACCCGCGTTTGATAGACTTGGAGTAAGGGTGAGCAAACGCGAGCGCCTCTGCCGTGGCTTTGAGTTGCGCACGGAGGTACTTCAGTTGGGCATTCATGCTCTTCTGCAGGTTCAGTTGCTGCATGTAGATTGGGTAGTTGGAATCGGAGGTTATTTCCTCGTTGTTGTTGTCCTCCCATGCATAGGACTTAGGCCGCTGTACGCGGATCTTAAACCCGTGATACTCGATGATGCCGGTGAAATCCGCCGGTTTGCCTTGTTCGCGGATCAACGCTTCTACCGCGTTCTCCGCTTCCGGCCGCAGGGCCTCTACCTGTTCCTTACTCTCATTCGCGCTGATCTGCGCGGAATACATCCGGTCAATGACCGTTAAATCAATTTGATCGTTTTTCATAATTTTATTTTTTTAGAATTACCGCCTCTCTTTCGAAAGACGGTGCAAAGGTACGGCAAAAGATGTTAACTAAATCTGCAAAATGCAGAAAGCCTATTTCAGCCGCAGATTAAACCAATATTTTTGCCATTTTTTGCGCCATCGGCTGAATGTCCCGCTATCTACGCCCATCATCCGGAGCGCCTGATAGCTGAACCATCGGAGTTCTTTTTCCTGATAATACTCATAGAGGATCTCTGTCATTAAATAAAAAAGACGAGTCCGATCAATGGTGTCATTGTCAAACTCGTCCCGATGGTTACAATTCGGTTCATGGCTGCGGACATACTCATACCATGCCCGCAGAACAGCCTCTTCGGCTGGAGAAAATTTTGTCATAGCGTGTTAACTTTTTTTGTTGGTTATGCGGCAATATCGCCATTGCCCGCAAAGTTAACACTTATTTTTGGATTATATAACAAAAAAGCCGCGACTCGCGTCACGGCTATACACTATACACTATAGTATTAACTACTCAATCGACCTAATCGCTCATTGATCATAGTGATATAAATATCTTGCATCTCTTCAGAGAGAAATGAACTGCGTATCGTTTCTTCCCATTTCGTTTGCACTTTCATGAACTGCGACCGCATTGTCTCTTGAACTTTTTCCGGAACACCGCTGCCTGTCATTGCCTGTGTGAAGTCGCGCCATGTAATCTTGCTTTTCTTGCCGTTAAGATTTAATGCGAGTTCCTCTTTGTCATCCGGCATTACGATCAATGTGTTTAGCATATCGTACGCCGGACTCAATACATACTCTTCTTTCGGCACGTATAATGAGAAGTTTTTAAGATGCATGTCGCTATTACCGACAATCCAACTAAACATTACCACTTGCCAGAAATTCACTACGTCCAACATCGGTGCAGCGGAGTATTGTTTGATAACCTTGCTGATTTTTTCGTAAGATCCTCGATATTTTTTCTCCGTCAATTGTTCCGACAATTGGCAGAGATCCTCCATTACAATCTTCTCGTTTTTCTTGGTTCGATCTATACGCCGTGTCAAGTAAACCAATCTCCCATCCGCAAACCGAGCAAGGCAATGTGGCACAACTGTTATTCCCGCCTGTTCCGCCAAGTGCATTGTCAAATCTTCATTCTCAGGCAGTTCTGCATACTTGTCTGTTTGAGGCTTTAAAATATATCTGCCCTGCAATCCGACTATGGTAAATCGTTCAATCTCTCCTTCAACCTTTTGGATGTCCAGTGACAATTTTGCTTGCACTCCGGGAACTGCCGTTCTTGTTCGAATAACGGTCTTTGCTATCTGTCGAATCTGAGTATGGTCATAAGGCATAGTCGGTACCTCTTTAGTACCGAACATACGCTTTGCACAAGCCGGATGATAATCCTTTTCTCCGGCCATTAATTCTCTATAGCAGCATAAACACCGCATAACATTTACGATTTAACGATTTACAATGTACCATTTTCGATTTGCTCGACGCTTACGGCACCGATACAATCGCTGCAACATGCCAACAATAGTCCCATTCGATCACGTTGGTCTATTTTCCAACTTTTTACTGCCACGTCCAGCAACCATCCTTCCGGAATCAATCCATCAAAAAAAGGGAATAGTATCTGTGACACATACGGTTCCTTACGCAAAGGAAGAGTAAGACTTATCGGTTGTGCATCCTTTCGTTGCAAATAATCGGTATCATACCGGAACATATATCCGTTTTCATCCTCGCGAATAATTCCGGCATGTATTTGTTTGAAATATACGTTTCCTTGCTTCATGATCTATCTCCTTCCATTGGACTTAATTCCGCGCCGAAAAGACTAAGCACTTGATTCACTTTGTCCATTCGGAGCGTTTCTTTACCCTGCTCCAATTCTCTGATGAATCGCAATCCAACTCCGGATTTGCGACTCAATTCTTCCTGCGTCAAACCAAACTGTTTGCGCTTGGCCTTGACAAACGTAGCTAACTTCGTCATTTTTACACCATATCGGGTATAATTCATATCAACTTATGTGATTTTATACCATTTCGGGTATAATTTCTCAGTATATCACCATTTTTATACCTTTTCGGGTGCAAAATTACAAAAAATATATGGAATACACAAATTTTTTCGCCGGAATAATCGAATAAATTTGATTTTTCCACAAAAAACTTGTTATTTGCACTTGCTCTTATCAAGCACCAGAGGTGCAGCCACGGCGGAGCCGTAGCAAGCGACTGCAAGTCGCATCAATTAGAAAAAGCGTCTCGAGAATGTAATGAACCCCAAAAGTTGAACAAAAAACTTTTGGGGTTTTATTATGAAACATTCTATTGAAGAGAGGCTATTAGCTGTACAAAAATG
>OCTX012277373.1_pt1 | contig 31502 bp, 28 predicted proteins | sample 1539691 | NCBI WGS metagenome assembly OCTX01 (sample SAMN02144231, study PRJEB22623) | gut metagenome | biome: sheep rumen | host: Ovis aries | place: New Zealand
ATCTACGACCTCGAGGTGCTCGTTCCTGGCGACTACATGGGTGATGTGATGTCTGACCTCCAGGGTCGTCGTGCCATCATCATGGGTATGGACTCTGAGGCTGGCTATCAGAAGCTCTCTGCCAAGATTCCTCTCAAGGAGTTGGCCAGTTACTCTATTGCCCTCTCGTCTCTGACGGGTGGCCGTGCATCGTTCACCACGAAGTTCTCGAGTTACGAACTTGTGCCGAACGACATCCAGCAGGCACTGATCAAGCAGCACGAGGAGGAGATGAAGGAGGAAGACTAATACTGACTTCTAAATATAACCAAAAACGGGATGGCGGAGCAGAGTCTCTGCCATCCTTTTCTGAAATAGATGAAGTTTTCACCTTACACAACCAATCTGCTGAAGCAGAAGTGCGGGAAGGATATCCGTCTGTCTGCCGATTGTGAATACCTGGCACTCGACATTGAATCGGTGACGGGAGAGCATATCGGTGTGAATACCTTAAAGCGTCTGCTAGGCTTTATCGACGATGAACGTGAACCACGCATTTCCACGCTCGACATCATTGCCCGTTATCTGGACTTTGAGAATTGGCAGGCGTTGCAAGTTTACGATGACCAAAGCAATTCCTCCTTCGACTCTACAGCCGATGAGATCCGAGTGGATGACTTGGCTGTCGGACAATATCTTCAAATAGGTTATCTGCCAGACCGAAAACTGATGATAGTCTATCAAGGTGGCAACCGTTTTCTGGTGAAATCGAGTGAAAACAGCAAACTTCACGAGGGCGATATGCTGCTCATCACCCATATCGTCAGAGGCTATCCGCTATTGGTGAGTGAGGTTTTTCGCGACGGGCAATCCCTTGGAACCTTCACGGCAGGCAAAGCCCAGGGCATCCGTTTTAAATTGTTATAACCGATGGATACGTCTTCGTTCTTAGACATTCAGCAGATATATCCAGATGCCGAACTTCTGCCCGTCGGTGGTGGAACCTGTGACTGCTACCGTGTCCGTCTCTACGGCAAACTCCACTTCCTGAAACGGCTCAAACCTGAGTTTCGTACTGACCCCAGATATGTATCAGCCTTGCAGAAGGAATTTGAGATGGGCTACCGTCTCGACCATCCTCATTTAGTGCGCTATGTGTCCAAGGGCGATGACTATCTGCTGACGGAATACGTCGATGGTGAGACTTTGGCACAATTCGCTGCCAGCCACCCAGAGTATTTCAAGTCCCGCAAGCAGACGGACCGATTCATCTCCCAGCTGCTTGATGCTGTCGGCTATCTGCATCAACACCAGATAGTCCATCTCGACCTGAAGCCCGAAAACATTCTCATCACCTGTATCGGCCATGAAGTCAAATTGACAGACCTCGGCTTCTGCTATACCGACACCTATACCGACACGATGGGGCGCACAGACCGTTATGCCGCTCCAGAGCAATTGGATGGTTCTGCGAAAGTCGATCCCCGTACTGACATCTTCGCCATCGGCAAGATTCTCCAGACCCTGCCCAACTCCATTATAAATAATAAGGTGGTAGCCCGCTGCACGGCAACCAATCCTTCAGACCGCTATCAGTCTGTCGAAGAGTTGCAGAGAGCCCTGAAGTCGACCATCAAATTGCCTCGCATGATCTTTTTAGCAGTGGCTATAGGACTGGGTATCACTCTGCTCCTTTATTTGCAGAGGCCAACAGCCGAGAATCGCCTGGAGAGGTCGCTTAATCTGGATACTGCCCAGACTCAAAGACCTGCCCCAGTGATTCACCCTACCGACACTCCCATCAACATTATTAATGCCGCCTCTCCTCAGAATACCAACACCCTTTCTCCGTCAGAACAGCCCTCTGTTATTGCAGTGTCGAAGCCCTCACGAGAAGCCCCTCTTCGCGAACTCTCTGTTCAGGAAGAAGCAGAGATACGCAGAATCACTTTGGCTATCCTGCGCCCCATCTACCAACAGAGAGTAGAGCCTTTCGTCAATCGAATCATACGAGGCGACTTTGATGACAGATTTCCCGATATTACTCCCATAAGAGATTCCCTAAACATCCTCTGCAACGAGGCCAACCAGGAGGTCTATGCCGGTCTGCGCAAGAAAGACCTGAGGTGTATGTATCCCGATGTCCATGAGGATGACGTGAATACGACCTTTCTTTATGCCATTGGAGATGCCGAGCATTACTATTCCCAGACAGTCCTTCATCACTTCTACCCCAAGACCAAACTTCCCCCGAATCCCTTTGGAGAATGATCTGGATTCCATAATTCCCAGTTTCCTTAGACTGGTAATCGAATGGACGAAATGGATGAACGATGTTTCATCCTTTTTTCGTATCTTTGCGGATGAATTATTCAATACGAAGCGACTGAAATTAAGAAATAAGTGCAAGTTTTGTAAAAAAAGCGACTCACAATGAACGTTGTTTGCAAAATTTTACGTATCTTTGCAGCGTTAACGTTTCATTAAATAAATAGAATATGGAAAAAATCAAAAGAACCCGCGAAGAAGTCCGTGCTGCATTCAAGGACTTTATGCGCAGAAAAAAAGAGCGTCAGATGCAAGCAAGAATGGAGTTGGAAGCAATGAGTCAACAAGGATTCTTCGATAACTAATTGTCATACACTTTAAATCTTGCTTACTATGAACACACTCAGATTGGAAACTATCAATCTGCATGCCCCCTATATGCTTTATGTCACAGAAACTGGAGATGAAAAGCAGTCGTTTCGTGATCGTCTGTTTGTACGATGGTTCAATACCTATGAACACCATGACAAATATTATATCCAAACCGCAGAGGGACAGATGGAAGGTCAGATGAATTTCATGGCTATTATATCTCGTAAAGATAATCCTAGATTGCAGGAGGTTATGAAGGAGTTTGAAGATACTATATCGTTCATCTTTGACTAATGCTATAGTCAGTTGGATGCATATATACAAGTGGACGAAATGGATGAACGATGTTTCATCCTTTTTTCGTATCTTTGCGGATGAATCCGCGAAGTCAGGCTGCACCTCAGCATAAAACAAGCTTTCTGCACTCGGTTTGCGCTGACTTTGCTCTCGAAATGAGTGTCAAACGTACGAATAACGGCGATATATGAAGAAAAATTCAATACGAAGTGACTGAATTTAAGAAAAAAGTGCAAGTTTTGTAAAAAAAGCGACTCACAAAGAACGTTGTTTGCTAAATTTTTCTTATATTTGCACCGTCGTAGGCAACTGCGGCAGACATGTTGAAGAAGCGTTTAGCGCTGTTCCGGCTGGGAATCTGGACAATTCACTGGACGAAAGGATCAGAGTAGACGTTCTCAACCTTGTTAGATGTATACGTCAGTATGTGTCATACAGGGTGTGAGTCGTTTCCTGTATTCATCGTCCGGCAGTCCAGAGCCTCCCAAGGGATACAGTGAGAGGCTCACACTTCTTTGTATGTCTAATCTAAAGCAATAATGAATCAAACGCATTGAGCCGTGCGTCGCATTTGACAAATGTTATCTTATGGAACAAGATCGTTGGGTAAAGGAAAGTGAACCAAATCACAAGGGTTTTAAGAGTATCATGATGTTTGGTGTAGTTGCCGTTGTAATCATAGGTATCTCTATTCTTTCATGTGGAAAAACAAAAGTAAAGAGCCTGTCATTCGACAAAGGGTTTTCAACTTTGAAAGTGGACGCTACCGACAAGATTTATGTTACGATAGAGCCAAATGATTTGCAGCCAGAACTTATCTGGAAATCTTCGGACGAGAGTGTTGCATCAGTCTTCAATGGTGTTGTTACTGGGCATAAAGCTGGAGAGGCCACTATCACGGCCATAGTCAAAGATCAGGCAAATATTTCTGCAGATTGTAAATACCTTGTTGAAGAAGAGGAAATAGACATGCAGACACTTGATATCCTTGAAGAACCTATTGTTTTGAGACCCGGGGGCCATCAGCAGATGAATGTAAGTGTCACGCCAGAGAATCAGAATGAGAAGATTCTGTGGTCATCAAGCGATGAGTCGGTGGTGAGAGTGAATCCGAGAGGTAAGGTGGAAGCCATCAAGATAGGAGCCGCCTATGTCTATGCAGAATCAGAACGAACAGGGGTCAGAGATACAGCTTTGGTATCTGTGGAAGGTCCTGGCACGATGCCGAACATGGCTTCAGGTCAGGCGTCGCCATCTGTGCCTGGATCAGTACCTGCAACAGCATCAACTGCTCCTAAGTCTGTCACAGCCCCCCAACAAATTCAAGCATCGGCTCATGTACCAAAATCAGCAACAGCAGCCAAGCAAGTGCAAACAGCCAATCAGGCGCAGACTGCTAAGCCTGCTCAAAAAGAAGTAGCCAAGGCTGTTTCTGCTAAGTCTGCTCCTGCACATTCGACGAAACCTGTTCAATCGGCGAAACCTGTTCAATCTACAAAATCTGTACAGACCTCTATGCCTGTCACGAAGGCTCCAACTAAGTCTTCTGTTTCAGGTCTTAAGAACCTTGGTTATGCTAATTTTAGAGGAAGTTGGCCCAATGACGTCAACGGTAGGATGGAGTTCAAGAACACTCATGTCATCGATACCAAAGATCCGAAAGGCCGAATGGCTTCTCCTGGAGATTATGTGATTGGCGAATGGTCTGATGGTCATTTAGTGCAGGGCATTTGGTATGGCTCTGATAATCAGGTGAAGGGTAGTATCCTCATAGGAAAATGATATAAAAGTGAAAAGGTGAAAGAGTGAAGACCATGCGGCGACTGTTCTGGATATTGTTGTTGGCGGTAAACTTTACATCCGTCCCTGCTCAGAGTCTGAAGTTGTTCAGTTCTGAGATGAAAGCCAATGCGCCGAAGCCTCAGGTAGTGGTGATGGATTTCATGGAACGATATTTCAGTGCGTTGAAAACCCTGAAGCAGACAAGTATCCAGACAAAGATGGCTGACGACAAAGTGTTCTTCCGTAAGGGCACTCTATCCGAACTAAGTCAGGTCTCTGATACAATGCTACTAAGCATTAGCCTTGTCGACAAACATTATGAGGTGACTTGGCAGAAAGATAGTCTTCCTTTCATCAACGTTGTCTTCCCGGCCCAATACGACCTGTTGCTTGGCATGAAGAAAGATGAGGCCGTCAGCAAGCTAAAGGATGCTATGTTAGCATCACCCCAAAGAAACTTGCAGACATCTGTTCCGTCAGACTTAATCCTGACAGATGACAGCCTTTATAAGTCGCAAAGGGATACGTTGGATTTGGCAAGTATGACCGATGCTCAATACTATAATAAGGTACGCGGGGTGTATCAGTGTGTTTTTGATACAGCCCACTTTGACTATTCGGCAGCGAATCTCTTTCATGGGCTGATACCTGAAAGAGACTACCGTATGTATGTGGAGCAGTCAGTCTATGGATTGAAGACTATAGGTTATTCCGTCACATTGAGTCAGTGGCTCAACTATTGTGCAGAGTGGGGACTAAAGGTGTTCTTTGCTGTTGAAGAACAGCGTGAGGATGGTCTTTTGGCACTCGTCATCGCCCAGAGTAAGGAGTTGGGCTTCAACCACATGCTTTCCGTAGTCATTCCCGACAAGTTTGTCACTGACACTAACGCAGTGCTGAAAGTCAGGATGACTCCCTATATACCGATTCATAATATCAAGAATCTGTTTCAAGAAGAATACGTTAATCATCGAAAAATAAAATGGCAATGAAGAAAACTGTTTTGTCATGTATTGGCCTGTTGGCCAGCGTCTTATGCCAGGCCCAAGGCATTGATGGCGTCGATCCGCTGAACGACATCAATGCCATCAAGCGCGACACGTCTTATATTTATGCAGAGGCTACTATGAAGGATGCCGTCGAAGCCCAGTCTGGTGCACGGGCCATCCTGGAGTTGAAAATTTACGATTGGTTGCGCAATAAGTATCCTGAAGTAAATTCGGACTCCTTAGTGTTGAATTCAAAAGACAAGTGGTTTGATCTGGTGACCCGCCGCGGGGAATACAACCGTGCTTTTGTTTATGTTGATAAGCGTGGAGTTCTTCCAGTAGTGGAGAAACCTGACCCCGTGGAATCCGAGTCTGTGGCCGATGATCCTGTCACCATCATGGAGGATTTCTTAAGATTAGAACTGACGGATGATGAAGAAACAATGGCTGGTGTTTATGACTTCGGTAGCATTGAGCCATATATTAAAGGTCTAAAAGAGAATCAAAGGCTCAAAGCCTATGGGAAATATGCCTCACTGCCCGAAGATGATTCCTGCTACCTGTTTGTTTATAATAGGGATGGCGATGTAGTGGCTGTCCTCCGTCAGGCAGAAGATGGAAGTTACTTCAATCTCCGAGAGAAGAAGGATGACAATGTCCGTAATTATAAGAATTGCGGAGCCATCTGGTTTCAATTAAAAAAGAAACAAAATTATTAGAATTATGAAACAAATATATTTGAGTATGGCTTTTGCCTTATGCCAATGGGTAATCTGCTTAGCACATCCAGTGTCCTTCAGTATTTCTGATGGTGTTGACAATGCTGTCGTTAAGTCGAAGATTGAAAGAGGGGTCAGCATGATGCTGTCTGAGATCAATTCCGCTCAAAGTGCTGGTCGTAGCCTTAACTTCGCAGCGATGGGCCGTCTGAATATCCGCGTACAGCAGTCGATGGCAATGCTCTGGGAGAACACCCCTTTCGTCTGTACAGACGAAGAGATTATCGAACACTGTATCACCACAGGCACAGGTTATCAGGTACGTAACATCCCGCTGATGATGAAGCCAACAGGCGAACGGCTCTTCAATGAAGACGATTATCAGGAGGCAGTCATCAGTTTCGACCGTCAGGGCAATGTGGAGAGTTTCTATCTCTGCATCTCGATGAACCTCTACATGAATGTCATCAAGAGTAACATTGAGCTGACAGACCTCCGTCGCCGTCAGATGATCCTTGACTATGTGGAGCAGTTCCGCACCTCTTATAATCAGAAGGACATCAACTTCCTGAACCAGGTGTTCAGCGATGATGCTTTAATCATCACGGGCCGCGTCATCACCCAGAAACAGCCAGAGGGATTCATCACCCAGAAGATCCGCTACAACAAGCAGTCCAAGCAGCAGTATCTTAACAATCTTCGCCGCGTGTTCAAGACCACCAAGTACATCCATGTCTCGTTCGACGACATTGAGGTGATGCGCCATCCCACTAATCCCAATTTCTATGGCGTGACCCTCCATCAGGGCTGGACGAGCAACACCTATCACGACGAAGGCTATATCTTCCTGCTTTGGGACTTCCGTAATGAGAATGCACCAGAAATCCATGTCCGTACCTGGCAACCAGACCGCATTGGAGGAAAGGAATTGGCTCGTGATGAGATCTTTACACTGAGTGATTTTGACATTGAGTAATCTTACAAACTCATACAATGATTCGTATCTACAAATATCTGGTTGTCGTATTCTTCTGTCTGTGGTCTGTGATGGCAATGGGGCAGGAGGCTGATTTCGAGATCCGCAACTTCCGTGAGCGAACTACGGATCTGTCTGCCATCAGTTCCAACTACAAAGACTTGAATGGCAATCCTGCAGCCCTCATTCGCATGACGGTTAGGGATCCGCAGTTTGAGTTTTCTGCCAACTTAGGTATTATCGCTTTGGAAAAGAAAACGGGCGAGGTGTATCTCTATGTTCCTCAAGACACAAAACGCCTCACTGTCAGACATCCCCGTCTGGGTGTCTTGAAAGACTATGCGATTCCCGTTAGGATCAATTCGAAGGTAACCTATGATGCTGATATAGTCATCACTGGCAGCAGCCAGCCTATAGTCCCCAGTATCAAAGAGCCTATAGTTCCCCAATCTTACGAGCCTGACACTTCTACATATCCATACGACCCACAGCTTCAGACCAAATCCTCCCAGTCCTATAGCTCGCCCGAGTTCCATTTCTATGCTGGCATTGGTTTCAATGCTGTAAGTTTGATGGGACCATCCGTTCAACTTGGCATCAGTTATGGTATGTTCAGTTTGGAGGGTGGTTTCGTCTATGGTATGGACAAAGTGGAGGATATTCGTCTGTCGATGTCATCATCCATTAGCGAGGCTTACGACTATACGAGCAGCAAGGTCTGGGCCAGACTTGGTGTGAACTTCGACATCGAACACTTCCGCATTTCACCACAGGCAGGTGTCGCCTTCAACATGATCAGAGGCAAGGCTGCCAGCGGAGCCTCCAACACCACCGACTACTTTAAGGATGCCAATCCCATGTCCATATTTGCAGCCGTTCGTCTCAGTTATGAGGTGGCCGAACATTTTTATGTTCATATCACGCCCCAATACGACTTTTCCATTGGCGGCGATCAGATCTTTGAGGTCATCAAGCAGGGCGACAGTAAGATCAAAGCTTGGGGTGATGGATTCGGTATCAATGCCGGTATTATCTATGAATTCTAGCATAAAAATAAGAAAATAAACAACGATACATTGACATTTTGATAATATTACCATATAACAGAGTCTGCTGATTGCAAGATTAAGTGTTCTGCTTGCTTGAGGTTAATAACAAAAGAACACCAATTTATAATTATGAAAGAATTAGACAAGATTAAGCGTATGGCATTGGAAAAATTGGAAGAACAGGTGAGGTCTGTGCTTGAAAGTAGTGGTCCGATGAAGAAGTTTGATTCAGAGATACCGATGGAAATTTTTACTAAAAAAGAATTAGAAGAAGTTGGCTATATCATTCCCAAATTAAAAGACGAGAAGTATTTCGAGTTATACTGTCTTTTTAGAGGAATCAGTAATGAATGAAGAATCTTTTTTGATAAATTTGTAAATGTCTTTTGATTATGCGTACTATAAGTAAAGAAAATATAATTATTCTATTAGAAAAGGGATTGGATTCGCTTTTCTTATACGACAAAAGAAACATAGAAATGGATGTTTCAGAGATGAATCTGTGTTCTCGCTTAGCACACTATATTCAAAACTTAATGTATGAGCATCCTCAAAAATATAAAGGCTATTTTGTAGACACAGAATACAATAGGAATTATGACGGAACTATAAAGAAAGTAGAATACTCTAAAGAGGGGCCTAAATCTGTTAGATGTGATTTGTTAATCCATAGCCGTGGGTTAAAAGATCCCGATAATTTGTTGGCTTTGGAAATGAAAAAGAAAGGTACTATGCGAAAAGTCATAGAAGATTATGATAGGCTTGAAGGTATAACGAAACCACGAGATATATACACACCAAAAGAATGTGTGTGTGGGACTATTGTTGGTGTTTTTTTGGAGATATCCAACAAAGGTTATAAAATGAATATAATATGGTATATGGATGGTAGTCTTAATACGGAAACAAGAGAAAAAGAATTCAATTCTAAATAGTAAGTTATTACGCAATAATTATTTGTAACTGTTATTATGAGAAAGGAGGTTAATTCTATAGTTTTTCTTCTAATGGTTCTTCTTTCGGCAACCTCTTGCCAAAAGGAACTGCCTGATGGCATTGGCAACTATGTGGTTAACAAAGATGGCCAAGGCCAGACACCTGCAAGTCCGGAAATTTCTCTGGATAATAACAGTCTGGAGTTCTCGGCAGAGAGTGGCAGCAAGGCGTTCAATATCAAGTCGAACACGTCGTGGACGGTGTCGAGCGATCAGGCTTGGTGCAGCGTCAGCCCGACATCGGGTAAGAACAGCGGCAGCGTGACGGTCATGGTGTCTGAGAATACACAGACTTCGGCAAGGACGGCGACAGTGACGGTGAAGTCTGAGATTGGCATCCTGACGGTCAAAGTGACCCAGAACGAGGCCAATGCCGCCATCTCGCTCGATACGAGCACGATGGAGTTTACGTCATCAAGTGGTGAACAGGCTTTCAAGATTACGGCTAATACCTCGTGGGCGGTGTCGAGCGACCAGACATGGTGCAGCGTCAATCCTACTTCGGGCAGCAATAACGGCAGCGTGACGGTCAAGGTTTCTGAGAACACACAGACTTCGGCAAGGACGGCCACGATAACCGTGAAGACGGATACCGGCACCCGTACCGTGAGCGTGACTCAGAATGGAGCATCAGAGCAAGTCTCGCTGAGTGTCAGTGACATGGAGTTTGCAGCGGGCAGCGGCAGCAAGATATTCAGTATTAAGTCTAACACGACCTGGGCCGTGTCGAGCGATAAGAACTGGTGCAGCGTGAGCCCGACATCAGGCAGCGGTGAGGGCAGCGTGACGGTGAGCGTGGATGAGAATACCTCGACCTCCAGCCGCACGGCGACGATAACGGTAGAGAGTGCCACTATCAAGAGAACTCTTGCTGTGACGCAGAACGGAGTAACTCCAACACCGACTCCAACTCCAGCATCTCAGGATCGCACCTTTACCGTTGGCGGCGTAACGTTCAAGATGATTGCCGTTGAGGGCGGCACGTTTACGATGGGAGCCACCAGTGAGCAGGGCGATGATGCATGGGATAACGAGAAACCTACTCGCTCTGTGACGCTGAGCAGTTACAGCATTGGTGAGACGGAGGTGACGCAGGCCTTGTGGCAGGCCGTGATGGGGCAGAAACCCACCAGTGACGGCCCGCAATGGAGCAGTACTTATGGACTGGGTAAAAACTATCCTGCCTACTATGTCAGTTGGAACGACTGCCAGGACTTCATCAGTCGGCTGAATGCGCTGACAGGTGAGAACTTCCGCCTGCCGACAGAGGCGGAATGGGAGTATGCCGCCCGTAGCGGTAACAAGAGTCGTGGATATAAGTATGCAGGCAGCAACACATTGGGCAATGTGGCTTGGTATGTTGATAACTCAGGTTATCAGACTCATAACGTTGCCACGAAATCGCCCAACGAATTAGGTCTTTATGATATGAGCGGCAACGTGTGGGAATGGTGTCAGGACTGGTTTGGCGATTACAACAGTGGTAGTCAGACGAATCCAACAGGCCCATCTTCGGGCTCTTATCACGTGGACCGTGGTGGCAGTTGGGACCGCAGCGAGGGGGGCTGCCGGGTGTCGCGCCGGAGTAGCAACTTGCCAGACTACCGCAGCGACTACTTAGGCTTGCGTCTTGCCAACTAAGTTCGGGTCACACGGGACAGGGTCACACGGGGACAGAGTTGAAGTGAGGTTCTCTGCCGCGACGACGGAACAACGGATATGTTTGACATCCTCCTCTCGACAGATGAGAGCCAAGAGGTAACTATCCATACCCTCAGCGGCCAGCAGATAACTCGCATCTCCCAGCGCGACTTCGATGCTGTCTGGCAGCAATTGCCGAAAGGCGTGTATATTATCAACGGAAAGAAACGGATTAAATAATTGGAAATGAAAAAGTTCTTATCAATACTTGCTATCCTTGCAGCGGTCATGCTGGCACCATCCTGCCAGAAGGAACTACCGGATGCTATCAAGAACATTGAGGTGAACAAGGGTGACAAAACGCCAACGCCAAGTCCTACACCAGAGCCGACGCCAGCGTCAGAGCTGAAGGTGTCGGAGCCGGGGCAGTTTGGGGCTAAAGGTGGTGAGTTGTCTATTACGGTGACTGCCTCGGGAGCCTGGGCTGTTAACAAGAGTGCGGGCAGCGACTGGCTCACCATAAGTCCGGAATCTGGAAAGGCTGGAACTACTAACGTCGCTTTAAAGGCAACAGAGAACACAGCGACGGAACCACGAACTGCCTCTATTTCCGTGTGGTCTGGGGACATCACAAAGAAGGTGGAAGTGACTCAGGCTGGAGCCAATCGTGAAATCTCGCTGGATACGAACAGTCTGGAGTTTACATCGGCTGGTGGCAGTAAGACCTTCAAGATCACTACCAACACATCGTGGACAGTAGAAAGCGACCAGGCATGGTGCAGTGTGAGTCCGGCGTCAGGAAAGAATGACGGTACTATTACTGTGAAGTTGACTGAGAACACTTCCGTTTCGGAACGAACAGCGATGGTTACAGTAAAGTCGGATGTTGGAGACCAGACCGTTAAGGTAATCCAAGGTGGTGCTGAGGCTGAGCTTACACTGAGCCTAAACAGCATTGATTTCACGTCTGATATCGGCAGTCGGTCGTTTACGATAACCTCTAATACATTGTGGACTATTTCGAGCGACCAAACATGGTGCAGTGTCAGTCCGACATCTGGCAGCAATGACGGCAGTGTGACGGTGAAGGTGGGGGAGAACAGTATCACGGCTGAGCGGACGGCGACGATTACGGTGAAGTCTGATGCTGGCGACCAGACTGTGAAAGTGACGCAGAGCGGTGTCAGTCCGACACTAACGCTGAGTGTCAGCGATATGGAGTTTGCGGCGGGCAACGGCAGCAAGATATTCAGTATCAAGTCTAACACGGCTTGGGCCGTATCGAGCAATAAGAACTGGTGCAGCGTCAGTCCGACATCGGGCAGCGGTGACGGCAGCGTGACGGTGAGCGTGGATGAGAATACATCGTCCTCCAGCCGCACGGCGACGATAACGGTAGAGAGTGCCACTATCAAGAGAACTCTTGCTGTGAAGCAGAACGGAGTAACTCCAACACCGACTCCAACTCCAGCATCTCAGGATCGCACCTTTACCGTTGGCGGCGTAACGTTCAAGATGATAGCTGTTGAGGGCGGCACGTTCACGATGGGTGCCACAAGCGAACAGGGTAGTGACGTTTACGGTCATGAGAAACCCACTCACAGTGTTACGCTGAGCAGCTATAGTATCGGCGAGACCGAGGTGACGCAGGCATTGTGGCAGGCTGTAATGGGGCAGAAACCCACCAGCAACGGCTCGCAGTGGAGTAGTGCTTATGGACTTGGTAACGACTATCCTGCCTACTGCGTTAGTTGGAACGATTGTCAGGACTTTATCAAGAAACTTAATTTGATAACAGGCGAAAACTTCCGCCTGCCAACAGAGGCAGAATGGGAGTTTGCTGCCCGTGGCGGCAACAAGAGCCGAGGCTACAAGTATGCTGGGAGCAACACGATTGACGATGTGGCGTGGTATGGTTCAAATAGCAATCAGACTCACAATGTGGCAACTAAACAGGCAAATGAATTAGGACTTTACGATATGAGTGGTAATGTTGTTGAATGGTGCAGCGACTGGTATGGCAAATATAGTAGTGGCAGCCAGACGAATCCAACTGGGCCTTCATCTGGCTCTGACCGCGTGAACCGTGGTGGTGGTTGCCTCGTAATCGCGTGGGGCTGCCGCGTGTCGAACCGCACCAACAACTCGCCGGACTTCCGCGGCAGCATCGACGGCCTGCGTCTTGCTCTCTGAGTTACAGTCCTTCCAAAAGTGTTCTATGCTCATACGAAGTCATGAGTATTCGCCCGGCAAGGGTTTTGGAAAAGCCCCAGCAAGGGCGGTATGAATGACGAAGTTACCAAGTCGGCGAAGCCGACAAAAAATATCGACCTGAGGTCACACGGGGACTGGAGTGCTGTGAGGTTCTCTGCCGCGACGACGGAACAACGGATATGCTTGACATCCTACTCCCGACAGATGAAAGCCAAGAGGTAACTATCCATACCCTCAGCGGCCAGCAGATAACTCGCACCTCCCAGCGCGACTTCGATGCCGTCTGGCAGCAATTGCCCAAGGGCGTATACATTATCAACGGAAAGAAATGGATTAAATAAGATAATATGTGAATATGCGAAGGATTCTTTTTACAGTCGTTTGTCTCTTGTCTCTCTTGTCTGCCCATGCGCAGACAGCCAGTAAGAAGGACTTCCTGACCATCAGGGAGGCGATGGATATTGTTTCTTATCGTCGTTATCATCCTTTGACGGATGGGGATATGGTTGATCTCATTAAATCGACTTCCAGGAAATATGGCTATACTAAAGAAGATTTCCTGGAAGGCGTTGGTACGTGTTCTTTCTGGCAGTACATAAAGAATGGGTATGTCGTTATGGATTCTAATCCAGACGACTATTTTATCCCGTATGACAAAGGAACTGCAGCTGCGTTTGCCGTTATGGATTGTCAAGGTATAGAGTCGATAGACGGAGATGAGATGGCTATATCTGTTGATTTGAGAGTATTCTCGGAAAGCAACTATGAAACCTTAATGAGAGAGATGCAGAATATTGGGTTCAGGTATAATAAAACAGAAAACGGCTTGCGAGAATATGCTTGGCAGACGTATCGGGTTTATGTTCATAAATCTAAGACCAGAGGGCATGACTGCTGGTTTTTTGAAGTTGTGCTGAGAGAACGGACTTATGACACGACCAGACTTGTGGAATTCAACGATTCTACACGCTCTCATGACCTGAGCATTAGTCTCGAATATCCTGTCAAGGGTAATCCTGCTCTGTTGAGGCGGATACGGACGTTTATGATGGAGGCGATAGAGCCAGACATGGTCTATGAAGCACCTATGCCACGTTATAGCGGCAATATGTCAGACGGTAAGGCTCTCGTCAATTATTATGGTCGTAAGAGGTGTGCCATGTTAGACACAGATGATTATGGTTCTTCGCCTATTGAGTTCACCAGCATTGAAGTAGTTGGAGAAAATGATTATTATATTTCATTTGAGGTGTTCAGATATAGTAACTATGGCGCGTCATCCAATTATCAGGTTTATGGTGCGACATTCCGCAAGAGCGACGGGAAACGGCTGCGCGTTATTGCCAATCCGAAAGACCCTAAATACAAACAATTCTTGAATGAAGATTTACATTTTGATAATCTGGAAAATAAAGGTGCCTTGCTTGAAGAGTATAGAGAACAGATACCGTTGCCTGAATATGAGCCGTACTTGATACAGAATGGTGTCCGCTTTGTCTATCAGCAAAGTGAGATAGCAGTCCGGCCAGCAGGGTTTCTCAAAGCAGATGTACCATTTTCTGTGCTTCGTGATTTCTTGACAGAAGAAGTGAAAGAATTATTTAAGTAATATATATGAGAAAACTATTAACCACATTCTGCATCTTGGCAGCCACGGTTTTGGTCTTTTCTTGCCAGAAGGAATTGCCGGATGCTATTAAGAACATCGATGTGAGCCAAGGCGGTCAGACGCCTGCAAGCCCGGAGATCTCGCTCGACATGAACAACATGGAGTTCTCGGCAGAGAGCGGAAGCAAGGCGTTCAATATCAAGTCGAACACGTCGTGGACGGTGTCGAGCAATCAGACATGGTGCAGCGTCAGCCCGACATCGGGCAAGAACAGCGGCAGCGTGACGGTCAAGGTGTCTGAGAACACGCAGACATCGGCAAGGACGGCTACCGTGACGGTGAAGTCTGAGATTGGCATCCTGACGGTCAAAGTGACCCAAAACGAAGTCAACGCAGCCATCTCACTCGATACGAGCACGATGGAGTTTACGTCTTCAAGAGGTGAACAGACTTTCAGGATTACGGCTAATACCTCCTGGGCGGTGTCGAGCGATCAGGCATGGTGCAGCGTCAGTCCTTCATCGGGCAGCAATAATGGCAGCGTGAAGGTGAAGGTGTCTGAGAACACTCAGACTTCGGCAAGGACGGCGACGATAACCGTGAAGACGGATGCTGGCACCCGTACCGTGAGCGTAACGCAGAACGGAGCATCAGGGCAAGTCTCGCTGAGCGTTAGTGATATGGAGTTTGCGGCGGGTAGCGGCAGCAAGATATTCAGTATCAAGTCTAACACGGCTTGGGCCGTATCGAGCGATAAGAACTGGTGCAGTGTCAGTCCGACATCAGGCAGTGGTGACGGCAGTGTGACGGTGAGTGTGGATGAGAACACTTCGACCTCCAGCCGCACGGCGACGATTACGATAGAGAGTGCCACTATCAAGAGAACTCTTGCTGTGACGCAGAACGGAGTAACTCCGACACCGACTCCAGCATCTCAGGATCGTAGCTTTACCGTTGGCGGCGTGACGTTCAAGATGATAGCCGTTGAGGGCGGCACGTTTACGATGGGCGCCACGAGTGAGCAGGGTGGTGATGCATGGGATGATGAGAAACCCACTCACTCTGTGACGCTGAGCAGCTACAGCATCGGTGAGACCGAGGTGACGCAGGCTTTGTGGCAGGCGGTGATGGGAAGCAATCCGTCTTATTTCAGCGGCAGTCAGAAGCCTGTGGAACAGGTGTCATGGGATGATTGTCAAGACTTCATCAGGAGGCTGAACTCGTTGACGGGTGAGAACTTCCGCCTGCCGACAGAGGCTGAATGGGAGTTCGCCGCCCGTGGTGGAAATAGTAGTCGTGGCTATAAGTATGCTGGCAGCAACACCATCGGCAATGTGGCTTGGTATTATGATAATAGTTATGATTTGGGTAGCGGTAGCCCCGATTATGGAACTCATACGGTTGCTACAAAGTCACCCAACGAATTAGGACTATATGACATGAGTGGCAACGTAATTGAGTGGTGTCAGGACAGGTATGGAAGCTATAGTAGCAGTAGTCAGACGAATCCGACAGGGTCTTCATCGGGCTCGCTCCGCGTGAGCCGTGGTGGCGGTTGGGACTACTACGCCAGGGACTGCCGTGTGTCTCACCGGAGCAGCGACGCGCCTGGCAGCGGGAGCAACTACCTCGGTCTGCGCCTCGCCTTATAGTTCTTCCTTCAAAAAACAACTCGGCATTGCGGCTGGCTTAGCAAGAAGGCGGCCTAAAGCCGCCAAAAAGCAAAGCCAGTCCGCAATGCCGCAAAGGAAATAAAAAAGAAATGCAGATAAAGATTTTCACCCTGCCTATCTATTCGTCCGAGCGAAGCGAGGACGAACTTAACAAGTTCCTTCGCTCCCATCGCATCCTTCAGACGGAGCGCCACTTCTGTCCTGACAATGGGGGGTATTGGACTATTCTCGTGGAATATCTTGACAATGACTCTGTAGCGAACGTGCCACCAGCCAGTAGGAAGGATCATAAAGACTATGCCAAGGAACTGAAGGAGGAAGAGCTGAGCCGTTATGATAATTTCAAGAAGATACGTCGCGAGTTGGCAACGGAAAGAAATATGCCCGCATATCTGATCTTCACAAACGAGGAACTGGCCATTCTTGCCAAAATGCCGATTCTGAATGAAGAGACGATAAAACATATTAACGGCATAGCCCCGTCAAGGCTCAGAGATAACATACAATATTTTTACGTTTCCGGAGATGGTGAAGCGAGTCGGCAACCTGATGCCTCTGATAGCGGACAAGGCTAATCTGCACGAGGCATTTCTCAGAGCAGCCCGAGGCAAGTCTGGCAAAAGAGCGGTCATAGACTTCCGTCTGCATCTGGATGAACGGCTCACAGACATGCGTCAGCAATTGCTTGATGGCAGTTATCGCTTTGGGGATTATCATTTCTTCACTATCTATGATCCTAAGAAACGGATTATCTGTGCAGCACTCTTCCCAGAACGGGTAGCCTTCCATGCTATGATGCGTATCTGTCATCCTGTGTTCGACAATTACCAGATATACGACAGCTATGCCAGCCGTATAGGTAAAGGCACTTATAAGGCATTGGAAAGGTCAAGGCAATATTGCAGACAATATCAGTGCTTCGCAAAGCTTGACGTTTGTAAATACTTTGACTCTATTCATCATCAAATTTTGATCCATCAACTATGCCGGCTGTTCAAGGATCATCAACTTCTGCTTTACTTCCAAGAACTTCTTGGGAGTTATGAGACAACTCCGGATAGGGGGCTGCCCATTGGGAATCTGACTAGTCAGTATTTTGCCAATCATTACCTTTCTTCAGCCGACCATCAGGCGAAAGAGAAGAGCGGTACTCCGGCAATGGTGCGCTATATGGACGACGTGCTGCTGTTTGATAATGACAAGGAAAACCTGTCAAGACAGGTAAGACTATACTCAGCCTATGTTGAGGAAGAGTTGCGATTGTCTTTGCATGAGCCGATTATTAATAAGGTGTGTCACGGTGTGCCGTTTCTCGGCTATGTGGTTTATCCAGACGGGATGAGGCTGAATGAGAGAAGCCGTAAGCGATTCAGGGAAAGGATTGCTGTTATGGATACGGCTTACTGGATGGGAATAATGAATGAAAGGGAATCTGCTTGCAGAAGCCAGTGCCTATTTGCTTTTATTGATAAGGCCGATAACGATAGGCTGAAGCAGACTATGTATGATATGGGAAAGTATTCGTAGGAGGCTCAAACCGCGTGAACCGTGGTGGCAGTTGGAACAACAACGCCAGGAACTGCCGTGTGTCTAACCGGAACAACAACACGCCTGACAACAGGAACAACAACCTCGGTCTGCGCCTCGCCTTATAGCTCTGCCTCGTATGATAGTTAAGTAAAGGAAGAACAGAATACTTCTCCAGTCCGCATTGTATATGCGGCGAATAAGGTCTGAGTATCTCAGATAAGCGAAGTGCATTTAGTAGCAATGTCTGCGAAAGATGCACTTTTGATGAAGAGTAGGAGAGGGTGTTTCGTTAGATGAAAGAATCCATCAAGTTTCGTCTTCGTCCTTTGGCTGTATAAAGCCGATAGGCTTACGTGTCTTTGCATCGGCAGGCTTGGCCTGAAGTTCGGCTAATGCCGTACTGATGGCATCAAGTTGAGCGCGGGTACTCTCGTTTATATCGTTCTGATCAGCAAGGATGTCGTTGACTTCGTTCTGTACGGCCTCGATTTCCTTTTTTAACTCAAGATAGGTTGCAGCGATTGGCAATTCTGCCAGATGGCGGTAGGCAACAAAGGCTCGCATGATCTTGCGGTTAGCCTGAATGGCAACTTGTGAATTAAGAACACCGCTAAGCATTGCTACACCTATTTCAGTGAATGCAAATGGCAAATACTTGAAATGTTGACCCCTGCCTTTGTTTAAGGTGCCAATTTGGCATCTTAAAAGTTCTTCGCGGGTAAGCTCAAACATAAAGTCCTCTCCCTCAAAGCGCTCTATGTTACGTCGTACCTGACGTTTGAGTTGAGAAGTTTCTACCTGATAGAGCCTGGCAAGGTCGAAATCAAGCATCACGCGCTGACCGCGGATGACGTAGATGAGATTCTGGATGTTGTCTAACTGTTCCATAGTCATGTGGATTTAATGTTAATAATGATGTTTGCTGCTGCAAAGGTACGAAATAGTTCTGAATCTGCCAAATAATCCAAGAGAAAATCTTCTCGGATAGTTCCTCGTTGTGCCGCATCCCTCCCTTTAAGGGGAAGGGGCTGGGGCTGTGACCTTAATGCGCGCTGATATATCTCATTACAGAAATCAATCTGTAAATTATTCTTATTTTTATGTAAGATAGTCGAAATGTTTTCTCAAAAATGTTTCTTCATTTTTTAATCAAAATGCCATAATCCGAATTAATATGCTGAAATACAACGTGTTAATCTATGGCATTTTGCTTTATGAAATGCCATACAAACTTCATTTTTAGCCGAAAACTTCATAAAACAATGCCTAAAATGGAGCTAAAAACGGCTTAAAGCACTGATTAATAGGTAGTTCGGCAATAACACAGATAGTCTGTACTGACAGTTTACACAGGCTAAACTGACAGTTTAGGCTAAGTAAACTGTCAGTTTGGGCTATCTAAACTATCATAAACTCCTATCGTTAACACACAGGAGAAGCCTGCAAAAAGTGCCAAATATGTAAGTAAATTTCATGTTTTCATGGTAATTATGACATTATAATGACGTTTCAAACCACTAAATGCCATTACCTTACTTTTTGATTATCAGCATGTTAGACTCAAACATGGCATTTCAAGCCATTTTTTATGATTTTCTTTCTAAATTTTTTATATGCACATTTTGCCGATAAAACGAGATGTGGTGAGCAGCTTGTAGAGGATTCTGATGGCATCTGGGTGCGGGTGCTCTCATTGATGATGTTTTGAATCTCAAGGATAGGCAGATGGCTTTACCGCAATGACGCAAAAAGAAAGGCCGCTGGACTCCCGTCCAACGGCCTCTTTTCTCTCAAGTGTTCGTTGATTACTGATTAACAGTAGCAGCAACAGAGTCAACAGCAGCGGCTGTAGAATCAGCCAGACTGTCAACAACGCTATCAACAACCTCTGCGATAGAGTCAACAGTCTCCTCAACAGGAGCCTGAGCCTTGTTACCACAAGATGCGAAAGAGATAGCAGCAACTGCCACGAACATAAATACTAATTTCTTCATTTTTCTAATGCTTTTAAATCTGTAAAACAATCATTTGTTTATTAAAACGATGCAAAGGTAAGCATAATTTTAATACGGCGTATCATTTTTTTCGATTTTTTTTTGGTTAATTTTGTAACTTTTTAGCAAAGTACTGATAATCAACGAGATACGAAATGTTAAAAAATGGTATGATTTCACCAGTTAGAGGAAAAAAGGCAAAAATTGATGAAAATTGCGAAAAATGTAGTACCTTTGTGCCCGATAACAGGGAATGGTTAAAAGGTATAAAGGTTAAAAAGTGAAAAATGATTAATTCTTCCGCTTTTCAAGGCAAAACGGCTGCTTACTACACGCTTGGTTGTAAGCTGAACTTCTCAGAGACATCAACCTTTGGGAGGGTGCTTCAAGAGCTGGGCGTGCGTACGGCAGAGAAGGGTGAGCATGCCGATATCTGTCTGATTAATACCTGTTCGGTGACAGAGGTGGCCGATCGCAAGTGTCGGCAGGCCATCCATCGGATGGTGCGTCAACATCCCGGCGCCTTCGTCGTAGTGACTGGCTGCTATGCCCAGCTGGAGGCAGAAGAGGTGGCCGCCATCGAGGGAGTCGATCTGGTATTGGGCTCTGATGAGAAGGCGCAGCTGATTCAGTTCTTGAGCGAAAACCTGGATCGGAGCGTAGAGGCCCGTACACCTTATTATATTAAGAAGACGAAGGATATCAAGTCGTTCGCGCCCAGCTGCTCGAGAGGCAACAGGACGCGCTACTTCCTGAAGGTGCAGGACGGCTGTGACTACTTCTGCACCTATTGCACTATTCCATACGCCAGGGGCTTCAGCAGAAATCCGACCGTTGCCTCACTTGTAGCCCAGGCGAGGGCTGCAGCCCAGGAGGGTGGCAAGGAGATTGTGCTGACGGGTGTGAACATCGGCGACTTTGGAAAATCCACGGGTGAGCATTTCATCGACCTGGTAAAGGCCCTCGACGATGTTGAGGGTATCAGCCGCTACAGGATCAGTTCGCTGGAGCCCGACCTACTGACGGATGAGTTGATTACCTTCTGTGCAGAGAGCAGGGCGTTTATGCCACACTTCCATATCCCGTTGCAGAGTGGCAGCGATACGGTGCTGAAACTGATGCATCGCCATTACGATGCACAGCTGTTTGCTGATAAGATCTATAAGATTAAGGAGCTGATGCCGGATGCGTTCATCGGCGTAGACGTGATGGTGGGCTGTCGTGGCGAGACCCCAGAGTGCTTTGAGGAGACTTACCGCTTCCTCGATGCGCTCGACGTGACACAACTGCATGTGTTTCCCTATTCGGAACGTCCTGGGACGTCGGCTCTGAAGATTCCCTATAAGGTAAGCGACAAAGAAAAGAAACAGCGCAGTAAGCGTCTGCTGGATCTCTCGGAGGCGAAGACAGAAGCCTTCTATCAGCGCCATATCGGACAGGAGGCGGAGGTGCTTTTCGAGAAAGCGACACGCGGAAGGGCGATGCATGGATTCACGAAGAACTATATCCGTGTAGAACTGTCACCTCGGGATGCTGATGCGTCTCTCGACAATCAGTTGGTGAGTGTGCAACTTGGCGAGCTGACTCGTGATAAGCAAGCGCTGAAGGGTATAATATAAATAAGGTACGCGCGAGATGGAGAAGGTGGCTATTGTGATACTGAACTGGAACGGGCTGTCGATGCTTGAGAAGTATCTGCCCTCTGTGCTGCAGTATTCGAGAGACGAGGCGACGGTATATGTTGCCGATAATGCGTCGACAGACGGTTCGTTGGAGATGCTAAAGAAGCACTTTCCCGAGGTGAAGCTCGTCCCGCTGGAAAGGAATTGGGGCTTTGCAGAGGGCTACAACAAAGCCTTGCGGCAGATTGAGGCAAAGTATTATCTGCTGCTGAACTCCGATATAGAAGTGACCCACCACTGGCTTACGCCGTTGGTAGAATTCATGGATGTGCATCAGGATGTGGCGGCATGCCAGCCTAAACTGCTATCTATCTTCGACAAAGACCGCTTCGAATATGCTGGGGCGAGTGGGGGATACCTCGACAGATACGGCTACCCTTTCTGTCGTGGGCGTATCTTTGAGACAGTGGAGGAAGACGATGGCCAGTATGACTATCAGACGGACTGCCTCTGGGCGACAGGTGCCGCACTGATGATCCGCTCTGCCGATTACTGGTCGGTGGGTGGGCTCGACGGCCGATTCTTTGCCCATAACGAGGAGATCGACCTCTGCTGGCGGCTGCGTATCAAGGGCCGTAGGATTGTATGTCTGCCCGAGAGCTACGTCTATCATGTGGGTGGTGGCACGCTGCCAAAGTCGAATCCGATGAAGACCTTCCTGAATTTCCGCAACAACCTGACGATGCTGTATAAGTGCCTGCCGGAGGAAGAACTGAGGCCTGTGATGCGCTGGCGATGGTTCCTGGACTATCTGGCTGCCTGGGAGATGCTGATCCTCAAGCGCAATCTCGGCGACTTCAAGGCTGTCTATAGGGCTCGGAAGGCATTCAAACGCTGGCGGAAGGACTTCGAGGAAGACCGTCGACGGATTCAGGCGAGTCGCGTGGCAAAAAAAATACCAGAGCGAAAGGATTTCTCTTTGCTCTGGCAATACTACGTCAAAGGTCGGAAGACATTTAGACAATTAGACATTTAGACATCTAGACATTTAGACAATTAGACATTTAGACATCTAGACATCTAGACATTTAGACAATTAGACAACTTTACATATAGATTTTCTGAAAACTAAACATCTATACAAGAATAAAAAGAAGTCTTATTGTCTAATTGTCTAAATGTCTAGATGTCTAAATGTCTAATAGTCTAATAGTCTAATAGTCAGAATATCTTGATGTCTATTGGTCTGTCAACCACTTGTTTCTTCCACTCCTTCAGGAACTCAAACCATTCCTTGGAGGAATGATATCCAAATGCCTCGTTATCAGAGCAATAAATAATCTTGTAATGTATGTGGCTGTTAGGTGTGGCAACTACGAAGGCATAGTTGTCTTTGTTGGCAGGCTCTTCGCTCTTGATGTATTGCTGGGGGATGCAGATGCCCAGGCCGACAGTCTCGCGCTTGAAGTTGATGGTGTCACTTGAAGGCCAGTCGGTACCCCAGCAGGCACGTAATCCCTGTTTGTCGCTAAACTCCTCAGAGCCTTTCACGTTGATGATACCCGTAGAGAAGAGGCGGTCGCCGACGTTCTTGTTGAAGAACACATCGACATCGGTATCGCGATGGCCAGCATACTGGGTATAGCGGATGGTCATATTCACTCCTTGCCAGCCACGGTCTACCAGTTCGACGATGGTGCGCAGCGGACCGTAGGAGATGATGCGCTGCGTGCGGCTACGAACGGGATCGATCATCGTGGGCTGCTGACCGTCCCAGCCGCGGAAGGCTCCGAGACCGAATGTGTTGCCCACCCACAGCACGTCGTCGCCATAGCCTTCTGCCTTCTGCTCCTTCGAGGTATAGAACTGTGTGGCCTGTAGCTCAAGGCGTTTCTGGTACTTGCCATAGAGGTCGATCGTCTGCCGTTTGTCGAAGTAGATGCGGATGCCGTTGAGCTCGCTCTCAAAGTCGACACCATGATGATGCTGGATGTTGTAGGAGTTGGCACAGTCGCCACGGGCCGTAATCGACTCGATGAAGTTGTTGTGCTTGTTCTTCTCCTTCACCTTGTCGTTGCGGATGAGCATCTCGGCGTAGACACGGGCAGGGTAGGGACGTGGCTCTCCTTCGGAAAGGAGCTTCACCTCGTACTGCTTCGTTTCTTTGCCGTTGAGGTCTGTCAGGAAGCAGAGCTCGTCGAAGGTCTCGTCTTGGTCGAGGTCGTCGAGCTGGCAGGGAATCTCCTGTCCGCTGGTGGTGACGAGTGCCGCGCGGACGTTTCCAAAGGACTTGAGACTGATAACGACAGGCTGGTCATTCCGAACTGTGGCAGAAGGGTTGGATACGCTGACGGTGAGCGTCTGCTGTGCGGCGGCTCCTAAGGCGAAGGCCGTCAGCATGAGTGATAGCATTTGTTTCTTCATATCATTTGTTTTAGCTGGCTACAAAAATAAGCAAAAAGGCTGAAATACGAGTCTCTATTTTACACAAATAAACAAAAGTGTGCATTTTTAGGGGGATATTTTAAAATAATTAGGTTAAAATTTGGATTTATGAATATTTTTTAGTAAATTTGCACGGTCTTTTAACAAATAGATAACTATAGTAGTCAATTTCGCAGTGCGTAAAATATATTATCTGGTGTTTGTCATAATGCTTGGGTGCATTAGTTGTGAATGGCAATTCAGACTGTCTGATGACGACAAGTCGATTGTCGTTGACCGTTATGACCGTATCCAGAGCCTTTATCTTACCACGGGTGATTTCTCCGCATTGCAGCAGATGAACACCGTCTATCCGATGCAGACACGGACACTGGTGGAGGATGTGCTGCGCATAGGCAAGGTGGACGATCCGGAGATCAACAAGACCTTCCTGCGATTCTATCAGGATACCACGCTGCAGGCACTTATCGCCGAGACGCAGCAGCAGTATGCCAGTATGGACGACATCAACGAGCAGCTGACAAGTGCCTTTCGTTATCTGCGAAAGCATATCCCTGATTTCGACATGCCCGAGGTGTATGCACAGATTGGTTCGCTGGACCAGAGCATCATCGTGGGTAATAACACCATCGGCATCTGTCTCGACAAGTATCTGGGGGCAGACTACTCGCTGTACAGGAGGCCAGAATATGGTTACTCTGAGGAGCAGTTGAGGATGATGGACAGAAAGTATATAGTGCCCGACTGCGTTGGCTTCTATCTGCTGAGCCTTTATCCCATGCCGCTCGAACGGAACCTGAGTCAGGAACAGCGTGATATCTATGTCGGGAAGATACAATGGGTGGTCGACCAGGCAATGGGTGAGGAAGTCTTCGTTACACGTTTCACCCGTATGGCCGACCGCTATATGAAACGTAATAAGAATGCCACTGTTGACCAGCTACTACGGAATAACGAGTTTACAGATTTTAAATAAAAGGATAATAACTACATGAACAGACTTAGAGCTTTATGTCTTTCGGGCCTATTGTGCCTTTCTTGTTTGTCACTCTTTGCGGGCGGGCAGTTGAGCCTGAAGGATATTGTTAAAGGAGAGTTCTCTCAGAAGAGGATGACAGCCGTCCGTCCTATGGCCGACGGTGAGACTTATTCACAGATCAGTGCTGATGGCAAACAGATTGTCTGCTATTCTTTCCGCACGGGCAAGCAGGAGCGCATCCTCTTTGATGCAGCCACAGCCAGAGGTGGGCAGGTGACCAGGGTAGACGACTACATCATGAGCCCTGATGGGAGCCGCATACTGATTCAGACTCAGACGAAGCCCATCTATCGCCGCTCGTTTACGGCTGTCTATTATATATATGATGTGAGGAACAACAAGCTGGCTCCCCTGAGCGACGGTGGCCCGCAGCAGACTCCTGTTTTCTCGCCCGACGGCAACCAGATAGCCTTCGTAAGAGAGAACAATATCTTCCTGGTGAAACTGCTCTACGACAATGCCGAGAGTCAGGTGACTAAGGACGGAAAGTTCAATGAGGTGCTTAACGGCATCCCCGACTGGGTGTACGAGGAGGAGTTTTCTACCAACTCGTCGATGGTATTCTCTGCCGACTCAAAGCAGATCGTCTGGATACGTTATGACGAGACAGACGTGAAGCAGTTCTCCTTCCAGTTGTTCAAGGGTCTGGCTCCTGAGAGAGCTGACTATGCAGAGTATCCTGGCTTCTATACTTATAAGTATCCCGTGCCCGGACAGGTGAACTCGAAAGTCAGTGTGCATAGCTTTGACATCAAGTCGCACCAGACGCGCCGTATAGATCTGCCCTTGGACGCCGATGGCTATATCCCCCGTATCAAAGCCACCGGCGATCCGGCAAAGATTGCGATCTTCACCCTCAATCGCCATCAGGATGTGCTGAGAGTATACATGGCCAACCCGCTGTCGACCGTTTGCCAGCTTGCCATTGAGGATAAGGTGGACAAGTATGTAAAGGAGGAAACCTTCGAGGAGGTGAAGATCACCGACAAGCATATCCTGCTGCCCAGTGAGCGTGACGGCTATAATCATCTGTATCTGTATAACCACAATGGGCAGCTGCTTCGTCAGATCGTGAAGGACAACTATGTGGTGAAGCATGTCTATGGCTATGACGAGCAGACGGGCGATACTTACTTCGCTGCCAATCCCAACGGACCTACCGAACAGCAGGTGATGGTGGCCCATGCCAATGGCAAGACGGAGGTGTTGTCGCAGAAGGCTGGTGTGAACAACGCCATTTTCAGTGGCAACTACAAATATTTTATCAACACGTGGAGCGACCTGAACCACCCCGTGCAGTACACGCTCTGTCAGAACAATGGCAAGGTGCTGCAGACGCTGATAGACAACCATGAGCTGGTTCAGAAGCTATCAGACTACACTCTGGGCACCAAAGAACTCTTCTCGTTTACCACTTCTGAAGGTATTCAGCTGAACGGCTGGATGGTGAAGCCGGCAGACTTCAACCCCGCAAAGAAGTATCCGGTTATCATGTATCAGTATGGTGGCCCGGGCAATCAGCAAGTGCTCAACGAGTGGGGTATTGGCATGAGCGGCAATGGTGCCATCCTCGAGCAGTACCTCTGTCAACAGGGCTATATCTGTGTGTGTGTCGATAACCGTGGCACTGGTGGCCGTGGGGCGGCGTTTGAGAAGTGTACCTATCTGCGGCTGGGAGAGTTGGAGGCCCGCGACCAGGTAGAGACAGCCCTGTGGCTGGGCAAGCAGGCGTTTGTCGACAAGGAGCGTATCGGCATCTGGGGCTGGTCGTATGGTGGCTGGAACACACTGATGTCGATGTCTGAGGGGCGTCCCGTCTTCCGTGCCGGCGTGGCTATCGCTCCGCCTACGTGCTGGCGCTACTACGACTCTGTCTATACCGAGCGCTATATGCGGACACCTCAGGAGAACAAGGCCGGCTATGATGAGGTGAACCCCATTGCCAGGGCATCCCAACTGCATGGCTCACTGTTGCTCTGCCACGGTCTCGCTGACGATAATGTGCATTATAGGAATACGGCAGAGTATGTGGAGGCGCTGGTGCAGGCCGACAAGGATTTCCGTCAGCTGGTGTATACCAATCGCAATCACAGCATCTTTGGCGGAAACACGCGGAATCATCTGTTCCGACAGGTCGTGAACCACTTTAATGCTACATTAAAATAAATAGCATCTTCTGAAAAAATAATAAATATTTGCACGAATCTTAGGAATTAAGCAAAAAGTTTGTAACTTTGCACCCGATTTCTGTATATTTATTTTTATGTAAGATGAAAATAGTCAAATGGTTAGGAATATGCCTGCTCGTAATCCTGGTTTCTGCAGGGCTCGGATCGTGTAGCAGTGATGAGTACATCAGTCGGCTCAGAGAGCTGATTATTAAGGATATGACATTCGACGCTAACGAGGAGGAGAATACCCTCACTCGTACATCCACTTTCCGCAATGAGGACTTAACAAACTATCAGGCGACTTCCGACGCATCGTGGTGCCACGTCTCGTTAAACCCGGATATGTCGCAGATGACCGTAACAGTCGACGAGAACAATACCTTCGATCAGCGCAAAGCTACCGTTACACTCACTGACGTAAAGGCTCCTGAAATCACTCGTACGTTCACCGTCACGCAGAAGCAGAACAATGTGATCCGGGTGTCTGAGGTGTACTATGAGGTAGAGACGAAAGGTGGTCAGTTTGAGATAGAGTTCGAGCACAATGTCAGCGACTATGAGGTTTACTGTGACCAAGACTGGGTCGCCTATAGGGTGAACAACGCTACGAGGGGACTTTCCAAGAAAACCATCTCTGTCAGTATCCCTGAGAATGAGTCGGGCAAGGAGCGTGAAGCATTTATCACAATCGAAAGTGAGTCTATTGATGAACCTGTCCTTATCAGAATCCATCAGCAGTATGTGATTACATATTATTTCAAGCTGCTGACAACGGAATACGAGATTGACGAACTTGGTGGAAATATATCCGTCACAGCACAGACCAACATGACCCAGTTTGATATCTTCGAGCCAGAGGAAATGTGGGCAAAGCTTGGCAATCTCGAGTTCTACACGGATCTGTTTGTTGTCACGCAGCGTGTCGACGTGTCGCCGCTTACGAGCAAGATTGCGAGCAGGACTACCAATATGTATATGCATGAGTCTACGATCACCATCACGCAATACCGCAATCTCTATATAAAGGAAAACAGCTTGAGCATGCTCCGTCAGGAGTCGAAGCCGCTGAGCATCTATACCAAGGATGTTGATGCCGTAAAGTGGACTTCTTCAGACCAGAGCGTCGCCACCGTGGATGCAAATGGCGTGGTGACAGGTGTCGGTGTGGGTACCGCTACCATCACTGTGACCTCGTCAAACGGTAAGTACAAAGACTCGGTTCCTGTGACGATCGAGCGTCCTGAGGACCTCAGGGACTTCTTCAGCATCGAGTGGCAGCCCTACTTCGACGGCAATGAGGTGGATGCACTGGGCTGCACCCTGAATAACGAAAGCAAGCACGACATTCTGTTGACGCGTTGTGAGATCTATTCCGACCTGAAGTTGCTGAGCTATACCAACTATACTGAGAAGTCGGGTGCCTTGGCTGCTGGCGAAAGCAAGAAGGTGAGTTTCGACAACCTGAAGGGCAAGGGCAGCAAGTTTGGCTTCACGGTGGTGTGGTACTACACCTTCAATGGTGAGGCGTTCACCTACAGATGTGAATATACACTCTGATACAAGAGATAGATACCAAATAAAAACCCCGCCACAGCAGGCGGGGTTTTTATTTGTCTTGTTCCTCTAATATTAATAAGCGAAGAGGGGATAGTCCTTCATCTTCTCGTTGACGCGCTGACGGACGCTGGCAATCACCTGCTCATTCTCAGGATCGTTGAGCACCTCCTCAATCCAGGCAGCAATCTGAATCATCAGGTCTTCCTTGGCGCCGCGGGTCGTGATGGCAGGTGTACCGAGACGGATACCAGAGGTCTGGAAGGCAGAGCGGGTGTCGAAGGGCACCATGTTCTTGTTCACGGTGATGTCGGCAGCAACCAGGGCGTTCTCGGCCACCTTACCAGTCAGGTCGGGATATTTCGAACGGAGGTCTACGAGCATCGAGTGGTTGTCTGTACCACCGCTCACGATGCCGAAGCCACGCTTCACAAGTTCCTCGGCCAGCACCTTGGCATTCTTCTGAACCTGTTTGGCCCACTCCTTGAACTCGGGCTGCAGAGCCTCACCGAAGGCTACGGCCTTAGCGGCGATGACGTGCTCCAGCGGACCGCCCTGCTGTCCGGGGAAGACGGCAGAGTTGAGCAGGGTCGACATCTTCTTCACGACACCCTTCGGCGTGGTGTAGCCCCAGGGATTGTCGAAGTCCTTACCCATCAGGATGATACCGCCACGGGGTCCGCGCAGGGTCTTGTGGGTGGTAGAGGTCACGATGTGAGCCCATTTTACGGGATTCTCCAGCAGTCCGGCAGCGATGAGGCCAGCGGGGTGTGCCATGTCGATCATCAGCAGGGCGCCCACCTTGTCGGCTATCTCACGCATCCGCTTGTAGTCCCACTCACGGCTGTAGGCCGAGCCACCGCCAATGATGAGCTTCGGCTTGTGCTCGAGGGCCAGTTGCTCCATCTCGTCATAGTCCACACGGCCCGTCTCCTTGTTCAGGTTGTAGCCGATGGGGTTGTAGATGATACCCGAGGTGTTCACACGCGAACCGTGTGAGAGGTGCCCGCCGTGGTCGAGGTTCAGACCCATGAAGGTGTCGCCGGGCTTCAGCACGGCCAGCAGCACGGCGGCGTTGGCCTGTGCGCCAGAGTGGGGCTGCACGTTGGCATACTCTGCATCGAAGAGTTTGCAAACGCGGTCGATGGCCAACTGCTCCACCTCGTCTACCACCTGGCAACCGCCATAGTAACGATGGCCAGGATAGCCCTCAGCATACTTGTTGGTCAGGTACGAGCCCATAGCCTCCATCACCTGGTCACTCACGAAATTCTCACTGGCAATCAGCTCAATGCCTTTCAACTGGCGCTGATGCTCTTTCTCGATCAACTCGAAGATAGTGTTGTCTCTGTTCATCTTTGTCTATCTGGTTTTTGATTTTTGCCTGCAAAGGTACTAATAATTCCCGAAACTGCCAAGCGTTTCGGGAATTATTATCATTCAGCGTGAGTGGATTCTTCCTCTATCTGATAAGTATCTTCTGTCCGTGATGCAGATAGATGCCAGGAGTCGTCGGCTTTTTGGCAAACCGGCGTCCCTGCAGGTCGTACCAGCCTTCTCTGTTCTGGTATGGGCTGACGGTGATACTCTCTATGCCTGATCCACTATCTCCCGTTGGGGCGATTCGAAACTTTACGGCAACGGGGAAGTGGTCGCCAAAGGGCTTGTCTGGGTCGTCACTACGCATGTAGCCCGTTTTGTCGAGACTATAACTAAGTGCCGTCAACTGACCGCCGTCCGTGGGGTTGATGAACAGGATCTTATCGTACACCTCCCCGCGGTGCCCCCAGCCATTCTCATCATGCGTCACGGGGCCGTCTACCTTGGCTGGATATTCTCCGTTCCGCTCTAACTCTACCCAGGCGTCAAAGACTCTGGCCTTGCCTGTCGACTCGATATAGTCGACAAACTGCGACTTGATGTCGTCGCGAGGGTAGTAACTGTTCATATCGCCCAGCACGATCACGGGCCGTTTGTCAAGACGAGCCATAATGCTGTCGCGTATCTGCCGCCATTGGGCGATGCGTGCCTCGCGGTCGGGGCCGTCACGGCCAGACTCTTCGTCCTTGTCATAACTGGCATCCCAGTGTCCGTTGTAGACGACGATTTCCGAACCGCCTTTCAGGGTGAGGTCATAGCGGCGGAAGCCCTTATCGGTAAGTGCGTCGGCGGCATGGCTGAAAATACCGTACGACTCATCCCAGCAGACGCTTTGGGTGTGCTCACCCTGGATGCCATGATGCCAGATGAGGCTGATGCCGTCGTAGGGGAAGGGGAAGGCAAAGGACTCGAGCGAGATCTTGCCCAGGCACTGGTCGTGGTGGTAACTGGTCGCGAGTTTCGTAAAGAGCAGGTCGTAGTAGTTGAAGTTTTCCTGCAGGCCCACGAGGTCATAGTCTTTCTGTAGCAGATAGTCGGCAATCTCCGGCGTATATTTCTCGCCAGGCCCGTCGATGTTGACGGGGATCCCAATCACATGGGTGGGCAGTCCGTCGATGTTAAGCGTTGCCACGGTGAATTCTTCAGTATGTCCCTGTGCCAGAGCGGAAAGGATGCTGCCCCATAGGATGGCGGCTGTGGTCAG